>Ga0210110_1000754_pt1 | contig 10397 bp, 13 predicted proteins | sample China_Galinas_PW_2_FD_184865 | JGI IMG/M metagenome (GOLD analysis project Ga0210110, IMG submission 184865) | Wetland microbial communities from San Francisco Bay, California, USA, that impact long-term carbon sequestration - China_Galinas_PWB_D1... | ecosystem: Environmental > Aquatic > Marine... | reverse complement strand
GGGCTGGCGAAGACACCGAGGCGACGGTTTCCGCCGAGACGGGGCGGCCTGACCCTGAGCCCCCGCGAAGGCCCCGGGACCCCGTGGAAGACGAATACCAGCCAGACATGGGAGAAGCCGTCCAGCCCCTCGACCGCTTCCGCGCGGTCATGGGGAGGGAACAGCTCCACCACCGCCTCGGCCTCCGGGACCAGCCCCGGCTGGCGTGGGATTCCGAACTTCTCTCCGAAGCAGGACCTGACCACACCGATCGGCGCGAATCCGTGGCCTGACTCCGCCCGGCTCACGGCCTGGGCCCGCCAGAGACGGCATCCGGGCCGTCGACGTAGGAGTCACGCCAAAGCGAACGGCTCTCGCGGCCTATCGCCACCTGTACGCAATACTCCGACATCCTGGACGCGGCGGGAATCACCAAGGTATATTGCCCCTCGACGACCACTCCATACAACAGTAGCCACTCGATAAACAAATAGGCGAGAATCCGGTAGCCAGGATTGAGAATAAAGGAAATATCGAGGCGAAATAATACCGCGTGCCCTCCGGGCTCAATTGCCGCTCTCTCGCCTCGATGAAGCCGCCCCTTCGAGCGATGCGCGCGATAAGAAGTCATTACCGGGAACAAACGACCCATCGATCACTGCGGTCTCGAGCTTCATCCCATTGGATGAATGAAACGCCTAGCATCTCCTCTTGAACTCCCGCACGTTTGTGATAAATTGGCGTAGCGTGGGGTAGCGCCCAGATACGCAGCTTTGATCGAGAAAGCAATAATTTGAGGAAATTGCGATATGAGCCTTGAGTCCATTCTTGCTGAGATTAAGGGAGTGAAAGGCTACCGGTCCGCCGGCATCATGGATTTCACGGGAGAGATGCTGGTCTCCGACAGCCACGACCCGCAATTCGATTTGGGGATAGCAGGTGCCACGTTCAACGATATCTTTCGCGGTGCCCACGAGGCAGCGGGCAAGCTCGGGCTCCAGGCGACCGATGAGCTGGTCATCAATACGCCCAACGGCGTAGTGGTGATGATCTGCTCGGGGGCCAACCGCGACCCCCACGTTCACATTATCACGGTGCTCGAGAAGGGCGGCAACCACGCCCTGGCCAGGATGACCATGGAGCGCATGGTGCCCAAGATCATTTCGGAGCTGAGCTGACCGGCGTCGAGGCTCGCATCGAGCCCGAGCCGCCATGCCGGTCCATCAGGCGTCGGTAACGGAGACCGTCTTTTCCGGAGAGTTCAAGTGGCAGACGGCCAATGAGGGCCAGCTTGCGGTTCTTCGCTTCTCGGAGCAAGCGGATGAGATGAGCATCGACTTCCTGTTCGTTCCTTCCGCGGCACGTAACCAGGGGATAGGTGGCACCCTGGTCACGCGCTTTTTGTCGTTCGCTGCATTGTCGGAGAAGAATGTCCTGGTCGATGCCCGGCCTCTTGGCGCAGGTGGAGCAGTGAAGGAGCGCCTCGAGCGCCTGATCCGATTCTACGAGCGACTCGGCTTCGATCCGGTCCAGCGCGGCGCCACCCAGATGCGGATGATCAAGAAACACGAGCAATGAAGAGAGACCGCTTTGATCCTCACGCCATCGCGTCCGTCTACAAGACACCGATCCCCGATGCCGAGCAGCGTAGCGCAAGGGTGCCGGCGGATTTCTGCCCCTTCTGCCACAATCTTACCAAGCGCCTGTTCACCAGCACGACCAACGACAGCTGGCATTGCTACCAATGTGGCGCAGGGGGGCGACTTGGTCGACTTCGCGGCCAGGATGGAGCACGTGGATCGCAATCGGGCGGAAGGGAGGCTGATCGCACTGCTCGCCAATCGAGCGGGCGCTCAGTCCGTTGAAGCGAGACAAGCGTCCGCGCCAGCGACACCCCCTGACATGACCGGGCCAACGAGCGACGCGATCGCTCGCTCCCACCCCGCAGACACCTTGTTCGCATCGACCTGTAAGACAGGACGCTGCACGGGGGCAATCGCGATCTCCAGCGCGAAGTGCAGGTTGGCCGTGATCCGGCAGCGAGGTAAGCTCCCTTTCGAGCCCCGGGAGATCCAGAAGCTCACCGCCCTGCTGGACCATTCCCTGGCCAGGGCCTGCAGGGCCGCCGGCGAGCAGACCTGTAATCGTGGCTCGGTCAGCCTGGCCGCACAGCTCGAGCGCCAGCGGATACAGATGCTCTGGTATCCGATCCGTATCGAAGAGATCGACTCTGCGCTCTTTATCCTCGGTCAGGGCACCACCGAGCAGCTGCTGGTGCGCGCTGTGGAGAGCTGGCGTAAAGAACATGGCCTGCATACTTGAGGCACGCGATCTCACGCGCTCCTTTGGCGCCGTGCCCGTGTTGGAAGGGGTGCGCCTCGCAATCGAGGAGGGCATAGTCACCGCCGTCACAGGCTGCCCAGGCTCGGGAAAATCGATGCTCGTCGGCCTGCTGACAGGCTACCTGAGGCCCGACGCCGGACAGGTCTTCTTCGGCGGAGAAGAGATTACCGGCTGGCTGCCCACCCGAATTGCGGCCGCCGGCCTTGCTCGAACCTTCCTGCACGGCAACCTGTTCGAGCCGCTCACGGTGGCGGACCATCTCATCCTGGCCTCGCGCAACAGTGACGTCTCTTCCGACGAGCCCTACGCCCAGTGGCGCAAGGACAGCCAGATCCTCAAGGCGGGACTGCGCGTCCTCTCGATGGTCGGCCTGACCACGGTCCCACTCCATACCACAGTGCGTGAGCTCTCGCTGTGGAGCCGAAAGCAGCTCGACCTGGCCCTGGCCCTGGTCGAGCCCCGTCGCATGGTGATCTGGGAAGAGCCCACAAGAGGCCTCGGAAAGGAATACCGAGAGGAGATCCACCATCGTCTGGACGACTTGCGCGAGCTGGGCAAGACCGTGTTGTTCACCACCCGGTACCCGGAAGAGGCGGCGGAGCTGGCCGACAGCCGCATCGATCTGGAGTCGTCGGGTGGACGCTCGCCCGCGGACCTCGCAGCCAGTCCCATCTCCCAGCCCGCCTACCGCTGATCCCCGTGGAGGCGCCAGACTGACCGGAGTGAACGGTCCGACTGGAGCCGGCGAGTAGATGATCGACGACACCCTGCAGCGACTCCTGGATACCGAGAGGCGAGCCCAGGAGGAGAGCCGCTTTTCCATCGTTTTCGCCGCCACGGGCGTGTCCTACGCCGACGCCCATTTCTTCCGAGAGCAGCTCGCTTCCTCCGGGGTGCTGGGCAACGTGGTCATGTTCATCAACCTGGCCTCGATCATCCTAGAAACCGCAGTTGGACGGCCGCCAGGGTGGGTGCGGCGTGGTGCCTGGCAAGGTGAGAGCGGACCTGTCGATCCAGTGAATCGACGCAACCGCTCGAACACGAGGCGGAATAGTTTATCTATTCCAACGAGTTGTAACGCAGCCAGGCGCCGCGCCGTGCGTGCCCTGGTGGTCGTAGCGCCGCTCACCTCGCGGGTCAGTCCCAGATTTCTCAATACCCATCAGCAAAACAATCACTTGCTAGCCACTCGAAGCGGTCAACTGCGGCTTCTAGGATCATCGGCGCGGACGAGCTGTCGGAGCGAGACCGGCGCCATCTCGCTTTCGCCGACGCTTTCGACCAGCGCTTCGTAGGCCAGGGCGAGGACGAGGGCGAGGACGAGGACGAGGACCGTAGCGTGATCGAGACCCTCAACCTCGCCTGGGATCTGCTCAGCATGTTCCCCGAGGACGAGTTCTCCCCGGTAAGCGAGACGGATCTCGCGAACTACCACCGTAGTGGGGACTGACCCTTGACCCACCAGCGGATCAAGGTCGCACCGACCAAGAGCAACCTCATTCTGCTCAAGAAACGGTCAATACAAGATCATCCCTCGCTACCGAAACAGCATCACCTACATCCGATCCGCCCTCGAAGAAGAAGAGCGCAACACCCTGTTCCAGATCGAGGTGCTGCGCTCGAGCCCCCGCAGCTGAGACCCCGGACCCCGAGGCGAGGTCTCAACAAGACCGCCGGCCGCAGGCGACTGGCCTCTCGCGTGACGACCAATTCGTCGCTACTCCTCATAGATAGTTATGTTAGGATATCCTAATTAGTTGATTTGCCACGTTTCACTGCGGCAGACCAAGGTTCTAGGACTCTGGGGTCTACACTTAGGCCAGGCCCCTCGGTTCCGACATTGAGAGGAGCTGACCGCCATGAAGAAGACTTGGTTGATCGCACCAGTCGCCATATCGCTAGTCCTCATGCTCTGGCTCGGCGATGAGGAGCCTGCGCCACCCAAGGTCCAACAGGGCCAGGCGTCGCCTGCACCCGCCCCAAAACCCTCCGCGGCCCCGATCTTCGTTCCTCCCTGGCAGCAAGCCAACGGCTATGGCCAGACCGCGCCCGGCTATCTCCAGTCCACGCGCGAAGAGGTGGCCCAGCTTCCCCGTTTCCGACCCCTCACCGAGAAAGAGCAACAGCACTTCGGCCACAGTGGACCCGCCACCCTTCCCCCGAGGTATGCACCGGCGCCCACCGAGACGACATCCCAGCCCAGCAGATTCTATTCCCAGGAGCCAGGGACCGGCTTGCAGCAGTACCAATTCAGGCCACTGGAGCGCAGTCGCCCGCGCTATACCGGTGACTTCCCCCAGCCCCTACCCCACCCGGTGATGCCCGGACCGACCTGGCCCGTAGCCCCGAACGCCCCTGAGCAGCTCTACGGCTACCAGCAGTCCGGCTTTCCCCAAGGCACCTGGCGAACGGCACAGTGAGGTGACGGGGAGCATTCAACCTAGGTTCAAAGGGGCCGAGCCAAGAAGAAGAGTTCCCATCGTGCCGCGATCCTAGGGGCATCGGCTGGAAGCGCCGATACCTGGGCGCACGCGTGCTTTTGTGCGCGATTGCACAGTTCCCCGGGACAGCCATGTGCAAATATCCGACAACCGACTAATATCCACACAGTGGCGCCATCGACCACCCAAGCCCAGGGGGCACTGTGCCAAAATCGTCACACCTATCTCAGCCGGACCGGGCATCCGATAGGGGCGGCCCCACCCAACGCGCGCGGCTCCTTCCTTTGCTGATCGCGGCCGTGTGCAGCCTGCCCGCAGCAGCGCTGGCGGGGGACATAGAGGTCACGGTGCTTGAAAAGACCACGGGACGCGCGCTGCAGGGGGCTTCGGTGTGTCTGGGCACACCGGCCGATTCGATTCAGCTAGGCGGTGAGCTCAGTGCGGGCAACGGAAGCGTCCTATTTCGGGACGTCCCCTCGGCACCCCTGGTGCTGATCGTGTCCAAGGACGGCTTCATAACCCAGCGACTGCCTATCTCCGGGGCCCCCAGAAACCGTGGCAGGGTCGTCCTGCTCGGCAAAGGACCGCAATCCCCCTTTTCCTGTCGGATTCCCGCGTTTCGGCCGACGATGGAGCAGCCGGGTGCCGACCTGGGGACCCCGGGCTTGGCCATCAATGGGGGCGCCCGCTCGACCCACCAGCGCCGGGTCAGACTCGACGTCGCCACCCCCTCCGATGCCAATCAATTCAGGGCCAGCGAATCCGCGGATCTCAGCGGAGCCGAATGGCTGCCACTGAACGGCCCACCCAGCTTCCAGCTCAGTCCTGGCCGCGGCCTCAAGCGGGTATACATCCAGCTACGCCGATACCGCGAGATTCGAGGCGCCACCCTGGAGACCCGGTCCGGGACCACCTGGGACGCCATCCGGTTGGACTAGCCGGCCGCCGCCCAAGGCGGCCCCACACGAGTGGCTCGTTACAGCAAGGAAGGCCCGTGCCTCTTCAGGCACAGGCCCTCTTGCCGAAGTCTTGCCCGCCGCCGGCCACCGAGTCGATGGCTGACGACGGGGCGCCGGGCTTACTTGACGAAGATGGTCACCCGGCGATTCTCGCGGGCCACCACGCCGTCACCCGTAGCCAGAGCCAGCTCGGTCTCCCCGTAGTGATCGACCTCGATACGTCCAGAGTAGACACCTTCCGATTCCAGCATCCGGGCAACGGCCTCCGCACGACGCTTGGACAGGGACATGTTGTAGCTCTGCGAGCCCGAGGTGTCGGTATGGCCGGCCACCACCACCACGTCGGCGTCCCTATCCTGGGCCGCCGTGGCGGCCTCTCTCACGACCGCCATGGCCTCGCCGTCGAGCGCAGCGCTGTCGAGATCGAAGTAGACGACATAATCCAGCGGCGCGGGGGGTGGCATTTCCGGCATTTGCTCCACCGGGAACTTGGCAAGAGCCGCCTCGAAATCCTCCTCGCATTCATGGATATCCGCGGGCTGGTTGTCCTCTTCCTTCTCCTGCAGATAGCAGTCGTAGGCCACCTGCAGCTCAGCGACCAGCGCTGGATAGGTCGAGGCCATACCCAGCTTGCCGTCCAGCTGCTCACGCATCTCGGTCGCCCGAGCCGCACCATCGGCGGAAAGCAGGCGCTTGCCCTGGGCCTCCGGCGGCAGCTCCCGTTGCATGAAAACATCGACAGCATTCCTCTCGGGAAGCTGCGACTTGTCGAAGAACTCGTCTGGAGCGACCTCCTCGCCTTCTGCCGAGCGATCGGCCTTGTCCAGGAAGAAGGCCGCATCCGGGTAGTCGTTCTCGTCGTCCTCCAGCTCGGCCAGGTAGCGATAGCCCTCGTACAGCTCCTGACTGAATGCGGAGCCTGACGGGGTCATAGCCTTGGTGCCGGCCAGATCGTAAGTGGCGCAACCGCCCATGAGCGCCCCAACGGCGCCGACGAACACCATACTGGAAATTTTTTTCATCACCCTATCTCTCCCGAGCTTATTCAACTGACCTTGACCGCCGGCGCAACCCCCTCGGGGCTCGCCCGTAAAATTTGCCCGACCACATCTGACGGAATCACATCATTCTTCATTCTAGTAGGGGGGAACCATGATGGACTCCCTCACCCAATGGCGCCCAACCTATGGCAACGCCCGTACCGGTCCGCGTGGAGGCCTATTCTCGCATGACCAAACAGCCAGTGGACCATGCGATGTGCCTGACCGACACACCGAATAGACCATCGCCGACGAGCCCAAGTACTAGGCATGTACGCAACACACTAGCACGCTTGCAACACACAGTCGATCACGAGAGTCTTGCGAGATCAAGTCCCTCCCGTCCGAGAGTGCCCCGAGATGCCAAATCCGTACAGTCTCCATGGTCGCCTCTCGGAGATCTTCGAGCGACTGGACCTGTTGCTTTCGCAGCACGCCTGCGGAGAGCTGCCTCGACGGGATCGCGAGATGGCCTGGAAGCTGGGCTACGACTTGTTGCAGCGAGACTCCACCGGGGTCGACGCCTATGGGCCGATCAGGCCGGTGAGGAAGAACTGCCTGGCGCTCGATTTTTCCGGATTCTGCCGAAGACTGGCCGCAAGGGACGGCCTTGCCCTGCGGGGCGCGATCCCCTGGGCCAGGTTGGAGCATGAGGGCTGGCGGCGACTGCACGAATGTATGCGCCTGAGCCTGGTCCGCCAGGCATTGCGCCGGCCGCGGGAGCTGTGGCTGGTCCACGACATCGTCCTGCATTTGGCCCGCCAGGGCTACCGGATCGAGATAGGGATCTTCTGTCCCCCGGCCACCACGCCCCGCAACATCTTGCTACCCGCTCAGCGAAGCTGAATCTTCCCGCCGCCACCCGGGGCACCCCCCATGCCCCCCATGCCCCCCAAGCCGCCACCGGCGCCTGGGACCATGATCGAAGATGCGGCCTCGCGGCGCATCTCTTCCAGCTCTCGGAGGGCTTGATCCACTGCCTGCTTCGCCGACTCGGCGAAACCGGCGACGGCCTGCTCCAGGCTCGCCGCCGGGATTTCGAACGACAGGGGCAAGGAGCCGGCCGGCGTGTAGAGCTGGGCCTGCCCCACGAACGACACCTCTCGGTCATGGTCCTGCGAGCCGTCGCCCTTGACCGGGGTCATTCGGCGCAAGGTCCCGATGCGCCTATCGGTGAAGACCTCCTCTCGATACAGGGAGGACCCATCCATTTGCATGTCTTGCATCTCGTGTTCGCTGGCCATGGCCGCTGCCACCTCATTCGATTCCGGCGTCTCGGACTGATTCGCAAGGGTAACAGATTTGCCCCGGACAGCCGGTATCCGAACCCTCACTCCGTCAGCGCCTTGGCGCGCTCGACAGGCAAGCGATAGACCCCATCGCCGTACGCGGTCAGCCCCCACACCCTGCCCTCGGCATCGAGCCCGAGCGCCATGGCAGGCTGATCGGGTCGCCCGTCTAGGGGACGCAGGGCCACCCGCGCGGCCGCGACGCGTCGTCAATGCGCCAGCCCCCTGAGGCTGTGTTCCACCAGCACCAGGCCGGACAAGGCGAAGGCGATCCCGATCGCACCGAGGACCGCAGACCAATGCTACGCTGTGCTCAGGGCTGCTCGAGTCAGCCTGTTCCCCGCCACCCACCCCAATTTGGACAGCCGATGAGCTTGGACAGCCGGCAAATCGAGAACTTCCGTAAGCGACTCCTCCAGATGCGGCAGGAGCTGCTGGATCTCGACCAGATCGAGCAGCAATCCTCGGAGACCGTAGAGCTGGATCAGTCCCGACAGGGGCGGCTCTCTCGCATGGACGCCCTGCAGGGGCAGGCCATGTCCCAGGAGCTGGAGCGCCGCCGCCGGGTCGCGCTTCGCAATCTCGAGGCGGCCCTGAAGCGGATCGAGGAGCGGCACTACGGATACTGCGTGGACTGCGGCGCGCCGATCGCCGAAAGGCGCCTGGACTACGATCCCGCCGCCGCACGTTGCATCGCCTGTGCCGAGCGGGCGGAGCTGCCGGTGCCCGGACGTTGACCGACCGCCTACCGGGGCTCGGGACCCTGTCCTGTCTCCGACACGTCGCTCCTCGGGCTCGTCTCCTGCACCAGGACCCAGGGCGCGACGACTCATTCCTCCCTTCCGCCCGATCTGCGGCGCCAGCCGCAGCACCCGCCGATTTCTGGCACAATCGGCGAAGCCCCGACCCGCTGGCCGAGGCTCAATCTCAACCCCGCCCGGGAAACCCATGACCGTAAAGCCCAAGACCCGCAACATGGCTGTGTTCTGTGATTTCGAGAACGTCGCACTGGGCGTTCGCGACGCAAAATATGCCGCCTTCGACATCAAGAAGGTGCTGGAGCGCCTCCTGCTCAAGGGAAACATCGTGGCCAAGAAGGCCTATTGCGACTGGGACCGCTACAAGGAGTTCAAAGCCGCCATGCACGAGGCCGCCTTCGAGCTGATCGAGATCCCCCACGTTCGCCAGAGCGGCAAGAACTCCGCCGACATCCGCATGGTGGTGGACGCCCTGGATCTCTGCTATACGAAATCCCACGTAGACGCCTTCGTGGTGGTCAGCGGCGACTCCGACTTCTCGCCCCTGGTCAGCAAGCTGCGCGAGAACAACAAGCTGGTGATCGGTGTGGGGGTCAAGCAGTCCACCTCCGACCTGCTGATCGCCAGCTGCGACGAGTTCATCTTCTACGACGACCTGGTGCGCGAGAGCGAGAAGCAACGCCGCACGGCGGCGAAGAAGGTGACCAAGAAGAAGGCCGTTGCCAAGACCGCCGCCCAGGCCGAAGAGGAGAAACGCCAGGAGGCCCTGGACCTGGTGCTGGAGACGGTCGAGGACCTGTTCGAGGAGCGGGGCGAGGAGGAGAAGGTCTGGGGCTCCATGGTCAAGCAGACCCTCAAGCGTCGCAAGCCGGGATTCAACGAGTCCTACCACGGCTTCAAGACCTTCGGGAAGCTCCTGGAAGAGGCCCAGACCCGCGGCCGGCTGGAGCTGGAGCTGGACGAGAAGTCCGGCGGCTACATCATCAAGAGCTACGCCCATGAAGACTGAGCCCGTGACCCCGTGGATCGAGAGTTACGAAGCGAGCCAGAGGTGACTGTCCCGGTCTGCGTCATCGTCGGTGCAGGGCCCGGAAACGGCGGGGCCTTCGCCCAGCGCTTCTCCCGCGGCGGCTACCGGGTCGGCCTGATCGGGCGCCGAGCGGACCCGCTGAGCCAGCTGGAATATCGAGCCCCGGGAGCCCGTAGCTATGTGGCCGACGCGACCGACGCCGAGGCCCTGAGCGCGGCTTTCGAGCGTATCCGTGAAGAGCTGGGCCCGCCATCGGTGCTCATCTACAACGCCTCGACCCGCGACTTCGCCGGCTTCGACCAGACCACCCCCGAGGACCTGGAGTCGGCCTGGCGGGTCAACACCCTCGGCTGCCTCCTGGCCGCCCGCGAAGTGGTCCCGGACATGCGCCGCGAGGGCCAGGGGACCCTCATCGTCATCGGCGCGACCGCCTCGCTCAAAGGTGCTGCGGGCTTCCTCGCCTTTTGCTCGGCCAAAGCCGCCCAGCGCAGCCTCGCCCAGTCGCTGGCTCGGGAACTCGGCTCCGAAGGCCTGCACGTCGCCTACGTGATCATCGAC
>Ga0210110_1000750_pt1 | contig 10429 bp, 7 predicted proteins | sample China_Galinas_PW_2_FD_184865 | JGI IMG/M metagenome (GOLD analysis project Ga0210110, IMG submission 184865) | Wetland microbial communities from San Francisco Bay, California, USA, that impact long-term carbon sequestration - China_Galinas_PWB_D1... | ecosystem: Environmental > Aquatic > Marine... | reverse complement strand
GTATGAGAGGACACGGTGTTGACTGTCTTTCAGGAGAGCGCATTCCACAATGCGATAACCGGCACGCCAGCGTGGTGGGGATCGAAGGCCAGAATACTGAGCGATGCCGTACCGAGCATGAAATGCTCCGCTTCGGCTACCGCCAGTCCGATCCAGCGTGCGGCCAGGACACTGCCGAACTGGCCGTGTGCAAAGAGAGCGATATTTCCGTCCAGCTTGAGCAGGCGGGAGATGAGTCGATCAGCGCGAGCGGATACCTGTGCGGGCATTTCACCGCCAGGACAACCGTCCCGATAAACATTCCAGTCCGGCCGTGCCTCAAGGATATCCACAGAACGCTGTCCTTCGTAATCGCCATAGTCCCATTCGGCAAGGTCAGGTTCGATTTCCGGGTTTTTATCCAGACCCGCCAGGCTACAGGTTTGCACTGCACGCCTGAGCGGACTGGTCAGCACCTGTGCAAACGAGATGTCGCGCAGGTGCTTGCCAAGCTCACGTGCCTCATCCTCGCCGTTCGGGGTCAACGGAATGTCGGTGCGACCGGTGTGCCGCCCGGAGCGTGACCACCCGGTTTCGCCGTGTCGTATGAGGTACAGGCGCAGGGTGCCGGATTTGTTTGCTTTCATGCGCCTATGACTCCCGTCGAGGCATTGTATGCGCAGCGGCGCGCAGCCCGGCTGGCTCTGGCACGGTGTTGCAGGGCCTGTTGAACCGCATTCTCATGGGCGTTCTGGCCCGAGCATATTTCCATGGCAGCTTGCCGAATGTCGCGGGCAAATGACCATGTTCAACTCATTTTTACCGGTCATCGATAGCCTGTCAGCCTGCCAGCACCGCTTTCGCCCGCGCACAGACGTTATCGACGCTAAAACCGTATTCGCGCAGCACGACCGCGGCCGGCGCGGAAGCGCCGAAGCGTTCCACGCCGAGCATCTCGCCGCGCGCACCGAGGTAACGCTCCCAGCCTTGCAACACACCTGTTTCAACCGCGAGCCGGGCAGTGATCGAGGGCGGCAGCACCGCATCGCGTTCGGCTTGCGGCAAGGACTCGAACAACTCCCAGCTCGGCATCGAGACACAGCGCACCGCAACGCCCTGCTCTCGCAGGCGCTCCGCCGCCGCCACGATCAGGCTGACTTCGGAGCCGCTGGCGAGCAGGATCAGTTCCGGTTTGCCGTTCGGTGCATCGCTCAGCACATAGGCGCCTCGGCGCACGCCATCCGCCGCGGCATAGCGGCTGCGATCGAGCGTGGGCAGGGCCTGCCGGGTCAGCACCAGCAGCACCGGCCGGTCGCGCGTTTCCAGCGCCACGCGCCAGGCGACCGCGGTTTCGTTGGCGTCACCCGGGCGGATCACGACGAGGTTCGGAATCGCCCGCAGGCTCGCCAGCTGCTCAACCGGTTGATGGGTGGGGCCGTCCTCGCCGACCGCGATACTGTCGTGCGTGAATACATGCACCACGTGCAACCCCATCAAGGCCGCCAGCCGGATCGAGGGGCGCATATAATCGGAGAAGATCAGGAAGGTGGAGCCGTAGGGAATGAAACCGCCGTGTGCGGCGAGGCCGTTGACGATGGCGCCCATCGCATGTTCGCGCACGCCGAAGTGCAGGTTGTGACCGGTATAGCTCCAGTCGTCGCTGTCGTCGCCCTGTTCGCCGGCGTTTTCCGGCGGCGGATTGAAATCGCCCTGCCCTTTCAGGGCCGTTTTCGTCGACGGGTCAAGGTCGGCCGAACCGCCGGTCAGCGCCGGCAGTCGGGGCGCAATGGCGTTCATCACCTTGCCGGATGCATCGCGCGTCGCGAGGCCCTTGTCATCGACGTCAAATACCGGGATATCCGCATCCCATCCCGTCGGCAGTTCGGCACGCAGTCGTCCCTGCAGTTCTTCTGCCAGAGCCGGAAACGTTTTAGCGTAGGCACTCAGCGACGTGTTCCACGCGTCTTCGTCCTGTGCGCCGCGTTCCAGCGCCGCACGGAAATGTGCCAGCGCCGCCTCCGGTATCAGAAATTCCGGCTCGGTCGGCCAACCCAGCGTCTGTTTGGTCTTGCGCACGTTGTCGAGTCCGAGCGGGGAACCGTGCACCCTGAAGCTGTCCTGTTCGGGCGAGCCGTAACCGATGTGGGTACGCACCAGGATCAGCGACGGGCGCGCGGTTTCTGCACGCGCGGCGGCCAGCGCGGCGTCGATCGCATCGAGATCGTTGCCGTCCGCTACCGATACGGTATGCCAGCCATAGGCTTCGAAGCGCTGTGCGCGGTTCTCGGAAAAAGTGATGTCGGTATCGGCGGCGAGGGTGACGTGGTTGTCGTCGTAGAGGCAGATGAGCTTGCCAAGCCTGAGATGGCCGGCCAGCGAGGCTGCTTCGGAAGCCACGCCTTCCATCAGGTCGCCGTCGCTGACAAGGGCCCAGGTATAGTGATCGACAAGCGTGTGACCGGGACGGTTGTAGCGGGCCGCGAGTTGCGCCTCGGCGATCGCCATGCCGACCGCGTTGCCGAAGCCCTGCCCCAGCGGGCCGGTGGTGGTTTCCACGCCGGGGGTGTGTCCGCGCTCGGGATGTCCCGGCGCCTTGCTGCCCCACTGGCGGAACTGGCGGATGTCGTCCAGCGAGAGCGCGTAGCCGCTCAGGTGAAGCAGACTGTAAAGCAGCGCCGAACCGTGTCCGGCCGAGAGAACAAAGCGGTCGCGGTCGGGCCACAGGGGGTTGTGCGGGTTGTGTTTCAGCCAGTGCGTCCACAGCACGTAGGCCATCGGCGCGGCGCCGAGAGGCAGGCCCGGATGCCCGCTGCTGGCCTTCTGCACCATGTCCACCGACAGGAATCGCAGGGTATTGATGCACTGCTGGTCGAGCGTTGTGACTGTCATGGTGTGGCTCCTCCTGGCTGGCTCATTCGCTATCGTGATTTTGCTGCCTTCATGGCTTGGGGTTGTGCCAGCGCCCGTCCGGCGCAATGAGTGCGTCAGCCGGTTTCGGCCCCCAGCTGCCAGGTTTGTAGCGAAGAGCGCGAGGATGGGTATCAAGCACCGGGTCAACCACCGCCCAGGCGGCCTCGACCGCATCCTCACGGGTGAAAAGCGCGCCATTACCGGCCATGGCGTCACCCAGCAGCCGCTCGTAGGGTGTTTCCTCCCCCGGCTGTTCTTCCAGCAGATAGAGTTCACGCTGGTCGCCGACGAACTCCTTGCCGGCATGCTTGACGCGCGCGGCAAGCGCAACGGCGGAGTCGGGAGAGAGCCGGAAGCGCAGATAATTGGCCCGCCCGGCCGCCGGCCAGGAATCGTCGAACAGCCGTTGCGGCGGCGGCTTTAACTCCACCACGACTTCGGCCGCGGTGGCGGCCAGGCATTTCCCGGAACGCAGATACCACGGCACCCCTTCCCAGCGCCACGAATCGATAAACAGCCGCAGGGCGCAGAACGTCTCGACATCCGAACCCTTCGCCACGCCCGGTTCTTTCCGGTAGCCGGCATACTGGCCACGCACCATGTCGTCCGGATGCAGGGGACGCATGGCCTGGAACACCTTGGCCTTCTCGGTGTGGACAGCGCCATAGCCCTGATACGCTGGCGGTTCCATGGCCAGCAGCGCGACAATCTGGAACAGGTGGTTCTGGATGACGTCACGCAGGCAACCGGCGCCTTCGTAGAAGGCGCCGCGTCCTTTCACGCCGAAATCCTCGGAGAGCGTGATCTGCACGCTGGCCACACAGTTGCGGTTCCAGATCGGCTCGAGGAAGGAGTTGGCGAAGCGGAAGTAGAGGATATTCATGATCGCCTCCTTCCCGAGATAGTGATCGATGCGGAAGATGGAATCTTCCGGAAATACCGACAGCGCGATACGGTTGAGCCCCCGCGCCGACGCCAGGTCGCGTCCGAACGGTTTCTCGACGATGACACGCGCCTGATCGGCCAGACCTGCGGCGCCGAGCGCTTTGATGACCGTGGCAAACAGTGAGGGCGGTATGGCGAGGTAATGCGCCGGGCGCCGTGCATCTCCCAGCGCCTGCCCGAGCGCCGTAAATGTTTCCGGGTCATTGTAATCGCCGCCCACATACCGGAGCAGGGAGAGCAGGTGGTCAAGGGCGTCCCGGTCATCGATCTTGCCGGCCTGCCGTATGCTGTCTGTCGCCCGTTTGCGCAGTTGCGCCAGGCTCCACTTCGGGGCGGCAACGCCAACCACCGGCACGTTGAGAACGCCGCTTCTGCACATTGCGTAGAGCGCCGGAAAAATCATCTTGTGGGCGAGGTCGCCGGTGACACCGAAGATCACCAGCGCATCAGCCGGCGTCATGCGGTTCAGGGTATTGTCCATCTGTGCACTCCGTTTCATTTTCAACGGGAAAGCGTGCGCCTGAACAGGCGTCACGCCAATGTCCTGCCGGTCAGGGTAACCGTCGTGTCAATCACGCCGGTAATGAATAGCCCCCAGTCAAGTCGAAATCGTGATAAATAGCCACGATATAATTGAGAAGTCTCGGCACGACCAGTATTGAGACGCCGGCTATGAGTGCTATCCAGGGTGTAAATACCAGCATATCGAATGTCATCATCGTTGGTTCCTCCGTTACGCAGACACGTTATTGCCTGCCATCCTCGACCTGCACGCCGGGCTGGCAGGACAGTAATTCCAGAACTGTATCTTGATTACAATAATATTGGCTGCCGTCACTCGGATATCCTGATGTTGTATTTCTCGATACGGTAACGAACCTTTTCCCGCGTCGTCTTGAGCACGCGCGCGGTTTCGGCGACGTTATTTCCGTTACGTACCAGCATGGTTTCGATGATACGTCCAACCATGTCGTCGAGGCCCATCGAGCCATCCAGCGGCACACACAGACGCCCCTCTTCGACGCCGGCGCCTGTAATATCCCTCTCGGCGGGAACCGGCGATCCAAGTTGCAACCACTCGTACGGTAGTCGCTGGTCGGTGGCAAAGAGGACACAGCGTTCCACGACATTGCGCAGTTCGCGTACATTGCCTGGCCAGGTGTAGTTCTGCAGCCGCTGCCAGACGGCATCCGGAATCTCGGTGACTTTCTTGCCCGCGATTGCGTTATATTCAGCGACGAACAGGGGCACCAGATCCTCGATGTCAGCTGTTCGCTCCCTGAGCAGCGGCAACTCGAGCTTGAAGACGCTCAGCCTGTGATAGAGATCGGCGCGGAAATCGCCCTCGCGTACCTGGAAGTCCAGGTTCTGGTTGGTGGCGGCGAGCACCTGCACATCAACCGCTATTTCGCGTTCTCCACCGACTCGCCGCAGCTTGCGGTCTTCGATGACCTTGAGCAGTTTGGACTGCAGGTCGACCGGCATCTCGCCGATCTCGTCGAGAAAAATCGTGCCGCCGTGAGCCTGCTCGATCAGTCCGCGCCGGCGTCCCCTGGCGCCCGTGAACGCACCGGCCTCGTGGCCGAAAAGTTCGGACTCCAGCAGCTCGCGTGGCAAGGCTGCACAGTTGACTTCGATCAGGGGACCTTCCGCGCGCGGACCGCCATGATGCAGAATGCGGGCCGCAAGGCCTTTCCCGGTTCCGGTTTCCCCGGTGATGATCAGCACGCTGAAAGGCACCTGCGTGAGCCTCGTCAGCAATTCCCGGACGGCGCGCGCCGCACGACTGCGGCCGACGAATGACTCCGGTGTATAGCGTCGTGAGAGGCTCTCGTTCTCGTCCTTCAGGCGGCGCTGGGCGCTCGCGCTGCGCGCGGCGCCACTGACGACCAGATCGAGACGCTCCTGCTGGCAGGGCTTGGTCAGGAAATCGTAGGCACCCAGACGAATGGCGCGCACGGAATCCGGCACCTCGCCATAGCCGGTGAGAAACACCCACTCGCCACGACCGCCCCGCTGCCGCGCCTCGTCCAGGAGGTCGAGCCCGTTGCCATCGGGTAAATTGATGTCGGACAGCACCACCATCGGTTCCAGTTCCTCATCGAACAGGTAGCGTCGCGCTTCCCTGAACGATTTGGCCCAGACGGTTTCCCATGAAGCACGCCGGTAGTGGCGCACCAGCTCCGAACCGAGCAACTGTTCGTCCTCGATGATCAGCAGCGTATCAGACATGTCCGTATACCCTGCACGGCAATTCGAGCCTGACGCAGGCGCCATGCGGTTCCCTGTTTGAAAGCATGACATTGCCCCCGACTGTGCGCGCAAACCGCTGTACCATGGACAAGCCCAGTCCCGTTCCCTCGGCGCGGTGAGTGATGAACGCCCGGATACCGTATTCAAGCAGATCCGGGGGAAATCCGGGACCGTCATCAGAGATGTCAAGACGCAAACTGTCATCGGTCAGGATCGCCTCGATGGTAATCCTGCCTTTGCGCTCTCCGAGCGCCTGCATGGCATTCAGGATGAGATTCAACAAGGACTGGCGGAACAACCCCTCCGGCAGATGGCACACGATATCTTCAGGAATATGCGCTTCGAGCCGGATCTGCGCCGGGATCTGGTAGCGCGCCAGCCTGATGAGATCATTGACCGTCCGGGCAATTGTAATGTTACGCAAGGGTTCCGGTTTGTGCCGGGAGTGGTCAAGCAAGGTATTCTGCATGGTGATGATCCGATCGATCTCGCTCGTGACCATATCGATGCGTTCATTATACTCGGGCGACCCCAGTCGCTGGCTCAATTCCTCGCGAAGATTGGTGCAGGCGAGCTTGACGCCAGCCAGCGGGTTGCGCAGCTCATGGGCAATGCGCGCCATCATCTCACCGACGGCAGCAAGCCGTTCGGTATTGGAGAGACTGCGATGCTGTTCGAGCAGCGTGCGGGTCGCGCTCTCTACCTGGCCCTCCAGGTCCCGTTCACGTACCTCATGTTCCTTTTCCAGTTCGGCAAGACGTACAACCATCCTGTTGTAGTTTTGCGTCAGCGGCCGCAACAGGGGATCGATGGCGACAACCGGCGCCGGTGAGTAATCCCTTCGCGCCAGCAGCGTCATGAGAAACCCGAGGTGATTGAGTGGTGCGAGGATCCGCCGCCTAAGCAGATAGATCAGCAGCATCGCACCGGCCGGGAATGCAAGCAGGGTAATTACCCCGATCTTGAGATCCATGGAAGTGGAGCGGTCGACCTTATCGACCAGTCGCTGGTGAGCGATCGCCTCCTGTTCTATCGCCTTGCGCAGATGCTGCAGGGCAAGAATCAGGGCCTGCCTCGGGTGAATGGCAGCATCGCCAAGAACATCCCGGGCATTGGAGATCGTTTGCGGCGTATCCGCCATAAGGTGAACCTGCAGGTTGAGTATGGCCCTGAGTTCGTTGCGGATCTGTACCCGTTCTTCGTCGTTGAGTACGCCATCGTCGCCCAGCGTCTTGATCAGTACGCGCTGCAATTCGAGATTGACCTCTTGCAGCCTGAACATCAGCGCAATGTGGCCATTGATCGGGGCCAGATCCTGGTGTGCCTTCCAGGCGGTGACCACCTGTAGTGTCAGGGTGACAATCAGCAGCACACCCAGCACAGCGGCCGGAAGCCATAGCGATATATAGTAACGAGTTCCGGAATCTCCGGGCTTCTCTTCCACGTACCCTGCCCCCTTGACGTCGTTCAGCCCTGAACGGCGGGTTTCTCATCATCAAAACCCGTCTGCTCCCTGCGCGTAGCGATGAATCGAATCTATGTCTGGTCTGAATCCCGTCGTATCTTTTCCCGAAACACCAAATGCCGGTAACCGTTGTAGACCAGCATGACGGGAATCAGAATGCCGATACCCATGAGCATGAATACCAGTACCGTGATGGATGAGGCCGTCTCGCCGAGTGTCAACGTCCGTGGCATCAGATAAGGGTACAGACTAACGGTCAGTCCGACAAACGATGTGACGAATATAACCAGACTCCAGGCATAGGGTGAATGATCGTTGTCGTGACTCAACCCTCGCATCAGCTTTATGAAGGCTGCCAGGGCGATCACCGGCAGCGGCGCCAGAAGGAACAGATCCGGAACCGTGAACCAGCGTTGCGACACATAGTGATAGAGCACCGGAATAACACTGGTCACAGCGGCAGCCGCGAACAACATGATCCAGGCCGCATACCTGCTGCGCCTGCGGCTGGCTGACTGCAATCCGCCCCGGGTTCTGGTGATCAGATAACCACCTCCCAGCAAGGCATAGCCAGCCACGACGCCGATCGCGACAACTGTCGAGAATGGACTCAACCACGACCATGCACTCCCGGTGAACTCGCCGTCCGCAACCGGCAAGCCGCCAATAATCCCGCCCAGCGCATAACCCTGCGCCAGTGCCGTGACCAGGCTGCCGCCGCCGAAAACGAGGCTCCAGAGGCGTTGGCTGCGCGCATGCTCCCGGAGCACGACAGCCACGCCACGCACAATCAGGGCGAGAAGCATCATGCCAAGTGGAATATACAGGGCATGCAGCATGACGGTGTACACGACCGGAAAAGCCCCGAACAATGCGACGCCGAAAAGCACCAGCCAGGTTTCGTTGGCATCCCACACGTCATTGATGACCGTCATCATTTCTGTGCGCCTGCCTTCCTCGCGTTCGAACAGGGTGAGAATACCGACACCGAGATCAAATCCGTCCGTGATCACGTACAGCATCAGGATGACAGCGAGCAGCAAATAGCAGGTCGTGGCCAGAAAACTGTGTACATCCGTAGCCATACCTGTCACCTCGCAATTGCTGACACAAACGGGACGCTTGCGGACGCCCCGTTTCATTCCTGTTTACAGTGACCGAATCATGCTAGCCGATTGCTGTTGCAAGCGTGCATAGTTCGATTCCCTCGCCCTGGCCGGATCGGTACCAGATTCACTGACCGACTTTAGAAAATCGGCCGGCTGTTCTTTTCGGGTTGAATTGAAACAGCACCACAGCTCCAGCATTTGTCATGCCAGATTCGAATATTTATATATTTCATAGTGATACGGATCACAGCCTGCAACGGCGCGGGGAATAATGCAATGACGTGGGTAAATATACGCAACTGCATGCGACCCAGGCACCATGAACAACACGGCGTCTGTCACGAAAACTTCCCTGGTGAAGTTACGGAAGCTCTTCCTCAGGCTTCGGAGATTGTCCGGTGATAACGGGGTGGACGGGTAATATTACCCGCGTGTGTGTCCCAGCGCACTTTTCCGTGTTCTGCCTGTTCACCAAGCCCCTGTTTTTCAGTCCGTATCAAGAATGGCACGTTTGTTGATGCACTCTGACAAGACATAACAACGCCATGGAACACTGCATGATGCGCACGGCCGCTTCACCCGATCCGGAAAAGCACCAGACAATGCCTCCGACCCGAATGATCAATGTCTGGTGGATGCTTCTCGCCTTTTTGCTGCTGTGGAATTTCGCAGGTTTCCTGCTTCGGCCTGACAACTCGCCGGTGGTTACGCTCCCCTACAGCGTGTTCATCGAGCAGGTGAAACACGACAACGTCAGCGTCGTGAATATCATTGGTAGCAAGATCGGTGGCAGCTTTAATCATCCCGTACGCTGGCCGCCAAAGCAGCACCCGGCAACCGCAAGCAGCACCAGAAAATCACCGGCCGCACACCAGGGGGCTTCGTCAACGCAACAGACCGGACACCCGTCTCCGGGGGGCGATGTGAAAACGCCTTTGCGCAAACCGCCCGCCGGCTGGCCGTTCAATACCACGGCCCAGCCAAAGCCGGCCGATTACGATGCCTTTCTGACCACGTTTCCCGAATCCGTTGGCGATCCACAACTGCTGCCCCTGCTCGAGGCGCACGGGGTGCAAGTCACGGCTAACCAGTCACACACCTCATGGCTGCTTACGGCCATCATGAATGTCCTGCCGTTTGCCTTGCTGATGGGCTTCTTCTGGTGGATGGGCCGGCGCGCGATGAAACAGCAGTCCAGCATTTTCGGAATTCGTCAAAGCAGTGCCAGACAGTTCAACAGCGAGGAGGCCAGGGAATCCTTCAACGACGTTGCCGGTGCCGACGCCGCCAAGCAGCAGTTACTCGAAGAGGTGGACTTCCTGCGCCACCCCGACAAATACCACTCGGTGGGCGCCAGGATTCCGCGTGGTGTGCTGCTGGTGGGTCCACCGGGTACCGGCAAGACGTTGCTGGCGCGAGCGGTCGCAGGCGAGGCGGGCGTACCCTTCTTCTCCACCAGCGGTTCCGAGTTTGTGGAAATGTTCGTTGGCGTTGGCGCCAGTCGCGTGCGTAACCTGTTTGACAAGGCGAAGGAGGCCGCCCCCGCGATTCTGTTCATCGATGAACTCGATGCCGTGGGAAGACGCCGGGGCGCGGGACTCGGAAACGTCAACGACGAGCGCGAGCAGACGCTGAACCAGCTGCTGGTGGAGATGGACGGCTTCGATGCGCATGAAAGTGTCATCGTCATCGCTGCGACCAACCGTGCGGATGTGCTCGACCCGGCGCTGTTGCGGCCAGGGCGTTTCGACCGGCAGGTGTTTGTCGA
>Ga0210110_1000747_pt1 | contig 10458 bp, 9 predicted proteins | sample China_Galinas_PW_2_FD_184865 | JGI IMG/M metagenome (GOLD analysis project Ga0210110, IMG submission 184865) | Wetland microbial communities from San Francisco Bay, California, USA, that impact long-term carbon sequestration - China_Galinas_PWB_D1... | ecosystem: Environmental > Aquatic > Marine... | reverse complement strand
GGCGGGCGGTCATCTGGTCCCGCAGATCGAGGGTGCGAAGCAGGGCACTCAGCATTCCCACCTGGAAGCTGGCGAGCTGCTTGGTGCGCACCTCCAACTCCTTGGTGCGGACCTCCAGCTGGTTGGTGCGGACCTCGAGTTGCTCAGCGCGCTGCTGGGACTTCAGCAGGGCGCCGAGCAGATACTGGAAGGTGACCAAGACGATGCCGAACAGGGCGACTGCCGCGAGGCCGATCTCGTGGTAGATGAACGCGACCCCGACCGCCATCAGCGCAGCGGCGAGCTCGGACGGCAGCAGCGGGATCATCACGGTGCGGATCTTCGGGATGACGGCGCTCCGCTCGACGTAGCTGGTGTAGCCACCGATCATCCCGAAGTCGAACACGATGCCGGCGGCGAACCCGCCGAAGACGAAGACGTAGAAGGCGGGATCGGCAGCGGTGGTCTGTGTCGCATCGAGCAACTCCTGGAAGCCGATGCCGATCAGCAGCGGGAAGGTTGTGAAGGTCAGTGCGTTGACGAGCAGGTCGGTGGCTGGTTCGCGGTAGCGGGTCCATCCGACCAGGATCGAGACGAGTCCAATCAGCGCTGCCGGCGCGCCCCCGAGAAAGGCCATGGCCGGCGTCAGCGCGAGGAAGTTTGCCGAGACCTTCAGGCGAGACTCGGTTTCGATCGACATCAAGTCGGTGAACGCCGCGAACACGAGCAGGGTCGCGAAGAGCGGCAAGTCCCAGTTGGCCGCCGGCGCCGCCGCGACAACGCCGGCCAGAACAGCAGCGAAAGCAATCGCCAGAAGGGCGATGATGAGCCTGCTGGGTCGTTCTGTCTCCATGGAACTGGCGTCTGACCGACCGCTGCGCAGCCGCCTGGATCGATGGCTCTTCGCGCGAGGAGCGCGACGGTGGCTGTCTTCGCGGCGTTGACGTCACCGTAAACGGTTGCCACGGCTCCGACAACCGATTAGGGCCTCCGCTCCATCGGCACGGTCACTTGAGGGCGCCGCCAATGCCCTCTCACAACCTGGATCGCCAGGCGCGTACCCCGGCGATCCCGCGGCGGGCGAGCAGGCGAGATTGGTGAGGGCGCGGATGCCCGCGGCGGGCAGCGGCGGGTCGGAGCGGTTCGCTAGCGTGCGCGCCAATGCGCGCGATGATTCTCGCAGCGGGGCTCGGCACGCGTCTGCGGCCGATTACGTATGGGATGCCGAAGCCGATGGTGCCGGTCCTGAACCGGCCCGTGATGGAGCACATCGCGCGCCTGCTTGCCCGCCACGGCTTCACCGAGACGATCGCCAACCTGCACTGGTTCCCCGAGCTGATCGAGGGGCATTTCGGCGACGGCTCGGCCTTTGGGCTCGACCTCTCCTACAGCCACGAGGAGCAGCTGCTGGGGACCTCCGGCGGGGTCCGCAACGCGGCGGAGTTCCTGGGTGACTCGTTTCTTGTGATTTCCGGAGACGCTCTCACCGACATCGATCTGGCGGCGATGCGGGAGTTCCACGCCTCCCACGACGGGATCGCGACCCTGGCAACCAAGCGGGTCGACGACACGAGCCAGTTCGGGGTTGCGATCACCGGTGCCGACGGGCGCATCCAGGGCTTCCAGGAGAAGCCCGAGCCCGCCGAGGCGCTGTCGGACCTGGCGAACTGCGGTATCTACATGTTCCGCTCGGAGATCTTCGATTTCTTTCCCGGCCCTGGGGAGGCCAAGCTCGCCGGGCCAGACGATCCCCCGGGATTCGCCGACTGGGCGACCGATGTCTTCCCGGCCCTTCTGAAGGGCGACGTGCCGTTTTACTCGCACGAGATCGACGCCTACTGGAACGACATCGGCAACCTCGACGAGCTGCGGCAGGGCAATCTCGACGCGCTGCTGGGAGCGGTGGGGGTCGAGGCCGGGGCGCCGGAGGTGACGGAGGGCGTGCGTGCCGCAAGCCCGCTCGACGGGACGGAGGTGACCGCGCCGGTCCTGGTAGGCGCCGGGGTCGCGCTCGGCAAGGGTGTGCGAATCGACGGGCCGGCGATCCTCGGGGATGGCTGCCGCGTTGGAGACGGCAGCTTCATTCGCGACTCGATCCTGCTCGAGGGCACCGAGCTTCCTCCCGAGGGGATTCTGGTCGGCGGCATCGCCGCCCGCATGAGCGCCTCCGGCAACACTGAGGCTTGACAAACTTTTGACACTCTGCGCGCCACGTGCGCGCCGCCCGCCCGCACGATCGGGGCGTGAGCCTGCTGGATGCCATCTCCGTGGCGCTGGTTCCCTCGCTGTGTGCCGCCTGCGGGCGCTCCTGCCGGGAGCAGGCAGTCATCTGCCCGCGCTGCACGCGGCGCCTCGCAGCTGTCCAGCCCATTGCCGGAGCTGGGCCCCCGGGCCTGGATCGCGTCTGGTCCTCGGCTCCGCACGAGGGCGTTGCCCGCGACCTCGTGGCGGCCCTCAAGTTCCGGCGGCTCCTTCCCGTCGCCGACCTGATTGGCGCTCGTATCCACTGGCTGGCGCCACAGAGCCTGCTGAGTGGGGATCTGGTCCCCGTGCCCGCGGCCCCGCTGCGGTCGATCTCACGTGGCTTCGACCCCACCGGCGAGATTGCCGAGGCACTTGCCGAGCGCGCGAGCATGCAGCTCAACGACTGCCTGTCACGGGGCGGCGGCCGCCAGCTCGGCAGGCGTCGCGCGCAGCGGATCGCCCGACCGCCAGCCGTCCGCGTGCGGGGGAGGGCCCCACGCAGCGCCGTCCTGCTCGACGACGTGCTGACCACAGGTGCCACCCTTTCCGCCTGCGCAGGAGCGCTCCGCTCCGCGGGCGCGGCGCGGGTCGTCGCCATCACGTTCTCACGCCGCCTCTAGAAACAATGCGCTGCGAAGGTGTCCGTCGCAGCCGGATGTGGGCGAGCACGAGACAGGATCCAGGCCAGGGTTGCGGGGGTGGCCGACCGTTCTTGCCCCCAAGGAGGGAGCGGCGTAACGTTTCAGTGGAGAGTGCCAACCACGACCGAGGGGGCAGGAATGCGGATCGACATACGGGGTCGCAACATCGAGCTCGACGATGAGCTGCGGGACCAGGTCGAGAAGCGATTCCGCCGGCTGGGAAGGCAGGTCTCGGAGCTGGCCACGCTGGAAGTTGAGCTGTCGGCGGAGCGCAATCCCTCGATCTCGGACAGCCAGGTAGCAGAGGCGACCCTGCGCCTGAAGGGCGTGACGCTTCGCGCCCGCGAGGCGTCGCCAGACATGCATCACACCATCCATAAGCTTGCCGAGGACATACGCCGCCAGGTCAAGAAGCACCGTGACCTGCGACGCAAGCGCAGCCAAACCCGCCGGCTGGTGAACCGCATGCGCGGGCGCGCCGCCGATAGTCACTGAGCCTGAATCCACCGATCTCACCGGCCCCTCCATCCGCATCCCTTCGCCGGGAGTCAATTCCCTCCACCCAGGTAGCACCACGACCTGGGTGAGGGGAATCGCCCCCAACTCGGTGCGCACCGGCGTCCAGCCGCCGGTCGGCTCGCCAAACGACTGCCCAGGGTGCTCGACTCCCCTCGCCCATCGCTACTCTTGACCGATGGCTACCGCGAGGGACATGGTCACGCGTGCGCTGCGCGTCGGCGAGGGGCGCAAATTCAGGGCGTACGAGAAGCGGGCGGCGGCGATCAACGAGATCGAGCCCGAGATGGAGTTGCTCAGCGACGAGGAGCTTCGTACGGAGGCAGATGCGCTGCGAGAGCGCGCCCGGGACGGGGAGTCGCTTGACGATCTGCTGCCGGAAGCCTTTGCCCTGACCCGCGAGGCGGCCCGCCGCACCCTTGGCCAGCGCCATTTCGACGTGCAGCTGATCGGCGGCATGGCGCTGCACGAGGGAGCGATCGCCGAGATGAAGACCGGCGAGGGGAAGACGCTGACCGCGACGCTTGCGGTGTTCCTGAACACCCTCGCCGGAGACAGCGTCCATGTCGTCACGGTCAACGACTACCTGGCGCGCCGCGACGCCGAATGGATGAAGCCGATCTACGACGCGCTGGGGGTGAGCGTCGCCGCCATCCAGGATCCCGACGACCACGAGACCCGGCAGCGCAAGTACGCCTGCGACGTCGTCTACGGAACCAACTCGGAGTTCGGCTTCGACTACCTGCGCGACAACATGGCCGAGGCGCTCGAGCACTGCGTGCAGCGCGGCTATCACTTCGCGGTCGTCGACGAGGTGGACAACATCCTGATCGACGAGGCGCGCACGCCGTTGATCATCTCGGGGGCGCCCGAACAGGCCGCGCAGACCTACTACCAGTTCGCCCGCCTGGCCCGCCAGATGGAGGGGGCCCCGGCCAAAGACCGGCTGAAATCGCTGGGCGAATCGAAGGACACCTCGGAGGCCGAGTACGACTACGAGTACGACGAGAAGCACAAGACGGTGTCCCCGACGGAGCGCGGCGTGAAGCGGGCCGAGGAGTACATCGGCGTCGACAATCTCTACCTCTCGGAGCACGGCAGCCTGGTCAACCACCTTGTGCAGGCGCTGAAGGCCGAGTCGCTTTACCGCAAGGACAAGGACTACGCGGTGGTCGACGGCCAGGTGATGATCATCGACGAGTTCACGGGGCGCATCCTCGAGGGCCGGCGCTGGTCGGAGGGCCTGCACCAGGCCGTCGAGGCGAAGGAGGGGGTGGCGATCGGCGAGGAGAACCAGACGCTCGCCACGATCACCCTGCAGAACTACTTCCGGCTCTACGACAAGCTCTCCGGGATGACCGGCACGGCCCTGACCGAGGCCACCGAGTTCATGAAGATCTACAAAGTTCCGGTGGTTGAGATCCCGACCAACCGGCCAATGGTCCGGGCCGACCACAACGACCAGATCTTCAAGACCAAGGACGGCAAGTGGAAGGCTGTGCTCGAGGAAATCTTCGAGCGGCACGAGCTGGGCCAGCCGATTCTGGTCGGAACGGTGTCGGTCGAGGTCTCGGAGATGATCTCCGACGAGCTGAAGCGCCACGGTGTCGAGCACGCGGTGCTGAACGCGAAGCCCGAGCACGCGCAGCGAGAGGGCGAGTTGATCGCCCAGGCGGGGCGCAAGGGCGCCGTGATGATCGCCACCAACATGGCGGGGCGCGGGGTGGACATCAAGCTGGGCGGCGATCCGGAGCATCTGGCACAGAGGGAGCTGAAACAGAAGGGGATATCCGCGGGCGAGGAGGGATATGAGGAGGCGCTGGCGGAGCAGATCGAGGCGCTCCAGCCCCAGTGTGACGCCGAGGCCGAGGAAGTCCGCGAGCTGGGGGGGCTCTTCATCTGTGGCACAGAGCGCCACGAATCGCGCCGCATCGACAACCAGCTGCGCGGCCGCTCCGGGCGCCAGGGCGACCCTGGCGAGACGCGCTTCTTCCTCTCGGCCGAAGACGACGTGATCCGCCTCTTCTCAGGCGATCGGATCTACAAAATCCTCGATCGCCTCGGGCCGGTCGACGAGGAGGGCGCGGAGATGCCGCTCGAGGCGAAGATGCTGACCAAAACGGTCGAGGGGGCGCAGAAGAAGGTCGAGGAACAGAACTTCCTGATCCGCAAACGGGTGCTCGAGTACGACGACGTGATGAACGAGCAGCGCCGCATCATCTACAAATACCGGCGCGAGGTGCTCGAGGGGCGCGACATGTCTGACGTGGCCCGCGACGAGCTGGAGGGCGTGATCGAGCGGCTTGTCGATGAGTACACGCCGGGGGACGATCTCGAGGAGTGGGACATGCCCGAGCTGGAGCAGCAGCTGCGCCAGATCTGGCCGGTGAGCATCGACGTCGCCTCGATGGCGCCCGAGACGGTGGAGCGCGAGAAGCTGAAGGACACGCTCGACGACGACGCGATGAAGGCCTACGACGAGCGCGAGGATGAGCTGGGCGACGAACTGATGCGCTACCTGGAGCGCTCGATCCTCCTGCAGGTGATCGACAACCGCTGGCGCGAGCACCTCTACGACATGGATTACCTGCGGGAGGGAATCCACCTGCGCGGCTTCGCCCAGATCGATCCGCTCGTCGCCTACAAAAACGAAGGCTTCTCGATGTTCGAGGAGCTGATGCACTCGATCTGGGAGGAGTTCAGCAAGCTCGTTTTCCACGCCGAGATCGAGCTCGGCTCCGAGCCGCTCGGGGCGACGCTCGCCTCCAATGGCGAGGGCCTGCCGGCAGCGTTCGACTACTCGGGTGGCACGCTGGAAGGCCAGCCGTCGGCGCTCCAACAGGTGGCAGGAGCGGAAGGCTCTTCGGAAGTTGGCGTCGTCGCGCCCGCGGCTGGAGGAGGTGGCGACAACGGGGCGCCCGATGCCGTGGAGACCGTTGTCAAGGAGGAGCGCGAGAAGATCGGCCGCAACGACCCGTGCTGGTGCGGCTCGGGCAAGAAGTTCAAGAAGTGCCACGGAGCATAGATCCCGTCCGGGAGTTCATTCGGGCGTTCAACGAGCGGGACCTGGACGCCTTCGTCGCGGTCCTCGACCCCGAGGTCGAGCTGCACTCGATGAGGGGGGTGCGCAAGGGCCGTCCGGCCGCCCGGTTGTGGGCGACCCGACCACCGGGGGGCGTGCAGCAGACGATCGAGCTCGACCATCTCTATGAGGACGGGTCCGAGAGCGGCGGCGGGTCGGCCGTGGCACTGATCAGGCGCGTCTGGCACTGGGCCGAGGACGGCTCGCACGCGTCGACCGACGAGATGGCCTGGCTGTTCGAACTGCGCAACCACATGGTTCGCAGCTGGCGACCCTACGAGGATCGCGGCGAGGCCCTGCGTGCGGGGGGGTTCGATCACGGCATCGCCGCCGAGTAGTCTGCGCCCATGGCCGAGACCGCGCCGACAGAGCCAGTTGCCCCACGCCTGGCAGCCGTCCGCGAGCAGCTGAAGCTGCTCTCGGACTATCTTTGACCCGGCGGCGCTTGTCGGCGAGGCCGAGCGGCTCGAGGCCGAGATGCAGCGGCCGGGGTTCTGGGACGACCAGGCGGCGGCGGCCCGGACATCGGCCGCACATGCCGGCGCCCAGCGGAAGCTGAAGACCTTCAAGGAGCTCGAGTCCGAGGTTGCCGACCTCGAGGAGCTTGCCGAGATGGCTGCCGAAGACGAGGAGATGGCGGCCGAGCTGGCTCCCCAGCTCTCATCGGTCGAGCGGCGCCTCGCCGAGCTGGAAGAGGCGCGCCTGTTCAGCGGCGAATACGACGCCGGGGACGCGGTGGTCTCCGTCCACGCCGGGGCCGGGGGCACGGACTCTCAGGACTGGGCCGAGATCCTGCTCCGCATGTACCTGCGCTGGGCGGAGCGGCGCGGCTTCGAGGTCGAGATGAAGGAGGCGTCCCCCGGAGAGGAGGCCGGCCTGAAGTCAGCGACGTTCATCGCCCGTGGAGAGAACGCCTACGGGCTCTTCGCGGCCGAGCGCGGCGTCCACCGGCTCGTGCGGATCTCTCCGTTCGATTCCTCGGCGCGCCGCCACACCAGCTTTGCGCAGGTGGACGTGGGACCCCTGGTCGACGAGGACGTCGAGGTCGAGATCGACGATGCCGACCTTCGTGTCGATACCTACCGCGCCTCGGGTGCCGGCGGCCAGCATGTAAACAAGACCGACTCGGCGGTGCGGATCACCCACACGCCCAGCGGTGTCGTCGTCCAGTGCCAGAACGAGCGCTCCCAGACCCAGAACAAGGCGGTTGCCATGCAGCTGCTGCGCTCGAAGCTGATCGAGCTGGAGGAGCGCAAACGGGCCGAGACGCTCGCCAAGGAGCGGGGCGAGGTCAAGGACGTTGCCTGGGGCTCCCAGATCCGCAGCTATTTCCTGCACCCCGACCAGCGGGTCAAGGACCATCGCACCGGGCATGAGGCCGGGGACGCTCAGCGCGTCCTCGACGGCGACATCGACGACTTCATCCGCGACTATCTCAACAAGACCGCCAGGACGGCCGAAGCCCGTTAGCGGCCCGCTCGGTGAATCCTGACCCTCTGGGTCTCGCCTGAGCATCCGGGAGGCGAGCCCGCGATTCTGAGCCGGACGACGAGCCGTCTTGGCGCATGGCGCCTGCCAAGACGCTTGACGATTCGCAGAACGCCGCTGCGACCGAGGTGGCGCCGGAACGAGCCGATGCGGGTCGTCCCGCCGCGGACCTCGATCGTCGCGCCGGTCGGCTCATAGGTCGTGTAGCCGATCGTCAGCTTGAGCCGGTTGTGCCCGGTCACCTTGACGCGGGCACTGGCGCTGCGCAGGAGACAGGTCTGGTGCGAGCGGCCACGGTGAGAGTTGCCATCTCCCGGCAATCGTTCCCATTCTTCTTCCGCGGCGCAGAGCTCTTCGACATCGGTGAGGGTCAGCAGTCCTTCTTCGAATGCTTCTTCGCCGAGTTCGCAATCGTCCCCGCCGAGTTCGTCTCCGAGCTCACCTTCTTCGGTGAGTTCTTCTTCGAATTCTTCTTCCCCTTCTTCTTCGAGTGCGAAGGGGATCGTCGAGGGAGGCGGTTGCGACGTCGCGTGAGCGGAGCTGGCGGCCAGCAGCAGCGCGGCCAGTACGAGGAGCACGAGCAGGACGAGGGACGGGACGGTGCGGACCAGCCGCTCGAGTAGATGCGCGCCGGGGCCGGCCTTCGTCTGCATAGAGGGAGGATCGACGGCCGGGCCAGGCCACTTTAAGTCTGGGAGCGTTCGCGCGGGTCCGCGCCCAGCACTCCCTCCATCTCGAGCAGCGCTTCCTTCATCGGCAGCCCGCCGCCGTAGCCACCAAGCGCCCCGCCGCTGCGGAGAACGCGGTGGCACGGAACGACAATCGGGATCGGATTTGCCCCGCACGCCGTGCCGGCGGCACGCACAGCCCGCTCGTTCCCTGCGCTGCGGGCGATCTGGGTGTAGCTGCGGGTCTTGCCGTAGGGGATGCGGTCGATCGCTCGCAGCGCCCGGCGGCGGAAGCCCTTGCTCAGCTGCCAGTCGAGCGGCAGGTCGAACTCGTGCAGCCGTCCCTCGAAGTAGAGGTCGAGCTGGCGGCGGGCGTCATCGAAACGGGCCGGCGCCTCGAGCACCCGCGGCGAGATCCGCGCGGCGAGCTCCTCCAGCGTCTCCTCCGCTTCGTAGTTGGGCAGGCTGACCTTGACCAGCCCGAGCGGAGTGCTCGCCAGCAGCAGCGGCCCGAAGGGCGAGTCGACGCGTGCGTAGGCGACGTCGAGCAGGCCCTCGACGGCAGCGCGATCGGCAAGACGTTGCAGCTCGGCCTTCATCCCAGCTCCCTTCTCAGTCGCTTGATGCCCTCGTGCAGGCTGCGCCGCGCAGCCGCCGGTGAGCAGCCGAGCGCTGCGGCGATCTCGGCGTGGGGGAGGTCGCAGGCGTAGCGCAGCGCCACCGCGGCGCGCTGCTTCGGCGGCAGCGCGCCAACCAGGGCCCAGATGCCCTCGTCGAGTTCGGGCTCGGCGGTCGCCCCGGCCAGATCTTCGGGCTCGGCGATCGGCAGCGGCCGGCGCCCGTTGGCGCGGTGGTGGTCGATTGCCTTCCGGTGGGCGATCGTCAGCAGCCAGCCGCGCAGGTTGCCGTCGTCGCCCAGCTTCGGGTAGGCGCGGAGCGCCGCCAGGAAGGTCTCCTGGAAGCAATCCTCGGCGTCGGTGCGACCGACGGCCCCGCGCAGCACCGCCATCACATCTGCGGCGTGCTCATCGAGCAGGCTCTGAAAGGGAGGCAGCGCGGTCAAGCTGTGAATTAAACGCTGCGGGACGGCCATACGTGAGGTTGCCGCCGAATGCGATGCTTCCACGACGCGGCGCCCGCCGTCTCCATCTGCGACCTCCTTGCGACCACACGAATCGGGATCTGAAATAGGCGTGCAAAAGGTGCCCTCACCTGACTTGAAGACGGTCGTCGAACAGGCGCTTGCCGAGGACGTCGGCGCGGGCGACGTGACCTCGTTGGCGATCGTCGCCGAGGACGCTCGCGGACGAGCCCGGATCGTCCAGAAGCGGCCCGGTGTGGTCTTCGGCCTTGCCGCGGTCGCCGAGACGATGCGCCAGTGCGGGGTGGAGGCGGTCGACAACCTGGTCGTCGAGGGGCAGTGGCGGGAGGAGGTGCCCGCGGAGGTCGCCCTGACGAGCGGCTCCGCGCGCGGCATCCTGGCCGCCGAGCGGACCGCACTCAACTTCCTCGGCCACCTCTCCGGCATCGCGACCCTTACCGCCCGCTTTGTCGACGCGGTCTCCGGCACCGGCGCCCGCATCCTCGACACGCGCAAGACGACCCCCGGCCTGCGCGCCCTGGAGAAGGCCGCGGTGGCGGCGGGGGGCGGGCAGAACCATCGCATGGGCCTGCACGACGCAATCCTGATCAAGGAGAACCACATCGCGCTTGCCGGCAGCCTCGCGAAGGCTGTGCACGCTGCCCGTGCCGCCCAGCCGGAGCTGGCGGTCGAGGTCGAGTGCCGCAACCTCGACGAGGTCGCCTACGCGCTCGGCACCGGTGCCGAGCGGCTGCTGCT
>Ga0210110_1000737_pt1 | contig 10583 bp, 7 predicted proteins | sample China_Galinas_PW_2_FD_184865 | JGI IMG/M metagenome (GOLD analysis project Ga0210110, IMG submission 184865) | Wetland microbial communities from San Francisco Bay, California, USA, that impact long-term carbon sequestration - China_Galinas_PWB_D1... | ecosystem: Environmental > Aquatic > Marine... | reverse complement strand
CCCGCCTGGCCACCGACGCCTATCCTGGCGAGGGCTTCTCCGGCCACATCGCCCGGATCGCGCCTGTGTTCCAGGAGTCCACCCGCCAGGCCCGGATCGAGCTCGAGGTGGCCAACCCGCAGCTGCGCCTCAAGCCGGGAATGTTCGTGCGTGCCACCCTCGTCCTGGACCAAACAGCGCAGGCGCTTATTGTCCCCGAGCCCGCCCTGGTGACCCGGGACGGGCATACCGGGGTCTTCCTGGTGGACAGCTCCGGTGGCTCTGTCGCCTGGCGGACCGTAGAAGTCGGAATCCGGGACAGCGCCCGGATCCAGATCCGGAGCGAGCTGCCGAACGGTCGTGTGGTGATCCTGGGCCAGCAGCTGCTCGACGACGGGTCGCCGATCCGCATCGCCGGCAGCCCCGAGACGGTCAGCCCATGAGCCTGGCCCGTGCCAGCATCCGCCGCCCGGTCTTCACCAGCATGCTCACCCTCATCGTGGTAGTGCTGGGTACGGCGGCCCTGAGCCGACTACAGATCGACCTGCTGCCGAGCATCGAGCTGCCCACCATCACGGTGCGCACCCAGTACGAGGGGGCCGACCCCCTGGTGATGGAGCGCCTGGTTACCCAGATCGTCGAGGAAATCGTCGCCACCGTGCCCGGCGTGGTGGAGATGACCTCCAACTCCTATGAGGGCAACAGCAGCGTGCGGGTGAGCTTTGCCTGGGGCACCGACATCGACGCCGCCGCCACGGACGTGCAGGCCACCCTGGAGGACGAGATCAGCGAGCTGCCCGATGACATCGTCGGACCGCGGGTGAGCAAGTTCGACGTGGACAGCTTTCCGGTGGTGCTGCTGGGGGTATCCAGCCCGCTGGACCCGGTGGAGCTGACCCAGATGGTCGAGGACCAGATGCGCTATCGCTTCGCGCGCATTCCGGGCGTGGCCCAGGTGGACCCCTGGGGCGGCTTCACCCGCGAGGTGCGCATCGAGCTGGACCCGGACCGCGTCAACGCCCTGGGCCTCGCCCTGGACGAGGTGCTGGATGCGGTGCGCGACGCCAACCTGGATCTGCCCGCCGGAAAGATCGAGCAAGGTCGCTTTGAGGTGACCCTGCGCGCGCCGGCCGAGTTCGTCGACCTGGACCAGATCCGCGACACGGTGGTCGCCCGCCGCAACGGGGCCCTGGTGACCCTGGACCAGATCGCCCGCGTGCGCGACACCTACGAGAAGCTCACCCGCATCATCCGGGTCAATGGCGAGCGCGGGCTGCGGATCGCGATCCGCAAGCAGGCCGGGGCCAATACCGTGGAGGTGGCCCGCCGGGTGCTGCAAGAGGTCGATGCCCTGAACCGCGCCTTCCCCCAGGTGCACATAGTGCCGGTCATCGACCAGGGCAACTTCATCGAGCGCGCCATCACCAACGTCTCCCGCTCGGTGCTCTACGGCGGCTCTCTGGCGGTGCTGGTGCTGCTTTTCTTCCTGCGCGACCTGCGCAGCACCCTGGTCATCTCGCTCGCCATCCCCATCTCGGTGATCGCTACCTTCGCCTTGCTCTACTTCGGCGGCTTCACCCTCAACCTGATGACCCTGGGCGGGCTGGCCCTCGGGGTGGGGATGATGGTGGACAGCGCCGTGGTGGTGCTGGAGAACATCTTTCGCCGCCAGGCCGAACACGCGCAGTCGTCGATGACGGCCGCAGTCGAGGGCACGGGCGAGGTGGCCTCGGCGGTGATTGCAGGCACGGTCACCACCCTGGTCATCTTTCTGCCCCTGGGCTTCGTGCACGGTGTCTCCGGGGTGCTGTTCAGGGAGATGGCCTATGTCATCGTCTTCTCCCTGGCCTGCTCCCTGCTGGTCGCGCTCAGCCTGGTACCCATGCTGGCGTCGCGCCTGCTCGGCAGCGATCGCCCGCACAGACCGGGCTGGGCCAGCCGACTGTCGGACCGCGCCGGCCGCGGACTGGAATCCCTCGAGAACGGCTACCGAGACCTGCTCACCCGGGTGCTGCGCCGGCGGGGACTCACCCTGATCGCGGTGCTGAGCCTGCTGGGCGCTAGCCTGCTGCTGGCCCAGTACATAGGCACCGAGTTCATCCCCCCCAGCGACGAGGGCGAGGTGCGAGCGACCGGCGAGATGGAGGTGGGCACCCGCCTGGACCTGCTCGACCGTCAGACCCGTATCCTGGAGCAGCGGGTGTTCGCCGCAGTGCCCGAGGCGGTCTCCTCGGTGGTCAGCGTCATGGCCTCGGGGACCCGCGGCCGCGCCCAGGCACGTGGCGAGATTCGAATCTCCTTGTCCCCGGCTGCTCAGAGGAGCCGATCCAACCTCCAGATCGCCGACGACCTGCGCCGAGAGCTGGCCGACGGCGTGCCGGGCATGAAGATCCGGGTGCGCGCTCCCCAGGGCCAGTTCCTGCTCGAGCGTCTGCTCAAATCCGTGGAGGGTATCACCGTGGAGGTCCGCGGGTTCGACCTGGACACCCTGGACCTGCTGGCGCGCCAGGTGGCCGCGTCCATCGGCGACGTCGACGGGGTGACCGACGTGGAGCTCAGCCGCGAGGCGGGCATACCCCAGCAGGAGATCAACGTCGACCGGGCCAAGATCGCCGACCTGGGCCTGACCGTGCGCGACGTCACCAAGGTGATCGAGACCGCCGTTGCGGGCTCCAAAGCGGGCGAGTTCCGGGTCCAGGGCAATTCCTACCGCATCCTGGTGCAGCTCGAAGACGCCGAGAAACGCTCCCTGGACGAGATCCTGGACCTCACCCTGCGCACCCCGACCGGCGAGCCGGTGGCCCTGCGCAACCTGGTCACCACGGAGCGCGGCAGCGGCCCGGTCACCGTCGAGCGCAAAGACCAGCAACGGCTGGTCACCGTCACCGCCAATGTGGCCGGCCGGGACCTGGGCTCCGTGGCGGCCGAGGTCAAGGGCCGCCTGGACGCCATCCCCCGGCCCGTGGGCTATGACCTGCTGGTGGCCGGAAACTTCGAAGAGCAGCAGAAGGCCTTCAACGAGCTGCTGGTCTCCCTCGGGCTGGCGCTGATGCTGGTCTACATGGTGCTCGCTTCCCAGTACGAATCCCTGCGCGATCCCCTGATCGTGATGGTCTCGGTGCCCCTGGCCGCCATCGGCGTGATCCTGACGCTCTTCATCACCGACACCACCATGAATCTCCAGTCCGGTATCGGCTGCATCATGCTCGGTGGCATCGTCGTCAACAACGCCATACTCCTGGTCGACCAAGCCGGTCGCTTGCGCCGCGACGGGCTGGACACCCACGCCGCCCTGGCCGAGGCCGGCCGCCGGCGCCTTCGCCCCGTGCTCATGACCACCCTGACCACCATCCTCGCCCTGTTGCCCCTGGCCTTCGGCCTCGGCGAAGGCGCCGACGCCCAAGCCCCGCTGGCCCGTGCCGTGGTCGGCGGCCTATCCGCCTCGACGCTGATCACCCTGGTGCTGGTGCCGGTCGTCTACTCCCTCTTTCACGCGAAGCGAAAAAAGCCGCTCGAAAGCGGCCACAGAAAATCGCTTTGACCGACCCCGCTCCCCTCATACTGCGACCCCAATGAAGAACTACCAATTGGTCTTGACAGAGCACTTGAACCACTACGGCTATCTATTCGGCGGAGCCCTGGTCAAGTGGGTCGATGAATCCGCGTACATCTGCGCTCGGATAGACCATCCGCGAAGAAGCTTCGTCACAGTGGGAATGGAGAAAGTCGTCTACCAAAAGCGAGTGGAGCTCGGAAGCATCATCGTATTCGACGTCGAGAAGACGCGTACCGGAACCACCTCTGTCACCTACCGAGTCGTCGCCAGCATTGCGAGCTCCTTGCAGGGCGACTGCTCAGAGATTTTCTCGACCCTGGTCACATTCGTCTGCATAGACAAAGACGGCAACAAATGTCCGATAGCCTGAGATCTATCGGTTCCGGAGGTGAACGCGAACGTGCGGCGTGCGCGAGGGGGCTGCCCTTCCACCGCGCGGACTAGCTGGAGCGGGTCAACCTAAAAACCGCAGTTGGAACCGCCAAGACGCCAAGGACACAAAGGCAGGCAAGCACCGAAAGTGAAAGAACCCGCTTCACCCAAAGGGTGCCGCCGGTTTCCGGGAAATTTCCTTTAAAAAACATAGCGATCTTGCTGCCTCAGCTCGCAGCCGTTTGGCCCAAGCACGTTCCGGCTTGCGCCTCCGCCAAGCTTCCAGTGACAATCCGTTGATCCCAGGGGAAGAAGGATCATGACCCAGCATCGCGACACCGACGCGCCACACACCCCACAGCTTGTGCCCGCAGGGAGCGAGGCCGCGGCCCGACAGGAGATCGACCAGCTATTGGGCGCGGCCGGCTGGACGCTGTGCGACGCCTCCAACGCCAACATCCACGCCGCGCGCGGTGTGGCCATCAGGGAGTTCCCCCTGCCCGGTCACGGCTTCGCCGACTACCTGCTCTACGTCGACGGAGCCGCCGCAGGGGTCATCGAGGCAAAGAAAGAGGGCACCACCCTCAGCGGGGTCGAGATCCAATCGGCCAAGTACACCGACGGCCTGCCGGCCGGCCTGCCGCGCTGGCAAAACCCCCTGCCCTTCGCCTACCAATCGACGGGTGTGGAGACACGTTTCACCAACGGCCAGGACCCGGAGCCCCGCGCCCGCCCGGTGTTCGCGTTCCACCGGCCCGACATCCTGGCAGACTGGCTCGCCGCCCCTGCAGGAGCACCGCCCTCGGCACGATTCCACGGCACCAGCCCAGCCGCAGAGGCCGCACCCGGCTACGGCGCCCCCGACGCCACCTTCCTCTGGCGCCTGCGCAGCATGCCGCCGCTGATCGAGGAAGGGCTCTGGTCCGCCCAGGTCCGCGCCATCCACAACTTGGAGCAGTCGCTCCGAGAGAACCGCCCCCGCGCCCTCATCCCGATGGCCACAGGCTCGGGCAAGACCTTCACCGCCATCTCCTTCATCTACCGCCTGATCAAATTCGCCGGCGCCCGGCGCGTGCTCTTCCTGGTCGACCGAGGCAACCTCGGCGACCAGACCCTCAAGGAACTCCAGCAATACGCCTCGCCCTACAACAACTTCAAGTTCACCGAGGAGTACATCGTCCAGCGCCTGAGCAGCAACACCCTGGACACCACCGCGCGGGTCTGCATCTGCACCATCCAGCGCATGTACTCCATGCTCAAGGGCAAGGAGCTGCCCGAGGACCTGGAAGAAGTGTCGATCGATGAGTTGGGTAGCCTGTTTGCCAACGGCGGGCACAGCAGGGGGCCGGAAGACAAGGCGAGGGGGGAGCGAGCAGCGGAGTTGACAGGTGAGTCAATGAGCAGCGCAGTGAGCCCCGCAACGCAGTATCCCGGCCTCCTGCGAAGCCCGGAGCCCATCGAGTACAACCCGGCGATACCTATCGAGACCTTCGACATCATCGTCACCGACGAATGTCACCGCTCCATCTACAACCTCTGGGCGCAGGTGCTGGAGTACTTCGACGCCTACCTCATCGGCCTCACCGCCACGCCCAGCAAGCAGACCTTCGGCTTCTTCCACCAGAACCTGGTGATGGAATACAACCACGAGATGGCCGTGGCCGACGGCGTCAACGTCAACTACGACGTCTATCGCATCCGCACCGCCATCACCGAACAAGGCTCCAAGGTCGAGGCCGGCTACTCGGTACAGATCCAGGAGCGCGACACGCGCAAGAAGCGCTGGGAACAGCTCGACGACGACTTCAGCTACGACCCCAACCAGCTCGACCGCGACGTAGTCGCCCCGGACCAGATCCGCAAGATCATCCAGACCTTCCGCGACAAGCTGTTCAGCGAAATCTTCCCCGGCCGCACCTGGGTGCCCAAGACCCTCATCTTCGCCAAGGACGACGCCCACGCCGAAAACATCGTCGAGGTCGTGCGCGAGGAATTCGGCAAGGGCAACGACTTCGCCCAGAAGATCACCTACCGCACCACCGGCGCGAAGCCCAAGGACCTCATCAACGAATTCCGCACCAGCCCCATGCCGCGCATCGCCGTGACGGTGGACATGATCGCCACCGGCACCGACATCAAGGCGGTGGAGATCGTCATGTTCATGCGCGCCGTCAAATCCCGCGCCTTCTTCGAGCAGATGAAAGGCCGCGGCGTGCGCATCATGAAGGCCGACGACCTGCAAAGCGTCACCCCCGACGCCAAGGCCAAGGACCACTTCGTCATCGTCGATGCCGTCGGCGTCTGCGAGCAGGACAAAACCGACTCGCGCCCCATGGAGCAGAAGCCCACCGTCAGCTTCGAAAAGCTCATGCAGGCCGTCGCCTTCGGCAATACCGAAGACGAGGTGCTCAGCTCGCTCGCCGGTCGCCTCGCGCGCATGGAACACCGCATGAGCGCGGAAGACGACCAGCGCATCCGCGCCCTATCCGGTGGCCTGGGCGTGAAAGACCTCAGCCACCGCATCGTCGCCGCCCTGAACCCGGACCGCCACCTCGAACAAGCCAAGGCGGATTTGGGCATCGCCCCCGACGACGACAAACCGATCACCGACCAGTCCCTCAACGCCGCGCGCCACAAGATCATCCTCGACGCCATCACACCGCTGCACGACCCCAAGCTGCGCGAGGCCATCGACGAGATCAAGAAGAAAAACGAAGTGGTCATCGACATCATCAGCGCCGACGAAGTCCTCGATGCCGGCTTCTCCCCCGAAGCCCTCGACCGCGCCAAAGGCATGGTCCAGTCCTTCGAGCAATTCATTGCCGAGCACAAAGACGAAATCACCGCCCTCCAAGTGCTCTACAGCAGACCCTACAAACACCGCCTTACCTTCGAGGCCGTGAAAGAACTCGCCGACGCCATAGAAAAGCCGCCGTACCTGTGGAACGAATCCCAGCTCTGGAACGCTTACGCCGCGCTACAAAAATCTAAGGTCAAAGGCGCTAGCGCCAAACGCATCCTCACCGACCTCGTGTCCCTCGTGCGCTTCGCCATCCACCAAGACAACGAGCTAATCCCGTTCCCCGAGCGCGTCAACGCCAACTTCAGGGCGTGGCTGGCCAGCCAGGAAAGCGGTGGCAACCAATTCACCGAGGAGCAGCGGCGTTGGCTGGAAATGATCCGCGACCACATCGCCGCGAATCTGGGCATTGAACCCGACGACTTCAACTATGCGCCGTTCGTGCAACAAGGTGGGCTCGGCAAGGTGCACCAACTGTTCGGCGACAAGCTGAACACGATCATTCAGGAACTGAACGATACACTGGCGGCATAAGATGCAGAACGATGAAGAAAGCCAACCCGGCGGCGAACTGCTTCTCTACCAAACCGAGGACGGCCGCACGCGCATCGAATGCCGGTTCGAGCATGAAACACTTTGGCTGACCCAGGCCCAGATGGCTGAGCTGTTCCAGACCACCCCGCAAAACATCACCCTGCACCTCAAGGCCATCTATGCCGAGGGCGAACAGACCGAAGAGGCAACATGTAAGTCTTACTTACAAGTTCGTCGTGAGGGCACACGCTCCGTGCAGCGTGAGCTCCGCCATTACCGGCTTGAAGTCGTGCTGGCCGTCGGTTTCCGGGTCCGCTCCGCGCGCGGCACCCAGTTCCGCCAATGGGCTACCGCCCGCTTGCAGGAATACCTGCTCAAAGGCTTCGTCCTCGACGACGAACGCCTGAAAAACCCGCCCGGGCCCGGCGTGCCGGACTACTTCGACGAACTACTCGAACGCATCCGCGACATCCGTGCCAGCGAAAAGCGCATGTACCTCAAGGTACGCGACATCTTCGCCCTGGCAGCAGACTACCAGCCGGATGCCACCGAAACTCAGCAATTCTTCCAGATCATCCAGAACAAACTGCATTGGGCGGCCACCGGCAAGACCGCCGCTGAACTGATCGCCGAGCGGGCAGACCACACGCAGCCCAATATGGGCCTAACCACATGGAAAGGCGCCAAGGTACGCAAGACCGACGTCACCGTTGCCAAGAACTACCTGCGCGAAGGCGAAATCCAGGAACTCAACCGCATCGTCACCATGTACCTCGACTATGCCGAAGACCAGGCTCGCCGCCGCAACGTACTCTACATGCGCGACTGGCGCGAAAAGCTCGACGCCTTCCTGCAATTCAACGAACGCGACATCCTCACCAACGCGGGCAAAGTCGCCAAGGGAATCGCCGACAAGCTCGCAATGGAGCAATACGAGAAATTCCATGCACGGCGCTTGGCAGCCGAAGCTCAGGCGGACGAACAGGCGTTTGAGGAGGCGGTCAGGAAACTGCCGGTCACACCGCCGCGAAAGAAGATGGCTGTGCGGAAGAAGTCGGTTAAAAAGAAATGATCCGCGACCACATCGCCGCGAATCTGGGTACCGAGCCGGATGACTTCAACTACGCGCCGTTCGTCCAAGCGGGTGGACTCGGCAAGGTGCATCAACTGTTCGGCGACAAGCTGAATGCAATGATTGACGAATTGAACGAGACGTTGGCGGTATGAAGGTCGAAGAACTCCGCGCGGATTACCGCGTAACCCGCGAAACTGAGACAGGCCCTGAGTTACTCACACGTATTCAACGGCACAGGGAGGCCATCGAGGGAGTGAGATCATCCACCCGCGGGCTATCCGCTGCTGCGCCTGAGCCTGTTGTTAGTGATGCGCTCCCGTCTTTGTCAGACGGCTGGGTGTGGGCCAGATTGGACGCGATTGCCGACATCAAGGGCGGCATCACGAAGGACAAGAAACGCAACCCCGAAGATTGTGAATTGCTGCCCTACCTGCGTGTGGCTAATGTGCAGCGTGGGTTTCTCGACCTCTCCGAGATGAAGGAAATTCCGGTACCGAGAGAGAGCGTTACCGCCTTGCTGCTAGAGCCTGGTGACGTTCTGTTCAACGAGGGTGGCGACCGGGACAAGTTGGGGCGTGGGTGGGTATGGAATGGGCAAATCCGACGCTGTGTTTTTCAGAACCACGTCTTCCGTGCCCGCTTCTACCTAACGGACTCTATGGAGCCAAAGTTCATTTCTTGGTATGCGAACACCTTCGGCCAAGACTACTTCATGGCAAAGGGGAAGCAGACCACCAACCTGGCATCGATCAACAAGACGATGCTGAGTGCATTCCCTGTCCCGATCGCACCCCTCGACCAACAAAAACGCATCGTCGCGGAAATCGAAACACAATTCTCCCGCCTCGACGAAGCCGTCGCCAATCTCAAGCGCGTCAAGGCCAACCTTAAGCGCTACAAAGCCGCCGTCCTCAAAGCCGCCGTCAAAGGCCGCCTCGTCGAAACCGAAGCCGAAATAGCACGAAGAGAATGCCGCAGCTTTGAAACCGGAGAACAACTCCTGCAACGCATACTTGATACCCGCCGCAGCCAATGGCAAGGCAAGGGCAAATACAAAGAACCCGCCACGCCCGACACTGCCGACCTGCCCGAGTTGCCGGAGGGGTGGGTGTGGGCGACGCCCTATCAGTTGTCAGCGAGTGACGACACCAGTATTTGCGCAGGTCCTTACGGCACAATCTTCAAAGCGAAAGATTTTCGGGCAAAGGGTGTGCCAATTATCTTTCTCCGTCATGTAGGTCCTGGGCGGTACCTCACGCATAAACCCGGGTTCATGGACGAAGAAAAGTGGCAAGAACTTTTTCAGCCGTATTCGGTTTATGGTGGCGAGCTTCTCATAACGAAGTTGGGCGAACCGCCCGGTGTCTGCGCGATTTTCCCAGAAGGGATCGGACCAGCCATGGTGACCCCGGACGTAATCAAAATGACCGTAAACAACCAAGCCGCCCTTTCGAGTTACTTAACGCACTATCTAAATAGCGACGTAGCTCGCCGGTTTTCAAGCGGTGCGGCATTTGGGACTACTCGCCTTAGGTTAACTATTCCTATATTCCGAGAGATGCCGGTCGCCCTTCCTCCACTTGCAGAGCAACACCGCATCGTGGACGAGATTGATCGGCGTTTATCTCTCATTCAAGAGGCAGAAAGGCAGCTTGAAACCAACAACCGCCGCGCAGAACGTTTGAGACAGTCTGTCTTGAATGCGGCGTTCTCGGGAACGTTGCATTGCAGAGGAGTCCCTATTCGGAAGAGTGAGTTTGACGGGGAAATCGTATATGCCTAACCAACCAATCCAGAACTCTCTTTTTGAGGAGGATTACCTACTACGTGAATTGGGCCAGGTGGCCCATGTTTCGCAGGTTGCGCTCACAGAGTTAGTTGCGAATGCATGGGATGCTGGCGCGGGTCGCGTTGATATTGTCCTTCCAAACGAGATAGGCGGCACACTTACGGTAACAGATGATGGACACGGGATGACTCCGCAGCAATTTAGACGCCGCTGGATGACGCTTGGATACGATCGGCTGAAGCACCAAGGCTCGAATGTGGAATTTCCACCTGGGCGAGCGGTGCGACCAAGAAAGGCATACGGGCGCAATGGGGTTGGTCGTCACGGCCTTTTGTGCTTCGCGGATGAGTATGAGCGTGATCACGATAAATGATGTGGTCATGTTCAGGCTATTTGATGGGACGTGTAACGACCGAAGTAGCAAGCGGCCTACGTGTGGATAAAGCGTGAATGCCGCAAGCGGACGTGTGGACAACTC
>Ga0210110_1000736_pt1 | contig 10584 bp, 6 predicted proteins | sample China_Galinas_PW_2_FD_184865 | JGI IMG/M metagenome (GOLD analysis project Ga0210110, IMG submission 184865) | Wetland microbial communities from San Francisco Bay, California, USA, that impact long-term carbon sequestration - China_Galinas_PWB_D1... | ecosystem: Environmental > Aquatic > Marine... | reverse complement strand
GACCCGGATGTTTCCGCTGCCGGATACTCGCCTCACACAGGCACTGGCCGTGGCCGAGCCCGCAGGGGACCTGCGGGACCTGGCCTTGAGCTATGCGGAGACCGACGCCGAGCCTCATTGGTCTCTCAGGGGCCGGGTGGACCATCTGAGCGTCCACCCTTGGGAGAGGCTCCCCGGGGTTTCCCAGCTGGACGCCCGGTTCTGGATCGATCAGACCCGCGGCTGCGTGAATCTGGACGGCGAGGACCTGTTGGTCGATCTGCCCAGGCTGTTCCGCTGGCCCTTGGTGCTGGAGCAGCTCGACGGTACGCTGGACTGGCAGCGTGTCGCCGAAGGCTGGCGCATCGAGTCCTCCGACATCCGCGCCATCAGCCCCGGCATCCGAACCCGCTCTCGGCTGCGTCTCGATCTTCCCGGCCACGCCGAGGTCTCGCCCTGGCTCGACCTGCAGGTCGATTTCTCGGACGGCAGGGGGGCCAGGGCCAACCGCTATTACCCGGTCGGGGTCATGTCCCCCAAATTGGTCGCTTGGCTGGATCGGGCCATCGTCAACGGGCGGATCACCTCGGGCAGCGCGCTCTTGAGAGGCACCCTGCGAGACTTCCCCTTCCATCGCAGCAACAATGGACGCTTCGAGGTGTTGTTCGGGGTACAGGGCTTGGTGCTCGACTATCACACCGAATGGCCCAGGCTGGAAGAGGTCAACGCCGATGTGGCCTTCGTCAACAACACTTTCGATGCCAGGATCTATCAGGGCTACCTGTTCCAGAGCCAGGTGGCGGAGGCTAGGGCCCACCTGGACAGTCTGCGTCCGACCTCACGACTGCATGTGACCGGATCGGTGCGCAGCTCTGTCGGCGACAACCTGCGTCTGCTGCGCGAGACCGCCTTGGCGCACAGCTTCCGGGAGATGACCCGAGGGCTGACCGGCGAGGGGCCCACGCGAGTCGACATCGACCTGAGTCTCCCGGTGAGCCGAAAGACCAAGGCCCCTCTGAAGCTGGCGGGCAGCGTCCATTTCGACCAGTCGAGACTCGCGCTGCCCGAATGGGACCTTGACCTGCGGAAGCTCCGAGGCCGCCTCGACTTCACCGAGACAGCCGTTTCCGCTAAAGGCATCCAGGCCCGAGCCTTCGCCAGTCCCGTGCTGCTGGACGTGGCCACGGAGACCGATGGTCGGCCGCTAACCCGGGTCTTGGCCAAGGCCCGTCTGGACCGGGAGGTCCTGCTGGACCGAGCCCCTCCCGCACGATTTCTTCGGCCCGAGGGGGCCGCCGACTGGATTTTGGAGCTCGACATTCCCCACAAATTCGGAGGCTTGCCGCGGCCTCCGCGACTGATCTTGCAGAGCGATCTGGATGGCTTGTCGCTGGGCGTCCCTGCGCCCTTGGGCAAGACCGCCGGCGAAAAACGACCCTTGAGCGTATCCCTTGATCTCACTGACGGGGCGGACTATCCGCTCGAGCTCAGCTACGATGGCCTAGTCGACGCCCGGCTGTTGCTGGCCCCGAGGCCGAGAGGAGACCCGAAGGTGCTCAAGGGTGGCATTAGGCTGGGCGGAGGACAGGCCGAGCTGCCCGCCCGCGAGGGGCTCATGATCCGTGGGCGAGTGCCACGGCTGGATCTCGCTCCCTGGCTCGGCCTGGCCAAGCGGGCGGAGCAGGCGGGGGGTGAGTCCACGCCCATCGCCGTGAACGGGCTGGACCTCGAGGTGGAAGACCTTCACCTGGGCGACACCCTGGACCTGGGCCAGGTCGCCCTCGATATCTCTCCGAGCGCGGAGGGCTGGTCGGGCGCGGTGGATGGCACCTATTTCAACGGGTTTCTGAGCATCCCGCGCAATCTGGAGGTGGCGCCTATCAAGGCGCGGCTCGGGACGATGCATCTGAATCTGTCTCACAAGGACCTCCCTGCATCGGAGCAGCAGGAGTCCGGCCCGTCCCTGGTGGATCCCAGAGGCCTGCCCGGCCTGGATCTGGATGTGACCAGCCTGGAGATGAACGGTAAGGACCTGGGTCAGATGTCTCTGCGCACCGAGCGGGTGCCCGAGGGCGTCAAGCTGAGTCACATGAAGATAGATTCCAAGCAGCTCCAGCTGCTGGCCAGCGGGGGCTGGATCAGGGCAGGAGGGGCCGACCCGGTCTCCAAGCTGGACTTCACGCTCGAGACCAAGCAGCTCGGCGAGCTGCTCTCGGTGCTCGGCTTCGACCAGACGGTCGAGGGTCGCGACGCCCGTCTCGAGGCGACGCTGGAGTGGCCCGGCAGTCCGATCGACATGAGGCAGAAGGCGTTGAGCGGCGAGCTGTCCATGACGATCGGAGCGGGCCGCTTCCTGGAGCTGGACCCCGGCGTAGGTCGGGTGTTCGGGCTGCTCAGCCTCGGCACCCTGCAGCGCCGCCTGAGCCTGAACTTCTCCGACTTGGTGGACAAGGGTCTGAGCTTCGACAAAGTGCAGGGGGACTTTCGGTTCGACGAAGGAGACGCCTATACCCAGAACCTGATGATCCGGGGACCGTCGGCACGCATCGAAATCGCCGGGCGCATCGGTCTGATGCGGCGGGATTTCGCGCAGGAGGTCACGGTGACCCCGGAGTTCAGCTCTTCTCTGCCCGTGGCGGGTGCCCTGGCTGGCGGCCCTGCCGTCGGTGCTGCCCTACTGGTGGCGGACCGTCTCGTGGGCGAGCGGGTCAATCGCATGGGCAGCGCCCGTTACGAGGTGTCCGGCCCCTGGGCGGACCCCCACATCGAGAAGCTGCAGCGCAACGCCGGCTCCCGCGCCGAGGCCGAGGTCGGACCCGGGAAGCCCCGGGGGGCGGCTCCGGCCACAATCCGATAACCCGGGCGATCGTCGTCCCGGGGGTCCCTGCAAAGCCGCAGGACGCGGTGGCTGGAGGCCGCGCACTGGTGCTATCCTGCTCGCTCATTTCTAAACATCACCAGCCAATGACCGACGAATCGCCCAGGATCGCCGCCATACAGATGGCGAGCGGGCCGAACGTGAGTGCCAACCTACTCGAGGTGGAGCGGTTGGTCGGGGAGGCCGTCGAGGCGGGCGCACGCCTGGCGGTTCTGCCCGAGAACTTCGGCTTCATGGGCAAGGCCGAGCGGGATCTGCTAACCGTCAAGGAGAGCGAGGGTGTCGGCCGCCTCCAGTCGTTCGTCGCCCAGCTGGCCAGGCGTCACGGTATCTGGATGGTGGCCGGCACCATTCCCCTGCAGGCCGATGAGCCGGACAGGGCTCGCGCCGCCTGTATGGTCTTCAACGACCAGGGGGAGCGGGTGGCACGCTACGACAAGATCCACCTGTTCGACGTCTACCTGGTGGACACGGAGGAGCATTACGCGGAGTCCGAGACCGTCGAGCCGGGAGACCGGGTGGTGGTCCTGGATACCCCGTTCGGGCGGGTCGGCCTGGCGGTCTGCTACGACCTGAGGTTCCCGGAGATGTTCCGGCGGATGCTGGACATGGGCGCCGAGATCTTCTGCCTACCCGCCGCCTTCACCGCCATCACCGGCAAGGCTCACTGGGAGATCCTGGTGCGGGCCCGGGCCATCGAGAATCTGGCTTATGTGGTCGCTGCCGGCCAGGGTGGCTTCCACCTCAGTGGGCGCGAGACCTACGGCCACAGCATGATCGTCAACCCATGGGGCGTGGTGCTTGGGGAGACGTCACGGGGCGGCGCAGTGGTATGCGCTCCCGTCGAGGGCGGCTATCTCCAGGCCACGCGACGCCGTTTCCCTGCACTGGAGCACCGTCGGCCCGATCGTTTCTAAGCCGGTACTCCGGCGCTCCGTTCAGGTTGCATCTCGCCCCCTGCGCCCACACCTGGATTACCATCGCCAACCGACATCCCCGGTCTCGGTCCGGGGCGGAGTTCCATGAGTGCTATCGACATCGCATGCCGTACCCTGCTGGAGCCCTCCGGCTTGGCCGACAGGCACCTGGACCGGGTGATGGATCAGCTGGTCAGCCCCCGCATCGACGCCGCTGATGTCTTTTTCGAGGCGAGTCGCCTCGAGTCCTGGGTGCTCGAAGATGGCATCATCAAGGAGGGGAGCTTTCACATCGACCAGGGAGCCGGGGTCCGCGCCATCAGCGAAGAGAAGACAGGCTTCGCCTACACAGACGAGATCCACTCGGCCAGTCTGTTGGAGGCCGCACGCACTGCCCGGGCCGTCGCACGGGGTGGGGCCGAAGGGAGGGTAAGGGTCAGCCGCGTCTCGGCGGCCCAGTCCCTCTACCAGCCAATGGATCCATTGCAGAGTCTGGGTGACGCCGAAAAGGTGGATCTGTTGCGGCGGGTCGATGCCGAGGCGAGGGCGGCGGACCCCCGCATTGCCCAGGTGATCGTCAGCCTGGTGGCGGCCCATGACGTGGTCCTGGTGGCCTCCAGCGACGGCCGCCTAAGCGCCGACGTGCGCCCGCTGGTCAGACTGAGCGTCAGTGTCATCGCCGAGCAGAAGGACCGTCGAGAGCAGGGCTCCAGTGGCGGCGGGGCTCGCCGCGGACTCGACTTCTTCCTCGAGGACGATCGCGCCCTGGGCTTTGCCCGGGAGGCCGTACGCCAAGCGCTAGTCAATTTGGAGGCCGTCGACGCCCCGGCAGGCACCATGACCGTGGTACTTGGCGCCGGCTGGCCGGGCGTGCTGCTTCACGAGGCCGTGGGACACGGCCTGGAAGGCGACTTCAACCGCAAGGGCACGTCGGCCTTTTCCGGGCGTCTCGGCGAACGGGTAGCCTCGGAGCTGTGCACCGTCGTCGACGACGGCACTTTGCCGGGTCGCCGGGGCTCCCTGAACATCGACGACGAGGGCACCCCGAGCCAGCGAACCCTGCTGATCGAGAACGGGGTGCTGCGCGGCTATATGCAGGACAAGCTCAACGCTCGCCTGATGGGCCAGAGCCCGACGGGCAACGGTCGGCGTGAGTCCTATGCGCACCTGCCCATGCCGCGGATGACCAACACCTATATGCTGGCCGGTCCTCATGGCCGGGACGAGATCATCGCCTCGGTCGATAAGGGCCTCTACGCGCTGAGCTTCGGCGGTGGGCAGGTGGACATCACCTCGGGGAAGTTCGTCTTCTCGGCCAGCGAGGCCTATCTGATCGAGCAGGGCAGGGCGACCCGCCCAGTGAAGGGGGCGACCCTGATCGGCAACGGTCCCGACGTGCTGACCCGGGTCAGCATGGTCGGCGATGACCTTGCCTTGGACGAGGGTGTGGGCACCTGCGGCAAGGAAGGACAGAGCGTGCCGGTAGGCGTCGGCCAGCCGACCCTGCGGGTGGAGCAGCTGACCGTGGGCGGCACCGCCTGAACCGAGTGGAATTCCGATGAGCGACGACATGCAAGAGCGCCTCGCCGAGCTCCAGCAGAAGGTCTCCGATCTGCTGCGCGAGGCCGAGCGTCAGGGCGCCAGTGCGGCCGAGGCCGGCGCCGGCAACGATGCGGGCCTGGAGCTGACGGTGCGCCTCGGCGAGGTGGAGACCATCGAGCACACCCGGGACAACAGCCTTGGCGTGACCGTCTACTTCGGCACGCGCAAGGGCTCGGCCAGCACCACCGACCTGAGCGAATCCGCCATCCGGGACACGGTGGGCGCCGCCTGCAACATCGCACGCCATACCGAGGCGGATGCATACGCGGGGTTGGCCGACGCCGAGCTCATGGCGGGCGAGATCCCGTGGCTGGATTTGTACCATCCCTGGCCGATCGGCGTCGAAAGGGCCACCGAGCTTGCCCTGGCGTGCGAGGATGCGGCCCGCGCGGGCGATCCTCGGATCGCCAACTCCGAGGGGGCTACCCTGAGTACGGCGAGCGGCGTCCGGGTCTACGGCAACAGTCACGGCTTCGTCGGCGGCTTTCCTTCGAGCCGCCACAGCCTCAGCTGTGCCGTGATCGGCGCCGACGCCCAGGGCATGCAGCGAGACTACTGGTATACGGTGGCCCGGGCGCCGGAAGATCTCGAGGCGGCCGAGTCGGTGGGGCGCCGCGCAGCCCAGCGGGCCCTGGCGCGGCTGGGGTCGCGCAAGATCACCACCCGCGCCGCGCCCGTGGTGTTCGCCGCGGATGTGGCAGTCTCGCTGCTGCGCAGCTTGCTGGGGGCGATCCGGGGCAGCAGCCAGTACCGCCGGTCGACCTTTTTGCTCGACGCACTGGGAGAGCGGGTGTTTCCCGACTTCGTGCGCATCCACGAAGACCCCTTGCTGCCCCGGGGACTGGCCAGCGCGTCCTTCGATGCCGAGGGAGTGGCGACCCGGCCCCGGGACTGGGTGGCGGAGGGTCTGCTCCAGGGCTATGTGCTCGATAGCTATTCGGCCCGCAAGCTGGGGATGCAGACCACGGGCAATGCCGGGGGCACCCGCAATGTCACCCTGGTGCCGGGTGATCTGGATCTGGGCGGGCTGCTAGAGGAGATGGGGAGTGGGCTGCTAGTGGCCGAGCTGATGGGCCAGGGCACCAATCTGGTGACCGGCGATTATTCCCGCGGGGCGGCGGGCTTCTGGGTCGAGGGCGGCGAGATCCTATATCCCGTGGAAGAGATCACTGTTGCGGGCAACCTGCGCGATATGTTCGCCGGTCTCGTTGCGGCAGGTCGCGACCTGGAGTGCCGAGGCAGCGTCAGGACCGGCTCGTGGCTGCTAGACTCGATGACGATCGCGGGAGAGTGACTCAGGGACGCGGCGCCGGGGCGGACCTGAGCTTGCGGCCGCTGCCCGACTCCATGAGGATGCGTCGCCCCCCGAGCTTTGCGGCACTTGGCGGAAGGTGTCGGCGACAGACGCGACATCGAAACGCCGGAAATTGCGCGGGATCACGGCGAGTTCGTCGCCGCCCAAGCGGGCCAGCAGGTCCTCGTTGCGTAGCCGCGCCTGCAGCTGACGCGCCACCTCGACCGGGACCGCTTCGAGATGGTCGAGCAGCATCCAGACGGAGGAGCGGCGCTCGGTCACCCAGTCGCGCGGCCTCGTCGGTGGGGCCCATGGACAAGACCACCGCGGGCGTCTTGGACAAGGGAGGGCTGCCCAGCAGGCCGGGGGTGTTGGACGGCCCGCTGGGCTCGCTGGCCGGGGGCGCCGGCGCCAAGTCGATACCCGGGGGACGCCACAGACTCCCCGGCCCGGCCGCCATGACCCGATGGCCACATGCCGATTAGCAGATTGAATGCCCGCATCCGACAATTGGATTGGCGTGAAAAGGGGCCCTTGGGTAAGCTTCACGCGTTTGTTCGGTCACGAAAATGCGCCTCCTTCGCGTATTGCTTACGCCTGTTTTCGGTTAGAATCCCCGGCTCGCTGAGTTGAAGGCAATTGCCGACAGGGTCCCTGAGGGCATGATTCGGATCCCCGACCTCACCGACACGGTACGGGCGTGCGCGAGTATGACGACCTGACCGAATGCCTGGTCTCCCTGCTGCAGGCCCAGGCCGATCACTTCGCCAAGGAGCGAGGCGACCTGCCCGACACACATCGCTGAGCAGCCGACGCCCTCGAGGCAGAGACAAACCCCACCTGCCGGCTGCACCACCTGGAATACTGAGCCAAGAAACCCGACCAGGAGAGATCCTCCATGACAGCCAAGAATGCCTTCTACGCCCAATCCGGCGGTGTCACCGCGGTCATCAACGCCTCCGCCTGCGGGGTGATCGAGACGGCCCGCCGACACCCGAACAAGATCGCCAACGTCTACGCCGGGCGCAACGGCATCATCGGGGCCCTGACCGAGGACCTGATCGACACCAGCCAGGAATCGGATGAGGCCATCGCCGCCCTGCGCTACACGCCTTCCGGGGCTTTCGGCTCCTGCCGCTATAAGCTCAAGAGCCTGGAGCAGAACCAGCGCGAGTACGAGCGGCTGATCGAGATCTTCAAGGCCCACGACATCGGCTACTTCTTCTACAACGGTGGCGGCGATTCGGCCGACACCTGCCACAAGGTCTCCCAGCTGTCCGAGACCATGGGCTTTCCGATCCAGGCGATGCACGTGCCCAAGACCGTCGACAACGACCTGCCGATCACCGACAACTGCCCCGGCTTCGGCTCGGTGGCCAAGTACATCGCGGTGTCCACCCGCGAGGCCAGCTACGATGTGCGCTCTATGGCAAAGACCTCGACCAAGATCTTCGTCCTCGAGGTGATGGGTCGCCATGCGGGATGGATCGCCGCGGCCGGCGGGCTGGCCGCTGACGCCGAGAACGATATCCCGGTCCTGATCCTGTTCCCCGAGATCGAGTTCGACCAGGATCGCTTCCTCGCCCAGGTCACGGAGAAGGTCCAGATGTTCGACTACTGCACGATTGTGGTCTCCGAGGGGGCCAAGTGGCCGGACGGCCGCTTTTTGGCCGAGCAGGGCACCCGCGACGCCTTCGGTCACGCCCAGCTGGGCGGTGCCGCACCCGTGGTGGCCAACATGATCAAGGACGCTTTCGGCTACAAGTTCCACTGGGCCGTGGCCGACTACCTCCAGCGCGCCGCCCGTCACCTGGCCTCCAAGACCGACGTCGAGCAGGCCTATGCCATGGGCAAGGCGGCAGTAGAGATGGCCATCGCCGGTGACAATGCAATCATGCCCACCATCGTGCGCGCCTCGGCGAACCCCTACGCCTGGGAGGTCGGCAAGGCGCCCTTGTCGGAGGTGGCAAACGTCGAGAAGTACATGCCCCGGGAGTTCATCTCCGAGGACGGGTTCGGAATCACGCCCGCCTGCCGCGAGTATCTAGTGCCGCTGATCCAGGGCGAGGAGTATCCGCCCTTCGAGCAAGGCATGCCCAAGTACGTCACGCTCAAGAATATCGCGGTGCCCAAGAAGCTCAACACCGCGTTCGATCTCTAGGCCGCGAACTGAGGGGGGCTGGCAGCCCCCCTTTTTCCGCCTCTGAGGATCCTTGTTCCAGACCGGAGAGCCCTCCCATGACCCCCGCCCGCGCCCGCGAGCTGATCCTCCCCCAGATAGGTTTCGGCGGAGGCTACAACCGCAATGCCGTCCGTCTTATCCTCGCCGAGGTCCAGCGCGAGCAGGGACAGGACGAGGTCGACCGGATCATCCGCGAGCTGGGTCTCGAGGAGGCGTTCGGACTGAAGGTCGGAACCGATTTTTCAAAGGTTACGGGCTAGAAGACTGAAGGTTTATACATAAAGAGGAGACGACGATGAATGCGGGGCTGATATTCGCCCTGGTCTGCGCCGTGGTGGCGCTGGCCTACGGCTTGGTTTCTGTGAAGTGGGTTCTCAAACAGCCGGAAGGCAACGAGCGGATGCGAGAGATCGCGGCTGCGATCCAAGAGGGCGCCAGCGCCTATCTGAATCGCCAGTACACCACGATCGGCATCGTCGGTGTCGTGCTGCTGGCCATCCTCTGGTATGGGCTGGGCACCGCCACCGCTGTCGGCTTCGCCATCGGCGCCATCTTGTCCGGCGCGGCGGGCTACATCGGGATGAACATCTCGGTGCGCTCCAACCTTCGCACGGCCCAGGCGGCCCACGACGGCCTGAACGCCGCGCTGCAGATCGCCTTTCGTGGCGGTGCCATCACTGGCATGCTGGTGGTCGGCCTCGGTTTGCTGGGTGTGGCCGGCTACTACGCCATCCTCCAGGCCATGGGCGTGCAAGACGTCCTGCACCCGCTGATCGGCCTGGCCTTCGGCGGCTCGCTGATCTCCATCTTCGCCCGTCTGGGCGGCGGCATCTTCACCAAGGGTGCGGACGTGGGCGCCGACATCGTGGGCAAGGTCGAGGCCGGCATCCCGGAGGACGACCCCCGCAACCCCGCGGTCATCGCCGACAATGTGGGCGACAACGTCGGCGACTGCGCCGGCATGGCCGCCGACCTGTTCGAGACCTACGCGGTCACCGTGGTGGCCACGATGCTGCTGGGCCACCTGCTGATCTCCGATGCCTCGGCGGTTCTCTACCCGCTGGTGCTCGGTGGCGTGTCCATCATCGCCTCGGTGATCGGCACCTTCTTCGTCAAGGCGAAGGAAGGGGATGCCAAGATCATGACCGCCCTCTACAAGGGCCTGATCGTCGCCGGGGTGATCGCGGCCGTAGCCTTCTACTTCGTCACCGACTACATGATGGGTGGCGTGGTCATCCCCGGGGTCGGCAACACCACCATGGCGCTCTTCGGCTCCGCCTTGATCGGTCTGGCGCTGACCGCCGCCATGGTGGTCATCACCGAGTACTACACCGCCACCGAGTTCTCCCCGGTGCGCCACATCGCCGAGGCCTCTACCACGGGTGACGGCACCAACGTGATCGCCGGCCTGGGCGTGTCCATGAAGGCCACCGCCGCGCCGGTGCTCGCCGTGTGCGCGTCCATCTGGGGCGCCCATGACCTGGCCGGCCTCTACGGCATCGCCGTGGCCGCCACCTCCATGCTCTCCATGACCGGCATCATCGTGGCCCTGGATGCCTACGGCCCCATCACCGACAACGCCGGCGGCATCGCCGAGATGGCCGAGCTGGACGAGAAGATCCGCAACATCACCGACCCGCTGGACGCGGTGGGCAACACCACCAAGGCGGTGACCAAGGGCTATGCCATCGGCTCGGCGGGCTTGGCCGCCCTGGTGCTGTTCGCCGACTTC
>Ga0210110_1000735_pt1 | contig 10591 bp, 8 predicted proteins | sample China_Galinas_PW_2_FD_184865 | JGI IMG/M metagenome (GOLD analysis project Ga0210110, IMG submission 184865) | Wetland microbial communities from San Francisco Bay, California, USA, that impact long-term carbon sequestration - China_Galinas_PWB_D1... | ecosystem: Environmental > Aquatic > Marine... | reverse complement strand
CCGGGGTATGGAGATCCCCCGCGTCGAGATGAGCGAGGGCCGGTTCCGCTGGGACATGAACGAAGACGCCATGGCCACCGAGAAGCTGGCCGAGGGCATCCGCAATTTCACCAAAGACACCCTCAAGCTGGAGGACTTCGCCTGCCAGTCCTGCGTGGGGCATGGACCCTAGAAACGGCAGTTGAGCGCTTCGTGCACCCGGCAAGTAATGGATTTACTGCCGCATCGAGAACCGAATTCGCAGCCGGCTCAATTGCGCCAGTCGGCCTGGTTTAAAGCAACCAATCCTTTTCCGGGTCTAAGGAGAGCGTACATAACAGATTGAAAATAAAGGATCTTAGAAAGTGGCACGGTCGATGCTGTTCTATCGGCAGGGGTCCCTGGCAATGGGGCCCACCGACATGAAACAGGAGACAACAGCCATGCACAACCGATTTGCGCTCAAGCCTATCACCGCCGCCCTGCTGCTGGCCCTGGCCGGTGCCGGGTCCGCCCTCGCCGATCCTTCGATACACGAAGAGGTCAGCGTGTCGCCCGAGCACCAGATCGCGCCCCAGGACGAGACGACGATGTCGACCGCCGCCAACAAGGTGCTGCGCCACATTGCCGACGCCCGTAGCGATCTGCAGGGCGACAAGCCCGATGCCGAGTCGGCCAAGACCCAGCTGAGCCAGGCCGAGAAGCTGCTCGACATCATCCAGGCCACGCTTCCCTCCACCCAGGTCAAGGATCACATCTGGGTACCCGGCAAAGATCTGGACTACAAAGACACCCGCGAGGTCAAGCCGGACGTGGTGCCCATCTATGCATCGATCGAGGAGCTGGTGGACTATATGCCCACCGCCAAGGCCAAGGCCAAGCTCGACCATGCCAAGCAGGCCATGGAGAAGGGTGCCAAGCAGGCTTCCTCCGGGCAGATGCGGGCCGTCGACGATGCGCTGCTCTACGTGGAGGCCGATCTGCCCCTGAGGGGCACCCGCCAGCTTGTCGCCCAGGCGAAGACCCATCTGCAGAAGGGCGACGTCCAGGCGGCCGACCAGGCACTGGCCGGTGCGGAAGACGGTGTGGTGGTCGTCTCGGCCTCCATACAGTCGCCCTTGACGCAGGCGAAGGCCGCCCTGTGGCGCGCCCGGGAAGATTACAGCCAGGGCGAGCAGGACTTCGCCAAGGCGGATCTGGGCGAGGCGGTGAAGTATCTCGAGCGGGCCGCCCAGAGTCGCGACAAGGTGACCCGGACGGCCGCTGCCGCCCTGGTCTCGGAGCTGCGAGATATCGACGGCACCCTGCAGGCCGGCGACGCGGACCTCAGCTCACGGCTGGAGGTCACCTGGCGGCGTGCCCAGGCCCTGTCGGAGCGCTCCGCCGAGCGTATCAGCACGGGCTGGCAGCGACTGCGCGCGGAAGGTCCGGCCAAGCAGGACCTGATCGAGGCCAAGCTGCAGTTGGCCTATGCTCGCATCGACCATCTCTACTCCAAGGACGATGCGGCGGCCAAGGTGGACCTGGCCGAGGCGAAGGGCTATCTGGACTCGGCGGCCGGCGAGGTCGGTCCGAATCGCAGGGCCCAGCTGGACGCGGTCTCCAACCTGGTGAACGGGCTGGAGCAGGCGCTGAGCCAGGGCGGCGCCAAGCCAGCCAATGCGAAGGACTTCCATCATGCGGAAATGCGACTGGAGGCACTGATCCGGCAGTCCTGATCGTCGGATGCCCCTTGGCTCTCGCTCCGGGGCCTTGCCGCGGAGCGGGAGCGGACACGGGTCGTTGCCGCAACAGTCCCTGCAACCTTAGACATATGACCAAGACGGCTACCGACACCATGAATCCCGCGGCCGATCGTCCCACCTTGTTCGTGCTTCTGGGCGCCGCCGGCGATCTCGCCCGGCGCCTGGTGGTGCCGGCCCTGTATGCCCTGCACCGCGCGGGCGGGCTACCCACCCAATTCCGCCTGCTGGGCGTGGACCGTGCCGACCTCGCCATAGAGGCCTTGTCGGAGCGGCTGCGCGAGGGGTGCGCGCTGTTCGGCTCCTCGGGCTCACCTTCCGACACGGACTGGGCGGGCTTTGCCGGCAGTCTGGCCTACCATCGTATGGACCTGGCCGAGCCGCCCGCCTATGGGTCGCTGGGCGCCGTGCTGAACGGCTTGGCCGAGGGACTGCCCGAGGCGCCCCAGCGAGTCTTCTATCTCGCCCCCCCCTCGGTGCTCTTCGCCCCCGCCGCGACGGGACTGGGTGCGGCGGGGCTGGTGGGAGATCCGCAGCTGTCGAGGCTGGTGGTGGAGAAGCCTCTGGGCTCGGATCTGGCCGGCTTTAGACGCATCGACGGGGTGCTGCGCGACTGTTTGAAGGAGTCGCAGCTCTATCGTATCGACCACTATCTGGGCAAGGAGACGGTGCAGAACATCCTGGCGCTGCGCTTCGCCAATCCCATCTTCGAGCCTATCTGGGACCGCCGCTACATCGACCACGTGACCATCACCGTGGCCGAGACCCTGGGCGTGGAGCACCGCGGCGGCTATTACGAAAGGGCGGGTGCCTTGCGCGACATGGTGCAGAACCACCTGATGCAGCTGCTCTGCCTGATCGCCATGGAGCCGCCCGCCAGCTTCTCCGCCGACCGGCTGCGTGACCGCAAGATGGATGTGATGAGGGCGTTGCGGCCCATACCGGCCGAGGCAGTGTTGGACTTCGCCGCTCGAGGTCAGTACGGGGCGGGCTGGGTGCAGGGTCAGCGGGTACCGGCCTATCGGGCCGAAGAGGGCGTGGCCCCGGACTCGGGAGTGGAGACCTTCGCGGCCCTCAAGCTGTTCGTCGACAACTGGCGCTGGCAGGACGTGCCCTTCTATCTGCGCACGGGCAAACGTCTGGCCAAGAGCGTCTCCGAGGTCTCGATCCGCTTTCGCTCCGTTCCCCATCGGGCCTTTCCCGACGCCGCGATCGAGGACCGTCAGCCCGTGCGCCTGGTGCTGAGGCTCAAGCCCGAAGAGGGCATGGACCTCAAGCTCAAGGTCAAGATCCCGGGTGCCCGCTTCGCCCTGGCCCCGGCGGACATGCGCTTCTCCTACAAATCCGCCTTCCACACGCCGGTCCCGGCGGCCTACGAGACCCTGCTGCACGAGCTGCTTGCGGGTGACCAGAGCCTTTTCATGCGGGCCGACCAGATCGAGGCGGCCTGGACACTCTTGCAGCCCGTGTTGGACGTCTGGCACGCCCATCCTGCCGTGTATTTTCCCGACTACCCCGCGGGGAGCTGGGGGCCGGAGTCCGGCGAGGGGCTGATCACGCGCGACGGGCGCAGCTGGCTTGCGCCCACGATGACGGAGGACGGCTCGTGAGCCCGCACCGCGCCATGCCCGAGCGGGCGGCGCTCGGCGGGCTCACGATCGTCCTGGGGGGCTTCCCCACAGTTTGGGGCGGTCCATGGCAGTGAAACGGCATGCGCCCGGCCTCGGAGGCCCCGGGGACGAGGCGAGCAGATGCCAAGCTCAACAAAGGAGGCAGATATGAACAAGCCCATACTCAAACGGTCATTGGTAGCCGCAGGGTTGCTCGCCCTGATCGGCGGCGTGGGCGCCCAGACTTACTACACCCATGAGCTGGCCCAGCGGGTGGCACAGCAGCAGTCCGTCCATCCGATACCCGGCCCACTCGGCCCGGACGACGGCTGGTGGGACCCCTGGGAGAGCCTGCACGGCGACATGATGCGTATGCGAGCCGAGATGGATCAGGCGTTCGACAATGCGTTCCGCGACTTCCACGCGAGGGGCTTCGGAGAGCCGGTCGATGAGGCCAAGATCACCCTCGACCAGAAGGGAGACAACTACGTGGTCACGGCGCAGATACCAGGGGCGGATGAGAAAGACATTCGCGTCAATCTGGACGGACGCCTGCTCAGCATCTCGTCGCGCATCCAGGGCACGGAGAAGCAGACCGCCGACAATGGCCAGGTGACCCGCCGCGAGCGCTACGCGAGCAGCTTCGAGCGAGCCTTCACCTTGCCGGGGCCGGTCAATGCTACCGGTATGCACACCGGGTTCAAGGACGGGGTACTGACGGTGACCCTGCCGAAGGCGAGCGGGTGATGGAGCAAGGAACGCCGGGCAGGGGGGGCCCTGCCCGGCTATGCGATCAGGGATGACCGGGGGAGGGGAGACATGACCCCACTGCCCGGGGAAAGTCCCTATCGACTGCCGGTACGCCGACTGCTCTGGCTGCCGCTCGGCTTCGCGGGCGTGCTGGTGGTGGCGGTGCTGGCGGCCCTGGTCGCCGTCTCCTGGCGGGGCCTGGAGCGCATTCGTCCGGTGCAGGCGCATCTTGCCCACATCGGGCGGATTCAGGACGTGGGGCTGAGCATGGAGCGGACCTTGGTGCAGGCGATGCGCGGCAAGCCCATCGACCGGGCGGAGCTGGTGAGCCTGCGCAACGCGGTGCGGCGGGACATGGAGGGTCATCTGCACCCCGACAGTGCCAAGCGCCTGCGCGGGGTATTGGCGCGTCTGCGCCAGCCTCAGGACGACATGCTGGATCTGCTGCTCGCGAGCCAGGGGGAGCTGCGCGAGGTGCTCCAGGGCGAGCGCGAGCGCCATGATCGATTGCTTGCCGCCGTGGCCCAGGACAGCGCCACCGAGCTTCGCCTGTCCTCGGTGCTGCTCGGCATCTTGCCCCTGGTGGGCGGTGGTCTCCTGGTGCTGCTTCGTGTGCGGATCAAGCAGCCCCTGGACAACCTCGGAGATCTTCTGGGTCGCCTGGCCAGCCGCGACTATCGGCCCGTCTCCCGGGAGACGCTGGGGGCGACCGACGGCCTGGTGCAGCCGGTCTTCTTCAGCTACAACGAGCTGGTCTCCCGCTTGCGGGCCCTGGAGGCCGATCATCGCGCTCGGGAGCACACCCTGGAGCAGGAGGTGCGTCAGGCGACCGAGGCCCTGTTGGCCCAGAGCCGCGAGCTGGGCAGGGCCGAGCGACTGGCCGCCGTGGGCGCCGTGTCTGCGGGCCTTGCCCATGAGCTGCGTAATCCTCTCGCCGGGATCCAGATGGTCTGTACCAAGCTGCTGCGCAGCCTCGACGATCCCACCCACGCTGCCCGCATCGGCGCGGTGATCGCCGAGCTGAAGCGCATCAACAACCTGCTCACCGAGCAGGTGGACCTCGCCCGCCACATTCCCGAGCCCAGGGTGGAGGCCTCCCTGGCGTTGCTGGTGGGCGAGTTCCTGGACCTCATGGCCTACCAGGTGCCGCCGGGGATCGCGCTCGACGCTGAGGTACCCGAGAATCTGGTATGCCTGCTGCCCGCGGCGGGGCTGCGCCAAGCGCTGCTGAATCTGGTGCTGAACGCCGTCCAGGCGCTGGGTGAAAGTGGGCAGGTGCGGGTGTGCGCGAGCTGGGAGCAGGGGTGGCTGGTGCTTACCGTGAGCGACGACGGCCCTGGTTTCCCGGAAGAGATGCTGCGCATGGGGGTGCGACCCTTCGCCACCGGACGGGCCGGCGGCAGCGGTCTGGGCCTGGCCATGGTGCGCCGCTTCACCCGTGATCATGACGGCGATCTGAAGCTGGCGAACCGGGAGCCCCGCGGCGCCCAGGTGACCCTGACCCTGCCCTGCGGGCGATCCAATGGAGAAGAAGCCCTTGGCTGACACCCTGCTGGTGATCGAGGACGAGCCGCTCCTCGGGGCCGAGCTGAAAGACGAGCTGGCCGAAGACGGCTGGGACGCGGTGCTCGCCCCCACACTGGCGGAGGCGGAGCGGCTGCTGCTGCTGCGCAACCTCGAGCCCCTGGTGGTGCTCTCGGACATGAGCCTGCCCGACGGCAACGCCTTGGACCTGCTGGAGAAGGTCCGGACCCGGCGGCTGCCTGGGGAGTGGATACTGCTCACCGCCTACGGGGGGGTGCCGGAGTCGGTCCGCGCCCTCAAGCTGGGTGCCTTTGACTTCCTCGAGAAGCCCTGCGATCTGGAGCGCCTGCAGCTGGTGGTGGCGGGTGCCGGCCGCAGTGCCCGTGCCCAGCGACGGCTGCACGACGAGGAGCGAGCCCGCGGACGCCGCTACGTGCCCGCCGCCTTCGTCGGGCACAGTGTCGCGGCCCGCGAGGCCAGAGACATGCTGGAGCGCCTCGGCAAGGTACCTTTCTCGGCCCTGGTGATCACGGGGGAGACGGGCACGGGCAAGGGACTGGCGGCTCGTATTCTGCACCATGCGGGACCCCGCGCCGCCGGCCCCCTGGTGGAGGTGAACTGTGCGGCCCTGCCGAGGGAGCTGATGGAGTCCGAGCTGTTCGGCCACGAGGCCGGTGCCTTCACTGGCGCCAAGGGCCGTCGCCGCGGCCTGCTCGAGCAGGCCGGCGGTGGCACCCTGTTCCTGGACGAGGTGGCCGAGCTGGAGCCGGACCTCCAGGCCAAGCTCCTGAAGGCGATCGAGGACCGCAGGCTGCGCCGGGTCGGCGGTGATCGCGAGGTCGAGGTGGATGTGCAGGTGATCGCCGCCACCAACCAGGATCTGGAGGCACGGGTTGCCGCCGGGGCGTTTCGCGCGGATCTGTTCCATCGTCTTGCGGTCTTTCGGCTCGCGCTGCCGCCGTTGCGCTCGCGCAAGGAAGACCTGGAAGACCTGCTGCCGGTGTTCATCCACGAATTCAATGCCCGTTCCGGGCAACGGGTGGAGACGGTGCCGGCCCGCGTCTGGCAGCGGCTGGGTGCCTATGACTGGCCGGGCAATGTGCGCGAGCTGCGCAACCTGGTGGAGCGTTGCGTGCTGCTCGCCGACAGCCCGGTCTTTCCCGAGCGGTGGCTGAGTCTGGGCGATGGACCGCACGGTGCCGGCCCGAGGGAAGCGGGGGTTCGCACCGATGGCGATCGACTATGCCTGCCATTGGACGGGAGCCTCGGCCTCGACGCCATGGAGCGGCGCATCCTCTCCGAGGCCCTGGTGCGCAACGGCGACAACGTCAGTCTCACCGCGCGGGTCCTGGGAACCACCAGAGAACGGCTGCGCTATCGGGTGAACAAGTACGGACTCAAGACCAGCGACTGAATAGGTTTCTTCGGCACGGCCCTCCGGTTGCGTCTTATAGCCATCGCAGATGGGGTTTCGGTCGCGATGCCCACCTCTCTGCGCGTCCTCGGCTCCGCGAACGGTATCTCCCTATACCGCTCCTGCCGAAATCCCATGTGCGACGGGTATAGTGACCGGAAACCCGAGAGCAAGAGTCTATCCCGAGTCGCCCTTGGGTCCGATCAAGGTGCGTACCATCTTTCGAGCGGACTGGTCCCAGGTGCTCGTGCGGGGCGTGTTCCCTGTGAGCTCCGGGCTTCGCCGGCGCCCAAGGTACTCCTGGCGGGCGCGGAAGCCGTAGCCTGCCAGGGCGCCGCCGGCGGTGGTCATCAACAGCATGCCCAGGGTGATGAACTGGGTGAACAGCATGATGCCGCCGAGCACCACTACCGCAGCAAAGGATGCACCGGCCTTCATGCTCGCCTTGGTTTGGGTGCGGTCTCTGTGCTTGATGATCTGTTGGTGGCTCTTCTCGATGACCTTGGTCTTCTCCCGCTCGGCCCGCACCCGAATCTTCTCCCGCTCGCGGGAGAAGTCGTCTTTCATGCGCGCGACAGCGTCCTTGCGGCCGTGGTTGGCGATGGAGGTGAACCAGAGCGCGGCGACCCCGGCCAGTGTCAGCGACAGCAGGCCGAATAGCAGCCAGATTTCGCGATCGGCCGAGCGCAGGGCAGCCAGCACCTGAATGCCGGTCGCGGTCTGTACCAGTAGGATTCCGAGCAGGAACCTGATCAGATCGGAGATACCGTATCGATTCATTCGCGTGCGCTCGTATGCGTCGTCCCGGAATCTCCCGCACGGGAATCGAGGCGACGATCGACGGGAGAAGTCCCCCCTTCAACCTGACAACCTGACAGGGATGTCTCACGACGGGTCGCGGCTGGGTCCGGGGCGAGGGGTGTCGCAACGGATGATCCCGCCGGAGGATCGGTTGTGCTGGCTCATTCTGGAGGATCTTTGACAGAAATCTCCTTGGCCATTATACGGCGGCGCTCCCGCGGCGAAGTGCATGGGCGGCGGCAGCCGGGAAAGGTGGGCTCTGCGCCTCTGCGCCCATCCACCCTCGATCCGGGTGTATTCTTCGGGCTAGTTTGAATGGGGGATCGACATGACGAGCTGGAAGACTGCTCATCGCTCCTTTTACTACGAAGGTGCCCCGGAGCCGAGCGATCCGGTATTGAAGGCGGCCGAGACCGCACTGCTCACCATCGACATCCAGAACACCTATCTCGAGCCGAAGGAAGACCCGGCCGAGCGGGCCCGCTGGGCGCCGTTCCACAGACGCATGCGGGAGCTTGTCATCCCGACGGTGCGGGATCTCCAGGAGGCGTTTCGACGACGGGGCATGGACGTGCTCCATGCGCGCATCGCGTGTCTCCTGGAGGACGGCCGGGATCGCTCCCTCAGCCAGAAGAAGCCGGGATGGAACTACCTGCTGATGCCCAAGGACAGCGAAGAATCGCTCATCGTCCCCGAGCTGGCGCCGCGACCCGGAGAGATCGAGCTGACCAAGACCACCGACAGCGCGCTCACAGGCACCAACCTGCGGCTCATCCTCTCCAATCTGGGCGTCAGGAACCTGGTGCTCACTGGCGTCTTCACCGACCAGTGCGTCTCCTCCACCGTGCGCAGCCTGGCCGACGAGAGCTTCAACGTGATCCTCGTCGAGGACGGCTGCGCGGCGGGCACCGACGAGCTGCATCGGCGCGAGCTGGAGATCCTCAACATGATCTACTGCCACGTCATGACCGCCGCCGACATGCTGGGGTATCTGACCTGAGCAGAAGAGGATGCAAGAAAGCCTGATCACGTCCAGCCAAGCCGTCTCCCCCCATTCAGCGGCGGTTCAGTCAAAAAGCGTCATGATCATAGCCACAGTGGAGAAGAGTCACTCGACTCGGGAGAATGAAGATGATCAAGACACGTCAAATCGTTGCGGCGATCGCCGCTCTGATCCTGGGCTTCTCGTCGGTTGCGAGCGCCCGCAGTCTTTCGACCTGGCCGAGCATCCGTGGCGACGGCTCGCGCGGCTACGTCTACTTCGGTAAGAACGGCGTCCACTGGGGTCGCATAGGTGCGGGCCAATTCGGCCACCACGTCTTCCGCTACTCCAATCCAAAAGGCAGTTACGGCCGCTCCGGCCGCCGCTACTTTGACTCGCCCCGCTACTACGACTCCCCGCGCTACTACGACTCCCCCCGCGACTATGACTCCTATCGCTATTATGACGATGACGATCATGACAGCGACAAGGCGCTCTGGTACGGCCTGGGTCTCATGACCCCACTGCTGCTGCAGAATATATACGGCTACGATCACTACTAGACGTGAGCGGGAATCGGCTGTCTGGGGTCGGAGCAAGCGACTGCGAGTCTTCGCTCCGATCCCGGACAGTCACGTCTATCCCGTCTTCTGTCTCGCCAACGCCTGGCACCAAGACCTTTCTCGCCCGCCGTTTCTAGCCCGGATTTCTCACGAAGGAACCGCAGAGACGCAGAGGACGCTGAGAAAGCAACGGGTTGCGGGACATCGAGAACCACAGTTCTTGATGCGCCGAAGTCGTCCCGATTCTGCAACTGCCATCATTTTCGATACTCTGCGTTCTCTGCGCCTCTGCGGTGTATCTTTCCGGCTAGGTGGAAGCTTCCTTCCGGGTTCAGCCGTTGGACCGCATCAGGCGCAAGGCCAGCTCGCGCTTGCTGTCGCCGGCCAGGTAGAGGGTCTGGGTGGGGAAGGCGAACTCGATGCCGGCCGCCTCGAACTCCTCGAAGATACGCAGGTTCAACCGCTGCGCATGCTCGTTGTAGGCCCACCAGTCGGTCGGCGTGTACCAGTAGATGCAGAAGATGTTCAGGCTGTCCGCGTTCAGCTCGTTGAAGAAGACCCGGGGCGGCAGGTAGTCGCGGCCCACCGTGGGATGGATGGGCTCACGGATACCCTCCTCCTCGAAGATGTCGCGCACGATCTGCACCGCCTGCTCGATCTTGTCCCTGGGCGTATCATAGGTGATGGTCAGGTTCATGATCCTGCGCAGGGTCTTGCGCCGGGCGACGTTCTCGATGGACTCGCTGGTGATGTTGCTGTTGGGCATGGTGATCAGGTTGCCGGTGAGCGTGCGGATGCGAGTCACCCGGAACCCGATCTTCTCCACCGTACCGTCCACCCCCTTGACGATGATGCGCTCGCCCAGCTGGAACGGCTGGTCGAGGAATATCGCCAGTCCCCCAAACAGGTTCTTGACCATGTCCTGGGCGGCGAAGGAGATGGCCAGGCCAGCCACACCGAAGCCGGCGATCAGGGGCGCGAAATACTTGAGCATATCCAGGGAGTCCGCGATCCAGACCAGGCCCACCAGCACGATGAACAGCTTCAGGGTCTTGTCCACCAGGGGCACCAGCATCTCGTCCAGCCGGGTGGCGGTCTTGCGGGCCCGCTCCAACCAGGCATCCATGAGCACGCCGGTCACGGCCCAGGCGGCCCATACCGCGCCGAACACCAGGACCACCGTCGCCGCAATGGTCAGCACCGAGCCGACCGTACCGGTCAGTCCG
>Ga0210110_1000731_pt1 | contig 10640 bp, 13 predicted proteins | sample China_Galinas_PW_2_FD_184865 | JGI IMG/M metagenome (GOLD analysis project Ga0210110, IMG submission 184865) | Wetland microbial communities from San Francisco Bay, California, USA, that impact long-term carbon sequestration - China_Galinas_PWB_D1... | ecosystem: Environmental > Aquatic > Marine... | reverse complement strand
TCAAGATTCAAAATCATTGTTCACAAAAAAAGGGGGTTGATTGCAACACCCCCTAAAAAATTAATCGTCATTTATTAAAACTATGTTGTTATTCTTCTACGATTTCCCAGTTGGCTACAAAAGTATTGTCATTTAGTGAGTATGAATACCCCAACATTTTTCCGACACCCGGCAACACCCCTTTCTCTATACGCCAATAAGCCAGATAAATGGCCGGCAGCAAATGAGAGAATTCGGTTTTGGGATCGCCCGCCGCATTTTGCCAGATTTCTCTTTTTTCCATTACTCTCCACAGCGTACCATATTTTTTGCTCCGCACAATTTGTCCGACACCGGGCAAACTTATCTGCCTGAAAACTTCATCGTGAGTATATTGCATAGATCTCTTCCTTCCACAAAACAATGCATCAAATTATGAGGTCTCATATTTGAAAGACAGCGTAACTCTTGCTCGATAGGATGCCACCTTGCCGTCTTTAATGGTCATATCGAGTTTTGTTACTTCCGCCACTCTCAAATCTCTTAAGCTTTTGCGGGCGGTGTGAACCGCGTTTTCCGCAGCTTTTTCCCATGAAATATCACTCGTACCCACCAGTTCAACGACTTTGTAAACGCTTCCATTCATATTCTCCTCCTTCCGTTAAATGCTGGATCGAAACCTTTGCAAAACTCTTCTTTGTCTCGGATTTCCTATGTTCATCATGACCTGGCACGGTGAATTCGCGGGCAGGATACGCGGTCTAAAAACAGAAATAATGAAAAGAATGGTTCCCCATTATTGAGGAACCATTCTATGTGCATAGGTAAGAAATGTAGCCTCCCACCTTTTTAGCCCAATTGTAGATCCTGACTTTAAAACAGTATCAATTTCAATAAAACAATGTCCATAAGACAAAGGGTTCATTTTTATAGGGGAATGCCCCATTCAGTGGGGATTTCCCCCTATAAACAAAACGTATGGCAAATATTTCAATCCTTTATTTTAAATCGCTAAATTGTTGACATTCTATGTCTTGAAGATACAAAATAAAAAGAGACGGATAGATTGTCCTATAAAACGAGGTGAGCGATGAAAGATAACAAAAAGAACCGAATCGGACCGGAAACTTTTTTTTCGGACTGGATGAAAATATCCATGAAATTTTGGGAATCCACGGCATCGATGTGGCCTGCTTTCGATGCGGCCGGCGGTATCAAACCGGATTCAAAAAAAGATGAAAAAACAAGCCGTATGCAGAAATCATGGGAAAGCACGCAAAAAACCTGGAAGGCATGGTCACAGATTATCACTGAACCGGAAACCATGGAGACTCTTTTTAAAGAATCCGGGGGGTTGCCGGCAATCTTTTTGAAAATCGCCCAAACCGGCCTGAACAGTTTTGTTCATCTCCAACAGCAATGGCTTAACAAGGCCGGAAAAGTCCAGGAATCGACAAAGCCTTACACGTTTGAGAACATCGACGAAGATGCCGTTAACGTGTGGACAAAACTCTATGAAACAGAATTGAGAAAAATTTTTAATATACCGCAATTGGGATTGACGCGATTTTATCAGGAGAAAATGATTCGTTCTGTGGATAAATTCAACATGTTTCAATCCAGTCTGACTGAATTTTTGCGTCTGTTATCTTTACCTGTGGAAAAATCCTTCCAGGTCATGCAGGAAAAACTGACGGAATTGGCGGACAAGGGAAATCTTCCCGAAGATTCAAAAACATATTACCAGATGTGGATAAAAATACTGGAAGGACATTACATGACGCTGCTTCAATCCATTGAATACACACAGTTACTGCATAAAACCCTACATTCAATGTCTGAATTTTCGGAAGCTAAAAAAGAACTGTTACAGGATAACCTGTTGTATATGCTGCCTGTTCCGACACAAAAGGAAATGGATGAACTGTACAAGGAAATTTACCTTTTAAAAAAGCGAATTAAAGAACTTGAAAAGCGTTCATAAGGATATCCACTGACCTGCTTGAATTTCACTGTACGGTACGAACTTTATAGCGATCCTCAAAATAAAGTTTTGTTTTGAAGTTCAAAACCCGAAATCCAACATCCAAATTCGAATTGGAGGTGATTTCATGGCTCAACCCAAAATATCTGTCGATCTAATTTTATCCAAACTTGCCGAGGAGGCGGAAAAAGCCGGGGAAAGCGCCCAAAAAGCGTCTGATGTGCTGCTGGAACCCCTTGACACCGAAATTGCCGTCACACCTTACGATGTCGTTTATGAAGAAGATCGGGTAAAATTGAAGCATTATAAGCCGACCGTGGACATTCAACTCAAAAGACCCCTTCTGGTGGTCTACGCGTTGATCAACCGGGAAACCATGCTGGATCTTCAGCCCGGAAAGAGCGTGGTACAAAATTTTTTAGAGCAAGGAATCGACGTCTATATGATCGATTGGGGATATCCGGCTCGCAAAGATAAGTATCTCACCATCGAGGATCATGTAAACGGATATATGGATAATATCGTCGATTTTATTCTCGACAAACACCATCTGGATAAAATTCATTTAATGGGCATTTGCATGGGCGGTACGTTTTGTGTGATTTACTCAGCCCTTCATCCCGAGAAGATTAAAAATCTGGTGACCACGGTGACCCCCACAAACTTCGATACCGATCAGGGGTTGTTACATATCTGGATGAAGGATATGGATGTGGATCGTATTGTAGATACTTACGGTAATATCCCCGGAGATATCATGAATATGGGTTTTTTATTACTTAATCCGGCCCGATTGATGATCGACAAATATGTGGGGTTTATAGAAAATATGGCCAACAAAACATTCGTAGAAAACTTTGTCCGGATGGAAAAATGGATTTTTGACAGTCCGGATGTGCCTGGTGAGACTTTTAGACAGTTTGTTCGAGATTGTTACCAAAAAAATCTGCTGATCCAGAGCAAAATGGAAGTGGGCGGAAAGCGTGTCGATCTAAAAAAAATTACCATGCCCCTCTTGAATTATTACGGGAAATATGACCATCTTGTCCCTCCCGAAGCTTGTGAACTGCTTACGAGTAAAGTCGGCAGCAAGGATGTCGAAGATATCTGTTTGGACACGGGCCATATCGGTATTTATGTGAGCTCAAAGTACCAAAAGGAATTTGTACCCAGAATTGCTAGCTGGCTCAAAGAGAGGGATGAAGACAAAAAGAAGCGCGGAACAAAAAAAGGAACTCCGAGAAAAAGAGCTGCAACCTTGAAAACTAAAAAGAACCAATAAAAGAAATAATACTTCGCAAGGAGATATTCGATGACCCGAAGAAACAATTATTTTAAAACCTTTTGCAAAATCAGCAAGGCATTTGGGACGACTCTGGGTAAAGAGAAGCTTTTGGACTTGATCGTCCATAGCGCCATCGACACCATGGATGCAAAAGCCGCGTGCCTTTTTCTATCTGATGAGGAAAAGGATGTATTTGTTCCAATGGCTCAGAAAGGATTGTCTGATAACTATTTGCATGCAAACCCTATTGGAGCCAAAAAAATCGTAGGCGAGATCTTAAAAGGGGGATATCTTTCGTTTTACGATGCGACCACTGACTCCAGGCTGGAAAATCTTGAGGCGAAAAAAGCCGAAGGCATTGCATCCATTCTTTCTGTTCCGATTATGGTTAAAGAAAAGGCCATCGGAATTCTATCCCTTTATACCGCAGAGCATCGAGATTTTTCAAAAGACGAAATAGATTTTTTGACTGCACTGGCCGACCAGGGTGGAATCGCCATCGGACGGGCCCGTCTGTTTGAACGAATGACTCAAAACTCGATGCTGTTTCTCGATCTGGCCTCCAGCATCAATTCGACTTTGGATATAAAGCAGGTGTTGCATATTTTGACGGCGGAAATATGCGAAGCATTAGGGATGAAAGGCGTGTTGATACGTCTTTTGAATCACGAAACCGGCGAACTGGAACTTGTGGCAAGCTATGGCCTCAGTGAAGAATTTCAAAACAAAGGTCCTGTTGTCATCGAAAAAAGCATTGCACAAGCGCTCAAGGGTGAAACGGTCATCATCGACGATGTAGCCACAGATGATCGGTTGCAGTATAAAGCGGAGATCGTCAAGGAAGGTGTGGTTTCAATGCTCTGTATCCCCATCAAGGTTAAAAAAGAGGTTATCGGCGTGATGAGTCTTTTCAGCGGCGCGACCCGGAGATATCCTGAAGATGTCATTATTTTGGTGAATGCTCTGGCCCACACCGGCGGACTGGCCATCCAGAATGCTTCCATGTATCTCAGCCTGCAGGAAGATAAAAAATCTCTGGAAGAGGATATGTGGAGTCACAGGTCCTGGTTTTAAATTCTTCGGGATCTTTTGGCGAAAAGAAACATTTGTTTGGTTCTTCGTTTCAGATAGATCTGAATTAGAATTAATATATGAAAGGAGTTTAAAATGATCGGAAAAACCATCCATGAACTTAACATCGGTGATACAGCCGAGTTCAGCAAAACCGTTTCGGAATCCGACATATACCAGTTTGCCGGAATTACCGGTGATTTCAACCCGGCTCACATGAATGAAGAGTATGCGAAAAAGACTTTTTTCAAAACCCGTATTGCCCATGGAATGCTGTCAGCGGGTTTCATCTCTACGGCCATCGGAACCAAACTTCCCGGAACAGGCAGTATTTATATCCAACAGAATTTGAGTTTTTTGGCGCCTGTAAGAATCGGCGATACCATTACCGCTCGCGTAGAAGTGATAGAAATTATGGCTGGTAAAAACCGGGTTCGGTTAAAGACAGTCTGTGTGAATCAGGTGGGCACCCAGGTTTTAGATGGTGAAGCGGTGGTCAGTCCGCCCAAAGCACCAAAAAAATAAAACCTAAACTTATTGATTATTTTCCTTCTTGAAGAAGCTGCCGAAGGTCTCCATGGTTTCCTGAAACTGTTTGCTCTGTTTTTCGATGAGATCCTGAAACCCTTGAACCAGTTCTTCCTGTGATTCGGCCCTTTTTTCTTCCAAAAGCAGCCGCAAGCTTTTTATTGTTTCTTCCTGGCCGGCAACCTTTTCTTTGAGTTCCTCATACTTTTTAACCAGCGCCAGGTGTTCGTCTTTTGGCACCATGCCCATCAATTCCAGATAATCTTTAAAGGACTCTAAAAAATTTTCCGATGCTTTTTCCCAGGATTCCATGTAAGCAGGAGTGCCTTTTTCCATATGTTCCAGACCGTAGAATTTTCTAAACATCTCCGTGAGATCATCGAACCCCTTAAACTTAAACCCCTGTTGCATCCATTTGGATAGGTCTTCCAATCGTTTTTGCTCTTTTGCGGTATTGATCAAAAAGTTGCCCCAGAACTCAAGGAAATGTTTGTCCACAGCATTTACCTCCTACAAATGGCATTGATATACAATAACCTATTGCTTAAGTTTTGCGGTTGATCGGTTTAAATCTGCATCCAAATCCAATTGGTACCGAACAGGTCCCCGATAGTTTTTGTCACTGAAACGGGTGTGAAGCGCACAGGCTGAATTGGGATGGGACCAGGACGTTGCTATGGCCACATGGCCTTTTGGAAAAGCGGTCACTTCTGCGTCGATATAGTCTATGGGGGCAAGGGCTGTTTCCTTTTCCACCAGATCGTCACTCTCTCCATAACAGATCAGCCACGGAATTTTCTTTTGTTTGAGTCGTTTAAAATTCAGTTTTTTTCCGAACAGTTTGACCGGAAGTGTTCCGTCTTCGGTAATCGGAATATTGTAGGAATCGAAGCTCATCTGAGTAATTGACAGAGGAAGATCGTTCCGTTCATTGTTCAGCCAGTAGTTAATGGCAGCCGCAGTCTTGCTGATTTTAACATTATCGCCGTCCTGACGGCCGAACATCATTAAATCTCTATAAAATGCGGCAATTGGAGATTCATCTTCGATGCTTTTGAGTTTATAGACCCAGCCCATGAGTTTACCGTCCGCCACTTGGTTACCATTAGGTAAAGTTTTCGTTCCATAAAGCAGATCATTGAAACGCTGGGGCAAATTTTTCAAAAATTCGGCAAGCCCTTTGCTTCGGGTGCCGTCCATGGGCGATACACAGGTGATGAGCGCATCCACCAGGCCGTCCAGTTCGCCGGAAAGCAAATTGCACACCGCTGAAAAGCCGCCCTGGCAGTAGCCGTTTAATGTCACCGGTTTCCCATGTCTTTTACTAACCTTTTCGCAAAACAATCGCGTATCAAGGGCATCATTTTCACCGGTCATAACTTGAACCGCTTCATTGGAGCTGATATCCTTGAATATTCGAATATAGGTAGGAATTCCCTGGTTGGCGAAACAATGGGCATAACTCCGATTTTCATTTGGCAAAAAGGCCAGAATATTGGCGCCCAGAACATAAGGGGGAAGAATGATAACCGGCTTGCCGGCGTTATTGACCTTGACCTCTTTGTCCGTCGGAAGAATCTGATACAGGACAAACCGGTCTGTTTCGGCAATCTTTTTATTGTCGTCCCTCTCAAAATGGAATCCGAATTCAGGTTCAATGTCCTGGATGGCCTTCGGGTATTGGTTGGCCATAACATCCATCATTTTTGATTGCCTGGCTAAAAAACCTTCGATATCCTCACCTTCCGAGCAAAAAAGGGTGTTAAACACAGCGGCTATGGCGTTTTCCATCTCCATTTTCCCCGAATGGGTCATTGCCTTCATGCTGCTATTGACACCTTTACCGATCAAATCAAGATTAAAAGCCAATAATTTCATGTAGGACTGAACATTCTCTAAAGGTGAAGTGCTCCAAAGTTTTTGCTTTTCCACGTGATTGAAATAGCTTGTAGCGATGAGATATGGAATCATAAAATCATTTGAATATTTAGAAAAAGCTTTCAGGTAATTTTGTGAGGCATTGAAAAGATGAGAAAATACAGAAACATTTTTCTCTAGTATGTCATGAAACATGTCATGAAACGCCGTGTCTTTAGAGCTGTTGCTGAACTGAGTCATTTTGGCTTTTGCCCCCCCCTATAGTTGAAAAAATTGCGTGGCTCACGGCTTTGGTATGATCTTATCTAAAGCTGTGAACCACGTCTATGTTTTATTTGTTAGAACCTGAAAATAACGTTTCTACATTTTTATAATTTTGATCCGCAGTCTTTTTAAAATCGTCACAACTTTTTTTATAAAGCTGAATCCATTCATTCACGGCCTTTTTCCCTTCTTCAGGTAGCCATGTGGCTTGATCTATAAAAGAATGGGTCATTTTCTCATTCTGTTTCCGCAACATATCCATTGCGTTGTAGCCCTGCTCAAATGCATTTTTGTTGAATTGAACCATTTGTTTTATCGCATTAAATTGTTCCATTTGCTTATTTCCTTTCCTTATTTTTTTGCTTTTGTCTCTTTGTCGAAGGTAATGAAAAAATCTTCCACTCGTTTAAAGTTTTCATCAACGCCCTTTTTAAAGTCCTCACGTCCTTTTTTAAAGGCATCGACCCAACCACTGATGGCACTTCTTCCTTCTGGGGGCATCCATGATGCCTGATCTAACATTGTGGCGGCCATTCTCTCGGTCTGTTCCTGAACCAACACCATGGCATTGTAAGTGTTGTCAAACATTGTTTTTTGAAAATCGATCATTTGCTTTGCAATTTTTGCCTGATCCATGTTACTAATCCTCCCTGTTAAAATTATTTTTGCGGCATGAATTTTGCCGTTTGTATCTAAATTATAATCTTTAAATTATAATTGTCAAGACATTTTATTGCAGTGCAACATTTTTTTATTTTTCTCCATTTTATTTTGCATGGATTATAACCATCTTAATATATTAATTATAAATAAATATTGTGATATCTATGCCAAGTAAATATATTTTATAATTGATTATTTTGTTGCAATACGATATCAATAGGGTCGTACTATTATTTCTGTATTGAGGGAGAAATACATGCCAAATAAAGTAAAACTAAAAAAATATGCCAACAGACGGCTGTACGACATGGAAAAGAGCGCATATGTGACGCTCAATCAGGTTGCGGATCTCATCAGGCAAGGTCGTCAGGTGGAAGTTGCCGATGCAAAAACCAATGAAGACGTCACGGCCTTTATTCTCACCCAGATTATTCTGGAAGAAGCTAAAAATAAAAAATTTCTTTTACCGATCCCCGTGCTTCACCTGATTATTCAATTCGGCGATAATATTCTTGGAGATTTTTTTGAGAAATATTTACAACAAATGATCACAACATACGTTGCCCATAAGAATGCAGTGGATGAACCATTTAAAAAATGGCTTGAAATGGGTCTCGATTATTCAACCATGGCCCAAAAAACCATGACCGGTTTTGCACCTTTCCAATCCTTTTTCGATCAATTCTCTGCAACGTCAGACAAAGAGAAAAAAACAACAGAATAACATAATACATTAGCCCTTTAAGGCTTCTTCAAAAAATGTAACGTTTTCTTTTATCCTTTTGACCCCAAACGAAGGCCACCGTGGATATAAAAGACGTCTCCGGCCAAAGCCTCATTCCGATAAATATCTCCTACAAGGGCAGCAACTTCCTCCGGTTCAATAAGACGGCCAATGGGAACCTGTGTCAGAATCTTTTCCAATGCTTTCTGATTCATACCTTTGACCATGGGGGTTCCCACATAACCCGGTGCCACGGCAACACAGCGAATCTTATCTGCCAACCCGCGCCGGAAAAACTCGGCGGTGATGACCTTGGGCATCACAGACATGGCCGCCTTGCTAGAGGAATAATTGATCTGTCCTGCCGTACCCAGAGACCCCGTGGAGGATACTAGACAGATCAATCCCTTACAGTTATGATTGATCATACGTTCGGCGCATTCACGCACTGTCAGAAAGACACCGGTTAAATTGATATCGATAACCTTTTGAAAATCCTTTAGAAGCATTTTTCGGGTAACCTTCCCGGTTTCCCGGTCCGGGGCAACCATAAGTCCATCTTTGATGATTCCGGCAAAAGGCGCCACCAAATTGATCTGCCCGAATTTTTCAATTGCAGTATCTGCAAGTCTTGCGCAATCATCTTCTTTGATCACATTACAAACCACCGAAACAACTTTACCATCCGCATCTTTAATCTCGGCCTCGGCCTGCTTCAACAGATCTTCAGAGATATCGGCAATCACGACTTTTCCGCCATTATTTATCCAGTATTTGGCAACTGCCAAGCCGATCCCGCCTCCTCCACCAGTAATAATGGCAACAGCGTCTTTAATTTCCAGCATTTCATTTCCTCCTCATATAATTTTTCAAATTTTGTGCTTCAGAGTTTTTCGAGAACGGCGGCCATACCCTGCCCCCCGCCGATGCAAAGGGTGGCAAGCCCCAAAGCATGATCGTTTCTCAACATTTCTCCCATCAGGGTCAAGATGATGCGAGCACCGGTACATCCGATGGGATGACCGATGGAAATGCCGCTCCCTAAAGGATTGGTTTTTTCAATATCTAAATTTAATTCTCTTATGCAGGCAATGGCCTGAACCGCAAAGGCCTCGTTTAACTCGATGGCACCGAAATCATTGACTGATAATTTTTCTTTATGAAGAATTTTGCGTATTGCCGGTATGGGGCCAAGACCCATATAAGCCGGATCAACGCCAGCCGATGCATAGGCCTTGACCCGAACCAGGGGTTTTAAACCGAGATCCTTTGCCTTTTCATCTGACATAAGAAGCAGGGCTGCCGCAGCATCGTTAATACCGGAAGCATTTCCAGCAGTAACGGTGCCGTCTTTTTTAAACACCGGTCTCAGTTTGGCCATCTTTTCCAGACTGGTCTCCATGGGCCGTTCATCTGTGTCGAATACCTTGGGATCTCCTTTTCGTTGGGGGATGATCACAGGTACGATCTCTTCTTTGAATCGTCCTTCGGCGATGGCTTTTCTGGCGCGTTGATGGCTGATAACACCCAGCTCATCCTGCTCTTGTCTGGAGATCGAGTAGAGCGCTGCAATATTTTCAGCGGTCAATCCCATGTGATAGCCGTAAAATATTTCAAAAAGACCGTCAAATACCACAAGATCGACCATATCCACATTGTTCATACGGGCGCCCCATCTGGCGGTTGGAACGGTGTAGGGGATGAGACTCATGTTTTCCATTCCACCTGCTAAAACGATCTCTGCTTCGCCGGAACGGATCGCTTGTACTGCCAACGCAACGGCCTTCATCCCTGAAGCACACACTTTGTTGACGGTAAAGGCAGGGGTCTCTTTGGAAATACCGGCTTTGATCATGGCTTGTCTGGCCACGTTTTGCCCCTGCCCGGCCCCCACCACATTCCCAATGATGACTTCATCCACCTGAACGGAATGCAGGGAATCATCATAGTCATAGTGTTTCTTTTCCAACTCGATCATTCCGCCGCCCTTTAAGGAATCAGGCTCGAAGCGGATCAATTTCTTCGTCGCCGTCGGTTTCAAGCCAACTTTTTTCAGGGTTTCTTTCAACACCAAAGCGCCAAGATCGACTACCGGAATCGTTTTCAAGAAACCGCCAAAAGCCCCCACCGGCGTTCTTGCACCGGACACAATTACGACGTCTTTCACATCTGCACCTCCTTACCAGCTATATGTGTTATTGGATACGCCTGAAAATCGAAGGTTTCGTTGAATCATCTTTAAATCAAAATATTACGGCCGAATT
>Ga0210110_1000730_pt1 | contig 10646 bp, 3 predicted proteins | sample China_Galinas_PW_2_FD_184865 | JGI IMG/M metagenome (GOLD analysis project Ga0210110, IMG submission 184865) | Wetland microbial communities from San Francisco Bay, California, USA, that impact long-term carbon sequestration - China_Galinas_PWB_D1... | ecosystem: Environmental > Aquatic > Marine... | reverse complement strand
CCGGCTGCTACGCTCCGGACTACTGGCAGGGTGACTATCCCGTCTGCATCGACGGCTTTTGCGTACCGAACAACTGCCGCCCGCCGGGCGCTCCGCCACCGCGGGCGTGTTGCGACTATAGCGACAATGATCCGCCGGATTGCGTCGAGCTGTACGAGCAGCAACCCGGCATCAACTGCACGACGCCAGATTATCCGGTTATCGAATGCTGCGAGTTCGACGACACCAAGGCCGACGGCGGCCCGCCGGCGTTTCTCGAACCGTTCGAGGACTTCATGGTTCGCTGGAATCCGATGGCGACGTCGTACGAGAACGCGTGGATTCCGGTGACCGACAAGTATGTGCGCGACAACTACCCCGGTGATGCCGAGGCACTGGTCCGCCGGTCCGGCAACGGCGTGTACGACTCGCCCGACCTGTTCATCAACGTGGGTTCCACGAAGATGATGCAGGACGCCGGCCAGAACCGGTTCGGGTGGAAAACGCCCAAGCCCGGTGCGAAGTACCCCTCCGGTCCGCCGAACTTCGAGCAACCATGGTTCGATGGCTTCTGGACGAGCCGGTACGGCACGACGCCTCCGCCGTGGCCCGGTGGCGACGAAGCCCTTACGCCGAACAGTCCCGTGATGAGGCCGTTCAACCCGGCCGCGCCGAACCCGCCGATCATCGAAAGCACAGAGGACGGGGTCAATGGGCGGTGGTTCAAGGCCAACGCCGGCGGCTTCGACGGGCTTGGCCTGGGTACACTGGACAATCGTGTGGCGCCCTTCCCGACAGGCAGCGACGACTGGTCGAGCTACGGCAAGGTGGAGCCCGAGACGAGCTTCGGCTACTACGACGGCTGGGTGGAGCACGACGATCTCGCATCGTCCCGGTACCACAAGGCGGGCGACAAGCGACTTGGCGAGATCACCTCGCCGACGACCGACACGGTCCATTATCCGAGCACGACCGGCGAGGCGTACACGGCCATCGCCGGCGCGGACCTGGGGAGAAACAACCCACAAACGATCGGCACGCCGGACGGATTCGCCGTGGCCGGCGGGCCTGGGGCCGTCAACACCTACGGATCCAATGGTTACGATGCTGGCGACGTTTGCATTGTCGAGTGGCTGACCTGGCGCACGGACGGCACAAGCCGCACCCCCGCCTACGCGTGGGAGCAGGAGAACGGCCCGTACCACCCGTATGCGGGCCCGTCCACCGGGCGAAACGACGGCCCGTTCGGCTTTGCCGACTACGACCTGGACGGCATGATCGATCAGGGCGAAGTGCGTCCCGAGCTGTCTGAGAACTACTCCGTTGATTCCAATCCAAACACACCGAACGACGGCACGCACACCGACTACCCGTTCAACCGTCGTCGTCTGGTGGAAGACGTGGTGCAGGCGTTGGACGCCAGTGTGGACTGGGACGACTTCGTCGATCCGAATCGAGGCAACACCGTCTCCGGCATCGTGCTCGTGCCGGACGGCTCGTTCAACGACGTGAATCTGTTTCCGCTATCGCCGGGGTTCTACCCGATCCACACCGAGGATACGTCGTTCGAGCCGCTGTTTCACGATCTGGTGACTTGCGAGGACTGCCGAGACTACCCGGCCGCGGTCGCGTACGCCGCGCACGAGTACCTGCACGCGTGGGAGGGCTATCCCGACCTGTACGATTACGACGTCTTTGATGATGCGGGGACGGTGAACTGTCCCGTCGGCATCTTCGGCATCATGGCCGCACCGCGTGGCGCTGGTGAGCTCGTGCACCCCGTTCCGCCCCTGAAGGAGCTGTACTCGCACTGGATCCAGCCCGTGGATCTCAAGACCGTTCTGACGCCGGGCGTTGTCACCTCGTTGACGCTTCCGCCGGCCGAGCTGGTACGTAACGATAGTTACTACTACCTCGAAAACGCGGAGCGGCCGGGCGAGCGAATGTACTTCTGGTCCGCCGGCAATGGGCTAGACGACGGCCCATTCCCCGGCAAGGGCATGCTGATTCTCCAGGTGAGCGACGTCAACGCCAGCAACGAGGCGATTAGGCTTCAGCAGCGGACGACACCGGCGAACTACCGCATCATCCAGGCGGACGGACTCGGCCAGATGGAAGCCTGCTCGAGCGGGGGCAACGACGGCGACGCCGGCGACATGTGGCCGGGCTCGACAAACGCGACGCGGTTCAACTTCAACACAAACCCGCCCGCCGTCTGGACGACGCAGAACCGCTGGACCGGGCTCAACATTCAGGACGTCGTGCCGGACGGGAACGGCTCGGTCAGGCTCACGTTGAGCTGGACGCCGACCAACATTTCGTCGCTGACTTTCCTCGACCCGCCGGGCGGCGAGAGCAGCGGTGGTGTCTATCAGGTGCGCTTCCGCTCCACGGACCTTTTCGCCGGTACCCAGATCGAACTCTACTACACGCAGGATCCCGACGATGTCTCCGTCGGCAACAACTTCATCAACGCCAAGCAAAAGCGCGCGCCGGGCACCGTCGACGACAGCCTGGACTGGAGCGTTGCCAACGTCCCCGATGGCATCTATTACATTTTCGCCAAGCTGATCCCCGGCACCGGGCTGGACGGCACCGAAGTGAAGAACACGCAGCCCCTGTCCCGACGCGGCAACGTCGGCACCGGCTCGGTCAACGTCGTGAACGTCGATGTCTCGAGCGACCCGACCTCGACGGCCCGAACGGAGACCTGGACGGCGACCTACGTCGACGACCCGACCGACCCGTACTGGGTGGTCTACAGCTCGTTGACGCAGCCGCAGCCGGAGAATCCCTTTCCGGGTCCGTTCACGCACGCCAAGACGTGTCCGAAAGATACGGCCGATTGCACGCCGTTTGTCTACCATTCGCTGCACGACGAGGTCACGTTCTACATCAAGGAGGGCGATACGCCGTTTGCAGACGGTGATGCCTTCAACTTCACGACCACCGGCATCACACCGCCCAGCGCCGCCGTGGTGGTCAAGAACGGCCGCATCAAGGTCACGCCAACCGCCGTCATCAACGCCGCGCCGTTGACGATTCATGCGGGCGAGACGGTGGACTTCGACGCGTCGGATTCGACCGACCCGCAGGATCGCGCGCTCACGTTCCACTGGAGTTTTGGCGACGGCGCGGAAGCGGACGGTGAAGTCGTGAGTCACAAGTACACGGAAGCGGGCACGTTCACCGCCTCCCTGTTGGTCACCAATACTGACGGCCTGTTCGGACAGGATCAGGTCGACGTTATCGTGGCCAACAATCCGCCGGTGGCGGCGTTCTCGGTGCCGAGCAACGGGCCTTCGCCGCTCACGGTGATCGCCAATGCCCAGGGCTCGGTCGATGTGGAAACGGGCGTGGAAGATCTCATCTTCCAATGGGATATGGGCGACGGGACCACGCGGAACAATCAGGCGGAGCCCGGCACGTCGTTCCAGAGTGTGACGGCCACGTACAGCCAGTGCAAGGACAGGAGCAAGTGTATGGCGCCGGACAACCCGGCTACCTGTCCGGCGACGTGCACCTCGGCCGCGCCGTGCAATTGCACGACCGATTGCCAGTGTGCGTTCACCATCACGCTCACGGTGACGGACGATGCTGTTCCGCCGGCGTCGAGTTCCGTCTCGCACACCGTGCGTGTCGGCGGCAACACCAATCCCGTGGCGAACGTCACGGTCTCCACGACCGGTGGCACTCCTCCTCTGACAGTCGTGTTCAACGCGTCGGGCTCGAGCGACGCCGACGGGAACACGCTGACCGTCGATTGGGACTTCGGTGATGGGTCGACGCTGACGGACTACCCGATCACGGGTGATGACCCGCCCGGCGACGGCTCGGTGTCGCACACCTACAGTCAGGGCACATGGACGCCCTCGGCCGTCGTCAAGGACGGGCACGGCGGTGAGGCTACGTGGGTGGGCAACGACATCAGCGTGGCGATCGCAGCGGGCGCATGCTGTATCGATGGCCTCGTCTGCTTCAATGCCGTGACTTCGCAGGACTGTGCCCTGCTACAGGGAGCGTTCCTCGGAGCCGGTCTTGGTTGCTACGACGACCCGGACAACGACGGAGCTACCGGGTGCGATGACCATTGTCCCTTCGATCCGAGCAAGGTGGATGCGGGGCTGTGCGGCTGCGGCCAGAGCGACGAGGACGCCGATTCTGATGGTGTGCCCGACTGTCACGATAGCTGTCCGAACACGCCGCCGGGAGTACAGGTCGACGAGCATGGGTGCAGCGTGCTCGGTGCCTGCTGCTTTGCGGTGGGTGTATGCATCGATGAAACGGTCGAGCGCGACTGTGTGCTGGTCGACGGTGTGTACCAGGGGGACAGCACCACTTGTGACACCCCGTGTCGCTTCCCCGGGGACGGCGATGTGACCGGGGACGGGATGATCGACTTGCTGGACACGGCCTATTGGCAGACCTGTCTCACCGGCCCCCATGTGCCGTTCGGGTTCGAGTACTGTCAATCGCTCGACATGGACGGCGACGGTGATGTGGATGCTGTGGATGTGGGGATGCTGGCGAACCAGTTCAAAACGGCGGTGCCGTAGGATCGCTCGATCTGGGCGCTGGTGAGATCCGTACCGGCCCGGAGTATTGGCCCACGTGGTATCGTGTCGGTTCCTGTGCGACGAGCCGGACTAGGCTACAATGGCCGCGTGATGCCGGAGCCGCCCACTGAGTCAAGGGATGAGCGCGTTGACGCCGCCGCCGCGCCGCGCCTCTCCACGCGCAAGAAGCTGCTCTTTGCGACCATCGTCGTGCTGGTGCCCCTCATGGCAGGCGAGTTGCTCTGCCGGGTGACCGGCGCCGGCGGACCGGCCACGCACGCTACGGAGTTCTCCGATTGGCACGTGTCGCCCGGCGGCGACCCATTCTGGGTTGTCCGCGCCTTAGGCTACAACCGCGACGGCGTGCGCGATCGCGACCACGACGTCGTCAAGCCACCGGGCGTGCACCGCATCGTGACGCTCGGGGACAGCGTGACGGCCGGCTTCGGCGTGCCCTTCGACGAGAGCTTTCCCTACCTCTTCCAGTCCTTCCTAAAGCAGATCAAGGTGCCGGCCGAGGTCATCAACGTCGCGGTGCCCGGCTGGTCGACGCTTCAGGAGGTCGCGGCGTACGAAACGATCGCGCGCAAGTACAAACCGAACGACGTGTTCCTGGGGTTTTGCTTGAACGACGTCGCGGAGATGCGCAACAACATGATCAAGCGGCCGGCGGCTGGCGCCGAGTGTTCGATCAGATGACTGTGCTGCAGAAGCAGACCGAGGCGGACGGATGTCAACTGTCGGTGATTGTGTTGCCGTTTCGATTCCAGTTGCTGGAGGGTGCGCCGCCGCCGGTTCCGCAGAAGAGTCTGCGCACGTGGTGTCTCGAACGTCGCATTCCGAGCATCGACATGCTGCCGGCGCTGCGCCGCGCCAAAGACCTCCATCGACGCAAGCCAGCTGAGCCTTGCCGGGGCGCGCGTGGTGGCCCAGGAGCTCATCCGCTGAGGACGCACGCGCTGCGTGATGTGCGGGTACGACCTGGCCGGCTTCAAGGGCGATCGGTGCCCGAAGTGCGGCACGCCGATCAAGCGGTGACGGCGATCAGGTGCGATGTTACGGCGCGCACCGCCCGCACGCGTCGCGGCAGAAGCCGTTGATGCAAAAGCCGTCCCCGCAGGGAGTGTCGTTGGCACAAGGAGTGACGTCGCACGTCACGGCCGACGGGCATGAGCAGGGGCCGGGCAGCATGGAGGCGTAGGTAATGCCGCGGAACGCGTCCACGTCCATCGAGATATCGCGAAAATCGACCGGGCGAAACGGGAAGACCACGTTTGGTTGCAACTGGATCCGATACTTTGGCTGCGCGACCGGGATCGCAAGGAACTTGTCCACCGCGGCCGTGATGTCCACGAAGTCCGGCTGGGCAGGGCCGCTACCGTCAAAGGGCGGCATGCTGTCACCGAACGCTCGCGTGGTGGCGATCAAGGAGTCGGACCAGCAGCCCCCGTTAGTGGTCAGGTTGGGACAAGATGCATAAGTTGACTCGATGGCGTATTCGGAGTTCGGCATGATCTCGGCGCCGTAGATCGCGAACGGAGGTTCCGTGGTCCATGAATGAGCGTACGGATCGCACTGGAGCGGGGCGACTCGAAACGTCTGCCCCGGTGAACCGATGTTTTCATCGGGCGCGTCATACGGCGGCCCGACGTAGAGCACCGACTCCGACGCGACCGTATGGTCAAGCGACAGCGGCCGGACGCGTAGCACCACGTCGGATGCACGGCCGGCTGCGAACTGTATTGGGTCGACGACGATGTATCGGTTGCCCGCGTCGACCAGCGTGAAGAGCGGCCAATTATCAACAATGAATTGCGAGATGGTCAGCACGCCCAGGCCTTCAGCGCTCGGATCGATCCCGCCGACGCGAATCATGAAGCAGTCGCCTTCCTGGACGTCTCCCGCGATGTATCCACCGGAGCCGTCCGGCAGGAAGTCGCAGTTTTCGTCGCCCGCGTGAACCGTGCCGAAGATTTGCGACGGGTCGGTGTACCACGCCACGGCCGCGTCCTGCTCGGCGGCGTTGGACGGGCAGATGCACTGCGACGGGTTGTCCGGGTCGCGGTACGCCGCGAGGATCGTGTCCGTACCGCCGTCCGCGGTTGTGCCCGAGTGGCAAGTGGAAATGTAGAGATAGTTGCCAAGGCCACTTGCGATGTATTTGAACCAGACGTCCGCCTGCATGTCGCGCGAATCACCGGTTTCGGTGGTCACCGGGTTGACGCCGTCCACCGTGGCGCAGGTGTTGTCGAACAAGTAGGTTCCAGCGGACACGCTCGGAACGCCGCCGGCCAGAACGACGCTACACGCATCATTGGGCGGCGGGGCTTCGGCGCAGACGTCGTCGCCCGTGGCGGTTTCGCAAGTGAGGTCGATGCGCCAGCGGCCGCCGCCATCGAGGCAGGTTCGGCGATCGGTGTTCACGCAGGCGCCGCCGTGGCCGGGAGCGCAGTCACAGCAGTAGCCGATCGGCGTGCCGCATGCGCCCGGCTGGATGTCCGTGCTCAGGCAGAAAGCCATGTCGCCGTTTCGTGCGGAGGCTGGCCCATAGTCGCCAAAGGTTCCGACCGCCGAAAAATCGTTGACGGTTGAATCCTTCACTTGCCAATTCCACCCGCAGCTGCCGGTGCCCGCATTCTTGATCTCGAGCCAGTAGCAGGTGCTGCCGCTGGCATCCAGCCCGGTGATCGGCTGGTCCGAAAGATCGAGGTCGAATCGGAAGACGGGGATGCCGGTGACTGTTTCGTAGGTCGAGCCGGCCACGAGCGTCTGCGTGACGTGGGCGGCGTCGATAGTCTTTTCCACCACAATGAAGCCCACGTCGGGCAGTCCGAGCAGGTCCGAACCGTACAGCCGGACTTGAAACTGGTTCACGAATCCGGTCGAGCAGTCGACGGAGTCGCCGTTCGCGTCCGGCTCGGTCATGGAGCCCCAGGCTGTGATCGAGGTAATGGTGCCAGACAGGGGTACGAAGTCGTCGGCCGTGGCGCCCCCAGGCGCGCTCCAGTTGCTGCGGCGCTGAACGACGGAATTGTCGAAGTCCTGACAGTTGGCGGGGACGCCCGCCTTGGCCGGCGCGAGGGCAAGCGACCGACTAAAGCCGACGAACAGTTGATACGCCAACCTCCAAGCTGCTTTTTGATCTACTTGTTGCATAATTCTTGCCCTCCCGAACTGTCGGAGCCGACTGGCGATGGGCGCACGCCATCGCGTCAGTGCATGGGACCCCGGCAGGGTGACCGCGAACGGGCTTGGGGTCTGACGCGCCAAGTTCCCATTGTAGCGATACGGCTCGGTCGGATCAATCAGAATCTCGCTTCATCCTCCGCCACCGCCCGGACGCCGATCGCGCAAGGGTTGACGAAGCACGAGCGGGTTGCAAGACATGCGGCAAGTGTTGTGGTTCGCCGCGAAGTGGATAACCGCTGTTCCCGAGTTACGCCCGATTCGTGCGAAGGCCACCCGGCATTCGAGTTTTTCACCTGTTCCAGCACTCGGGATTGCGCCCCCGAGAAGGCCTATCGCTCTGATGCCGATCGCGACGAGCGAGGGAAGTCGAGCGTTCACATGCCGGCCTTCGTGACGACCTGGAGGCTGATCGCAGCATCGCCGGGCAAAATTCGAGTCCCGTCCTGACGGATGTTCATTTTGACATCACCCGTTTATCCACCGTTCATCTGCCGCGCCAATACTCCTCGGGTGCTGCGATCGATATCAAAAGCAGCCTGTTGGTTGGCATCATCTGGACGATCGAGGGGGACTGTTGAGGAGAGCTGTCATGATCCAACGACTAACGAACTACGCGACCTTGCTGACGTTCGCGCTCCTGCCGGTGGCAGCGAGCAGTTGTATGAGTCATAGGCCAGACTACGAAGCGTCGAATCGTCACGAGGATCGTCCTTTGCATGACGCTGTGCAGGAGACCGTTCACCTCGTCAAGCTGCGTGATCCCGCTGTCGCGACGTGGTTCGATAGCGCTTACGGCTACGCGGTGTTTCCGGGCATCGGCGCGGGCGGCTTCATTGTCGGCGGCGGGTACGGCACGGGCGAGGTGTACGCTGACGGCGAGATGATCGGCCGGGCTACGGTGACGCAGTTGAACGTCGGCGCCACGGTTGGTGGACAAGTCACCCGGGAGATCATTTTCTTCAGGGACAAGCCGGCCCTGGATGCCTTTATGGCGGGCGGCTACGAGTTCGACGCGGCGGCTTCCGCCGTATTGGTCAAGTCGGGCGCCGGGAAACGAGCCGACTACAACGACGGCGTGGCGGTCTTCGTGTTGCCCACAAAGGGCGCGATGGTTCAGGCTTCTCTTGGCACGCAGAAGTTCAGCTTTACATCGAAGTGACGTGTCATCCGGTCCGCCGCCCTTGTGTCTCGCGGCCGTCATACAGCACGCACGCTCCGCTCCAACCAGTCGGCGCGGCGAATGCGGCTTCCGCAGCATGTGCCAGGGCGGGAGGACGCGATCCGTTCAGCAATATGAGGTGCGAACGGCCCGTGTAGCTCCGCCGTGGGACGGCGTATTAGGCGTCGAGTTGAGACAATCGTGCCATGGGAGAGGGCGTCGCGCTGGTCGCACGACGCCCCTTTGGGAGTACCTCAGATTCACGGCGGGTGGAACCCGCGCTACAAGTTCGCTTTGCCGGAGCCTCGAACTCGCTGACCACCCACTACTCCAACGGCGTCGAGATCATCTCGAAGCTCTTGTCGCGCATGCCGACGTCGTCCACGAAGTACGCCAGCATGAACGACTCGCCTGGGTCCACCGGCTCGGAGAACATGACCGTCAGCGTGGCGTTGTCACCATCGCGCTCGATCCACGAGTCGGCCACCGTGATCCGGCCGTGGCGCGTCATGAACAGAATGTCGCCGTTGGCGAAGCCAGTGTCCGGCACGACCGGATTGTCCGCACGTGCCTGCGGGCCCTGGCGGTCTCCGCCGTCGAGCCCGATGAAATCGGCGCCGAAGAGCTGCATCTGGTACCCCGACCATGACACGCTGGTGTCATTGCGGATGGCGTATTCCAGCGTCAGCACCGGCGGCTCGACGTACGTCTCGTAGAAGTAGCGAATCTCGTGCGGGGCCACCTCGTACAGGCGCCGGGCCGAGACGAAGGCGCCCGGCACGCCCGCCCAGTAGAAGTCGGCCGCCACCTCGCCGCTGCCCAGCGTCGCGGGCCGTCCGTTGTGACGGAAGAACGCGTTGTTGATCTGGATGCGCTTCGCGCTGGGCGCACTCGTGCAGCGGCCGCTGACCGTCTTGCCGCTTTGCTGCAAGGCCGCCAGCACGGCGTCCACCGAGGCGCTCGGCGAGTTCTGCTTCATAACGGCCCATGCGCCGGTGACGTGTGGCGTGGCCATCGACGTGCCGCTCTTCCTCCCGTAGGCGTTGTCGCCCGAGGCCACCGCGGCCTTGATCTGCACGCCGGGGGCGTACAGCTCCAGCATGCTGTCCTCGAAGTTGCTGAAGCTCGCCTCATTGTCGTGGCTGTCGACCGCCCCGACCGCGATCGCCGAGGAGATGCAGCCCGGCGAGGATATGGCGCCGCAGTAGCCGTCGTTGCCGGACGCGATCACCGTGGCGATGCCGACCGAACGTAGCGTGTCGATCGCCGACTTCGTCGCCGAATTGTTGCTGTCGCACGTTGCCTGGCTCGTGTAGCGTCCGCCGCCCAGGCTCATGTTGATCGACGAGATGCTGTACGTGTTGCGCAGCGAGTAGATGTAGTTCATGGCCGCGATGTAGTCCGAGCTCGACGCGAGCAGGCACTTGTCCGAAGTCCTGCACGTCGTGCGGCTGTCCACCTTGTGAAAGACCTGCACGGCGATCAGCCCGGCATTCGGCGCGACGCCCCAGATCCCGTTGTTCGGCTGAAGCCCGCCGTCGGTCAGGTTCGTGCCGTTCGGGTCACTACCGCAGGCGATGTCCGCCACGTGCGTGCCGTGATCGTACCCTTCGTAATCGGAAGGGTACGGCTGGGCGGCGTTGGCGCTGGTCGTGTCGACGTTGGAGCCGTTGGGGCAGTCGCCGCCGACACCCGAGTTCGAGGTCGCGTAGCACGCCTGGACGATGTCCTTGCCGGTAAAGGCCTCGTGCGAAGCCAGCACG
>Ga0210110_1000726_pt1 | contig 10667 bp, 9 predicted proteins | sample China_Galinas_PW_2_FD_184865 | JGI IMG/M metagenome (GOLD analysis project Ga0210110, IMG submission 184865) | Wetland microbial communities from San Francisco Bay, California, USA, that impact long-term carbon sequestration - China_Galinas_PWB_D1... | ecosystem: Environmental > Aquatic > Marine... | reverse complement strand
ACAGCCGAGGTCTGCGCGATCGCGGTCGAGGAGGGCGCGACCGTGGTCAACGTCCCCGACACGGTCGGCTACACGACCCCGGAGGAGTACGCGGACTACTTCCGCCGCCTCTACGAGCTGGTCCCGGGGCTGCGCGAGGTCGAGGTCTCGGTCCACTGCCACGACGACCTGGGCATGGCCGTTGCCAACTCCTACGCCGGCGTGCTGGCCGGCGCCCGCCAGGTCGAGTGTGCGGTCAACGGAATCGGCGAGCGTGCGGGCAACTGCTCGCTCGAGGAGATCGCGATGCTGATCCGGACCCGGGAAGACGTGCACGGGTTGACGATTGGCCTGGAGACGCGTGAGCTGGCGCGGACCAGCCGCATGGTTTCGCGCCTGACCGGTTATGCGATCCAGCCCAACAAGGCGATCGTCGGGCGCAACGCCTTCGCCCACGAGTCCGGCATCCACCAGGACGGCGTGCTGAAGGAGCGCTCGACCTACGAGATCATGGACGCGACCGAAGTCGGTCTGGAGTCGAACTCGATCGTGCTCGGCAAGCACTCCGGCCGCCACGCGCTGCGCGATGCGCTGGAGCAGCTCGGCTTCAAGATCGAGGGCAACGCGCTGAACGCCGCCTTCAAGCGCTTCAAGGAGGTCGCCGACCGCAAGAAGCAGGTCACCGCGCTCGACCTGGAGGCAATCGTCTCCGACGAGATGCGTGAGAAGGAGGACGCGCACGAGCTCTCCTGGTTTGAGGTCGAGGCGGGCTCGCGGCGCGAGCCGCTGGCGCGCGTGGCGGTGAGCCTGCCCTCCGGTGAGGAGGTCATCGGTGAATCCGGCGGCGACGGCCCGGTCGATGCGATCTTCCGTGCGATCCAAAAGGCGACCGACACTGAGTGCGACCTGCGCCAGTTTACGGTCGAGGCCGTGACCGAGGGGGAGGACGCGCTTGGCCAGGTGACCGTGATGCTGCGTGCCGCCGCACGCCTGGCGACCGGCCAGGGGGTTGCCACCGACATCCTCGAGGCCTCCGCACGCGCCTACGTTCGGGCCCTGTCCAACGCGCTCGAGGGCGCCGCGATTCGCGAGGCCGAGGCGGCCACGGCCGATGCCGCAACCGAGCGCACGCCGGGCCCCTGAGCCGATGGCATCCGCGCCGCCGCCGCTAGGCCATCGCTACCGGCATGGGCTGCGCAAAGCGGTCGGTACCAGCGCCGGTCCCTACGGCTACACGCTGACGGTCTGGACCACCGGCGCGGTGCTGATCCACGCCCGCGGGATACCGACGACGCTCGATGCGATGCTCTTCATGTTCGGTGCCGTGATCGCGTTCCCGCCGGTACGCGCCATAGCCGTCAGCCACCCCGTGCTCTGGGGCAGCTTTCACTTCGTGCCCGTGGCTGCCTCGATCGGCGCTGCATCCCTGGTCGCGCACTTCGTCCAGGGCAGCGCCGCCTGGCCGTTCGCAGGCTTCACCGCGACCGCGATCTACCTCACCTTCGTCGCTGCCCAGATCACCTTCTTCGAGGAGCAGGTTTTCGAAGACCTCGAGCACGAGGTGGCCCAGGTCGAGCGCGAGGTCGTCGAGGACCTGTAGATAATGAATGAGAGAGGATCTGAAGCAATGCCACAGACGATGTTCGACAAGATCTGGAGCGAGCACGAGGTCTCCGACGGACTGCTCTACATCGACCTGCACCTGGTCCACGAGGTGACCTCGCCGCAGGCCTTCGACGGGCTGCGGCTGGCCGGGCGCGGGGTGCGCCGGCCCGACCGGACCCTCGCCACCGCCGACCACAACGTGCCGACCGACGGCACGATGGCGGCGAAGCTGATCGCCGACCAGCTCTCCCGCATCCAGGTCGAGACCTTGGAGCGCAACTGCGAGGAGTTCGGTATCCCGATCTACTCGCTCGGCTCCGAGCGCCAGGGCATCGTCCACGTGATCGGCCCCGAGCTCGGCGTAACCCAGCCCGGGATGACGATCGTCTGCGGCGACAGCCATACGTCGACCCACGGCGCCTTCGGCGCGCTCGCCTTCGGCATCGGCACCTCCGAGGTCGAGCACGTGCTGGCGACCCAGTGTTTGGTGCAGAAGCGGCCGAAGACGATGCGCATCTTCTACTCGGGCGAGCTCGGCCCGGGCGTAACCCCCAAGGACCTGATTCTGGCGACAATCGGCCGCCTCGGCACCGGCGGCATGGTCGGCCACGCGGTCGAGTACGCGGGCCCGGTGATCGAGGCGCTCTCGATGCCCGGCCGGATGACGATCTGCAACATGACGATCGAGGGTGGCGGCCGCGCCGGGATGATCGCCCCTGACGAGACCACCCTCGAGTGGGTGCGCGGCCGTGACGGCGCGCCGCACGACTTCGCCGCCGCGACCGAGCGCTGGCGGCGGCTGCCGACCGACCCAGGGGCGAGCTTCGACACCGAGGTCGAGGTCGATGCCGCGGCGATTGCGCCGATGGTCACCTGGGGGACCAACCCCGGAATGGTCGTCGAGGTCACCGACGCGGTGCCCGATCCCGCCGCGATGGACTCTCCCGCCGAGCGCGAATCGGCCGAGCGCGCGCTCGGCTACATGGGTCTCGAGGCCGGCACGCCGATGACCGAGCTGCAGCCCGAACGCGTCTTCATCGGCTCCTGCACCAACTCTCGGATCGAGGACCTGCGCGAGGCCGCCGCGATGGTCGACGGCCGCAAGGTCGCCGGCACGGTGAGGGCGATGGTCGTGCCGGGCTCCCAGCAGGTCAAGGCGGACGCCGAGGCCGAGGGCCTGCACGACGTCTTCCGCTCGGCGGGTTTCGAGTGGCGCGAGGCCGGCTGCTCGATGTGCCTGGGGATGAACCCGGACACGTTGATCGAGGGCGAGCGTTGCGCCTCGACCTCGAACCGCAACTTCGAGGGCCGCCAGGGCAAGGGCGGCCGGACCCATCTGGTCAGCCCGCGGATGGCCGCCGCAGCGGCGATCGAGGGCCATTTCGTCGACATCAGGGATTGGAGCTGAAGATCAAACCGCCAGATATGGAATCGGAGGTACACCTTGCGACCCATCGATGTGATTGAGGGTGGCGTGTCCGTGCTTGACCGCGCGGATGTCGACACCGACCAGATCATCCCCAAGCAGTTCCTCAAGCGGGTCGAGCGGACCGGCTTCGGCGAGTTCCTCTTCTACGACTGGTTGCGCGACGGCGAGATCGAGCTCGAGCCGAACCCGATCCTCGTCGCCGGCCGCAACTTCGGCTGCGGCTCCTCGCGCGAGCACGCTCCCTGGGCGCTGGAGGACTTCGGCTTCGAGGCCATCATCGCCCCGTCCTTCGCCGACATCTTCTACGCCAACTGCACCAAGATCGGCCTGCTGCCGATCGAGCTGGACGAGCAACACTGCCGCACGGTGGCCGAGGCGGGGGAGGCCCGGATCGACGTCGACGATCAGACCGTGACCTGCGCCGCCGGCGTCTTCGAGTTCCAGATCGAGCCCGACATCCAGCATCGCCTGCTCAACGGCCTCGACGACATCGGCATCACGCTCGAGAACGCCGCTGCGATCGACACGTTCGAGGCCGCGCGCCCGAGCGAAGCCGTCCCCGCGACGACTGCGTTGTGAGCGACTCGCAGCCGGCCCGCGCGATCAACACCGGCCCCCGCGAGTGGGACGCCGACACCTACGACGCCGTCTCCGACCCGCAGTTCGAGTGGGGGACGGAGGTGCTGGAGCGGCTCGAGCTCAGTGGCGAGGAGTCGGTGCTCGATGCCGGTTGCGGCTCGGGCCGAGTCACGGCCGAGCTGTTGGGGCGCCTGCCGCGCGGGCGCCTGCTTGCGGTCGACGGCTCGGAGGCGATGATCGCTAAGGCACGCGAGCGGCTGGGGGACCGGGCCGGATACCTGGTCGCCGACCTCGCCGAGCTAGAGGTCGACGAACCGGTCGACCTGGTCTTCTCGACCGCGACCTTCCACTGGATCGCCGACCACGAGCGGCTCTTCCAGTGCCTGCGGGCGGCGCTGCGGCCCGGTGGCCGGCTGGTCGCCCAGTGCGGCGGCGAGGGCAATGTCGCCGCCTACGCGGACGCGATCGCGAGGGCGGCGGGCCGACCCGAGTTCGCGCTGCACTTCGAGTCGATGGAGGGGATGTGGAACTTCGCCGCTCCGGAAGCGACCGGGGAGAAGCTGCGTGCAGCCGGCTTCGAGCAGGTGCGTTGCTGGTTGCAGCCAAAGCCGGTCGAGCCGGCCCAACCCTTCGAGTTCGCCGCCACCGTCACCCTCGGGCCGCACCTTGCCCGCCTTCCGGCCGAGCTCGAACGCCCCTTCGTCGAGGCGGTCCTCTCCGAGGCCGGCGAGCCGCTGCGGCTCGACTATGTGCGCCTCAACATCGAGGCTAGAGTGCCGTCCCCGTGAGCGAGACGCCCCGCATAGTGCTGCTGCCCGGCGACGGGATCGGCCCCGAGATCGTCGCCGCGGCGCGCCGGCTGCTCGATACGCTGGGCGAGTTCGAGTTCGAGGAGCGGCTGATGGGCGGCTGCTCGATCGACGCCCACGGCGTCGCCCTCACCGACGAGGTGCTGGCTGCCTGCAAGAGCGCCGACGCTGTCCTGCTCGGCGCCGTCGGCGGGCCGAAGTGGGACACCACCGACCCCGACGCGCCCCGTCCCGAGCAGGGGCTGCTGGGTCTGCGCAAGGGGATGGGCCTCTACGCCAACCTGCGGCCGGTGCGGCCCAGCCCCGCTCTGATCGGCGCCAGCCCGTTGCGCGAGGAGCGAATCGCCGGCACCGACCTGCTGGTGGTGCGCGAGCTGACCGGCGGCATCTATTTCGGTGAGAGCGGCCGCGACGGCGACTCCGCCCACGACACCTGCGAGTACTCGGTCGCCGAGATCGAGCGCATCGCCCGCATCGGCTTCGAGTCGGCGCGCCGCCGCGCCGAGGGCAGCTGGCAACCGGCGCGCGTCACCTCGGTCGACAAGGCGAACGTGCTCGAGACCTCGCGATTGTGGCGAGAGGTTGTCGGCCGCGTCGCCAGCGAGTACGCCGACGTCGAGCTCGAGCACCTGCTCGTCGACAACGCCGCTATGCAGCTTGTCTCGCGCCCCGCCGAGTTCGATGTGATCGTCACCGAGAACCTCTTCGGCGACATCCTCAGCGACGAGTCGGCGATGCTGACGGGCTCGCTCGGGATGCTGCCCTCGGCCAGCCTCGGCGAGCCCGGCTCGCCCGGCCTCTTCGAGCCTGTCCACGGCTCGGCCCCCGACATCGCCGGGGAGGGCGTCGCCAACCCGCTCGCCACCTTTCTCAGCGCGGCGCTGATGCTGCGCCACGGCTTTGACCGCCCGGACGAGGCGGAGCGGGTCGAGGCCGCGGTCGACGCCGTGCTGGAAAGCGGCCTGCGCACTCCCGATCTCGCGGCAGCAGGCGATGCAACCGTCGGCACGGAGGAAATGACCGCTGCGGTGCTGGCATACTTCTCCGACGATGGAGACCGCTGAGCTGATCTGGCAGAACGGCGAGTTCGTGCCTTGGGAGGACGCCAAGACGCACGTGCTCAGCCACGGCCTGCACTACGGCACCGGCGTTTTCGAGGGGATCCGCTGCTATGAGACCGAACGTGGCCCGGCGGTCTTCCGCCACGGCGAGCACCTCGCCCGGCTGGAGAAGTCGGCCGAGCTCTACTACTTCGAGTTGCCCTACGGCGCCGAGCAGATCCGCGAGGCGACCAATGAGCTGATCCGTCGCAACGGGCTCGGCTCCTGCTACATCCGGCCGCTCGCCTACCGCGGCTACGGCAACCTCGGCCTCTACGCGACCGACGCGCCGATCGACGTGATCGTCGCTGCCTTTCCCTGGGGTGTCTATCTCGGCGAGGAGGGCTCGCGGCACGGCATCCGCACCAAGGTCTCTTCCTGGCGGACGATCTCCGGCGACAGCCTGATCCCGCACGCCAAGGCCGCGGGCCAGTACCTCAACTCGGTCCTGGCCAAGACCGAGGCGACCAAAGCCGGCTATGACGAGGCGATCCTGCTCGACCAGTACGGCGTCGTCTCCGAGGGCTCCGGCGAGAACGTCTTCATCGTCCGCGACGGAACGATCTGCACGCCGCCGCACACCGCGGCGATCCTTGACGGCATAACCCGCAACTCGGTGGTGCAGATCGCCCGCGACCTCGGCTACGCGGTCGAGGAGCGCGACATCGCCCGCGCCGAGCTCTACCTCGCCGACGAGGTTTTCCTCACCGGCACCGCGGCGGAGCTGGTCCCGGTGCGCGAGGTCGACGACCACCCGCTCGGCGAGCCGGGCGAGATCACCCGGGTCATCCAGGCCAAGTTCCAGGACGCCCTGCACGGGCGCGCCGAGGAGTACCTGGAGTGGCTCGACTTCGTCGAAGCGCCCGCCGGGCGAATTACGCCGGCCGCCTAGCGGCTAGCGTCTCCCTGCGCGCAAGACGGGCCCGCGCGGGCCTCCCGGATCGTTCTCGTACTCGAAAGGCAGCAAGAAGATGGAACAGGTGAAGCTCTACGACACCACCCTCCGCGACGGCATGGGCGGCCGCGGAATGTCGCTCTCCGTCGGCGAGAAGCTGAAAGTCGTGCGCGCGCTCGACGGGCTCGGCGTGCAGACGATCGAGGCCGGCTTTCCCAGCTCCAACCCGAAGGAGATGGAGCTGTTCGAGCAGCTCGCCGGCCTCGAGCTCGAGCAGGCGACGATCGCCGCCTTTGGCATGACCCGCCGCCGCGACCGCAGCGCCGCCGACGACGAAGCGCTGGCGGTCCTGGTCGGAAGCTTTGCCCCGGTCGTCTGCCTGGTCGGCAAGAGCTGGGGCCTGCACCTGGAGAAGGTGATCAAGGTCTCGGCGGAGGAGAACCTGGCGATGATCGCCGATTCGATCGGCTTCTGCCGGGAGCGCGGCAAGCGGGCCGTCTTCGACGCCGAGCACTTCTTCGACGGATACCGCGACGATGTCGCCTACGCGCTCGAATGCGTGCGCGCCGCCGCCGACGCAGGCGCCGAGAACGTCACCCTCTGCGACACCAACGGCGGCAGCCTGCCGGGATTCGTCGCCGAGGCGACCGCGGCCGTGGTCGAGGCGCTCGGCGGGGCGACCGAGGTCGGCATCCACACCCATGACGACGCCGGTTGCGCGGTCGCCAACTCGCTCGCGGCGGTCGAAGCCGGGGCGCGGCTCGTGCAGGGCACCGTCAACGGCTACGGCGAGCGCTGCGGCAACGCCAACCTGGCGACGATCCTGCCGGCGCTGCAGCTGAAGCTGGGCTTCGACGTGGTCGCGCCGGAGCGACTGGAGAAGCTGACCTCGACCAGCCTCTACCTCGACGAGCTCTGCAACATGACCCCGGACCCCGACCAGCCCTACGTCGGCCGCAATGCCTTCGCCCACAAGGCGGGCATGCACGCCGCCGGGGTCGAGGCCGACGCCAGCACCTTCGAGCACCTTGATCCGGCCGAGGTCGGCAACCAGCGCCAGATCCTCGCCTCCGAGCTTTCCGGCAAGGCGACGATCCGCAGTCAGGCTGAGGGGGCCGGGCTCGAGCTCGACGAGGCCGCCGCCACGCAGGCGGTCGAGCAACTCAAGCAGCGCGAGCACGAGGGCTACCACTACGAGGCGGCACCGGCCTCCTTCGAGCTGCTGCTGCGCCGTGAGGCGGGCAGCTACCAGCCGCTGTTCGAGCTGGAGAGCTTCAAGGTGCTGGTCGAGAAGCGCGCCGACGGCGCGGTCGAGACCGAGGCGACGATCAAGGTCAAGGTCGACGGCAAGCGCTACGTCCGCGTCGCCGAGGGCAACGGCCCGGTCAACGCGCTCGACAGCGCCCTGCGCGGCGCGATCGCCGATCGCTACCCGCACCTGGCCGAGATCGAGCTGACCAACTACAAGGTGCGGATCCTCGACGAGAGTCACGGCACCGGCGCGGTCACCCGGGTCCTGCTCGACTCCGCCGACGGCGAGCGCGAGTGGGGGACGATCGGCGTTTCGGAGAACATCATCGAGGCCTCCTGGGAGGCTCTGGTCGACTCGCTCGAGTACGCCTTCCAGCAATGACCGAGGAGATCCCACTGGCGAAGCCCGAGATCGGCGCCCGCGAGGAGGAGCTGGCGCTGGAGGTGCTGCGCTCGGGGCGGCTTTCGCTGGGCCCGGTGGGCGAGCGGTTCGAGCGCGATTTCGCAGCATGGCTCGGAGTCGAGGATGCGGTCGCGGTCTCCAGCGGCACCGCCGCGCTGCACCTCGGCGTCCGCGCGCTTGGTTGGGGCTGCGGCGACGAGGTTTTGACCAGCCCGTTCAGCTTCGTCGCCTCGGCCAACTGCCTGCTCTACGAGGGCGCCCGCCCGGTCTTCTGCGACATCGACCCGATCACGCTCAACCTCGACCCGGCCGCGGTCGAGGCCGCGGCCGGCGAGCGTAGCGCCGGCATCCTGCCGGTCCACATCTTCGGCTTCCCGGCGGCGATGGCGGAGCTGGAGGCAATCGCCGCCCAGCGCGGGCTCGGCATCCTCGAGGATGCCTGCGAGGCGCTGGGAGCGGTCGACGCGGAGGGGCGGAGGGTCGGCACACACGGCAACCTCGCCACCTTCGCCTTCTACGCCAATAAGCAGCTGACCACCGGCGAGGGGGGCATGATCGTGCCGCCGGACTCCGCCGTCGCCGCGCAGCTGCGCTCGGAGCGCAATCAGGGCCGCGCCGCGGACATGGGCTGGCTCGACCACGGCCGCCTCTCTGACCTCGCCGCGGCGCTCGGCGTCGCCCAGATCGAGAAGCTGGATGAGATGCTCGCGGCGCGTGATGCGGTCGCAGCCCGGTACGAGGCCGGGCTGGCGGGGGTCGAGAGCGTCACGACCCTGCCCGTCTCCCGTGGCGCCGAGCGGCGCAGCTGGTTCGTCTACGTCGTCCGCCTCGCCGAGGAGATTGACCGCGACGCGACGATCGCCTCGCTTGCCCGGCAGGGGATCGCCTCCAAGGCCTATCTGCCCTGCATCCACCTCTTTCCGCACCTGCGTGAGCTCGGCTACACCGAGGGCCAGTTCCCGGTCGCCGAAGCCGCTGCAGCGCACTCGCTTGCGCTGCCGTTCTTCCCGGCGATGACGGAGTCGCAGGTGAGCCGGGTGTGCGAGGCTCTGGCCGGTTCGATCCGCTGATGTCACGCTTCCGCAAAGAGCCCGACCCGCGCTTCTGGCGCCTCAACCGCTCGATCGAGTTCGACGCGCGGCTGGCGCCCTACGACATCGACCAGTCGCAGGCGCACGCGCGCGGCCTGCAGCGGATCGGCGTCCTCGACCGGGCTGAGCTGGAGAAGATCGAAGCCGGCCTCGATGCCGTGCGCGAGCGGATCGGCCGGGCGGGCTTCTCCTTCGAGGCCTCCGACGAGGACATCCACATGGCGGTCGAGCGCCTGCTCGGCGAGGAGATCGGCCCGCTGGCCGGCAAGCTGCACACCGGCCGCTCGCGCAACGACCAGGTTGCGACCGATGTGGCGATGCTCGTCCAGGCCCACTCGCTGCGGGCGATGGAGCTGGCGCGGGCGGCGATGGAACGGCTGCTCGAGCTCGCCGAGCGCCACCGCGAGTGGCCGATGCCCGGCTACACGCACCTACAGCGCGCCCAGCCGGTCTACCTCGGTCACCATCTGCTCGCCTACTTCTGGATGCTTGCCCGCGACGTGCTGCGCTTCAACTTCGCGCTCGAGAGCGCCAGCGTGATGCCGCTCGGCTCCGGCGCGCTTGCCGGGGTCAACTGGGAGATCGACCGTGGCGATGTCGCCGATGACCTCGGCTTTGCCTATGTCAGCCGGAACTCGATCGACGGGGCCTCCAACCGCGACTTCGTGCTCGACTACATGAGCGCCGCCGCAACCTGCGCAATGCATCTCTCGCGGCTCGGCTCGGAGATCGTCATCTGGAGCTCGACGGAGTTCGGTTTTTGCGAGCTCGACGAGTCGTTCTCCTCGGGCTCCTCGATCATGCCGCAGAAGGTCAACCCCGACTCGGCCGAGCTGTTGCGGGCGAAGAGCCCGCGCGTTGCCGCCGACTACCTCTCGCTACTGGGGACTATGCATGCCCTGCCGTTGACCTACGGCAAGGACATGCAGGAGGACAAGGAGCCGCTCTTCGACGCGATCGAGACGGTCGAGTCCTGCCTTGACGCGCTTGAGGGGATGCTCGCCGGGATCTGCTTCGACCGCGAGCGGCTCGCCGAGGCCTCAGGCGATGAGATGCTGGCCGCGACCGAGGTCGCCGACCTGCTTGTGCGCAAGGGAGTGCCCTTTCGCGAGGCACACGGGATCGTCGGTGGGCTGGTCCGCGACGCGGTTGAGCGCGGGGTCGCACTCTCGGAGCTGAGCGAGGACGACCTGCGCCGGCGCAGCGAGCACCTCGACCGCTCCTTCTATGAGGTTCTGCGGCGCGAGAACTGGCTCGAGTCGAAGCTGATCGAGGGAGGAACCGGCTCGGCCCCGCTCGCCCGCCAGATCGAGCTCGCCCGCGAGACGCTCGACTCGGTCAGGGAGCGGGTCGACGAGGAGCCGCTTTAACCCGCTGCGGCCCTGTGTCTCCAGGTCGCGACCGGCTCAGCCCGCGGTGATGCCGCCGCCGCCACCCGATTCCGGGGCGGGGGAGGGAGCAGCTTCAGGCCCTTCCGGCGCAGGAGCGCTGGGTTCGGGGGCCTCCGGTTCGGGGGCGGGTGCTGG
>Ga0210110_1000724_pt1 | contig 10672 bp, 10 predicted proteins | sample China_Galinas_PW_2_FD_184865 | JGI IMG/M metagenome (GOLD analysis project Ga0210110, IMG submission 184865) | Wetland microbial communities from San Francisco Bay, California, USA, that impact long-term carbon sequestration - China_Galinas_PWB_D1... | ecosystem: Environmental > Aquatic > Marine... | reverse complement strand
TGGCTTCGCGACTGCGTGAGCTATGCGTCCAGCCACCTCGGCGCTCCTCGGACATAATGGACGACGTCCGCTGCCTCTGATCGACGAGATCCCAGATACCAATGTCCGATCTGTTCGAACGCATCCTGCTGCTCAAGAGCTCTCCGGTGTTCAGTCAGGTCACCACCGAGGATCTCCGTGTCGTGGCCCAGAATCTTGAGGAAGAGACCTACTTCAAGGGCGACCGGGTCTTCGACATCGGCGAGCACGGCGATCGAATGTACATCCTCCAGAGCGGCAAGGTAGCCATCTCTCTGGACCCAAAGCCGTCGATGGACAACTATCGCGCAGTCCTGGGACCCGGAGAGTGCTTCGGAGAGATGAACCTGCTCGACGAACTGCCCCGCTCGGCGACCGCCCAGGTGCTGGAGGATACCGCCCTGCTCAGCCTGGAAAAGTCCCGACTGCGCGGCCTGATCATCAGCTACCCCGAGCTGAGCCTCGGCATGCTGAAGAGCCTCAGCCTGCGTTTGCGCCAGGCCAACCTTCGATAACCCCGGAGAACCCCTATGGCCGGACCCCCACGCCTGATGCTCCCCCTGCTGGCCGGCTGTCTGGCCTGCGGCCCGGTGGTCGCCGACGACTCCCGGATACTGGAGTCCGACCCCCACTACAACCAGCTGGGCGAGCTGTCCGTCTACAACCCCGACGGTAGCCTGCTGGTCACCCTCGACAAGACCCGGTTCATGACCCTGGAGCGCAAGGATCAGCCGACCAAGCGGGTGTTCATGGCAGACATCGACCTGCCCCCTGATGCCGCCACGGGCTGGTACACCATCAAGGTGGGCACCACCGACGGTCGCGAACTCACTGCCAGGGACTTTGTGGTCATGTCCCGCCTAGACAGGGTCCGGATTACCCGGCCGCCCGACGGGGCCGAAGACATCGCCATGCCCAAGCACTTGTCCTGGGAAGGCGTGCCGGGTGCGGGCCACTACCAGGTCTACCTGCGTGACGCCTGGACGAACGAGCTGCTGTTGCGCTCCAAGTTGCTGGATAGCCCGGAGGTGGCCCTCCCCGATGGCAAGCTGGAGCCCGGAGGCTTCTACTACTGGACTATCCACGCCCGCGACGTCAACGAGCATATCCTGCTCGGCGACTTCCACATGGGCTCAATGAGCGAGAAGCACTACTTCTCTGTTGCCGAATAGCCACCGAGCCCGGGTCACTGGCCGAGGGACGACAGGCGCGCCCAACCGGTACAGCTTCCGAGTGGAGCCTCCGGGACCTGATGGGGATATCTACATTAGGTTCGACCCGGGACCTCGGCAACCAACCAGCGGCTGTCCCTGCCCGTCGCGATCGTCACTGTAACGAGCTCCCGCCGGTCGGTGCTAACGGGCCATCCGACATGAAACGCTCGACCGGAAGATTGATCGACAAAAGGCCAAGTTCTGGGCCGTGCACTGGCGGCTCGGAATCGGCTCTCGGCGCGGCCTTCGAGCTGGTTGGTACCGGACCGGAGCTGATCCTGGGCTACTGTGCCCCCGATACGGGCGAGACCCGCGACGTCACTGATCATCGGGCTGATCAGCTGGCGGACCATGTCCGACAGGCGCCTGTTGGTGGCGCACACCAGGCGCACATCGGCGCACAAGGTCTTGCGCCCGCCCACCCGCCGATACTCGCCCGTCTCGAGCACCCGCAACAGCTTGGTCTGGAGTGCCTGCGGCGTCTCCCCGATCTCGTCGAGAAACAGAGTACCCCCGGTTGCCATCTCGTAGAGTCCCTGACGGCCGCCGGAGCTGCCCGTGAAGGTCCCCTGCTCGTAACCGAGCACCTCGCTCTCGAACAGGCTCTCCGGCACGGCGGTGCACCCCAGGGTGAGAAAGGGGCCCGCACTGCGCGAAGTCTGGCGATGCACCAGCTCCGCCGCCAGATCCTTGCCGGTGCCCGTCTCGCCCTCCAGCAGGACCGGGAGATCGTGCTGCGGGCCACGTTGAGCCGCTCGAGGGTGCGCAGAAAGGCCGGCGAGCGACCCACCATGCGCAGGTTCCGACGCCTGCTCGGCTCTTCCACGCCGAATTCGTGGAAAGACGCCCCCAGGTACAGATCCCCATCCGCCGACCTGAGCGGATGCGCGGTTACCCTGACCAACCGGTGCCGACCCTTGGAGTCGCGGTGCATATGCAGACAGGAATGAGGTGAGCCTGGAGAAGACCGGCCCTGGACGGCGGGACCGGTCTTTTCTTTTGGGTAGACCACCCGCGCCTACCTGACGCATCTACCGATCGACGCCTGGGGACACACCCCTATGTGTATCGCACCGACGGCACTGGCGGGCAGGCCTTCTTTGTCTATTCGCGTTGCCGGGACGGCATCGAGCCCGGGGCCTGGCTCAAGGGCCGCATCTACGAGGACGAGTGCGACCTGTCCCTCGACGGCGGGCTGCTGGTGTATTTCTTGCCGGATGCGCTTCGCTTCATCCGGCCTACATTGGCGACGTTGCAGCTGTTGGGCAGGCGGTTGGCGCGGTCGCCGGTGACGAAACAATAGGGCACGGCGTCCAGTGTCCCCTTCTCCAGGCGATCGCGCATGGCCTTGACGAAGGTGTTCTGGAAATCCATGGCCTGGGCCGCGGTCCCTGCAGCCTTGCCCAGACCGACGATGGAGGCGGAGCTCTCGGTACCCGCAGGCGCCCGCGCTCCTGGTGACCTCCGCGCAGCACGGGGCGAAAGCCCACGGCGCGGTGCAGATGCAGCAGCCCTACACCCTTGGGTGCATGCAGCCTGTGCCCGGAGAGCGAGAGCATGTCGATGGCGGTCTCGTTGAGGTTGATGGCCACCTTGCCCACGGCCTAGACCGCGTCGGTGTGGAAGATGACGCCTGCGGCGCTGGCCCACTCGGCCGTCTCCTCCACCGGTAAAGAGGGTGCCGGTCTCGTTGTTGGCCCACATCACCGAGACTATGGCCACCTTGTCCGAGAGCCGCTCCTACAATCATTAGCTACGCCAGAGCGTTTTGACCAGAGCAAGGTGACCCAGGCGGTGCTCGATCACCTCTGGCTCCTCGATCACAGCCAGACAAAATCGCCTGGAGCGAATTTTCGCGCCAGCCTCCAGGGAGGGAGGCGAATCTCAGGGAAGAGATGAGCAAAGTTGCGCCGGGAGCGCAGCTTCGCGCCAGCCTCCAGGGAGGGAGGTGAGTCTCAGACATGAGACGAGCAACATTCCGCTTGAGTTGGGCTGCCCAAACGGCGGGCAGCCCGAGCCTTTCGCATAACCGAACAGACCGAAAATGTGGGATGCGGTGAGGGACGAACCGCATCGACCGAGGGATCATTCGGAGTGGCCGGTTCCGCGTCGCTCCATCGACGCGGTTCGTTCCTTACCGCATCCTACGGAGATACACCCGCGTGCCAGCCAACTCAGAACGGCAACCGTCATGGCGGGGCTCCAGATCCACACCAACTCGTTGCGCAGCACGCGCAGGCCCCACTCGCTGAGAAAGCCGCCTCCGATGGGCGAGACCATCAGGGGACGCCAGGGCAAGAAATAGCGGCTGTTGTCGAACGGCCAGAAGAGCGCACAGCCCAAGCCCCCGTCAGTGGCCATGTCGAGCAGAGGATGAGACGCTATGGTGAGAAAAAGGAACAGAAAGCTGCGCAACGCCCCGGCCCCGTAGTGCCTGACCAGGGGCGTGAGCAACAAGGCCACCGTAGCGGCGAAGCACAGCGAATGGGTAAATCCCCGATGTCCCCAGGGCGACCCATAGGGGATTCCCAGCCGAAAGGCCAATACGTCGGCGTCCGGCAGGATGCACAGCAGACAGCCCACGATAATTAGACGCGGGGGGAGACTCCTTCCACCCAGTCCGACACCGAGCGCCAGAGGGACCACGGGATGTGTCAAGATGGTGGGCATGGCCACATTCTGCCACGAATGGGCTCGAGCGCAGCCCGGCAGAGTGTAGGATGCGGGGAGGCGCGAACCGCATCGAGCTGTCATGGACTCCCAGGACAGCGGGCTGGCGCACTGGATCGGCCATTGCGCTCTGACGGCTCGGACCCAGGGATAGCATGAAGACAATTCGAAAACGCGTAATCGGGTTGGCGGCTCTGGGCGCGCTCTGCACGACGGCCGCCTTCTATGTCTACGGAAGGTCTGTCTGGGTGCCCGCATACCAAGCCCTGGTGGGCAGACAAACACTCGCCCAGGTCCTGGCCGCCTACGGCGCCTCGGCCCGGGCCAGACTCGCCCCATACTTCGAAGCGGCAGGCGCCGACTACCCGCCCGAGCAGGTCACCCTACTGGCCATCAAGGATACCGCCACCCTGGAGCTCTGGGTCGGCCCTGCGGAGCGGCCAACCTTGGTCCGCCGCTACGCCATTCAGAAGCTCAGCGGCACGGGCGGACCCAAGCTCCGCGAAGGAGACCGACAGGTGCCCGAAGGGCTGTATCGCGTCGTGGGACTCAACCCCGACAGCAGCTACCACCTGTCCATGAAGCTGAATTACCCCAACTCCTTCGATCGCGCGAACGCCCGAGCCGAAGGCCGCGACAATCCGGGCTCCGACATCTTCATCCACGGTAAGGCGGTTTCCATCGGCTGTCTGGCCATGGGTGACCAGGCCATCGAGGAGCTGTTCGTGCTAGCCGCGGATGCCGGGAAGGACAAGGTCAGGGTGATCATCGCGCCGACCGATCCCAGGCTACAAGCGCTCGACACCGGCATGTCCCCCCGCTGGGTCTCGGACCTGTATCGCCAGGTCTCCCGCGAATTTCACAAGTACCCGCTCTCCCCTCCCCGACCCTCCCCGCTCGCGGGGCGGGGGCCATGACCTCCGATTCCCAGGAATCCACCTATCCCGGGACCGCACTCCGCTTCACCCGGTTCGCCACGCGCTGACCTACACTCTTGGCATCTTTCCAACGCTGGAGTGCCCGGTATGAAGCTCTATCTTGTGCAGCATGGCGAGGCCTCGCCGAAAGAGGTGGACCCGGACCGTGCGCTGACCGATTCGGGACGCCAGGATGTGGATCGGCTCGCTGCCTTTCTGGCGAGTGCGGGCGTACGGGTGGGCAGGATACTCCACAGCGGCAAGCTCAGGGCCGCCCAGACCGCCGAGCGTCTGGCGGGTGAGATTGCACCCGGAGTCAGCCTGGAGACACGTTCCGACATCAGCCCCAACGACCCGCCCGAAGACGTTGACTGGATCAAGGTCACCGAGGGAGAGGACACGCTGGTCGTGGGCCATCTCCCCTTCATGGCGAGACTGGTGTCCTATCTCGTGATCGGGGACGCAGACAGGCCTGTTGCCGCCTTCCGGCCGGGTAGCCTGGTCTGCCTGGAGTCCGGAGACCACGGACGATGGCGGATCTGTTGGATGATCGGACCAGAGCTGCTTGTGTAGGCGCATCCCTGCGCCACGCCAAACAGAAGCCGTCAATCACGCTGGGGGAATATCCCTTGCAAGACAACGAACGGGTACGAGCGCGCATCTCACAGCATCACCCGATCCGGTTGGGCTCGACCAAAGCGGGCCGCGCGGCACGCTTTCTGAATGGATTCTTGGACAAGATCGGGGGGATCTGGAAAAATGCGGGTCCGGAGACAGGACCCGCACCGACAACCTACCCGAGGTGATCGTGAGAAAGCTGTTTGCCGTTCTTTTGCTCACATGGCTCGCGACCGACGCCGGGGCCGAGACCCGCTACGTCACCGACCAGTTCAAGATTACGCTACGCTCGGGCGAATCCACCGGTCACAGCATCCTGAAGATGCTACCGAGCGGCAGCACCGTGGAGCTGCTGAGCACCAACCCCGATACGGGTTATTCCCAGATACGTGCTCCCGATGGTAAGACGGGCTTCGTGCTCACCCGACAGCTCATGGACGAGCCCAGCGCCCGGGACCGTCTGGCCCAGGCCGAGAAACGCTTGCACGAGCTGCAGGACGAGCCGGGCAGGCTGAGCGCCAGGCTGGCTTCGCTGCAAGAGGAGCATCAGAGGCTGACCGATGCCTATGCGCAGCTACAGAAGGTGAAGGGGGATCTGGAGCAGGAGCTGGTCTCCATACGGCGCACCTCCGCTAACGCAGTGCGCATCGCCGAAGAGCGCGACCAGCTGCGCCAAAGCCTGGCCACCATGACCCGGGAGATCGAGGAGGTGAAGCAGCAGAACCTGGATCTCAGCAATGACTCGACCCAGGGCTGGTTCCTGATCGGTGCAGGTGTGCTGGTGGCCGGAATCATCCTCGGCCTGATCCTGCCTCACCTGCGATTCCAGCGACGCAAGAACTCCTGGGGCACTCTCTAACGGCAGGAGCGCAGCGTCTATGGCGAGCAACCGTCACGTCATTGAATTACACCCATACCATCACCGAATCGCGGGGGTGCCAGGATCCGCAAACCGCCCATCTCAGGCCCAGATCTGAGGGGCTTTCGGCCACATGTCAGGCACACGAGGAGGAGGAGAAACCTAATGAAGATGAAAGACATCCGCTCTCTTGCAGTAGAAACGGGCGTCAAGCCCGGCAAGCTCACCAAGGTCGGCCTGGTGCGTACCATCAGGTCGGCCTGGTGCGTACCATCCAAAAGCACGAAGGCAACTTCCAGTGCTTCGCCACCCCGGTCGCGCATGGCTGCGATCAGCTGATGTGCACCTGGCGCGACGACTGCTTGAAGCTGGTGACCAAGTAACACGCTACCACCTGTCGCCATGGCCGATCCCATGCCAACGGCCGCCGCCCGAGCCCGATCAGCGTTTGAGCCGGGAGACGTCCCGCACCGCTCCCGAGGCAGCCGACGTCGTCATGGCCGCGTAGGCCCGAAGGGCGGCACTGACCGGGCGCTGGCGAGTCGCGGGTCGCCATGCCCGATCGGCGCTCTGGGTCATGGCGCCGCGGCGTCTCCCCAGCTCTTCGTCGGACAGTGCCACCCGAATCGAGCGGTTGGGGATGTCGATCTGGATGCGGTCGCCCGGCTCCACCAAGGCAATGGCCCCACCCTCAGCGGCTTCCGGAGACACGTGGCCAATGGATAGGCCGGTCGTCCCCCCCGAGAAGCGCCCGTCGGTAATCAGGGCGCAGTCCTTGCCCAACCCCATGGACTTCAGATAGCTGGTCGGATAGAGCATCTCCTGCATCCCGGGGCCGCCGCGGGGACCTTCGTAGCGTATGATCACCACGTCGCCCTTGGTGACACCACCGTTCAGGATCTTCTCCACCGCCTCCTCCTGGCTCTCGCAGACGACGGCAGGGCCGGCAAAGATCAGGATGGACTCGTCCACCCCCGCGGTTTTTACCACGCAGCCATCCTCGGCGAGATTCCCGTAGAGCACCGCCAGGCCACCGTCGCGGCTGTAGGCATGCGCCAGGTCACGGATGCAGCCCGTCTCCCGGTCCAGATCCAGCTCGGACCAGCGCTTGTCCTGGCTGAAGGCCTCGGTGGTGGGAACATTGCCCGGGGCCGCGCGGTAGAAGTCGCACACCGCCTCGCTCCGGGTGCGCTGCACATCCCAGACCTCGAGCGCCTCACCCAGGGTGCCGCTATGGACCGTCGGGAGGTCCCGATGCAGTAGCTCTGCCCGGTCGAGTTCTCCCAATATGCCGATCACCCCGCCGGCCCGGTGCACGTCCTCCATGTGATACTTCTGGCTCGATGGGGCCACCTTGCACAGATTCGGCACCCGGCGGCTCAGGTGATCGATATCCGCCATGCTGAAAGGCACCTCGCCCTCCCGCGCCGCCGCCAGCAGGTGCAGGATGGTGTTGGTGGAGCCGCCCATGGCGATATCCAGGCTCATAGCGTTCTCGAAGGCCTCTCGGGTGGCGATGGACCGAGGCAGCGCCGAAGCGTCCTCCCCCTCGTAATAGCGCCGCGCCAGCTCCACCGCCAGGCGCCCGGCCCGCAGGAACAGCTCGCGCCTATCCCCGTGGGTCGCAAGCAGGGAGCCGTTGCCCGGCAACGACAGCCCCAGGGCCTCGGTCAGACAGTTCATGGAGTTGGCGGTGAACATGCCCGAGCAGGAGCCGCAGGTGGGGCAGGCCGAGCGCTCGAAGCTCATCACTCCTTCGTCGCTCTCGTCTCGGCTTGCCGCCGCCACCATGGCGTCCACCAGGTCGAGGCGCCTCTCCTCGCCGTGGATCACCGCCTTGCCCGACTCCATGGGACCGCCGGAGACGAACACCGCGGGGATATTCAGTCGCAAGGCGGCGTTCAGCATACCAGGGGTGATCTTGTCGCAATTGGAGATGCAGACCAGCGCATCCGCGCAGTGAGCGTTGACCATGTACTCCACGGAGTCGGCGATCAGCTCCCGTGAAGGCAGGGAATACAGCATGCCCCCATGACCCATGGCGATTCCGTCGTCCACCGCGATGGTGTTGAACTCCTTGGCCACGCCACCGGCCGCCTCGATCTCCCGGGCCACCAGCTGGCCCAAGTCCTTCAGATGTACATGGCCCGGCACGAACTGGGTGAAGGAATTGGCCACGGCGATGATCGGCTTGTCGAAATCCCCGTCCTTCATTCCCGTGGCACGCCACAGGGCCCTGGCGCCCGCCATGTTGCGGCCGTGCGTGGTGGTGCGGGAGCGATACTCGGGCATGGTCTTCTCCGGTGGGCTGTCTCTGAATCGGGGCATTATCCTAGAAACGGCAGATGACCGCTTCGAGTTGTTTGCAAATAACGGCCATCAGGCCCAAGTCCCGGCGGATCGGAGGGGACGGGGTCGACAGCTCGCTCGAACCTGGCGCCCGCACCAACGAAGACCACCCCCCTTTCGGGCCTCTTCGTTCCGGAGCCCTGACATGCAAACCAGGACTAAACTGTCTGGGAGCAGCGACGAGCTCGCTGAGCGCCGGCCAGAGCCACCAACAGAGTCTCACCGATCTTTCCCGAGCACCGGACCATCATGCCCGCCAACGGACACCTGAAGCTCCGGAACATTGCGCAGCTTCGGTGGGTGCTGATTCTTCTGTGGACCGGCTTGATCCTGGGGTCTTTGGTATGGATGGTGCTGGCCGATCAGGCCTCGTTGGACGCCCTGACGCTGCAGCATGCGCAGAGCTATTTCGAGCGAGATGTGGCCTACCGGCGATGGAATGCCTCCAAAGGGGGCATCTACGCGCCGATAGACGACCAGACCCCACCCAATCCCTACCTGAAGAAGCTCCCCGACCGGGACGTTACGACAGATTCGGGCCTAAGACTCACATTGGTCAACCCCGCCTGCATGACCCGCCAGGTCTACGAGCTGATCCGGAAAGAGAAGGGTGCGCTGGGACATACCACCAGCCTCAATCCGATTCGCCCGGAGAACGCCCCCGATCCTTGGGAGGCCTCAGCTTTGCAGGCATTCCACAAGGGCGTCGAAGAGGTCAGCGGCGTCAGCCCGATCGACGGCACCCGCTTCTTCCGATTCATGCGCCCGCTGACGACCGAGCAGGCCTGCCTGAAATGCCATCGGGATCAAGGGTATCGACTGGGCGACATCCGTGGCGGGATCAGTATCTCGATTCCGTACCAGCCCGTAGCAGCCGCCAAGGGGTCTCATGCCCTGGCGATGGCTTTGAGCGGGCTGACCATTTGGCTGCTGGGGTCGGTCGGAATCTGCTACAGCACAACGACGGTCCTGAGAGCCGTCCGCCATCGCACCGAGTCGCAAGAGAAGGCCAACAGCATCCTGCGGGCCGCACCGGTCGGTTTCGGGCTTGTCGTCGAGGACCGATTCCAGGAGGTCAATGACGCTCTGTGCAGCCTGCTCGGCTATTCCCGCGAGGAGCTGGTCGGCAAGACCACAGACGTGATCCGTCCACACATGGGCGGCCTCCCGGCCGACCTGCCTTTGTTCAGCCGAAACGGGCATGACCAGGTCGTCGCCATGGAAACACGGCTGCAATGCAAGGACGGGAAGGTGAAACACGTCCTGCTCAGCTCGGCACCCTTGAGCGTCGGGAACCTGAAGGCCGGCACGACTTTCAGCGTCTTGGACGTCACCCCGCGCAAGGAGACCGAAGAGGCGCTTCGAGTCAGCGAAGAGCGGTTCGAGCTGGCGATGAAGGGGGCCAGCGACGGGGTCTACGACTGGGATCTGAGCACCGATCACGTCTACTACTCCCCGCGATGGAAATCCATGCTCGGGTACCGCCCGGACGAGCTGGAAGACTACTTGAGCACCTGGGAGCGCCTCGTGGATCCGGCCGACCGGGAAAGGGCGTTCGCAATGCTCGACGAGTATTTTCAGAGCGCGAAGGAGAATCTTTCCATCCAGTTCCGAATGCGGCACAAAGACGGTCGTTGGGTCAACGTCCTCTCCCGCGCCTTTCTCGTACGCAATGCCGACGGAGCGCCTGCCCGTGTGGTGGGCACGCACCTGGACATCTCCGACCAGCTGCGCGCTCAGAAGAGCATCGAGGAGGAGCGCAACCGCGCGCAACAGTATCTCGACGTTGCGGGGGTCATGTTGATCGTCCTGGACAGCACGGGCCGGGTGTCGCTCATCAACGCCAAGGGCTGCGAGATACTGGGCCTGCCTCAGCAAGAGATCATCGGGCGCAACTGGCTCGACGAGTTTCTCGTAAGCGACGATCGGTCCAGGATCGGGCAGGTGTTCGACCAGCTCATGAATGGCCTGGTCGAGCCGGTCGAGTACGTCGAGAACTGGATCGTCACCGCGCGTGGGGAGAGGCG
>Ga0210110_1000722_pt1 | contig 10678 bp, 8 predicted proteins | sample China_Galinas_PW_2_FD_184865 | JGI IMG/M metagenome (GOLD analysis project Ga0210110, IMG submission 184865) | Wetland microbial communities from San Francisco Bay, California, USA, that impact long-term carbon sequestration - China_Galinas_PWB_D1... | ecosystem: Environmental > Aquatic > Marine... | reverse complement strand
CTGCGGGATCACCGGTCATTGTACGCCCGTCGTACGGGGCCAAGCGCAGACAAGCCTCTGACTCACTTCGAGCTCTACTCGGGCGTGCTCGACATGGGCTACCGCTTCCACGACCTGATGCTGGGCCAGCTGCTGAGCAAGGTGGACCTGCGCGAGACCACGGTGATCATGTGCTCCGATCACGGCTTCCACCCGGATCACCTGCGCCCGAGGGCTATCCCCAAGGAGCCGGCCGGCCCGGCGGCGGAGCACCGCGAGCACGGCATCTTCCTGGCCGCCGGCCCCGGCATCCGCAAGGACCAGATGATCCATGGCGCCACCCTGCTGGACGTCACGCCCACCATCCTAAGCCTCTTCGCCCTCCCTGTTGGCGAAGACATGGACGGAGAGCCCCTGCTCGACATCTTCGAGGACCCGCCCCAGATCGATTTCATCCCCAGCTGGGAGTCTGTCGACGGCGCGGACGGACGCCACCCGCCCGGCAAGGAGATGCCGGGCCGCGCAGGCCTTCGAGGTCGCCATAGACCAGAATCCCAATCTCTTGGAGGCCCATCGCCGCCTGGAACACCTTTACGCCCACCGGATCAACCAGCGCGCCAAGGCCGACGAGCACACCCGCGCCATCGAGGCCATCGGCGAGCGGGTGCGTGCCCATCGGGCACGGCGCAGGGCCCAGATCCGGGCGGTCGACGGCGGGACCGACGTGAAGCCCGTAGCCCTGAACGATCCCGCCGCGGCGCAGCCCAAGGACCCGGTGCTGGAGCAGGAGCCCTGCGACATCACAGTCGTCTCCGGCCTGCCTCGCTCGGGAACCAGCATGATGATGCAGATGCTCGCGGCCGGCGGCCTGCCCGCCCTGACCGACGGCAAGCGTACCGCCGACAATGACAACCCCAAAGGCTACTACGAGCTCGAGGCCGCCAAACGCCTGATGACCGACCGCAGCTGGCTGCCCCAGGCCGATGGCAAGGCGGTCAAGATCGTCGCCCAGCTGCTGCCCTACCTGCCACCGCGCCCGCACCAGCTGCGCATCATCTTCATGGAACGCGACCTGGAAGAGATCTGCGCCTCCCAGGCGGTGATGCTGGAGAACCTCGGCAAGGCGGGCGCCCGGCTGCCGAAGGACAATCTGAAACAGGCCTACGCGGCACAGATCCAGGGGCTCAAACGCCTGTTCGCTCAAAAGGGCAACGCCACCCTGCTCTGAATCGATCACGCCGAGACCCTGGCCGAGCCCCGCAAGATCGCACCTCGCATCGAGCTGTTCCTGGGCCGGGACATGGAGCTGGACGCCATGGTAGCGGTGGTCGATCCCAGCCTACATCGACAACGGAAGACCGATTCGGCAGCCACCGGGTGATCCCGAGACGACTGAGCCAGCGTAGCAGCGGCTGCTAGCCGCGATTGCTTGCCGGTAACCCAGGAGCCGGCTGCCTCGCCGCCAGCGAGCGCTCCTACCGGAACACTTATCTCAGGGCACGCATTCCTTGCAACCGCCCAAGAAATGGGTAAATGTACGCCCAACCATCCGGGCGATGGGTCGACTATCGGAGATGTCGCTATGGGAATGACGATGATGGAGCCTCGGCTCCCGGTCTGCGTACGTCTTTTCGGGGCCTATGCCGCCACCCTCCTGCTGGCGCTGGCGGGGCTGGTCGCCCCAACGACAGCGCACGCATCCGAGTCCGCGGAACATGTGCGCGACGCGCTGGCCAAGGGCCAGCTCCAGGCCGTTATCGTGCAGGCACGAGACGACCTTAAGGCCCATCCCGCCGACCACGAGGTCCGCGCCGGGCTGGTGGAGGCACTGCTGCGCCTGGGGATCGGCAACTTGACCGAGGAGACCATCGTCGACGGCCAGGCCCAGGGCTGGCCCCCGAAAGCCTGGATCACCCCCCTTGCAGAGGCCTATCTGCTCCAGAACAAGCCGGAAGCCTTGCTACAGACGATCAAGCTGGCGGGTGCCACCACCGCCCAGGGCAAGGCGGATACCCTGGCCGCGACCGGGCGGGCCCGCATGAGCCTGGCCGATGCCCAGGCGGCCCGCGCTGCGTTCGATCGGGCCTTGGAGCTGGAGCCGGGCAACTTGCAGGCAACGCTGGGACTGGCCCGCCTGGCGGTCGTCGAAAAGGACTACCCGGCCGCCGAAGACCGGCTGGCGGCCGCCCTCGAGAGCGCCCCGCAAGACGCAGAGGTGTGGATGGTGGAGGCGGCGCTACGCCTAGCCCAGGGGCAGCGGCAGGAGGCGATCTTCGCTTACTCCCGAGCCCTGGACCGCGCACCCGGCTCGGTCCGCGCCCTGCTCGGACGCGCGACCCTGAGCCTCCGCCTGGGCCGCAACGACGAGGCAATGAAAGACGTGGACTCAGTGCAGGCGCTGACGCCCGGGCATCCCATCGCCGAGGTGCTGCGGGCGGCCATCGAGCTGGCACAGGAAAATCCGGCCGCGGCCCGGGACCGCTCGGAGAAGGTGCTGCGGGTCATGCCCAAGTCTCCGCACGCCTTGGTCCTTGCCGGTGTCTCGCACCTACGCCTGGGCGAGCTGGCACAAGCCGAGGACCGCCTGGGCCAGGCCCTGGCGGTGGCCCCCGAGAATCCGGGAGCCACTCGCGCCATGATCTCCCTGCGGCTGCGTCAGAAGCGCTACGAGGAAGCGATCGCCCTGCTCGAGCCTCTGGCCCGGCAGTCACCGAAAGACCCCAAACTGCTCGAACAGCTCGCACTGGTGTGCCTTCGAGCCGGAAAGCATGAGCAAGGCCTGGCCTACGCGAAGCAGGTCGTGGCGCTGGTGCCGCAGGACATCAAGCTCAAGCGTCGTCTGGCCAGCGCGGAGCTGGCCGCCGGGCTCGCGGAAGAGGCCGCCGACCTCCTGCGCAGCGCCGACGACTTGGCGACCGATCCCGCCAATGAGCCTCTGAGGGCGCTCGCCCAGCTGCGCAGCGGCCAATACGCGGAGGCGATCGTGACCGCCGCCCGCTGGCAGAAGGCCTCCCCGAACGAGCCGGCCCCCGTTTTCTTTAGAGGATTGGCCCTAGGCAGGCTTGGACAAACGGATCAGGCGCGGGCCGCCTTCTCCCGCGCCCTGGAGATCCGGCCCGACTTCGCCCCCGCGCTCCAGGGCCTCGCCAGCCTTGCGCTCGACCAGAGCAACCCGGAGCAGGCCGCCGAGTATTACGATCGTCTGTTGAGCAAGGACCCAACGAACCTGCCAGGCCTGCTCGGCCAGGCAAAGCTGAACATTCTGGCGGGCAAGCCGGAGCAGGCCGAGGCCAGATGGGAGAAAGCCCACGCGGCCCATCCTGACAACCCACGGGCAGGCCTGCTGCTGGCCGACCGCTATATCCGGACGGGCCGGACGAATCAGGCCGAGGGACTGCTGAAGGGCCTGCTCGACACACACCCGCGGAGCCCACTGCTGCTGGCGGCCATGGTGCAGGCCCTCGAGGCCCAGGGAAAACTGACCGACGCCCTGGGCTATCAGCAACAGCGGGTGGCGCTCACCCCGGACTCCGCCGAGCCGCGGCTTACCCTGGCACGGCTACAGGCCTCTCTGGGCCGGCTTGACGAAGCCGAGCTGACCCTAGACAAGGCGCTCGCCGCGAGCCCCGATAGCCCCGAGCTGTTGAGCGCCGCGGTGGAGCTGGAGGTCCGACGGGGGCACGTCGATCAGGCCCTGGCCAGAGCGAACGCGGTCAAGGCAAGCCACCCCGAGCAGGCACTCGGACCCCTGCTCGACGGCCAGATCCGCCTCGCCCAAGCCAGGCCCGAAGAGGCCGCCCGCCTGTTTGCCGAGGCCTTCGCCCTGGAGCCCAGACGTGACCTGCTGATGCGGGAGGCCAGAGCCTGGGCCAAGGCCGGCCACATCGACCGGGCTCGCGCCCGGCTCGCCGAATGGCTGGACGGACACCCCGAAGAGCTAGCGGCCCTGGTCCTGGACGCAGACCTGGCCCTGAGACAGAACCAGCAGGCCGAGGCGATCGCCGCCTATGAGAAAGCCCTCGCGGTGAAAGCCGACGAGCCCAATTCACTGAACAACCTGGCCTGGCTCTACAACGACCGGGGCGACCCCCGGGCCCTTGCCCTGGCGGAGCGCGCCCATGCCTTGGCCCCAAAGAACCCCCAGATCACCGAGACCCTGGGATGGGTGCTGGTCAGCCAGGACAAAGTCGAGCGAGGACTGGACCTGCTGAAGCAAGCCTTCAAAGCGCTCCCGGAAGAGCCCACCCTCCGCTACCACCTGGCGGTCGGCTTCGACAAGAGTGGACACCCGGAGCTGGCGCGCCTTTACCTGCAGCCCGTGCTCGAGGGTGCCCAGGATTTTCCCGAGGTGGAGCAAGCCAGGGCGCTGTACGCGAAAGTGGGGGGGCAGGCGCACTGACCGCTCGCCCAGCTCTCTGCCGGCAAGGCAGCCATAGAGTGGCGACGGAAGGCGCTTCGCGGGTCCGTTGGGGTCAGACCACGCTTCTGCGTTGTTTTTACAACGATTTAGCCCCAAAGATACGCGTTTTCAAGCCTTAAAGCGTCCATTTCGCCGCCAAAATGGACACTGTAAGCGACTTCCGGCTTCCGCAGCTCGTAGTGGTCCTCGGCCGTTCTTACCTGCCGACCCGGTGCCTGGCGCTTCAGCTTGTCCAGCACGCCGCTCACGAATGCTTCGCTCCCTACTGCAACGCTTATGACAGCGGTGGGTAATATGCCAGACCTGTCCCGCGATGTGGTGGCGGTTGGCTCGTGCCATACGATCCGTCCCTCGTTAAATGCACGTTTTCGGCCCCAAAATGGGCATTCTAAGCCGGATTTCGGGCCTATTTCAAGGTCGTTTTGCGTATCAATCAATGGGATAGCATGGTCCGACCCCGTTCGTAGAACGCCGCTAGCAATCAGCCACCAACGTCACCTGGACGCCCTCTGGAAGCACCTCTTTGAAGCGCATCAGCAGATCGTCTTCATAGTCGTTCCTTCGCCCCTTCAGGCCGGACTTTCTGACCGTCTTCCACAGCAGCGGTGTCGCTCGGCCGTGGCGAGTGATCATGTTCAGCGCGATCGTGGCCTCGTCGTCGGCGTCGAATTCCGTCCAGTCCAGCGCCACGCGGATCTCGGTGCGTGGACCGACCACGAACGGGACCCAGTAGGCGAAGTAGCTCCACACATCGATCCCTCGGTTGCTCAGCAGCCTGTCGACCTGCTTAACGGCGTGCTTGGTCATCAGGCCCCGGGCGTGGGCCAGCCCCTGCCCAATGGCATGGAGCGCCAATGAAGCACTACACAGCACACCCAGCGTGGCGTTGGCCATCGACAACACCCGCATGGCGTGCACATCCTCGCCGAACAAGGATTCGAGGAACTTGCGAACCCCCTCCAGTCCAATCTTCTTGATTGCCGACATGTCGACCCCTCGTGCTGGCTACGATCTCCCAGCCGAAGGTACCTCGTGTTCGTCGATTTGTCCAGCGGGGCCTTATCGGCGACTCACGCTCGAATTCTGAGCCAAATTGCCCGACCTCCATCACCCGCGGTCAACCTAGCCTCTTCGCTGATCTTGCTGCTATCTGCCTCGAACGTGCTAATAGAACGAGGGGAGGTCTGAGGTAACGATGTCCTGGATTCCGAATTCAACAAGAATGGCGCCTATACCGCTTTCGGTCAATTCTTTCTCGCGTCGGACAAGATTTTGGGTCTTTTTCGAATCATCCTCGAAAGATCGCGTTTCGGATAGCTTTGAGATCCTGGCTTTATTGCCTTAATGCGTGCAGAAAGAAGTCTCTCGCAGAGCTGCACAACAGACTTTTCTTTTTCACTAAAATGCTCTTCATCGGCGGCCCGGAGAGCTCGAATCGAAGTCATTAGCGCTTCTTCCAAATCTCTTACTTTCGATTCGTGTGTGCGACCGGTGTATTGCCTTGCCCATTGCGCCATTTTCTCTTCGTTCCTTCGCCTAACGTTCGTTGGTTTCACTGGTTGCGGGATTAAGAGTATTAGAATTTGCTTGAAGCAATTAACTTTGAGAATTCATAGTACCCCAAATTTACGTACAAGCCCCGCAATCCAGTGCAAACCGTTGTTATACGTTTGTGTCCGATTTAAGCAAAACGGTAAATCAGCTTTTAGACAAGCTCAACAGCACATTAAGGACTGAGTAGTGCATTAAACATACTACTGTTTTATCGAGAGGTCGCCAGGATAACCAGATGTTTCGAAAGAGATTCTCCATACTCCTCGCCCTTGTGTCCCTACAAATATGTCTACGATCTCCCTACTACCGTAGAGTATGCTTACTGAGCCCACCTCTTTGATGTCACCGGCATCGGTGCCCTCCAGTCCCTCATCCGGAACTCCAATGGCCAGATCAGCAAATCCGTCATTATTGAAGTCTCCTGCTGCCACCGAAGCTCCGAAGTGATCGTTGGGGTCAGCTTTTCCAAGAATACCCGAAACGTCCTGGTGCCATTGTTGGTTGCCATTAGCAGACAAACCGCTTGACGAGCCATACAACACGCTTACTGAGCCCACCTCTTTGATGTCACCGGCATCGGTGCCCTCCAGTCCCTCATCCGGAACTCCGATGGCCAGATCAGCAAATCCGTCATTATTGAAGTCTCCTGCTGCCACCGAGGCTCCGAAGTGATCGTTGGGGTCAGCTTTTCCAAGAATACCCGAAACGTCCTGGTGCCATTGTTGGTTGCCATTAGCAGACAAACCGCTTGACGAGCCATACAACACGCTTACTGAGCCCACCTCTTTGATGTCACCGGCATCGGTGCCCTCCAGTCCCTCATCCGGAACACCAATGGCCAGATCAGCAAATCCGTCATTATTGAAGTCTCCTGCTGCCACCGAGGCTCCGAAGTGATCGTTGGGGTCAGCTTTTCCAAGAATACCCGAAACGTCTTGGTGCCATTGCTGGTTGCTCCGAGCCGTCAAATTGCGGTTAACATCAAAGTGTGCGAATTTCGGGCGAGAAATGTGTGGAACGCCTGAGGTGCGACCGAAGGGATCGGTTACCAGATTCCAGGAAGATCCGCCATCAATGGTCACAAAAATTCCTGAGTCGACGCCGCCGGCCACAATTATGTTTGAGTTGTGAGGACTAATAGCTACCAGACTGGGTTGTGGATAACCTGGAAAAGCCGTGAATTCTGTTGGCCCCCTTTGGGTTATGTACTTGAATACTCCTCCAGCCGTCATTAGATTATCTAGATTTGCCAGAGACGTCCAGTTTGCGCCACCGTCGTTAGATAGGATCATTTGTGGGTTTGCACCTGTACCAAGGTGAGAAGCAATAAGGTGATTCGGATTTCTCGGATTCACAGCAAAGACGCCGAACCCTCCGATGCCACTGGGTGGATTCACCTGCACCCATGTACCAGCAGGGGAGGTGCCGGTGAAACGCCAGAACTTGTCAGGCGTCCGTCCATTACATTGACCGGGTGTAGAACCCGACTTCGTTCGAACATAGAAGGTCGGGACCCCTCCTGATGTAGCGACTTTCACTGAGCACATCTGTTCATTAGCAGGTTTGGATGCCGACCCTATCTCCGTCCAGACGATAGGATTGGCCGTGATATCATTTGTGACGAAAGCGCCGGTTGTGGTAAGTAGCACAGATCTTGTGGAACCGAACCAAGCGCACTGAATGCCAAATGTGAACCCAGCTATATTCCCAGATGGGTAGGAGTTGATCTGGGCGCCATTGGAGAAACCACGTTGGCGCAAATTGAGAATGACTTTACCACCCTGTAACGTATACTGGACGAGGTCGGGGACAGCAGCGACATCGAATATGTCACCGGGTTCTTTAAAAATCCAACCCGGAGTTGCAATGCCAGCATTTAGAGTTCCGAAGACACCGTTGTCCTGGGTGCCGAAGTACAGGTCCTCGCTCGAAATGCCCGGCTGAGTGGCACCACCCATGCCCCACAGCCACAGGCCACGTGGTGTGGCATCCGGCTGTTTCCAGACCGGTAGGTGGCAATCTGGGCTGGAATTTTTGGTGTTCACGTATATGCCTCCATCAGAGGAGTATACAATTGGACACGCGTTGAGCGTTACTGTTGGATCAAAGACAATGTCTCCGACGTCGGCGTGCCCGCCAGTGATGAAAGGTCCATTCCACGAATTTGTTGGCGCGCGCGGTGCCCCTCCTGGTGCTGGCGATGCCGGCGTGGTGCAGGTTGCTCGCCAAAGCCTTACATCACCAAACCAGAGGTCAAAGTTATTACCGGCGCGCTGATTTGTCCTAACGAAGGGGATGCGTCCCTGCGGCGACGGGTTAACAAGTACCGTCGGCCAACTTGCTCCGCCATCATCCGATTCATAGATGGTCGTCCCGGCGACAGCAAACAATACATAAGGTTCATCGGGAGAAACTGTGATCGAACCCATACCGCTCGGTAATGGGGATGTGGTTGCGGTGGTCCAGGTATTTCCACCATCAACTGATCGTTGATGACCATCGTCTCCGACCAAGTCGATGATGCCGCCATCGTGGACGATGACATCCCAAATGTTGTTCGCCGCGTTTGCAGGTGTTGGATCAACATAGGTCCAGGTAGCACCTGCATCGTTACTAATGGCAAGACCGGCGTTTGTTCCAACGTATACATTCTGTGGAGCATCGGGATCGATACTGATACCAAATGCCGATGGCTCGTTTCGGCGTGCAGCGGTGGTGTAGGTACCTCCCGGAGGCGTCGCTGTAGCAGGATGGGTCCACGTGTTGCCGCCATTGTTGCTCACATTAATACCCGCCAGGCTATTAACCCTTCCGTCGTAGAAGGAGGTAGCGTAAACCTTATTAGAGTTAGTAGGATCTACCGCAACATCCCAAGTCGCTGTCGGCATATGGTTATTTAAACGGAACCAACTGTTGGCGGAGTCCGTGCTCCTGTAAATTCCAGCCCACTCGCTCGCCGCGTATAATGTAGTTCCGTCGCTTATAACCGCCAGACCATTAACACGTCCACCAGTCGGTGCGTTAGGATTATTTAGTGTAGATGGATTTGGACTTATTTCTCTTATCGTTGTCGAGAACTGAGCAAACAAAGGCGAATTCCGAGTAAATAGCAAAGTGACTATAAAAAGGAGTGTGATAAGCCCCCTAGAAAAAAATAGCTTACTTATGAAGTAGTTGAACATGAGCCCCTCCTCATATTAAGATTGCAATATTAAGTGAATTGCTAACAGCATGTCCAAATAATGGAATGCTCTTTATACTTTCTTTGTATTTCGAACGAGCGTGTTTTCATTAGCGTATTATTCGGGTTTGTTCTATGTCGGCAGGACAAATAGGCCCTTTGCCGGAAATGACGGCACTTGGTGCCCATCCTTTTTTGGTTAGCGTAAGAATACGCCAATAGTAATTGAGGCCAGCCTCCAATCCCTCCAACTCGACACTGAGCATGCCTTCTTCCCGATCTATATCTACTTGACTTACATCTAAGTAAAGCAACTGTCTATCAGGTCGATCCGGAAGGTTTACGAGCCTAGATGTTTGAAAGGCTTGATCTTTATTTAGCGGCCAAAGGATCGTATATAGCTTTGTTTCAAATCCTTTCTTGTAAACCGTTACATCAAGGCGCTGTTTAGCCATAAGACGCTCATCTACAGTCCAGGTTAGTAGAGCCACACCTGTTCTAAGCTTAGTTTCACTGCAATAGGATATGCATTGGAAATTGCTTACAGTGGTAGTATCTGTGGAAAGAATTGGGCGATTGAACTCATCTGGTTCTTTGATTGGTGGTTTTTGTGTGCACGCAATGACCAGCAGTACCCCCGATATAATAAGAAATAAAAACGCTTTCATTTGAGTCCCTCCTTAAAAATGTTCCAAAAATTCCCTATTGGTTTAATTTGATTTTGCATAGTTTATTTTGCGTATAACAGTTAAGTGAACCGCAATGTTCCGTGTTTAAACACGGAACATTTCCATATATTACGCATAGGCGCGGCAGCCCAAAGACCGGCGTGCTGGCTCGGCGGGCATAGGAAAACGACACGACAACAAGATGTTGCTGGCCCGCATGGCGTCGAGGACGGCAACCGACCCGGACGTCGGACTCGGACAAATACGGAAACTTTCAACTTTCCATATAAGTCCCCCAGCGTTTTGGTAAGGATTAGGACCGTGAGCGTGCGGGTTGGAACTCGGTCCGGAAACCACGGGTGCACGGACGAGCAAGCGCACCCGGACTGGGTTAGGCGGCTCATCGTGTTGCAGGTGCTGGCTGCTAGGGAGGGTGCGCCCGCGCAGATCGAGGCTGCAGACACTTCTTGGCCGATTACGTGCCTGCGGTACGGCTGCGGGCTTCGGCTGACGGAGAGTCCGCGCGTGCGTGTCCGGGACCTGGCCTTCCCTCGCAAGACGGTGAACATAGTTACGCGGCGGGTAGCCGTCCACAAGTCGGCTACCCGTCATGCGCTGCGTCGTCCCTTTAGGCAGCAAGTGCTGGACCGCGGCGCTGACATCTGAGCGGTGAAAAACGCTTCGGGTGCGAAGCTGGGCCTGAAGCCTGCGGTAACGGCGAGAATGGATTCCAAACAGACGAGCAGCAAGAACGCTCCGGAAGACGAGTAGACTGCGTCTCCGGGCGACCTGGAAAGATAGAAATCCGCTGCTTGCCCCCATGCTCCCTCGTTCTCCGTAGGTGGACGACGTGGCAATCATGGCGGGCTTGGGGTG
>Ga0210110_1000721_pt1 | contig 10680 bp, 13 predicted proteins | sample China_Galinas_PW_2_FD_184865 | JGI IMG/M metagenome (GOLD analysis project Ga0210110, IMG submission 184865) | Wetland microbial communities from San Francisco Bay, California, USA, that impact long-term carbon sequestration - China_Galinas_PWB_D1... | ecosystem: Environmental > Aquatic > Marine... | reverse complement strand
CTTCCAGAGTTTCCAGAACATATTCAAGATAGCCGAACTGAAGAGCAGGGTGTTCTTTACCCTCGCCCTTCTGGCGGTCTACCGCATCGGGGCTCACATCCCCACCCCCGGCATCAACGGCGAAGAGCTCAGCAAGTACCTCACTAACGTCGGCGGCTCCATCATGGGATTCTTCGACATGTTCACGGGCGGCGCTCTCTCGAGGGTGACGATATTCGCGCTCGGCATTATGCCGTACATCAGCGCCTCCATCATACTTCAGCTCCTCACAGTCGTTGTTCCATACATCGGCAAGCTCGCAAAGGAAGGCGAAGAGGGCCGGAAGAAGATAACCAAGTACACCCGTTACGGCACCGTGCTCATCAGCGTCATCCAGTCCTTCGGTATCGCCGTGGGTCTGGAGAAGATGGGCGGCGGCCAGTTCATACAGCAGCCGGGCTGGGGCTTCAGGCTGATGACGGTCATCACGCTGACCTCGGGCACCGCGTTCATCATGTGGCTCGGAGAGCAGATAACCGAGCGCGGCATAGGCAACGGAATATCGCTCATCATTTTCGCGGGCATCGTGGCCCGTTTTCCCTCGGCGATACTCAACACCTTCAGGATGGTCCAGGCCGGCGAGATACAGCTCCTGTTGCTGATCGGTCTTGTTGCGATGATGATAGCCGTGGTCGCGCTCATCATCTACGTAGAAAGCGGACAGAGGAAACTCCCCGTGCAGTACGCGCGGCGTGTCGTAGGCAGAAAGGTCTACGGCGGACAGTCCACTCACCTTCCGCTTAAGATAAACACTTCGGGCGTCATACCGCCCATATTCGCATCGTCGATAATCGGTTTCCCGGCGGTTATAGCCGGCTTTATCCCCATACCATGGGTGCAGAGCATATCGAACTCGCTCACACCCGGCTCGATATTCTACACGGTAATCTATGTGGGCATGATATTCTTCTTCGCTTACTTCTACACTGCAGTTGTCTTTAACCCAGTGGACGTGGCCGACAACCTAAAAAAATACGGCGGCTTCATCCCCGGAATAAGGCCCGGCCCGAAGACTTCGGACTACATATACAGGGTGCTGAGCAGGCTCACTTTCGTCGGCGCCATATACCTGGCCGTGGTCTGCATCATACCCGACATCCTGAGGATCAGGTTCAAGGTCCCGTTCTACTTCGGCGGCACCTCGCTACTCATCGTGGTCGGCGTCGCGCTGGACACGGTCTCGCAGATAGAGTCCCACCTGGTCACGCGTTCCTACGAGGGCTTCCTGAAAAAGAGGGTTAAGGGAAGGCGAGGTTAGGGCACGCCCGCAAGGCCAGCCGTGATTGTAATAAAGTCTAAAGACGAGATAGAGAGGGTTGCCGATGCGTGCCGCATTGTCGGTGCGGCGCTCGGGGCGCTCAAGGGTTTCGTCGGCGAGGGGCTCACGACAAAGGAGCTCGAGAAGTTCGCCGATGACGTTATCGTAAAGGGGGGCGGCAAGGCCGCCTTCAAGGGTTACAGGGGTTTCCCGGCGAGTATTTGCTCCTCGGTCAACGACCAGGTGGTGCACGGGATACCCTCGGGCTACAAGCTCAAGGACGGCGACATAGTCAGCGTCGATATCGGGGTCTTTTACAAGGGATATTACGGAGACGCGGCCATCACGCTGCCGGTGGGCAGGGTGAGCGACGAGGCCGGGCGTCTCATGCGGGCCACAGAGGAGGCACTTTACGTGGGAATCGAGGCCGCGCGCGAGGGCGGCCGTGTCTCGGACATCTCCTGTGCCGTTCAAAAGCACGTGGAAGACAAGGGTTTTTCCGTGGTAAGGACCTTCGTGGGCCACGGCATCGGTCGGAGCCTGCACGAGGAGCCCCAGGTGCCCAACTACGGCCCCTGCGGGCGCGGAGCGAGGCTCAAGGAGGGCATGACGCTGGCCATAGAGCCCATGGTGAACGCCGGTGGCTACGACGTTAAGGTGTTAGACGACGGCTGGACGGCGGTGACATCGGACGGCAGCCTCTCGGCCCATTTCGAGCACACCGTGGCAGTAACGGAGGAGGGCCCGCGGGTCTTGACCAAATATGTATAAAAACAGTATAATATTGGTTTCAAATGCCTAAAGAGGAGAGCATAGAGGTTCAGGGCACGATAGTGGAAACACTACCGAATGCCAAGTTCAGAGTTAAGCTCGAAAACGATCAGATCATCATGGCATACATATCTGGAAAGATGAGGATGCACTTTATAAAGATACTGCCCGGTGACAGAGTGCTGGTGGAGCTTTCGCCTTATGACCTCACCAAGGGCAGGATAACTTACAGGTACAAGTAAGGAGCACGACAATGAAAGTACAGGCATCGGTAAAACCAATATGCGCCAAATGCAAAGTGATAAAGAGAAAAGGCGTGGTAAGAGTCATCTGCGAGAACCCGCGCCACAAGCAGAGGCAGGGGTAAAGGAGACAGCATGGCCAGAATAGCCGGAGTGGATCTACCAAAGAACGAGAGAGTGGAGATAGGCCTCACGAGGATACTCGGCATAGGGAGGACTTCTTCGCAGAAGATACTGTCGGAGACGGGCACGGACCGCAACGTCAGGGTCAAGGACCTCAACGACGATCAGATAGTCAAGATAAGAACGGCCATCGAGCGTTCGCTCAAAGTAGAGGGCGACCTGAGGCGCGAGACGACCGGAAACATAAAGAGGCTGATGGACATAGGCTGCTACAGAGGTCTCAGGCACCGCTCCGGACTTCCGGTGAGGGGACAGAAGACCAAGACCAACGCACGCACGCGCAAGGGGCCGAAGAAGGCCGCCGTAGCGGGCAAGAGGAAGGCGTAACATGGCACAGAAGAAAAGAGGCGGCAAGAGAAAAGAGAAGAAGCACGTCCCGTCCGGGGCTGCTCACATACAGGCTACTTTCAACAACACCATCGTGACCATCACCGACCCGCAGGGCAACGTGGTGAGCTGGGCCAGCGCGGGCGGCTTGGGCTTCAAGGGCTCGAGGAAGGGCACCCTGTACGCAGCGCAGATCACCGCCGACGCAGCTGCCAAGAAGGCTACCGAGGTCGGCATGAAGCAGGTGGACGTTTATATCAAGGGGCCGGGCTCCGGCCGTGAGTCCGCTATAAGGGCGCTGCAGGCCGCGGGGCTTGACATCACCCTCATCAGGGACGTCACGCCCGTTCCGCACAACGGATGCAGGCCTCCCAAGAGGAGAAGGGTTTAGGGTATGGCGAGATACAGGGACGCATTGTGCAGGCAGTGCCGCAGGGAGGGAGAGAAGCTCTTCCTGAAAGGCGACAGGTGTTTTACCGAGAAGTGCGGCGTTGAGCGCAGGAAGTATCCCCCGGGCCAGCACGGCCAGCGGAGGTCCAAGCTCACGGACTACGCGCTCCAGCTCAGAGAGAAGCAGAAGGTGAGGAACACCTACGGTCTGCTCGAAAAACAGTTCAGGCGCTACTACGAGAAAGCCAGCAGCCAGAAGGGCGTCACCGGCGAGCTGCTCCTCCAGTTCCTCGAGCGCAGGCTCGACAACGTGGTTTACAGGATGGGCTTCGCGTACAACCGCGGACAGGCCAGGCAGCTCGTGGGACACGGCCACATACTCGTTAACGGGCATAGGGTAAACATCCCCTCGTTCCTGGTAAAGCCGGGCGACGTCGTCGAGGTGAAGGAGTCCGCAAGGAAGATACCCACGATAGCGGACAGCCTGCAGAAGGCGCAGCACAGGGGAATACTCGACTGGGTGCAGGTGGACGCCGATGCGTTCAAGGGCACGGTGGACCACATTCCGTCAAGGGACGAGATCCCGCTCGTGGCTCAGGAACAGCTCATCGTTGAGCTTTACTCCAAGTAGGGATTTCATTGCCGGACCGGAGCGCGTGCGGTTTGTGCTCCGGCTTTATGTTAGATAAATTATTTGAGGCACAGGAGGCCTTATGGATTTAAGTAAAAAAGGATTTCAGTTACCGCAGAAGATAGCCTTCGAAGAGGAGACATACAGCGACACTTACGGCAAGCTTATAGCAGAGCCGCTTGAGCGCGGATTCGGTATTACGCTGGGCAACGCCCTGAGAAGGGTGCTGCTTTCCTCCACCGAGGGCGCGGCGGTGACCGGCGTCAAGATAAACGGTGCCCTTCACGAGTTCGCCCAGTTGGAGGCCGTGAAGGAGGACGTGGTCGATATAGTCCTCAACATAAAGAAGCTCAGGTTCTCCATGGACGGCGAAGGCGAAAAGACCGCTACGGTCAAGGTGTCCGGCCCGGCCGAGGTAAAGGGCAGCGACCTTAAGTTCGACTCAAGCCTCAAGCTCATGAACCCCGACCAACTGATAGCCACCGTGGGGAAGGGCCAGACGTTTGAGGCGGAGCTCTACATCAGCAAGGGCAAGGGATACGTCCCGTCCGAGCTGAACAAGGAAGAGGGCCTTCCGGTGGACGTCATAGCAGTGGACTCGGCCTTCAACCCCGTCACCAAGGTGAACTTCCAGGTGGACAAGGCCAGGGTGGGAAGGTCCACCGATTTTGACAAGCTCATCATCGAGATATGGACTGACGGCAGCGTCACCCCCGTGAGCGCGATCTCGCAGGCGGCGCGCATCGTCACCGAGCACTCCACGCTGTTCGTTCTGGAAGAGGACTGGAGCGAGGAAGAGCCCGAGAGCGCCAAGGACGATATCAAGGGCGAGGCCTCCTTTAACGAACACCTCCTTAGGAGTGTGGACGAACTCGAGCTCAGTGTTCGCGCGCACAACTGCCTCAAGAACGCAAACATAAAGACCATAGCCGACCTCGTGCAGCGCAGCGAGCACGACATGCTCCGCACCAAGAACTTCGGCAGGAAGTCGCTGAACGAGATAAAAGAGATACTTGCCGGTATGGGCCTCCACCTCGGGATGAGGGTAGATAACGAGTCGCTTGCGGCCGTTCAGGAGGATGCGTAATGAGACACAACGTCGCAGGAAGGCTCTTCGGCAGAACCGCCAACCAGCGCAAGGCCCTTTTGAGGGGGCTCGTGGCATCGCTGATAGAGCACCAGAGAATAGAGACTACCGTGGCCAAGGCCAAGGAGACGAGGAAGATAGCCGAGAGGCTCATTACCCTCGGCAAGAGGGGAGACCTCCACGCCAAGAGGCTCGTCATGGAGAAGGTCCCCAACCGCGAGCTCGTCGTAAAGCTCTTCGACGAGATCGCCCCGCGCTTTGCCGACCGTAACGGCGGCTACCTCAGAATTATCCCCACAAGGCAGAGGGTCAACGACAGGGCACCGCTGGCTGTGCTGGAGTTCGTGGACTTCGAGGAGATAAGGGACAAGGCGGCCGCGGGTAAGAAGGGCAAGAAGAAGGCGGCGGCCAAGGCCGAAACGACCGAAAAAGCCGAGAAGACCGAGAAGGCAGAGAAGCCCAAGAAGGTGACGGCAAAGGCCGAAAAGGCTACGAAGACCAAGGCGGCGGCAAAGACCGAAAAGTCCGAGAAGGCCAAGAAAGCGCCGAAGTCAGAGAAGGCTGCAAAGGCTACTAAGACCAAGAAGGCGGAGAAGGAATAGTTGCGCGACCTCCTGGGCATCGTGGCTGTATTCGCGTTTGTCTGGGGCCTTAATTATCTTCTTTCAAGGCTCGGCCTTAACTGCTGAGGGGCGGGCTCCCAGCGGAGGTCGGAGACCTCCCCAGATAAGAAGAATCCGGGTAGTTGACAAGAGGCACGTCTTTTTGTATCGTAGTGGTTAGCACCTTTTGATGCGCCGTTCGCGTGTACACCCTCCGATAATTACCATCGGATGATACCATAAGAACTTTATGGCATTTAACCGCATTAACACTAATTAATCAAGGAGTCATTCCATGGACGCAATTTCTATTGCCGAGCTTAAGGCCAAGGATATAGAAGAGCTCGACCAGGTGGCTAAAGACCTCAATGTCGAGAACGCCGCCGGCCTGAAAAAGCAGGACCTCATCTTCGCGATACTTCAGGCGCAGGTCGAGAAGAAGGGCAACATCTTTGGCGAGGGGGTCATCGAGATACTCCCCGACGGGTTCGGCTTTCTCAGGTCCCCCGACTACAGCTATCTTCCGGGGCCCGACGACATATACGTCTCGCCATCGCAGATAAGGCGCTTCGGACTTCGCACCGGCGACCTCGTCTCCGGGCAGATAAGGCCGCCCAAGGACAGCGAGCGGTACTTCGCCCTCCTCAAGGTGGAGCGCGTAAACAACACCACCCCCGAGGAAAACATCAGGCGCCAGCTTTTCGATAACCTCACCCCCTACTACCCGACCGAGAAGATAAAGCTCGAGTACGACAAGAGCGAATACTCAACGAGGGTCATGGAGCTCATTTCCCCCGTTGGTAAGGGGCAGAGGGGCATGATAGTGGCCGCTCCGAGGACGGGTAAGACCGTGCTGCTTCAGAACATCGCGCGGGCCATAAACACCAACCACGACGAAACGCACCTCATAATACTCCTCATAGACGAGCGGCCCGAGGAGGTCACCGACTGGAAGCGCCAGGTGCCCACCGCCGAGATAATCAGCTCAACCTTCGACGAGCCCCCGCAGAGGCACTGCCAGGTCTCGGAGATGGTCATAGAGAGGGCCAAGCGCCTCGTTGAGGGCGGCCGCGACGTGGTCATCCTGCTGGACAGCATCACGAGGCTCGCGAGGGCCTATAACGCGGTCATCCCCGCAAGCGGCAAGATACTCTCCGGCGGACTCGACTCAAACGCGCTGCAGAGGCCCAAGAGGTTCTTCGGCACCGCGAGGAACATCGAGAACGGCGGAAGCATCACCATACTGGCCACGGCCCTCATCGATACCGGCAGCCGCATGGACGACGTCATATTCGAGGAGTTCAAGGGCACAGGCAACATGGAAATTCACCTGGACAGGAAACTCGTGGACAAGAGGATATTCCCCTCAATGGACATCAACTCCTCCGGCACGAGAAAGGAAGAGCTGCTCCTGGACAAGGACACCCTGAACAAGGTCTGGATACTCAGGAAGGTCCTCAACCCGCTCAGTACGGTGGAGAGCATGGAGTTCCTGCTTGGCAAGCTCATGGGCACGAAGACCAACAAGGAATTCCTTGAGATGATGAACAAGTAATCCCATGCCGGAGAACAAGGGGCTCAAGACGGTACTTCTTGTGGGTGCGTCGATCGGCGCCATCCTCAGCGTAACCTTCACCGTCCTGATGGACGCGCTTTATGCCGACAGCCTCGGTGGCACCTGGCGCGACGCCATCGTGCACGACATGCACTCGATGTTCTCGGTCACCTACGCGCCCGACAGCTTCGTTGTCACGGTGCTGTACATCCTCATAATTCTGTTACTGGCCCTGTTCGGCGCGCTTATGGGCGCGCTGTTCACTACGTTTGCGTACAAGTTCCTCTCGCTCCTTACGCGGGAGTCGGGATCGCGGTAGGGTGATATGTCGAGGCTGATGCAATTCATGGACGAGTTCCTGGCCGAGCACCGCGGCAAGATAATCGTGCTTCTGCTGCTGATCGCGATAATCGGCGGCATCCTCGGATTCCGTTACTACAAGGACACCCAGGAAAACCCCCAGTTCTGCGCCACATGCCATCTGATGCAGGACTCATTCCAGAGCTGGGAGAGGAGCGTCCACCGCGACATCATCTGCCAGCGCTGCCACAAGATGAGCATGCTCGAGCAGAACCGACTCCTCATCACTTACGTGTTGACGGGCTACACCTCGCCGCAGAAGGAAAAGCACGGCAGGGTTGCGCCATGGAACAGCTGCAAGGAGTGCCACATGCAGGCCGTGGAGCAGGGCTCGGTGAGCATGCGAAAGAGCCACGGCCACGCGAGGCACGTCTTCATGGAGGGCATAGAGTGCCTGGAGTGCCACGATACGGACCTCCATAATTTCGGCCCCAACGAGAAGGCCTGCAAGCGCTGCCACGAAGACAAGCTCGTGCACGGCCTCGGCATGGAGGGCCTTGCCTGCCTCAACTGCCACAGCTACGGAGAGGACACGACCGAGACGGTCTCGGACTCCAAGTGCATGGAGTGCCACAAGGACATCCCCCGCAAGGGATACCCCATGGCGCAGATGCACTGCTTTCAGTGCCACAAGCCGCACGCCAAGCTCAAGTTCACAAACGACGACTGCCTTGGAAACTGCCATGGAAACGAGGCGCGCGTGGGACAGCACGGCGAACATTTGAAACGGAACCTCGGCTGCCTCGACTGCCACAAGGCGCACACCTGGGCGGTGGGCAAGAAAGAGGCCCGCGGCCTCTGCAACCGCTGCCACCGCATGAAAGACCCCAATACCTTTATTTATTAGGGGCCGGACAACGCGTTCTTGAATCCCTCGTCCATTAGGTATAAAATATAGACCTCGGGTGCCCGCAAGGGCCTAACAGGGAATCCCGTTTAAGTCGGGAGCGGTCCCGCCGCTGTAACCGGGGACGAAACCCCTACCTGCCACTGTCCCGTAAGAGGATGGGAAGGCCGGGGGAGTAGGACGAGCCGGAAGCCAGAAGACCTGCCCGGGTGTCACGGAGTTAAGGACGCCTCGCGTTAAGTATTTGCGATGCGGCCCGTTGGCTCCCCTTCCCGGAGAGGAAGGAGCAGGAGGATGAAGTGAATCAGGGTGCAATCCTCATCGCTACGTATGGCGGTGGGGATTTTTTTATGGGCAAGGACAAAACGGATATGGATACGAAGACACATGGCGGGGAAGCCGCGGAGGCCGGGCACTCCTCGCGCTTCTACCAGAACAGAAAGTGCGAGTACTTCCCGTGCCACGAGCTCGACGCGGAGGCGCTGAACTGCCTTTTCTGCTACTGCCCGCTCTACCATACCGAGTGCCCGGGCGAGGTGCGCATCGTCAAGATGGGCGACAGGGAGATAAAGGACTGCTCGCGCTGCGACTTCCCCCACAGGCCCGAACACTACGACACCATCGTGGAGCACCTGATGGCGATGCTCTTCGTGAGGAGTTAAGCATATGGTCGATACCTTATATCTCATAAGACACGGGCGCACCGAGGGCGACGGCGAGAAGCGTTATAAAGGCTCGCTCGATATTCCGCTTGCCCCCGAGGGCGAGGAGGAGATAAGAAGGACCGCCGAGTTCGTGCGCGCGGATCTTGAAAAGGCGGGGCATGAGCTTGCGGCCGTGTATTGTTCCGCCCTTAAGAGGGCGAAGCGAAGCGCCGAGGTGCTCTCTTCCATTGTTGGCCCGGCCCCCACCGTGATAGAACAACTCCGCGAGCGGAGCTTCGGGCAGTGGGAGGGCATGACGTTTAAGGAGATAATGAAGAAGTGGCCCGAGGAGTTCAGGGCGTGGGCCGACGACCCGCTTAACAACAGCCCGATTGACGGAGAGACGACCACCGAAGTGAGCGAGCGCGTGGACAGGGCGCTCGACGAGATACTCGAGCGCCACGAGGGAGGCGCGATAGCCGTCGTCGCGCACGGCGGCGTAAACCGCTCGATACTCTGCCGGTTCATGGGGCTGCCGCTTGGCAAGATATTCAGCATAGAGCAGGACCACGGGGCGGTGAGCATCATAGAGTTCGGCGAGGGCCATCCGGTCGTAAGGCTTCTCAATTACGGAGGCACGAAATGATGCGGAGGCTGTCTATAGTTCTGATACTCGTTGCTATTGCGTGGACGCCCGCGCATGCCCAGACGCCGAAGCGCATCATATCGCTTGCGCCCCAGATAACGGAGATAATCTACGCCCTGGGTCTTCAGGACAACCTCGTGGCCGACACCACGTTCTGCGACTATCCGCCCGAGGCGAAAGACAAGCCAAAGATAGGGGGGATGTCGAACCCATCGCTTGAGGCCGTGGTCGCGCTCGAGCCCGACCTCGTTATGATGAGCACCGACGGAAATCCCAAGGAGTTCAAGGCGCGGCTCGACGGACTGCATATAAGGAGCTTCATATTCACGGCGCGCCGCATAAGCGAACTGCCCGACGCCATAAGGGAAGTGGGCCGTGTGCTCGACGTGCCAGACAGGGCGGAGGTCATTGCTCGAAGGATACAGGACACGCTCGATAAATACGCAAACGCGCCGCGCCCCGATAAACCTCTCAAGGTGCTCTACATCATATGGCCCGAGCCGCTCATAGTCGCGGGGCCCGGCACCGCGATGGACGATACGATAAAACTCCTCGGGCACCTCAACGTCGCCGGAGAGGCGAAGCTCAACTATCCCAAGTACTCGATAGAAGAGGTGCTGAGGTCGGCCCCGGACGTAATACTCATAGGCGGCGGCAGCCGCGGGCACGGCGATATGAAGAAGGTTTCAGGCGGCTTTCTCGAGCGCATCGAGAACACCCCGGCCATGCAGAACGGCCGTGTATATTATCCGACTGACAGCCTCTACCGCCTCGGGCCGCGCGTGGCCGACGGTATAGATGAGATGGCGGAGATACTGAGCGAATGACAAAACGGCTTTTTATATTGATACTGGTCGTGGCGGCGATACTCGTGCTCGCGCTCTTTGCCGGACCACGGCCGATAAACCCGTTTCATATGAACGAGCTTGAGCGGGAGATAATTTTCTCCGTGCGGTTTCCGAGGCTAATCGTGGCCGTGCTGATGGGCGGCTCGCTCGGAGCGGCGGGCACGGTATTGCAGGGCGTGCTCCGGAACCCGCTCGCGGACCCCTACATACTCGGCCTCTCAAGCGGCGCGGCCCTGGGAGCGGGAGTGGC
>Ga0210110_1000720_pt1 | contig 10688 bp, 11 predicted proteins | sample China_Galinas_PW_2_FD_184865 | JGI IMG/M metagenome (GOLD analysis project Ga0210110, IMG submission 184865) | Wetland microbial communities from San Francisco Bay, California, USA, that impact long-term carbon sequestration - China_Galinas_PWB_D1... | ecosystem: Environmental > Aquatic > Marine... | reverse complement strand
CGCTTCGGGACGGAGGTGCTGCTGATCGAGATGCTCGACCAGATCCTCCCGGCCGAGGACAAGGACATGGCGCGCGTCGTGGAGCGAGCCTTCAAGAAGCAGAACATCGCTGTCTCCACGGGGACCCCGGTGGAGAACGTGAAGGCGGGCGAGGGCTCGGTGAAGTTCAGCTACGGCGACAGCTCGGCCGAGGTCGACTACCTGTGCGTGGCCGGCGGCCGTGCTCCCGACGTCGAGGGACTGGGTCTGAGCGAGGCCGGGATCGAGCTCGAGGAGAATGGGAAAGTCAAGGTCGACGAGTACGGCCTTACCTCGAACCCGAAGGTCTACGCGATCGGCGACTTGGTCAACGCCAAGGCACTCGCCCACAAGGCCTCTGAGGAGGGGGTGGTTGCCGCCGAGCGGGCGGCGGGTGCGCCCACTCATCCCGTCGACCAGAACCTCGTCCCGGGCGCCACCTTCTGCCAGCCGCAGGTCGCCAGCGTCGGGCTGACCGAGGCGGCCGCCAAGGAGGCCGGGCACGACGTGAAGGTGGGGAAGCTGAAGCTCGGCGGGGTAGGGGCGGCAACCGTCTACGACGACAAAGACGGCTTGGTCAAGCTGGTGGTCGACTCCAAGTACGGTGAGATCCTCGGTGCCCACATCGTCGGCAACCGCGCCTGCGACATGATCGCTGAGCTGGTCGCAACCATGGCGCTCGAGGGTGGCTATCAGGAGCTGGCCAGGATCGTCCATCCGCACCCAACGATCTCTGAGGCGATTTTCGAAGCCGCCCGCGCCGTAGAGGGCTGGGCGACCCACGCCTAGGCCGATGCAAGCCGGCGCATGAGTGGAGCCGTCTTCTACTTCGACCTTGGCTCTCCGTACGCCTACCTGACCGCCGAGCGGATCAGCGGCCTCTGCTCGGAGGCCGGGCTGGAGCAACCTGAGTGGCAGCCGGTGTTGCTGGGTGCGCTCTTCAAGCACTTTGGGCGCGACTCGTGGGGAAACGGGCCCGGCCGCGAGGAGGGGATGGCAGAGATCGAGCGGCGCGCCTCCACCTATGGCCTGCCGCCGACCTCCTGGCCGGATCCCTGGCCGGGCAACATGCTGTTTGCGATGCGTGCGGCGACCTTCGCCAAGCAGACCGGGCGAACGGTCTCCTTTGCCCTCGCAGCCTTTCGCCAGGCCTTCGTCGCGGGGCGCGACCTCAGCGACCCCGACAATGTCCTGATCGCCGCCGCGGCCTGCGAGCTGCACCCCCGGGCCGTGCTCAAGGGAGCTGAAACCGATGCCGTGAAGAGCGCTCTGCGCGAGGCCACCGACCTCGCCGCCGAGCACGGTGTGGTGGGCGTCCCCTCGCTGCTCGTCGGCGACGAGGTGTTCTGGGGCGACGACAGGCTGGAAGAGGCACTCGCGGCAGCAGGCTAAGGTGGCCTCGATGGCAGATTTGCCAGACGCCGCAACTTGTTACGAGCTGCTCGCGCAGATGACTCTAATCCGCCGCTTCGAGGAGGAGGCGGGACGGCAGTACCAGCGCGCCAAGGCCGGCGGCTTCCTGCACCTCGCGATCGGCGAGGAGGCGACAATCGTCGGCACCACCTCGGTGATGCGCGACGCGGACTACCTGATCGGCACCTACCGCACGCACGGCCACACGATCGCCCGCGGCACCGACCCCAAACGCGTCATGGCCGAGCTGTTCGGCCGCGTTGACGGCTGCAGCGGCGGGCGCGGCGGGTCGATGCACATGTTCGATCGCGAGCGCCGCTTCATGGGCGGCTATGGCATCGTCGGCGGCAATCTGCCAATCGCCGCGGGCCTCGCCCTGGCGTCTGAGTACAGAGGCGAAGACGCGGTCACCGTCTGCATGTTCGGCGATGGGGCCTCGAACACGGGCAACTTCGGCGAGACGATGAACCTCGCAGCACTCTGGAAGCTGCCGGTCTTCTTCCTGGTCGAGAACAACCTCTACGGAATGGGGACCTCGGTCGAGCGCCACTCCGCCCAGACCGATCTCTCAAAGAAGGCGGAGGGATACGGCATTGAGGGGACGAGGGTCGACGGCATGGATGTGATTGCAGTCCGCGACGCCGTTAGAGAGGGAATCCGGCTCGCCCGCGAGGAGAGTCGCCCGACTCTCCTGGAGGCGTTCGCCTACCGCTACCGCGGACATTCCGCCGCCGACCCGGAGGTCTACCGCAACCGCGAGGAGGTCGAGGAGTGGCGCGAGAAAGACCCGATCGAGACCTTCGCGAAGCGGTGCGTGGACGCCGACGTGCTGGGCGAGCGCGAGGTGCAGGAGATCCGCGATCGGGCTGAGCAGGACGTGAAGGAGGCAGTCGAGTTCGCCGACGCCTCGCCGGAGCCGCGACTCGACACCCTCTACGAGAGCCTCTACGTGCTCGACTCCGCCGCCGGTTGGTACGCCGTCGACGAGCGCAGCCCCGAGCCCCATCGGGGCGAGCGCGAGGAGGAGGCAATGCCAGACACCGCTCGGGAGCTGGCCGAAGCGGGCGCCGCCTACGGCGGCCAACCGGCCGGGCCGCATCCGAGCCAGGACGGTCCGGACGATGCCGGCCGGCAGCAGGCCGGCGACGCTGAGACCGAAAGCGAGCCAGAGGTCGCGCGGGAGGTCGACGACTGATGGCTGGCCTGCGGATGCGGGAGGCGCTGCGCGACGCGATGGCGGAGGAGATGCGCCGCGACGAGTCGGTGTTCGTGATGGGCGAGGACGTCGGGGTCTTCCAGGGTGCCTTCAAGGTAACCGAGGGCCTGCTCGATGAGTTCGGCGAGCGCAGGGTCCGCGACACGCCGATCTCCGAGAACACGATCGTCGGCACCGGAGTCGGAGCGGCAATGGCGGGCCTGCGCCCCATCGTCGAGCTGATGACCGTCAACTTCTCGCTGCTGGCCCTCGACCAGATCGTCAACCACGCGGCCGCGATCCCCTACATGTTCAACGGCCAGGCCCGGGTGCCGATGGTGATCCGCATGCCCGGTGGCGGCGGGCACCAGCTGGGCCCCACCCACTCGCACAGCTTCGAGGCCCTCTACCTGCAGGTCCCAGGGCTCCTGGTCGCCTGTCCCTCGACACCCGGCGATGGCAAGGCGCTGCTGAAGGCGGCAATCCGCGACGACAACCCCGTGATCTTCATCGAGCACGAGAGCCTCTACGGACGCCGCGGCGAGGTCAACGAGGACGGCGACGAAGCGCTTGGATTCGGCGAGGCGGCGGTGCGCCGCGAAGGGGGCGACGTGACGATCGTCGGCATTCTCAAGATGGCCCACGTTGCCGAGGACGCCGCCCGAGCGCTCTCCCACGAACACGGCGTCGAGGCTGAGGTGATCGATCCGCGCACGCTGCGGCCGCTCGACCTGGACACGATCCTCGAGTCGGTGCGCAAAACGAATCGCGCGGTGGTCGTCGAGGAGGGCTGGCCGCACGGCGGCGTCGGCGCCAACCTGGCCACCCTGATCACCGAGCAGGCCTTCGACCATCTCGACGCTCCGGTGCAGAGGGTGACCGGCGCCGATGTTCACATGCCGTATTCCAAACGCATGGAGCAGGCGGCGATCCCGCACACCGAGCATGTGGTGAAGGCTGCACTCGCGGTGCTGGAGGGAACGATCTGATGCGAGGCGGAGCCGATGCCTGACGTCGTCATGCCGAGGCTGTCCGACTCCATGGAGGAGGGAACCATCCTGCAGTGGATGAAGCAGGTCGGCGATCAGATCGAGGTCGGCGACGAGCTGGTTGAAATCGAGACCGACAAGGCGAACATGGCCTACGAAAGCGACGTCGCCGGCGAGCTGACCGAGATCGTTGTCAAGGAGGGCGAGACGGTCCCGATCGGAGAGCCGATCGCGCGGATCGGCAAGATCGACAGCGCGGCGCGAGACGGCAACGGCGCGGAGTCCGCCACCGCCCCAGAGGAGGCGGAGGAGCCCGCCGGGGTGCCGGCGACCGGCTCGGCCCGCCCCGCCGCCGAAGAGAGAGTCGGGCAGCGCCCGAAAGCCTCGCCGCTCGCTCGCCGGCTCGCCAAGGAGAGGGGACTCGACCTCACAGGTCTGAGTGGATCGGGACCGGGCGGCAGAATCGTGAAGGCTGACGTGGAGAAGGCCGGGCAGCCTGCGCCAGGCCCCGAGAGCGCGCCAGGCCCCGAGAGCGCGCCAGGCCCCGAAACCGCGAAGGGCAAGGTCAGCTACGAAGAGCTCTCGAAGCTGCAGGCGACAATCGCGAGGCGCATGGCCGAGTCGAAGGCGACCGCGCCGCACTTCTACCTGCAGACTGAGGTTGACATGAGCCGGGCGGTGGAGGCGCGGGCGCGCCTGAAGGCGGCGGCCGTCGAGGGAGAGATCGTCCCGTCCTTCAACGACATGGTCGTCAAGGCGTGCGGGCTGGCGCTGGGGGAGAACCCGCGTGCGAACGGCGCCTACCGCGACGGCCGCTTCGAGCTCCACTCGCGGGTAAACGTGGGGGTGGCCGTCGCCGCTCTCGATGCCCTCGTCGTCCCCACCGTCTTCGACGCCGATCGCAAGGGCCTGCGGCAGATCGCCTCCGACTCGCGCGAGCTGGCGCAGCGGGTGCGCGACGGCCAGATCACCCCGCCGGAGATCTCGGGGGCGACTTTCACCGTCTCCAACCTGGGGATGTATGGGATCGACAGCTTTGCGGCGGTGATCAACCCGCCGCAGGCAGCGCTCCTCGCGGTGGGTGCGATCAGCGAGCGCCCGGTGGTGCGGGACGGCGAGCTGACATCGAGCCACATGATGTCGGTGAACCTGGCGTGCGATCACCGCATCCTCTACGGGGCGCCCGCCGCCGAATTCCTCGCGCGCATCCGCTCGCTTCTGGAGGAGCCGCTCTCGCTGGCACTGTAGGCGCCTGCGCGACTCAGGCTTAGAAAACCCCCAACCGATTGGGGGGCCAGTAGGTTGCAAACGCCTTGCCGATGATCCACTTTCGGGGAACGGGGCCCCAGAAGCGACTGTCGAGGCTTTCCCCACGGTTGTCGCCCATCACGAAGTAGTGATCGGGCGGGATCGTGATCGTTTTCGTCAGGTTGCACGGCCGCTCAGACCTGCAGGGCCGAATATAGGGCTCGTCGGTCTTCGCCACACCGTTGACGACCGGGTGGCCGTGGCGCACGCTAAGCGTGTCTCCCGGTCCAGCGACGATCCGCTTGATGAAGTTCTGGCTGGACCTTTCATCTATCGGTCTCGGACACGGTTCGCCGGGTGTTCGCTGAACGCCGCAGTAGAGGTCATTGGTCGAAGCGGCGCGCTGAATCAGCGCATCGGGTTTTGCGCGATCCGCACCGACAGGCGGGTGGAAGACGATGATGTCCCCCAGGTCCGGGTCTCCGAAGTGGTAGATGAAGCGGTTGGCGAGGATTCGCTGCCCGACGTCGAGGGTCGGTTCCATCGAACCTGACGGGATCTGGTAGGGCTTGACGAGCCACGCCTGGATCGTCAGTGCCAGGCCAAGCGCCAAGAGGATGATCACGGCCAGCTCGACCACTCCACCGGCACGGCTTTTCGGTCTGGGAATGAGGTGCCTCAGACCCTGGCGGCGGGGGCCAGTATCCGGTTCGCGCACCTTCTTCCCCTGAGGTGGAGGGGGACGGCGCTTTTTCTTTCCTCTAGACATGCCGACCACACCCAACGCAGAAGGTGCCGGATCTCTCCCTAGGCCACCTCACGAGAGACCCGGCTCGCCTCGGGAGACAATTCGCGGCGAACCTGCTGCGGAGTTAGATGATCGAGTTCTCTGCAACAAGGCGCTGGATTTGTGGCCTGTGTTCGAATTTGATCTCATGAAGCGGGACGCGAGGACAGAAGCATCTCACCTGCCCTGCCTGAGCGGATCAGCAGGTCTTGTGGGCGCGGGTCACAGCGTTCCAGACCCGGCCCAGCGAGAAGTCGACGGCCACCCGGAAGACGCCCGCGTGGCCGGCACGAGCGAGGGTCCAGTCGCCACGGCGCAGCAGACAGCCGCTGCCGCGAGCGATCGACCAGTACGGGGTGAAGCTGACCCGCACGAGGAAGTCCCCCGGCCGCGAGACGTCCAGAGCAAAGCCCTGGTGGCCGATCCAGCGGGTGCGCGCCGCGCCGTTGCCGAGCGGCTGCACGAGGGGCGCTGGGTTTTGCACCTCATAGATGCGCCAGTGGGGTGAGCTCCAGCGGAGGTCGAGATAGGGCGGCTCGCGGGCTATCAGCCTCCTCTCCCCGATCGAGGAGTAGTCGAGCTGGGCGTCGGGAAGCGCGACATAGCGGATCGCGTTGTCCCGCAGCCAGGCGCTGTAGGCGCGATCCGCCAGCGGCTCGTCGTCCGCGTAGAAGAGGTTCTCCCGCGTCGTGTCCAGCTGTCGCAGCCAGCCGCGGGCCAGCTCGAGGTCCGGTGCCAGGTAGGCCGCCTCCCAGTGGTTTGCGGTCGGCGGCACCTCGACCCGCACCTCACGCCCGCCATGGGCGTGCAGCCAGCGTGCGGCGGGTTCGAAGTAGGAGCGCGTGGTCGACGGGTCGCCGAAGCTCCGCGCTATCTGGTTGACGCTCGCGGTCAGCTGCCAGTAGAGGCCGCCCGCCATCGTCATCGCCAGGACCACGGCGGAGAGCCCCGTCAGGGACGGGCGGCGGGCGAGGACCACGGCGGCCAGGACCGGCCCGCCGAACAACGCTCCGAGCCGAACTGCGTTGCCCCCCATCGGATTGGGGACCAGCCACAACACGGTTGCCGCCAGCAGATAGGCGAAGAGGACCCGTCGCAGCTGCCGCTCCTCCTCGCGAAGTCCCCGCGTGACGAACAGGGCTCCCCCGCACCACAGCGGGACCGCCATGTAGGAGGAGAGGGCAAACGGGAACTGTCCCGATTCCGGGAAGGCGAGATTCGAAACGACAATCAGCGCCAGGGGCAGGCAGGCGACCCAGATCGCCGACACGTTGGTGCGGCGCCCCGGCTGCAGCGAACCGGCGATGAGGACGCCGGCCAGGAACGCACCGGCGACGGGGCTGGAGAGGGCACACGCCCCGGCGGCGAGCAGCGCCTGTCCGCGTCGCCCGACCTGCAGGAGGCGCAGCGCCCCGAGGCCGAATGCGACTCCGAGCGCGAAGGTGAGCTGCCCGTCGGCCAGCAGCGTCACGACTCCGGCGCCAAACCAGAGCGTCGCCCAGCGCGCTGCCGCTCCCCAGCGATCGCGGACCAGCCGGTCAAAGAGATAGGACGAAGAGACAACCGCCAGCATCCCGACGACCTGTGGCCCCAGCAGCGCTGACAGGGGTGGGAAGAGAACGCTGTAGGTGAGAACGTAGTGGCCGCCGTACCAGCTGCCGTTCCAGATCGCCAGGCCGCCACGGTCGAACAGTTCGGTGCGGAAGACCTGCGCGGCGAGATCGCCGACCCGCGGATCCCAGGCGAGCATCGCCGCGGCGAGTGCGGCGCTCAGCGCAACGGCCGGAAGCCAGTCGGGCCTTAGGGCCCTAGCGTCTCGTGTCATGAGTCCGGGCCATAGAGGGAGCGGCGCCAAGGATAGACCCGCACCGTGCAACGATTTCAATGGTGAGCACGGAAATCCTGGTGGCCCGCTGTGGACTGCTTCCCTACGAGGAGGCCCGCGCCCTGCAGGGTCGCCTCGAGGCCGCCCGGCAGCGGGACGATCTCCCCGACGTCCTGCTGTTGCTCGAGCACCAACCCGTCTACACCCGTGGCCGGCGCTCGACGCCGGCCGAGCTGCCGATGGGAGTCGAGTGGTACGAGCTGCAGGGGATCGAGGTCCGCGACACCGACCGGGGTGGGCGCGTCACCTACCACGGGCCCGGGCAGCTGGTCGCCTACCCGATCGTCTCCCTGCGGCCCTACGACGACGACGTCCACGAGTACGTGCGGCGGCTGGAGCGGGTCGCGATCTCCGCGCTTTCGGCGCACGGCGTCGAGGCGCAGACGATCGAGGGGCTGACCGGCGTGTGGACGATCGGCGAGCCACCCGGCCCATCGGCCGCGGCGGCGCGAAAGATCGGGTCGATCGGCGTGCATGTCAGCCGCGGCGTCACCACCCACGGCCTCGCGATCAACGTCAACAACGACCTGCAGCCCTTCGAGTGGATAGTGCCCTGCGGAATCGAGGGCGCCCGAGTCACGTCGGTTTCCCGCGAGCTCGGCGCCGAGCACGACCTCGAGAGCTTCGCGGACACGGTCGCTGAGCGCTTCGGCGAGCTGTTCGAACGCAGCCTCGTCGAGGTACAGCAGGCGGAGCTGCTGGCCAGCGCAGGGTCAGTACGGTAGGGCGCGAACGGCAAGGGATCGATGAGCACGAAGAGCACACCAGCCGAGCGGGTCCACGTCACACGCTCCCGCGCCAAGCCGGGCGGGACAGCTGCGACCGACGGGGCGATTCCCTTCCGCCGCGCCCGCAAGCCCACCTGGCTGAAGGTGCCCGCACCCGGCGGGCCCAACTACCGGCGCCTCAAGTCGGCGATCGGGGGCGAGGGCCTGCACACGGTCTGCGAGGAGGCCAACTGCCCGAACGTTGGCGAGTGCTGGGAGCGCGGCACCGCCACCTTCATGATTCTCGGCGACGTCTGCACCCGCCGCTGCGGCTTTTGCAACGTGAAGACGGGGGTGCCCAGCTGGAACGACCCACTGGAGCCTCTGCGGGTTGCCAATCAGGTGAGCCAGATGGGACTGCGCCACGCGGTCATCACCTCGGTCGACCGCGACGACCTTCCCGACTACGGGGCGAGCGCCTTCGTCGGTGTCATCCGCTCGATCCGCATGCGCGCCCCCGGTTGCCGGGTCGAGGTCCTGACACCGGATTTCCGCGGGCAGGAGATGCCGCTCGCAAAGGTGGTCCATGAGCGACCCGACGTCTTCAATCACAACGTCGAGACCGTGCCGCGCCTCTACCCGATGGCGCGGCGCGGGTCCCAGTTCATGCGCTCAGCCCGCGTGCTGCGGCTCGCAAAGGAGATGGGGGGCGAGGGGGTGGTCACGAAGTCCGGTCTGATGGTCGGCCTCGGGGAGTCCTTCGAGGAGATGATCGACGCCTTCGGGACCCTCCGCGAGCACCGCGTTCAAGTCCTTACCGTCGGCCAGTACCTGCGCCCCACCGAGAACCATTTGCCGGTTGACCGCTACTGGCACCCCGAGGAGTTCGAAGCCCTCGAGAAGGCTGCGTATGAGATGGGATTCGAGTCGGTCGCGGCCGGCCCCCTGGTGCGCAGCAGCTACCACGCCGACAAGCACCTCCCCGGCTGAACCCAAGGTCCCCCGCGCCGAGAGCCCAGCCCGCCTACTGAGCGACCTCGAGCAGGTTGCGGCCGACCATCTCGCGGGCGAAGGCGACGACATCGGTCAGCGCGGACTCCTTCTCGATCCCGAAACGCTCGGATAACTTGCCGGCCAGGTCTTCCACACGCTGCGGCTTCTCGAGCTCATCCCACAGCAGCGAGCCGGTTCGGTTGAGTCTGACCGCAACGCAGTCCCGGCTGAGCCGGGAACCAGCGACCTCCCCGGCCTGGAGCCAGTCGGTTAGCTCAGGCCAGGTCGAGCTGCTCGGGGTTGGCTGGGTCGTAGATCACATCAAGGCGGCGGCCCGGCTCGATCCTGCCGAGTCGCCCAACCGAGAACTTGCGCTTCACCTGGAACGGCACGCCCCCCTTCGGCGAAACCTCAAGGGTCAGCTCAACCATCTGGTAGCCGGCGACCGAGCCGGGCGTGCCGGCCGCGTCGAGAATGGTCGCTCTGGCGCGCTCTCGCCCGGGAGGAAGTGTGCGGCGGCGACTGGGCGCATCCAGGTAGGCGAGCAGCGCCCCGCTCATGCCGCACCCGAGGGCCACACCGATCGCCCCACCCCGGACAGCATCGACCGGCGGAAAGATCGCGAAAAACGTGCCGACCACACCGAGGGCTAGCAGCAGCAGGCCGATGACGAACACGAGAAAAACCTACACCGGGGCGTGCCGGTGGCGGTATGGTCGGGACGGAAACCGGGGAGCAGGGCCCCATATTCAAAGGAGAATGCCAATGGGCATGTTCAAGGACATGAGGGACCTGAGCAAGGCTGGGAAGCAGGCGAAGAAGGAACGGGGCGGCAGTCTCAAGATGATGAAGGACGGGCTGGCGCAGGCCAACCAGGCGGTCCAGCAGGTGCAGGCCGACCAGGAGCTGGCCGAGAAGCTCGCGAACGAAGGTGTCGACGGCACGGCGACGATCGTCCAGATGCAGGCGACCGGGAAGAACGTGAACATGCAGCCGGAGCTCCAGTTCCAGCTGACGGTGGATGTCGGCGGCAGCCAGTCGACGGTCAGCCATGTCCAGGTTGTCTCGCCGGCAGTGATCGGCCAGCTCCAGCCGGGCGCGCAGATCCCGGTCAAAGTGGACCCAAACGACCACTCCCAGCTGATGATCGGTCTGACCGGCTAGCCCAAGCCCGCAAGCCCCTACTCGATACGCAACGAGGGCTTTGGGTGAGGTTCTGAGAGGAACCGAGAGTTCAGGCTGCAGTTTCAGGCCTCTGGGTGGGCCGGCACGGCGCAGGCGGACGGCTTGCGGCGCATGCCGGCGCATAGCGGTTTCGGAGAATTCTCCAACTCCACCCAGCAGGGCGAGCATACGATTCGGCAATGGAGGGCAGGGTTCACGTCGGGGTCTTGGCGCCGCCCGCCAAACGCGCAATGAGGCTCGCCCGTTCAGGCGGCGTGCGGCGGGGCGG
>Ga0210110_1000717_pt1 | contig 10748 bp, 11 predicted proteins | sample China_Galinas_PW_2_FD_184865 | JGI IMG/M metagenome (GOLD analysis project Ga0210110, IMG submission 184865) | Wetland microbial communities from San Francisco Bay, California, USA, that impact long-term carbon sequestration - China_Galinas_PWB_D1... | ecosystem: Environmental > Aquatic > Marine... | reverse complement strand
AACCGTTAGTCGAGCGAGCTATCTTCGACGTGATCGAGCGCACCGTCGCGGTAGCGTCGCTTGATGATTCGGTGGTTTCCGCCGTTGACATAGATGGGCTCCAGGGACGCGGCCGCGAACGAACCACGATCGACCAGAGGGTGGGCGTTGGGCGACATCGCCGACTGGCACACGATCGTGTCGCAGCAGGTGGCGGTCATCGTTTCGTCGCCGACGTCGATGGCCTCGTCCTTGAAGTCGATCGCCCGCCGAAAGAGATCATTCACCAGGGATCGCCGCTGCGTCTCGGGAAGCAGCCGGGCATCACGCCAAAGCGGAGGGGGGGCGTCTTGCCGACGCTTGCGACCCAGCAGCTTGTGCAGGATCGTGCCGAGCCACGTGGTGGCACTCTGAGTGTCCGAGCGCATCCGGCGCAACTGACCGCCGCACACGACGGAAGCGCCTTCGACGCGTTCGCGGTTTCGAGGGTCCGCCTGCCCACTGACGCGCAGGACGCGCGGAAACACCACGCTGAGGCCAGGGTCTTCGATCAACGTCCTGCGGTGGGACCACCAGTGCCACATCGCGCCGCCGGCTCGTGTCGAGACAACAGCACGGTACGCCGGCGTGTGCGCCACGACGATTCGCGCATGGTCGAAGTGCGTAAGCCACCGACCGGGAACCGGCTCCGCGTACTTGTCGTCGAGATCATCGCCTGCGTGTCGCGCCGCGAGGAGCAACGGCACGCCCAGCATCGACGCCAGGTCATCACTCCACGCCACCGGGGACGTGGCGAACGTACGCGCATATCGGTGCCGCAGGATCCGGGCGAGGGCGGCCGCGTCCTCGTGCGTCGGCGCGAGCAACTCCACGCCGTAGGGGCTGACGAATCCCGAGCCGAGCGTCGACGTACATCCGCCGGTGGAACCGTCGGGCGTGACGAAGTAACGGAGGAATCTCAGCGCAAGCGCCAGCGGATGGGTGAGCTCCTTCCAGTTGTGCCGCGCGAAGACACGCGCGAGGGCGTCGATCGTCAGCGTGTGCAGGCCGACGTCGAATCCGCCGTGTTCGGGAAACCAGCCCTCGAAGGACTGCCGCAACAGCAAGGCCGTCAACCGCTGCCGCGCGTGCCGAAGCAACCCCGCTTGTCGGAGCAGGATCGCACCGTCGGCCAACGCGGCGATCATGGCCGCCTCGATCCAGCAGGGTCGATGCGTGCGCCGCGACAACCATCGCAAGTGCTTGTCGAGATCGTCGAGGGACATCGGCCAGTCGTCGGGCTCGCCCTCGATCATCAACTGCGTGATGCGCGAGGCGATGAAGGCCGTCAGCGGGCTTTGACGCAGCGCGCGTCGTGCCGGGCTGCCGTCGACGGCCAGTCGACTCTGCCAGATGAGGGTCGCGGCATGCGCATGATCGCGAAAGGCATGTCCCGCTTCGCCCGCCGATCGGGCGTGCAATCCCAAGGCGGCGGCCGCGGAGACGGTGCGGAGCAACTGTCCGGGTGGCGCAGCATGCTGTCGTCCGGTGTGATCGCACAGGTGTAGCCATGGCGCCATCCCGGTCACCGCAAACCAGCGAGGCACGCACGCCGCGGCCACGTCTCGATACACGGCCGCACTCGGGCAGCGTGGCGTCGGGCCGGCGGAGGCAAGGCGTGCGTTCACCGCCTCCACGGACGGCGGGGACGATGTTGCCAAATGTTCGTTCATGGTGGCCTTGCGACGACCCGCGCCGCAACCGGATGCCGACGGCCTCGTCATCGTCGTCGCGCGGACTCAGCGCACCGGCAATGGGTTATCGGGCGAGCGGCGTCACGGCGTGAGGAGTTTCAATCAGCGAATCAGCCGCGCTTGGGGACCGGATCGTAGCCGCCCGCCGAGCTGAAGGGATGACAACGCAGCAGCCGACGCACGGCGAGGCGTGTTCCCACGAGCAGACCGTGTCGGCGCAGGGCCTCGGCCGCGTACTCGCTGCAGCTTGGACAGAACTTGCACGAACCGATCAGGAAGGGGCGAATCATGGTCTGATAAGCCACGATCAGTACGAGTGCCATGCCAACGAGCAGCCCCGGCCGACCGGGTGCGCTGATCTCGTTGCGACGCGCCGAATCGTATTCGTGCGTATGGGTCATCGGGCGGGTGTCCTACCGCTGATGTTTCGGGACCGGCGGATAGTCTAAAACAAAGACAGCGCATAGACAATGAAAGCCGTCCCGAAGGTGGCCAGCGCCACCCAACCCACAAGCACCTTGACGCGCCACCCGAGGCGGTCCAGCGGTTTCTCCGCTCGTTCGAGCAACGTGAGCCCCACGTCACACGCGCCATACGCAGCCTGGCTCAGCCTCGGCCCGATGGTCGTGATCTGAACGATCTTCGCCGGCACGCGTCGCAACGTGGCGAGGAACCTGGCGAAGAACCCGGCTCTGGTTTGGGGCTCCACGGGCTCCGACGCCGGTTCCTCCGCGACGTCTTCCAACTCGGGCGCTTTGACGGCCGATTGCAGAAGTCCCGTACCAATGACGCCCGGCTTGGTTTGGACCGGCACGGGCGTCGTTTCGATCGCCTGCCTGGGAAGCTCGGGCGGTTCAGCAGCCGCCGGCTCAGGCTCGGCCGGTGGTTCGGGTTCCGATTCGTGCTCCGATTCGGGCTCCATGAACTCGCGCATGAAGTCCGGGATGTCGTCGTCTGTTTGGGGCGCGGGCTGGGAGGTCGACGGCTCCACCTCCTCTTCGTCGGGCGTCAGCGCATCCTCCATGTCTTCGGATGCGACGGGCGGCGGCACCACACCGCACTTGAAAAGGCCTCGGAGTTCATCTCCGGAAACCACTTCGCTGTCGGGGAACGCGGCCGCGTAAGCCTCGGCCGTGTTGTCGCCCATCTCGGGACTCGGGCCGGGTGAATCCGGCTCGGCGACCTCGGCGGAGGTCACATCCGCCAGGCGTTCGAGTTGGGCGAGCTCCTCGTCCAGCGTGGGCGTCTCGTCGACGGGTGGGCTCGGCGCGTCCGTCGCGCCGGCGGATTCATCTTCCTCCACACCCAGTTCGTTGCTGAGCTGGTCCGCCAGAACCCCGGCCTGGGCGAGCAGCGCCTCGAGCTCGTCTTCCGTACTGCCCTCGGCGGACACCTCTCGGGAATCGGGGTCGGGATTCGGTTCGGGTACCGAGCCCGACTCGGGGTCCGGGTTCGCCCCCTCAGGGGGATCGCCAAAGCGAGGATTGTTCTGGTCGTCAGCCATGTTCGCGCAGCCGCAACGGCGCCCTGGCGCCCGCTGACGAACGCCGCGTGTTCGGAATCGGAAGCCAAGGTCCTTGCGTATTATCGGTCCGGCCAGTGCGTTGCGTTAGGTTGTGGCGCTGCCTGACGTGTTTGATAATCCATGGCCATGTCCCAGACGCGGCTGTACTGTACTCCGCTTGCCGTAGGTTCGGTGACGCTTTCCGCGGCGGAATCCCATCATGCGGCCGTGGTCCGACGCGCGAAGAACGGGGATGAGGTCGTGCTGTTCGACGGGGCCGGCGCCGAGGCCTCCGGTCGAATCGCACGGCCGAACCGTCGGGCCGTGGTGGTGGACGTCGAGCAGATCACGCACCATCCGCCCGACCTTGCGATCGACCTGACGTTGGCCGTCGCGCTCGGCAAGGCCCAGCGACAAAGCTATGTCATTGAGAAGTGTACGGAACTGGGCGTGGGGGCCATCTGGCCGCTCGGCACCGATCGAAGTGTCAGCCGGCCTGGCGCGGCGACTGTCGAGAAGTGGAATCGACGTGCGATCGAGGCCGCCAAGCAATCGCGACGTCGCTGGCTGCCGCAGATCACGGCCGCACGCGCGCTGACGGATGCCGCGGCCGCGTTTGATCAGTTCGATTACGTGGCATTCGCGGACACGGAGGGTACGCGGCTCGAATGGGATCGTGCCGTGCGCTCTCTGGAGCGCGGATCGCGCGTGCTCGTGCTTATCGGTCCGGAGGGCGGCTGGTCGGCCGCGGAGCGTTCGCAGCTTGAAGAATGCGGAGCGGCCGCGATCTGCCTCGCCCCAACCGTGCTGCGCACCGAGACGGCGGCCGTGGCGGCTTGCGCGGCCGTTTCGCTCCGCGCCGTCGCGCTTCGCGTTGTCTAGTTGCGGTACGACGTCCGGAAATATGCTCGCGGACGACAGGTCCGCGTATCGTAGCCTTTGAGCGGTACGGGCACTCGACGTTGATGCGTGCGCGCGCATCGAGGTCGCGGTGCATCCTGTATGAGCCGGCGACGTGTCCGACGATCGACTGCGATCCATCCAAAGCATCTTTCTTCGGCGCCTGGTGACGACCTGGGCCACCGTCGCGTCGGTGTGTCTGATCGTGATCGTCATCGTCTGCGTGCACCTGCGAAGCGTCGGTGAGCGCGATGCGGCGCTTCGACATGGACGGCTGGTCGCCGCGGCGATCGAACCGGGACGCGGCGGCGCAATCGGCGCGTCCGTCGCGCGCATTCAATCGCGCTACGACGGTCTCTTGGCCGTCGGCACCGTGAGCTCGACGGGGAAGCTGCTCGAGGTCTTCCCGCCACGGAAGGCGTATCAGCTCGCGCTGCAACAAGCGGTCGACACGACCTTCCCGCACCCGCTCGTCCACACCGTGCCGGCCGACAGCTACACGATCGATGTTCCCGCGCCGAAGGGCGACGCTTTGGTGCGCGCGACTGCTGTGCTGGCCAACATGGTCGATGACAAGACGCTGTCGGCGCAGCGTCTGGTGATACTGTCGGCCGCCGCACCCGGCTTGCGCACCGCCTACTTCGCCATCATGCTGCTGTGGCCCATCGGGGTAGCGACGGTGATGATGTTCGCGTCGATCTATTCGTGGTTCGACGCGGCGCTGACGCGTCCGCTGCGCCAGTTGGCACTCGCCCTGGAGGAGCCGTCCAGCGGGACGGGGCATCGCCATCGGCTGGCGATCGGCGGCGGAAGCGAACTCGTCGACATCGCGACCAGCACCGATCGGCTGATCCGCGATCTGGCGGAGACGACCACCCGGCAGGACCGTTTCGAGGAGCGAGCCATGGTACGGATCGCGGAGCGCGTCCACTCGGTCGATCAGAAGCTGCGCCGGGCGAAGGATCACGCCATGACCGACTCGATCACGCGGCTCAAGAATCGCGCGTTTCTCGAGGAGAACCTGGAGGCGGTGTTCGAGTTGCATCGCAGGTCGAAGCAGGACGTGTGCGCCATCATGCTCGACTTGGACAACTTCAAACAGCACAACGACCGGTACGGACATCAGGCCGGAGACGAGCTGCTGGCATTCACCGGCTCGCTGTTGTCCGGGGCGACGCGCCCCGAAGACGTCGCCATTCGCTATGGCGGCGACGAGTTTCTTCTCATCATGCCGGATGTCGGGCCCGAGCAGGCGGCGCACGCCGCCAAACGCCTGATCCGGCTCTTTGCTCAGCATGCACGGCAGTTCGACGAGGAGCCGGCGGTGTCGATGAGCGCGGGCGTGGCGTCCGCTCGATGCGATGGCGCCGCCACCGGCCACAACCTCGTCGCCCAGGCGGACCGCGCGCTGTACCAAGCCAAGAACGGCGGGAAGAACGACGTGGCCACGTTCTCGGCGGCGTAGCGGCGCCCGCGACGCCACCGGTTGAATGAACCTACGCCCACGGATACGATCCCGCCTCGAAGACCGACCTCGAGTCGACGACCGGGAGCCGCATGTTACATCCAAAGCCGACACGCTCGCCGCTTTCCCTCTCCGTGTTTTTCCCGTGCTACAACGAAGAGGCGAACGTCGAGCGCACGACACATGCGGCGCTGAAGATGTGCCGGCGCGTCAGCCAGGACTTCGAGGTCATCATCGTCGACGACGGCAGCAAGGACCGGACCGGCGAGATCGCCGACAAGCTTGCTGCGGAAACGCCACAGGTTCGCGCCATCCACAACCGCCCCAACCTGGGCTACGGCGGGGCGCTTCAGGCCGGCTTTCGAGCGGCCGGCAAGGATTGGGTTTTCTACACCGACGGCGACGGGCAGTTCGACTTCGAGGAGATCGACAAGCTCCTGCCGCTGCTCGAAAAGTACGACATCGTCAGCGGCTACCGCCTCGATCGCAAGGACCCGCTGATGCGCAAGCTCAACGCCTTCGCCTGGACGACCCTGGTCAACCTGGCGTTCGGGCTGTGGCTGCGCGACATCGATGGGGCGTTCAAGATGTACCCGAGGTCGCTCTTTGACGAGATCGAGATGAAGTCGATGGGCGCGCTGATCGATACCGAAGTGCTCGCTCGGGCGAAACGGCTCGGGTACACCATCGGGCAGGTCGGCGTACACCATTATCCGCGCACGGCCGGGGAGCAGTCCGGAGCCAACCTTGCGGTCATCGTTCGGGCGTTCAAGGAGCTGTTCAAACTGCGCGGCGAGATCAAACGAACAACGCGAGGCGGACGGCGCGACTGACGGCGCGGATGTTGGCGGCGACGGCGCCCGCTTCGACTGGTGAAACGAAAGACCTTTGGAAGGAGGAGACTTCGAGATGATCGGAACACGGATACGATGGATCGCGGCGGTGGCGTTGGGTGTGAGCGCGGCCGGTCTCGGCGGATGTGCGTTTCGCGGCGGAGGAGGCGGTGGCGGTGGCGACCAGCTTTCGCCGGACGTTCAGGCCGCCATCGACAACGTCATCACGCAGTTCACGCCCGTGTCGGAGGCGTTTGCGGCGTTCTTCGACGGGTTCTCAGGGATCGACTACAACGGCAATGGTACGTTCGGCAGCTGCCCGATGGTGACGGTCGACCTGGCCGACGGCGTCTACTCGATCACGATGGACTACGGCGACGGGTGTACGAACGACTACTACGGCACGAACCAGGCGTCCGGCACGGTAACGCTGCAGTACGACTCCAACTCGCGGTCGTTCGTGCTCAACTACGACATGTTGAAGGTGGCCGAGCGCGAGATCGACGGCTCGTTCGAGCTCGAGTTCTCCAGCGACGGCGACGCCCGTGATCTGACCGGCTCGATCGATCTGACGACGTCATCCGGTTCGGTGAGCGGGTCGCTCGATATGCAGTATGGCCTGGTGACCCATACGATTACGATCAACAGCGGCACGCTCGCACTGAAAGACACCAGCGACGTGACGACATCGATCGATATCGCCGGGCTGGTGATTCGCCCGATCGCCAACGGCAGCTTCATTCCGCAGGCAGGAACGATCACGTTCGAGGTGCCCAACACCGGGCCGGGACCGGCCACGCTGACGATCGTGATTGAATTCGACAGCCAATCGCCCAGCACGCGCGAGGTGTCGGTCACCGTGGGAAGCGCCGCGCCGGTGACGTACACGATCCCGGCCGTATGAGAAGAGAACCACCAAGACCCCAAGACACAAAGACAGGAATTGATTCCGCCGGGTGCGATGCGTGCGCGAAGCGGGTGACGTCGTGTGCGTCCGGAACGAAGGTGAATCCGACGAGGCCGATCGCCTACCGGAACGTCGCAATCGTAGCGAAGCGCAAGCATGCCCTTCGCGGCCGCCCCTTCGCTCAGAATGCTCCGACGAGGGGAATGGCCGTCACCGCAACGGCCCCGTCGCGGATCACGCTGTAGTCGCTCGGGCCGGTCACGTCGCGCAGCCAATACGACGCGCCGTAGCCGAACTCCAGCGTGTCACCGTCGTCCGCCTCGGTGGACTCGAAGTTCAGCGGCATGGGGTGAACCGCCACGGGCACGCGCTGCATCGTTTCGATGGCGTGTTTGGGGATGGGTGCCGGGAGGTTGACGTTCCAAAAACCCGGACCGGGCAGCGCTTCTTTGGACAGCATGTCGACGATGCGCTTGCAGACGGCGGTCGCGGCCGGCCAGTCCGTCTCGACCCCCGCCCGGAGCGCCTGCGACAACGCGATCGCAGGGATGCCGAGAATCGCGCCTTCGCGCGCACCGGCCACCGTCCCGGAATAAAAGGTGTCGACGCCCGCGTTTGCCCCGCGGTTGATCCCGGACACGACCAGGCGGATGGGCCGATCGATCAGTGCGGTGTGCGCCAGGCGCACACAGTCGGCCGGCGTCCCGTCCACGGCAAACGAAGGTCCGAATAGCTCGTGCGTTCGCCGCTTCACCACGATCGGCTCCCGCAGGGTAATGGTATGACTGCACGCCGAGCGCTCGGCGCTCGGTGCCACGACGTGTACCTTCCCGAGATGGCGAATCGCCTCATGCGCCGCACGCAGCCCGGGCGCGTCATAACCGTCGTCGTTGGTCAGCAGGATGTCCATAGGTCTCACATCGAGGTCCGATCACCTTCGGACTGTTAATCTGGATAGCGCAATCCTTGCCGTGCGGGTCGTGCGAATTGTACGCTCTCCCTAGCAAGCCGCTTCGCACCGATGCCGAAGCAGCACGCACCGACGCACCGGCCCCACGGTTCGCCGGAGGATCTTCGTGCTGGCCTCACGGCGTCGTGGCAGCGTACCGGAAGACGGGTTGATGCGGTAGCGCGTTGCGACTTCGTTCGTCGATCGCACGCACCAGGCAGAGGGGGGTGGGCATCATGAACAAAACGACCACGATACGGGAACCCAACATCGCGCTCCCGCCCGAGGCACCGCTCGTACGGATCACGGCCGGGGCAGGTTCCGCCGGTCAGAAAACCTGGAACCTCCGCCGCCCCGTCACACTGATCGGGTCGCGGCGCCCCGCGCACATTGTGCTCCACGGCAAGGAAATCAGCGCCGCCCACTGTGTCATTGTCAACACCGGCATGGAAGTCCTGCTGAAGGATCTTCACACCAGCGGCGGCACCCTGCTCAACAAGGAGCCGGCCAACCTGGCCATGCTGACCGACGGCGATGTGATCGTGGTCGGCGGTCTGAGTATTCAAGTGGCGATTCGCACGCCCGACAATGCGTCGGACGACTCCGGTGCCGGCAGCGAATACAGCGATCCGACAAAACTGGCCACACCCGTCGACCTGTCCCTGGTACACACCGAAACCCACTGGCAGGTGGAAGACGCCGTAAGCATGATTGGACGGCACGACGGCGCCACGATCCGACTGGATCACGAGGACGTCGCGCGCCGCCATGCGGTTCTGTTTCGTTTCGGCAAGGATGCGGCCATCTTCGATCTGGGCGGCCCAAGCGGGATCTACGTCAACGGCGAAGGGTGCTCCATCACGTCGCTCGCGCACGGCGACTGCATTACCGTCGCGAGATTCGGGCTGGTGGTCAGCCTGGCCAACGAGGAGGATGAGGCGCTGCCGGGCGGCACGAACGGCACGAGCCGGTTGAAGTCCGCGTTCTCCCAGGTATTGCGTAAGGGACATGCCGGCCCGTCGTTGCTGCCGGCGCCGTCCGAGGCCGAGTCCGCTTCCGAGGACGAGCCTGCCGATGTCGAGCCTGCCGATGCCGAGCCTATCGATGCCGAGCGCATCGCCGATATCGACGACGAGCTCACGAGCACCTGGGATCGTGTCAACTCGTGGCAGTCGCGACTGGAGCAGGACGCCGGCGAACTCTTGCGCCAGGAGGTGGATCTCGCCGCGCGGGCGGAGGCGTTGGACGCGCGCGACGCCGAGCTGCGCGGGCAGCTTCATGACATCACGCAATACAACGAGGAGTTGAAGCTTCGCGAACGCGAGCTCGCGACGCAGGCGGCCGAGCTGCAGAGCAAACGCGACGAGCTTGGCGGTCGCGAAAAGGAAATCGAGGAGAAAGAGCAGGATCTCGCAACGCGGCTGGCCGAAGCCCAGCGAAGAGAAAACGCGCTCAACCAGCGGTGGAGTCGTCTGCGGGCCGTGAAATGCTCGCACTGCGGCAAGGCGGTCAACGTCGGTCCCATGACCGACGTCACGCAACCTTCCGCCTGATGCCCTGTCCCCCGCTCGACGAAGAACGGAACTTCCGCTAGAACGCCAGCCCGGTGATCCGGGCCTGCATCACCAGATGATCGTGGCACACGCCCTGGACCTCGGAGACGATCCGCCGAGAGTTCTCCGACACCTCGACACACAGAAAGTAGACGCGTGCCGGCGGTGATACGGACTCGCGAAATTTGCAGTTCTCGATGCCGCCCAGCGCGACAAACCGCTCGTGTCCGGTGCGGATTTTCGACAGCACGGCCGAGGCCTGCGCCGCCATCTCCAACATCAGCACCCCCGGAAGCAGCGGGCGACCCTCGAAATGTCCCCGCACCCACCACGCGTCCGGCTGGACGTCGGCAAAGGCGATGCCCCGACGCTGCGTCGTGTCGATCGCGCAAAAGCCGTCGAGCAGTTGAAACTCGTGCAGGTGCGGAATGTGCTCGTAGACCTGCGCCTTGGTCAAGACGACGGCCTCGAGATCATGCTCGGTGATGTCGAACAACCTTGGTGGTGGCATGGGCGGGGGATGATCCGTTGAAAAAGGGGCCGACGCACGTACTCACCGTACGGCGTCGCCCCGCGTAACTGACTCGACACTGAGCAATGACCAGGAAGGACCCTAGGAGGCGGACTCCTGAGACCGAACCTCGAGGATCTTCTTACGCACGTCCTGCGCGGCCTCCTTGACGTCCTGCATGGACTTGCGCACCCGCGTCCCGGCGGCCTTGTTGCCGCCCTCTGCCTTGGCTACGTCGTCGGCGGCCGCTTCGACGAGCTCTTTCAGCCGTTCGTACTCCTCCATGTATCCGGTCTCCATCAAAAGTGATTCGATGATTCGAGGCATTAAGCACCGGAGGCGTTCGCTTCCGGCGCGAATCCTATCAGAGCATTCGTACACTTGAAAGCGTTTTCTCCACCGAATCGCCGTTTT
>Ga0210110_1000713_pt1 | contig 10796 bp, 14 predicted proteins | sample China_Galinas_PW_2_FD_184865 | JGI IMG/M metagenome (GOLD analysis project Ga0210110, IMG submission 184865) | Wetland microbial communities from San Francisco Bay, California, USA, that impact long-term carbon sequestration - China_Galinas_PWB_D1... | ecosystem: Environmental > Aquatic > Marine... | reverse complement strand
AGGAAATCTCCGTCGACATCGGGACTGACCATCGGCAGGTCACGAATCTCAATCTGAGAATCGCTCGGTCCATCGTCTACCTGAGTGTGGATGTATGCCGGACGAACGCTGACGCTGCGGACGGATGGGTCCTGTTTCCATATCCTCACTCTCGAGCCTAGAACGGGCGGAAGCACTCCCACTTCCAAGCCCGATATCGCTCCGGCCAACTGAGCTATCTTCCCGCGATCGTTGAGTTGGTTTAGCTCTTTAACGGTGGTCTTGCTGGTTCTCTTCTTGGTGGTCACGATAGATGTCCTCCGTGTTGATGTCTAGCGACGGCACCCCTCTCGGCTGCTTTTCAGGTGCGGCGGTCAAAAAACTCACGTACTCTTAAGTCCCGAGCTTACCAGGAAACTAGCCCGGGGATAAGGGATAAGAATTTGCTTTCAGCCGCCGAATGCGAGGCGGAGGCCCGCGGCCTCGAAACAGCGCCCTGCGCTGTTCTGCAACCACCTGTGCTGCATGAAACCATCCTCGATCCCCCGCGGTGAGGGCGCCGTGACCCTGAAAGGACTCTGCTTGGCGGCTGTGTGCGCAGTGTCCTTGACTTTCGCCCGATTCTAGCTCGATCGCGCCTCGCGTCAAGGCTCAAGAACCATCAGGCGATGGCGGGCTGAGGCTCGTACGTCAGAGGAATCTGGCCGTTGACCGGCCAGTCATCGTCTTCTGGCGGGGCCTCGCTGGGTGGGCGCGGGTCCCAGAGGCCCAGGTGATGCAGGATGTGCTCTATGACCTCCGGTTCCTTTGTCACAGCCAGGAAGCGCATCTCCCCGCCACAGTGGGGACAGAGCAAGGGTCGGCCTCATAGACCTTCTTGATCAGCCGCGCCCATGCGGCCCGAGCAGCGCGGGAGGCCTCGGGGTCCACCTTCTCTGGCATGCGTTCGATGACAGCGGCGGGCGTCTCAGTGTCCGCCATTTCGGCCATGCGCGTCCGACGCGCCCTGTTGCTGTACCGGCCATAGTTGCGAACCAGGTGCTCGCCCTGGTCGGGTACATGCGCCAGCAACATCTCCAGCCGCTTGGCTCCCGGCGTGATCTAAAAGATTCGCCCGGTGCGCCCCCTCCTCGTAGTGCTCCAGTGCACCGGCGTAAGCGAACAGATATCGATCCGACTGCGGCCGCGCCTCCAGCGAGAAGGCGACCAGATCCTGCGGCAGCCCGTAGTCCTCACTCTGGATGAACAACCACGCCACCGTCGCGCCGATCACCACGACCGCCGAGAGAATCAACAAGGCAAGGAGCTTACGCATCGTTCTGGTCTTTCGAGCCGCCGTTAAATGGAAGGAGCGTGGGGGGGAGGTATCAACTCTCGCCATGGCGCCCAAACGGATCCTCCAACCCCTTCAACGCCTTCTTCTCCGCCTCGAAGTACGGCTTGGCCTTAAACCCCATCATGTCGGCAACGATGTTGCCCGGGAAGGTCTGCAGCTTGGTGTTGTACTGGCGCGAGAGCTCGTTGTAGAAGCGCCGCTCCATGGCCACGCGGTTCTCGGTGCCCTCGATCTGATCCTGCAGAGCGAGGAAGTTGCGACTTGCCTTGAGATCCGGATAGCTCTCGACAATCGCGAACAGTCGCGTCAGCGCGGCCTCGACCTCGCCCTGCGCGGCATCGATGGCGAAGGAGACGGGAAGGGAAAGCTTCATGGTGGTACTCCTTTCCTCGGACAGCGCCGAGAGATCAATCAATCGGCCCTCCGGCACGGCGGAGGTGGTGGATTCGGTGCCGGCAGTGGCCGCCACGTCGGCAGCATCGCCGCCCAGCCACCACACCGTGGCCGCGCCCAGCAGGAAAAAGACCATGAGGTTGATGATCAGCAGCCACAGGCGCCGGCGCTCGGGCGGCGCATCCGCCGCGCGCAGCGGGGCCTCGCGCTCGGCGTGGGCGGCCAGCGAGCCGCGCAGGCGCTCGGCCTCCTCGGCGGTCAGCTTGCCCTCGGCCAGCATGCGCTCGATGCGCGAGTCTTCGGTCAGCTCGGTCATGGTCACAGGTTCTCGATCATTCGCATCCCTTGTTTCGGCGGGAAGCGCCCGGCCTCGATGTCCTCCAGGATCCGCCGTTTGCGGGCCGCGTCACCTTCCTGCTCCGCCTTGAGATGCGCGATCAGCGTGTCCAGCCGGTTGCGCACCGTGGGGTAGGAGACCCCCAGCAGCTCGGCGGTCTGCTTGAGGCTCCCGCTCGCGAGCACGAACAGCTCCACGAAGCGCTGCTCCTCCGGTTCCAGGCGCGAGAGCCGGGGGGTGGCGAACTCCCCCTCCAAGCCCAGCCCGCAGTCATCGCAGCTCAGCTTGGTGATGCGCAGGGCACCCGAGCAATAGGGGCAGCGGTTGTGGGGCATAGCGATCCTGGCGACTGCCACTTTATCAAAGTTAAAGTGATTATAGCCGAAGAATCAAAAAAGTTAAGAAAATATGGCTAGAATAATCAGAAACAATCAATGCTTGGCGATGGGAATCTCGAGATTTCGGGCTAGAAAACCTGTCTACGAGGTAGCCGAGGCGGGGCCTTCGCAAACACGGTGCCCCTTAGATCAGGCTGCGCGATGCGATAGGTCTAAGGGATAGGAGTTTGCATTCAAGGATGGAAAACATGGGCGCGCACGATCTTAGGGACGGCGAACAGGTACTGGCAATGCGGCACCGGAGCGAGGACCTCCTTCTCGACCCACTCACCGTAGATCAGCATTCTCTAATCTGATGGCCGGATGGGCAGAAGAAGCGGGTGTTGTAGGAGAGGGCCAGCAGGTGCTCCAGGCCGCAGGCGTCGCAGTGGACCCGGGCGAAGCCCTTGGGGAGGTCGCCGCAGTCGAGGAAGCGCTCCAGGGTTTCGTCCTCGACGCGGCGATGGATGTGCCCGGCTTCGCGCGGGCTCCCACCCAGTCGCCCGAGCTGTACTTCTTCGTGGGCGGCGTACGCGAGGGCGGGTCCGAAGGGCTGCCCTTCCACCTCGCCGACTACCTGGAGCTAATCAACTGGACCGGACGGGCGGTGCGCAACGACGCGCGCGGGGCCATCGCCGAGGGTCTGCTGCCGATCCTGGAGCGCATCGGTATCACCCAAACGGCATGGTTGGCGCTAGCGAAGGACTTCGAGAGCACCTTCTGCACCTGGATCGGTCAAGCCGAGCATGTCGAGCGGGCTTGCCAGCGAGGCGGTCAGCGCTGGGCGCGCGGCATCCGCGCCTGCCGGCGGCTGTTTCCCAGTTGAGCGCTCTCAGCTCTCCCTAAAGTCCCTGAACTGCACCCGATAGAGCATCGGGGGGAAGCCCGTGGCCGGTTTCCAGTCCAACCGTGTCACTCCTGCAGATTGGCCTGCGTTAGCGGCCATTTTTCGCGTTGAAGTCGTTGGAAGTCCCAGATAGGGGCGATAGGGGCGCGAGCACGCACGGGCGGCTTCCGCTTTCGGGAGGCTCTCACAAAGTGGATGTCCAAATTTTTTTCTGACTATCAATGCCTAATACCAATCGACACACTGGTGAGACAGATACACTAGAGAACCGATCGACCTAAGCCGACCCCGACCAGGAGCTTAACCGACGTCAAACGCTTGCACACCGTACGATGAGAGTTTTCCGTCAGGGTGACCTCCGCTGACCCCTCCGGTCTGAGAGAGGCCCCTCAAAAGTCCCGAGGCACCCTGGCGGATGACCCAAGGGTCAACTACCCGACGCAGCTAATCCGATGCCGTCAAACGGACATCCCACGCGACAGGTTCGATTTACCCCTTGGGCGAATATCCCAGAAAACAGATCTTCGCACCTGGCAAGCTGAATGCGAGAAGTTAGGACTGAGTTGATAAGCAACATTTTTCAAATCAGTCTGAATTTTTCGCGTGGGCCCGGGCCTGTAAACCATTAAATATTTCTATTTGAAAAGGCTACGACAGGGGATAGGTGGCATGAAAACCGTGGTCTGTCCCCTATTTCCCTACTTCTCGATAGACTATTTCTGTCCCCTCTTTACCATGGTTGATGTCGTACATTTTCTCTCCTTACCAAATGCCTGGGCTCACCTGCAGCCAGAAGCCGCAGCGACGCAGGAGCGGAGGCTTCTGGCGGTCAGGTGTAGCACCATGTTAGCCGGTGCTCGTCATGCCGGCTTGATGTTGTGATTCAAGCGGAAGACGTTCTCCGGGTCGTACTGGGCCTTCACTTTGGCAAGTCGCGCATAGTTCTCCCGTCCAAAGCCAGCGACGACACGATCCTCGCCCTCGTCTCCGATGAAGTTGAGGTAGACGGCCCCACTCGACCACGGCTTGAGGTCGGCACGGATGTCACGTGCCCATCGCCTCGCACGCTCGTCGTCGGCCGGGTCTTGCCACAGGCCAAAGGGATGCACGATCCAGGGGGCATGTCGCCAAGGGAGCGGATAGTTGGCGGGCTTACGCCCTACCGCACCCCCCTGGGGGAAGAGCACGTGCTGGGAGGCAGAGGGCACGATCATGTCCTTGGCGCGGGCACAGAACAGATCGACGGCCTCATCTGGGAACGTGTCGAGGTACTCGGCTGACCAGTAGTTCCGATAGCCGGGCGGATCGTCGAGCATGCACTGGAGCTCCGCGTAGGGCATCTCTGCGATTAACTCTCCCTCGTGCCCGAGCGCGAGCATGGGGGCTGCCACCCGGCGCGCTTCGGCTTCTGGTCCGGCGTAGACGACCAGGACCGCGCAGGCCAGCCTGCCGACCAAATTCGCGGGGACGAACGCCTCGGAGGGACCCGTCAGAAAGAGCACTCCCCCACCGACTTCGTCGGGGGCCGACGCCATGAAATCGCGGTAGGCACGCAGGACGTCAGGGCCGGCCTCGGGGTGCCACAACAGCAGTGCGGCCGTCACCGATGACAGCGTGTGCAAGCGCAGTGTAAATGCCGTCGCCACGCCGAAGTTGCCACCCCCACCGTGGAGCGCCCAAAACAGCTCTGGATGCTCGTCCTCGCTCGCACGGATGACGCTGCCGTCCGCCGTCACGAGCTCGACGGACAGAAGATTGTCGCAGGCGAGGCCGAATTTCCGGTCGAGCCAGCCGCCACCGCCACCTAGGACGAACCCTCCCACCCCGGTGGTCGAGACCCGGCCCCCAGTTGTCATCAGACCATACGGCGCCGTACCCCGATCGAGATGGCTCATAGTGGCGCCGCCCCCAACCGTTGCCGTGCGCGCCTCCGGAGCCACCTCGACCGCGTGCATCTGCCGCAGGTCGATCACGAGGCCGCCCTCCGTGAGGGACCTGCCAGCGACACCGTGTCCGCCACCGCGGACGGCAATTTCGAGGCCATGGTTGCGTGCGCAGTGCACGGAGCGCACGACGTCATGCACGTTGGCGCACTGGGCTATGATGCCGGGCCGACGATCGATCATCGCGTTGAAGATCGTCCGAGCCTCATCGTAGGTGGGGTCGTCGGGGACGATGATTGCCCCCGTGAAATTCCTACGGAGCTCGTCGAGGGCAGCTTGATTGGTTTGCATGGTCATGCACATCCTCCTTTCTGTTTCCCGCCGAATGTAAGTGACACGCCCTGGTGTCCGCCAAGTCCGAAGAGGGCACTTGCTATTCGTCTCGCAAGCTTCAGCCGCGCACGCCTTGGGCGCGTCGGCTGGAAGCTCTTCTTAGGGCTCATGGTGTCTATACTGTGCTCCTCCCCACCTTGATAATTGCTTATCGAACGGGGTTAAAGACAACAGCTCACTCGGCTCGTTTTCTGGGTGAAAAAGCATCATTGGGTGTACACCATCTGAAAATTCAACGGTGGCGATCACGCACACATTTCTATCGCCAATATCTCCAAGAACATCTGGCGTGTGAGCGTGCAGGCTGAGCACTACACCTTAGCCATAGTCTTTATGATAGCTATTTCCGTCTTTCTCCACAAGTCTAAGATTCGGAACTTCAATATGATCTACTGAGCCAATATCGTCGTTTTCCATACTGCGCTTGTCGAATTCTAATTCAGTGAGGTAAACCCCCGGCTTTGCCGGGGGACTCACCAAGGTTTGACCTATGCGGCGGTCGGGTTGCAAAAGCAAAGGTGTTGGAGTGAGCGGCGGCGTTGTGGGGATCGCGGAATAGGGGTCAGGTCTTGCGTGTTGACTTCGACGATTTCTTCGCTATGCTTGATCGATGGCGAGACCACTGAGACTGGAATTTCGTGGGGCGCTCTACCAGGTCACCTCGCGTGGAGAGGGACGAGATGACATCTATGTCGACGATGCGGATCGGGAAGAGTGGCTGGATGTTCCGGGTGAGGTGTGTGGGCGGTTCAACTGGATGGTCCACGCCTATTGCCTGATGACCAATCACTACCACGTCCTGTTGGAGACGCCGGATGGTAATCTCTCTCGTGGGATGCGCCAGCTCAACGGGGTGTATACACAGCGTTTCAACCGCGCTCACGCTCGTGTTGGCCATGTGTTTCAAGGTCGCTACAAGGCAGTGATCGTTCAGAAGGACGCATACCTGATGGAGTTGGCCCGTTATATCGTGCGTAACCCGGTACGTGCTCGGATGGTGCGCAGCGCACGTGAATGGCGGTGGAGCAGCTATCGGGCGACGGCGGGGCAGGCGCATTGTCCGGCCTGGCTGTCGCGTGATTGGCTGTTGGCCGCGTTCTGTCCAAAGCCCTCTGTGGCAGAGAATGCGTATCGGGAGCTCGTCTCGCAAGGGAGGGGGCAGGCTTCGCCGTGGGAGAAGCTGAAGAGCCAAGTTTACCTGGGTAGTGATCCGTTCGTTGAGCAGATGCAAGGCCATTTGGACCCGGACCGAGATCTCAGCGAAGTACCACGTTGGCAAAAGCGTGGAGTGGCTCGGCCGTTGAAGGAATACGAAAGGCTGTCAGGCAGCAGGGACGAAGCCATTGTCGCAGCCTACGCCAGCGGAGGGTACACGATGAAAGAAATAGGCGCGCATTTTAGACTTCATTATTCGCGGGTCAGCAGGCTGGTGAAAGGCCCGAAGGCAAAACGCAAGACCTGACCCCAAGTTTTTGCAAGTTTTGACCCCAAGTTTTCCAAGTTTCCCAAGTTTCCAAGTTTCGCGCTCGCGGTTAAGCTGTCTTTATGCACAACCGTTCGGACCCCCACGAGAGCAGCGCCGCGGACGACAGGCGGAAGCATTGGAAGGAGAGCCAGCGCCTGCGCCGATCCTTTCTCGGCGTGCTCTCCTTCACCGCGCTGCTGTGGCTGATCGAGATCGCAGCTGGCCTTGCCGGCGTGCCGCTTACGTCGATGGGAGTCTATCCGAGGGCCGTGGAGAGCCTGCCAGGGATACTGACGGCTCCTCTAGTCCACGCCTCCGCGGTCCACCTGTTCTTCAACACCGCCCCCCTGCTGGTGCTCGGCACTGCGATGATCTACGGCTATCCGTACGCCTCCCGGATCGCGCTTCCGCTGATCTACCTGGGCTCGGGCCTACTGGTCTGGCTCATGGCCCGTCCGGCCTATCACCTGGGAGCCAGCGGTCTGTGCTTCGGCATGCTGTTCTTCGTCTTCACCCTGGGCGTAATCCGTTGGGACCGCCGCGCGATCGCGCTGTCTCTGATCGTCTCCTTTCTCTATGGCGGCATGATATGGGGGCTGGTCCCGGTAAGCCGGGGCGTATCGTTCGAGTCCCACATCGCCGGCGCTGTGCTGGGCCTCGCGCTGGCCATTGGGCTGAGAGATCGTGATCCGGCTCCGCCCGAGAAGCGCTATGCGTGGGAAAGAGAGGAGGATCCGTCGCCGACGGAAGGATCAGCACCCGAAGACGCCGTGGAGCCCGAACGCCCGGACGGTCGCGCGGATCCCGACAGAACGCGATAGCGATCCGGGGTCGAGGGCCGGCCCGACCTCGAGGCACTCGGATCCGGATCGTCTGTGGATACCCACCCCTCGACACCGTCTTCGAAACGGCTACAGGAAAAGAACCGACAGGAAATTGAAAACGACTGAGGAGCTCCGCCCATGCCCCGGCCACGGAAATCTCTCATCAGTCTGGAACCCACTTCCTACTACCACTGTATCTCCCGCTGCGTGCGCCGCGCCTTCCTGTGTGGTGAGGATGCCCTCACCGGCCGCTCCTTCGAGCACCGGCGAGGCTGGATCGAGGACCGCCTGCTGGCGGCTGTTTCCCAGCTGAGCGCCCTCAGCTCTCTCCCTGAAACCCCGTAATCGCACCGGACTAGAGAATCGGGGGGAAGCTCTTGGCCGGTTTCCGGTCCAACTCTCTCAATCTTGCCGATTGGCCCGCTTTGGCCGCCATTTTTCCGGGTTCAAGTCGCTCTTAGATCCAGATAGGGGCGGGGCATCAGCGCGCACGCGCGGCTCCCATTTCGGCGAGGCTCTAGAAAAGTGGATGTCCTATTCTTTCTTATGGCCGAGCCGGATCTGCTCGAGTGCGCCATTGCGGCCATGCGCCGCCGGGCGGATTGCGTCATCGTTAGCTTCCACTGGGGTCGGAACTACTCCGACGTGCGAGCGATACAGGTCCGCCTGGGCCGACTTGCCGTCGATCTGGGTGCCGACCTGGTCATCGGTCACAACCCCCATCACGTCCAAGGTATGGAGGTCTACCGCCAGGTACCGGTCCTGTATTCCCTTGGCAACTTCACGTTCGGGGCGCGCGGTCGGTTCGCCGAGCTGCAAGATCCGTTATGGCGTCACGGCTGGATTGCCGACATCCGCTTCGAGCGCGGCCGGGCGGCACGCGTGGATCTGATCCCCATCGCTATCGACAACGAGGTGGTTCGGTTTCAGCCGCGATTGGCGGACCCGGCGCTGCTGCCGGGCATTCTCGAACTGGTTAATGGTCGATTCGGTACCAAGATGGTCATCCACGGTGACCGTGCGCGCTGGACCCTGGCCGGCGAGACAGCAAACGAACGATCTTGATTCGAAGCCGGTTGAGCTCTTGAATCTCGAGGACAGCATACCCTCCAGTTACAGAATTTTTCGCCGAATAGCCGTTTACGCTCTGCAAAAAACCAAGGTCCTGTTGATTTTCTGGGCTTCTCGCGCAGGTCGCCGCTGGTGAAGTCCAGAAACATGGAGGTGCTTTATAGGTTCTCGACGGCAATGCTCACAAATAAAGAAGAGGTTTACCAACGATGCGGCAAAAAACGAGCCATTGCATTTCCTCGATATCCTAACCGACGCCGCTTAGAAGGCTCTCCTGAAAGCCTGGAGTTCCTGCAACGCGGGGGTAAATGAATCTCTACGAAAGGGTGATCGAAGTCGGTAGCTGGCAAGAATCGCTCGCATCGTTGTCCCGGGACATCCGCACCATGTCACCCAGCGCGTGGAAACCGTCGGCAGCAAACGTTCTTATTAGACGAGGACTACGCAGAGTACCGCCGCTTGATAGCCTCATTTTGCCAGCAACGACGAACCTGTCATTGCCGTTCCGCTCCTTCAGCTCGTACCCGATTGGAAAGGTTATCTCCAAGTACCGGATGAAGAAGATTTACGCGACAAGCTCCATGCCCGAGCCCGGACCGGACGCCCTCTTGGTCCTGAGGATTTTATCCGGCGCTTGGAAGTGCATCTCGACCGTTCTCTCAAGCGGCGCAAACCAGGGCCGAAGCCAAAACGAATGACCCCCGAGGCGCGCACCTCGCTCAAGAAACACGAGCAAAATCAAGTATACTGTCCCCCGAGCTAGCTCGAATCCGTGCCTGAGCGAAGCCGCAGCTGCGATAGCGCGGGTGCTCGGCCCCGCACTGATCGCAACGCCCCTCCAGGCCACCCAGCGCCTCGGTGCGACAGCCGATCAGGTGAGCGCACACGCGTTGCTGCTGCGCGTTGAGCCCCTGGGGGTCAACAAAGTCGCGGATCAGATCCTGCAAGGTGGCTGGCTCAAGCATCGTGCACCTCCCCCAGCGTGGCGATCAGATCGCGCGCGCCAGCGCCGGGCGAGCCGGCCGCTGCCGGGCCACCCAGTGCAGGTAGCGCTGGGTGGTACGCAGGCTGGTGTGCCCGAGCAGCACCTGCAGCTGATGGATCGGCAGCCCCGCCTCGAGCTGGTGGGTGGCGTAGGCGTGGCGCAGGCTGTGTATGCCACCCACCTTCTCGATGCCGGCACGCTCGCGCGCCGCATGATCGACCTTGCAGGCGGTGGACTCACTGACGTGGGTATCGAGCGCGTGGGCGCTGGGGAACAGCCAGTCGGCCGGGCGAAAACGGCGCCAGTACTCGCGCAGCGCCACCAGCAGCTGCTCACCGAAGTCCACCAACCGATCCTTGCCTCCCTTGCCTTGGTCCACGCGCAGCTGTCGACGCTCGCCGTCGATGTGGCGCACCCGTACCCCCACCAGCTCGGTCACGCGCAGCCCCCAGGAAGACCCGTCGCGCAAGGATTTTCGGAAAGCGAGGTGCGCCTCTCGTGCCCGAGAGCAAGGCGCGGCGACGAGTCATAGCCAGGGCCTATGGCGAAGAGCCGCAACGCAGGTCCTCGAGGACTTCCCGGAGCTCGAAGATGCGGACATCACCACTTGCCTTGCCTTCGCGGCCGATCGTGAGCATCGCGTGACGGGCTTCGCTCCAAGATGGCCTATGATGCCTGTCCACTTCTTTCTTCTTTCTTTCAAATCTAAAGTGAACTAGCGCTGGCTCACAATATATGCTTGAAGAAATATACTGTAAAGCATATATTTGACATCATGAATATACCCACCGATACCGTTTTCACCGCCCTGGCCCACCCGTTGCGGCTGCGCGCGCTGTTGCTCCTGCATAAGGAAGGGGAGTTGTGCGTGTGCGAGCTGACCCATGCACTGGGCGTCTCACAACC
>Ga0210110_1000706_pt1 | contig 10839 bp, 6 predicted proteins | sample China_Galinas_PW_2_FD_184865 | JGI IMG/M metagenome (GOLD analysis project Ga0210110, IMG submission 184865) | Wetland microbial communities from San Francisco Bay, California, USA, that impact long-term carbon sequestration - China_Galinas_PWB_D1... | ecosystem: Environmental > Aquatic > Marine... | reverse complement strand
TTGCTTGATCCACCACGAGGCATACGTGCTGAAGCGGGTGTTTTGCCCGGGGTCGAAGCCTTCAACGGCGCGAATCAGGCCGAGGTTGCCCTCGTTGATCAGGTCGTTGAGCGTAACGCCGCGCTTGGTGTATTTCTTGGCGATGTTGACGACGAGCCGGAGGTTGGATTTGACCATGCGCTCGCGCGCCCCGGCGGCGGCGACCTCGGCCTCCTCGCGCTCGATGATGGTCACGTCACCGGCCGCGAACCGGGCTGCAGCCTCCTTCGCATATTGCACGATGCGCGCGAGCTCCTTCTCCTCGTTCGCCGTCAGGAGCGGGGCCTCGTTGATCTGCCGCAGGTAAACTTGAAGTCCAGTGTCGACAGCGATGATACCGTCCTCCACGGTCAGCCAGGGGCAGGGCTCGACGTTGTGCCCGCGCGTTACGGTGGTTCCGACCATCGGCCGGCCTGCCGTGCGTCGCGTCCCGGTCGATTCTAGTCCGCCTGATCGGCTTCGCCCACATCGGTGCCGCCGTTGCCGGCAGCCTCGGCTGGAGTGGCCTCAGCGGGCTTCTGGGCCGGAGGTTCGGCCGAGTCGATGATCGCCGAGGAGAGCGCCCCAGGACCGTCGAGACCCCCGCGCCGCACCTTCGGCGGCTCGGCGGGCATGGCTTCGGCTTCCTGCTCCGCGGACCACTCGGCCCGCTTCTTCGAGAGGCCGATCTTCCGCTCGACCGCGTCCACCCGAAGAATTTTGACCAGCACCTTGTCGCCGATTTTCACCTCGGCGTGCGGATCCTCGACCTTATGATCGGCTAATTCGGAGACGTGCAGTAGGCCCTCCAGATCTTCCTCGAGCTCCACGAACACCCCGAAATTGGTGATCTTCGTGACGGTGCCCTCGACGATCTGGCCGGGGATGTAGTTTTCGGGCACGGCGCGGGCCCACGGGTCCTCGTGCAGTTGTTTCAGACCCAGGGCAATTCGCTGCTTGCCTTCCTCGACCTTGAGCACGACGCACTCGATCTCGTCGCCCTTTTTGAGCACTTCCGACGGGTGGCTGATCTTTTTGGTCCAGCTCATGTCCGAAACGTGCAACAGCCCGTCGATGCCCTCCTCGATCTCGACGAAGGCCCCATAATTGGTGAGGTTGCGGACGGTGCCGCGAATGCGCGTGTTCATCGGGTACTTCTCGGCCACATGCGTCCACGGGTTTTCCTGCGTCTGCTTGATGCCGAGCGAGATTTCCTGCTTGTTCTTGTTGATCTCGAGGACGACGACCTCGATCTCGTCGCCGACGGCCAGCATCTCCGACGGGTGGTTGATGCGGCGCGTCCAGCTCATCTCGCTGATGTGCACCAGGCCCTCGACGCCCGGCTCGATCTTCACGAAGGCGCCGTAGTTCATGATGTTGACGACCTCGCCCTTGAGGCGCGTGTCCACCGGGTATTTCTGCTCGATCTCGTCCCACGGATTGACCTTGAGCTGCTTCAGGCCCAGGGCGATTTTCTCCTTCTCCCTGTCGATCGTGAGCACCTTGATCTCGAGCTCCTCGTCGATCTTCACCACCTCCGACGGGTGGGTGATGCGATCCCAGCTCATGTCGGTGATGTGCAGCAGGCCGTCGATGCCGCCCAGGTCCACGAACGCACCGAACCCGGCGATGTTCTTGACCACGCCCTTGCGAATCTGCCCGACCTCGAGCTCGGCCATCAGCGCCTCCTTGGCGGCCGAACGCTCCTCCTCGATCAGGCGGCGGCGCGACACGACGATGTTGCGGCGATCGACGTCGATCTTGAGAATCTTGGCCCGAATGGTGTCGCCGATAAACTCGCCGATGTCACCCGGGCGGCGGATGTCCACCTGCGACGCGGGCAGAAAGACCGGGTAACCGATGTCGATGAGCAACCCGCCCTTGATCTTTCGCATGACGCGGCCCTCGACCGTGTCACCCTCGTTCTTGGTCTCGACGATACGCTGCCAGTTCAGCAGGCGATCGGCCTTGCGCTTGGACAGAATGATGTGCCCGCTGTCGGACTCGACGGACTCGAGCCAGACCTGAACTTCATCGCCGGTTTCCGGACTGTCGCCGGACTCCCATTCCTCGGACGGGATCAGCCCCTCGCTCTTGAGGCCGACGTCCACCACGAAATCGTCCCCGGCCTTGCCGACAATGTGGCCCTTCAGGATCGTCCCGGGCTTGAGGTCGTCGGTTTCGCCCTCCACCAAGCTGTCAATCTTGACCTCCGAGCTCCCCAGCGCTTCGGCGATTTCGGCTTCGATTCCCTGGCCCTGCTCGTCCAGGTCGGCAATGAGGTTGTAGTCTACCATGGTCCTGTGTGTCTCAATCCTACCCGCGCGACGCCGTCATGACGCGCGCAACATTCTCAGACTCTCATCGGCGAATCCCTGCGGTCGCAGGCCCGGTTTCAGGGCCCATCGACCACCGCGTACGGGGAAAGCGCAAGGAAGTGCCGATCGAGTCTTCAAGCCACCGATTGCCGCGGGATACGGACCGTCCGTACCAGCCTCGCGCGGGGTCGATGATGCCCCGTTTGAAAATCTCGTAGCCAGTCACCGACAGACGCGCCCACCCGGCGCTTTCGGTGACACGATGGGGGCCACGCAGAATGCGTTCGGCGCCGAACGTCGGTACCGGCGACGGAGATTCCGTCGGACTGCGGCCGGGGGGCGGAGCTAGACGACACTGATCCGGTGTACACCGCGACGACGCTTGCGGTTGATCATCCTGCGCCCGCTGTGGGTTCGCATCCGCGCTCGGAACCCCTGCTTGCGGGCTCGTTTGATCTTGCTGTTTCGGCGTGGGTAATGCACTGCAATAGCCTCTGTCTATCCGAGTCACGTCAATTGCGAACACCGACCGTACCCCGGTGGCGGCCGCGCCACCCATCGGAACCCAGGAGGTTACACGCCGCCCTCGGAACCGACAACCCCCTGGCCCGAAAAACCGCCTGGAGGCCACAAAACCACGCTGAAATTTTAGGTTTGACCCTGTGATTGCCCAATGTTACCATCGATCTGAGAGACTGGGGATAGCCCGTCAGAAGGCCGCTTCGGAGGCCCCAGGCGGAGCCCGCCCCGGTCGACCACAGGCTCCGCCCGCCACTGTGGCGGGTGCGGAACGGAACACTACCGGCCCTTGGCGAAGGGCGTGAGCGACCGCTCGTGGCGGTCTGCGGATTTCGCGGTTTTCGCCAACGGCCCGTATGGACGTTGGTGCCGTGACAGATATCGATCTATGTGCCCGTGCGCACGAGGCGACCGGATATCAATTCCGCGATCGCGACCTGCTGGTAACCTCCCTGACCCACTCCTCCATTGCGGATTGCCGACTCGAGAGCAACGAGCGGCTGGAGTTTCTCGGCGATGCGATTCTCGGCATGGTGGTGTGCGTTCACCTGTACGATCGCTTCCCGGACTGGCTCGAGGGCGACCTCACCAAGGCCAAGTCGGTTCTGGTGTCCCGGCGAATCTGCGCCAAGATCGCGGACGAGATTGGCCTCACCGACCTGCTGATCCTGGGCAACGGGATCGATGCCCGGCAGAACCTTCCGCTGTCCTTGCGGGCGGCCGTGCTCGAGTCGGTGATCGGAGCGATCTACCTCGACGGTGGGGTGGAACCGGCGCGGACGTTTATCCTCGATGTGATGGATCAGCATCTGCAAAAGGCCGCCAGCAACGATCACCACGGGAACTACAAGTCGAGTTTGCAGCACTTTGCGCAACGGCACATGTCCGCCACCCCGATCTACGAGGCGCTCGACGAGCAAGGGCCCGACCACAGCAAATGCTTCGAGGTGTGCGTCGTGATCGATGGCACGCGGTACCCCAGCGCGTGGGGGCCCACGAAAAAGGCGGCCGAGCAGGAGGCGGCGCGTCGTGCGTTGGACATGCTCGGCGGTGCCCGAAAGGCAGCCCACGGCGCGGCCACGTCGAGCCAAGAGGGCGTCTGACACCGCCCACCCGCACGTGATCACGCCGGGCGACTTCGCTCCGCGCCTGCCCGAGCTCCACATTCGATCGCGCGGCGGCCGGTCATTGCTGATACACTATTTGGATGGATGTCCGTAGCTGGATCGAACATCGACGGTTCGGCCTCGCGATTGGCCTCGCAATCACGGCGGGGGCGGCTGTTTTCTTCCATCTCGGCGCGGCTCGCCGTCTGGACGACTTCAACCTCGACCTGCACCTCCGCCACGACGACCCGATCGAGGCCGACCCGCGCGTCACGCTGATCGATATCGACGACACGAGCCTCGACGTCGTGTCACGCTGGCCCTGGCCGCGACGCCGCATGGCGCAACTCGTTCGCTCGCTGTCGACGGCCGGGGCGAAGGTCATCGTCCTCGACAGCGTGTTCGTCGATCCGATGGCGCCGCGCGTGGTGCACGCCGGTTTGGACGCTAATCACGACGTCGACGGCGGGCTCGTCGTGTACGGCGATAGCGCAACGGACGAGATCGTTGATGATGACGCGGAGCTGAAACAGGCCATCGCACAGGCCGGGAACGTTTATCTCGGCATGTTTGGGGCGCTTGAAACGCCGGGGCGTCCGGACGTGCCGGCAACGCATGGTCAGGCGGACGCCCTCGAAGACGCGGCCGTCGAACTGCTCCAGGGTGATTTCGCGACGGCTCTTGCGGACGCCGAAGGCAAGCTCCCGCCGGTTGCCAAGCGGAATCGCGTGGTGCTCGATCGCGTCTGGATGGATGCCAAACGCCGGGTTGCGCGGAAGGCGGCCGAGCGATTTCTGGCGGACCATGCGGCCGGGACTTTCGCGAAGTTTGTGGCCGGGATGCTGCCGCGATCGGAAGTTGCCGCACTGGGTGCCGATCGCACGATCCTGCTGGACGCGTTTCAAAGCGCTCGTGCTGAGCGGTCGCTGGCCGCCATCCCGCTTCCTGCCGGCAATACCGGCGGGATTCGCTGGCCGCGGGCTCACGGCGTGTCACTTCCGCTTCCCTCATTTGTGAAGGCCGCACGCGGCGTCGGCTGGGTGGCGTACGGTCGGGAGACCGGCGACGGCGTGCTTCGCTCGCTGCCGATGCTGGTGCGCGACAACGACGCGTGCTACGCGAGCCTGGGTCTGCTGGTGGCGTGCGACGTGCTCGGCCTCGATCTCCGGGAGGCACGCGTCACCGGGAGGGCGTTGGTGTTGGGTAGCGGCGACGCGGCCCGGAGCGTTCCAATCGAGCCCGACGGCGAAACGCTCATCGCGTGGCACCGCGCCGCTCGAGCCGGCCGCTGGTACGAAAGCTTCACGCACTGGCCGGCGCACCGCGCGCTGCGCACGCCGATGCTCTTCGAGGCCATCGAGCAGAACGAGCGGCGCATCGGCCTGTTGCTCGGCGCGCTCGTCGAGGAGCGACACCGCGAGACGCCGGCCGCCTACAACGATTACGTCACTCAGGCCAATGAATGGTGGCTGCGACGTCGCGAGCGGCTGCGCGCGATGCAGTTCGATATTGTCCCTTCGCCCGACTCCAGGTTCGCGTGGCGCGATCCCGCCGTGGCGGCCGTCGAAAAGGAGGCGCTCGTTTGGCTGCAGCGAACGTGGAGCCTGTGGCGCGACCAGAAACCGCAAACGGACGAAGAGCGCCGTCAGCGACAGGCGGTCGAGCGATTGCACCGCAGGCTCGTCGATGAGGACGAGGTCGGGCATTTGCTTGCGCTCGACGCCCGACTTGGCGACGAAGCGCGAGCCGCCGCCCACGAGTTGGGACGCGCGGTGTCCGACAAGATCTGCCTGGTGGGGAACACGGCCACGTCCGTGGCCGACCTGGTGACCACGCCAGTGGACTCGAGCATGCCGGGTGTCATGGCGCATGCGAACGTCATCAACATGGTGCTTGAAAACCGCTTTGTGCGGCGGGCCTCCGGGCTCATTCAGATCGCCCTGTTCGTGCTCCTCGGACTCGGCGCGACCGTTTCGGCCAATCGGCTGCCGCTCGCCAAGAGCCTCCTTTTGTGTGTGCTCGCCGCCGGGCTGGTCTTTGTGATCGGCTGGGCGGCCTTTCGTTCGTCCGGCGTCTACCTGGCGACGATTCCGGCCGCGGTGGGGGGAGGGCTTGCGTGGGTGGGGGTGTCGGCCCACCGCGAGTTCACGCAGGAGCGCGTGCGTCGTGTTGTAGAGCGGGCCCTCTCACAGTACACCGCGCCGGAGATCGCCGCGCGCATTGCCAAGGATCCCGAGCTTCGGCGGCTCGCGCCGCAGTCGGCAACGGCCACCTGCTTCTTTTGCGACCTGGAAGACTTCACCGGTCTCAGCGAGCGACTCGGGCCGAGCGCGACGCGCGACACGCTCAACCCCTACCTCGAGCGGATGAGTGCCATCCTGGTGTCGCACGGGGCGATCGTGAACAAGTTCATCGGCGACGGTATCTTCGCGTTCTTCAACGCGCCGATCTGCCCGTGCCCCGATCATGCGCGAGCGGCCGTCGCCGCCGCGTGGGAATGCCGGCGGGCCCTGGCCGAGCTACCGGCCACGCCGAGCGATCCGACTGGCCAGCCATCGCGTGGCGGGCTTCGCATGCGCATCGGGCTGGCCACCGGCGAGGTGTTCGTCGGCAATTACGGTAGTGATGCCAAGCTGGACTACACCTGCATCGGCGACCGCGTGAACCTCGCGGCCCGCCTCGAAAAGGCCAACAAGCTGATTGGGTCGACTATTCTGATGGACGAGGCAACTCGTGACGCGCTCGGCGAGGATTGGGCCGTCGGTTCGTTTGGCCGGCTTCGAGTCCCCGGCCGATCTCGGCCGGTCGAGGCGTTCGAGCCCCTCGGCCCGAGCGGCACCGTCGATGGTGCTGCGCTCGAGGCCGTCGAACAGTTGGGTCGCGCCATCCGGCGTTTTCAGGCCTGCGACTGGGGGCAGGCAAAAAGTGCGTTCGCCGCCCTTGGCGATCTTAAGGCTGCCGCGCTGTATCTTGATGCAGTGGCACAATTCGAAGCGTCGCCGCCGGGGGCTGATTGGGATGGTGCCCTCGAACTCCGCACGGACTGACGCCACGCGCCATCACACGTGATCCCCACGCACACGTCGCGAACGAACCATACGCAGATAGCTTCAGCGTCGTGCGCGCATTTCCGAAAGACTGATCATGACGTCCGATCGTGACGTCCGTCGTTGATGGCTGATCGGTGAGGCTCTCGTGGTCGTAGCGCTGCAAGAACTGGGTGCATCGGATCTCGACGCGAAGGCGTCCGCAGCTCTCGACGATGCGAGCGATCCCCGGATCAGCGTACGTCAGGCCGAGCTTGATTCCCTACGCCGTGTGAATGCGCGACAACGTGCGGAGCTGACGGCCGTCTCCTCTTCCCTTTCGCAGGCGCAATCGATGCATCGCGACCTGTGTGCGCGATCGGCGGGCAACGCGGTCGGGCTCGAAATCCACACGCACTACCGACCGGCGGAAGCGATCGGCGGCGATGCGTACGACGTTCGCCGGTTAGACGATCACACCATCGCGGTGGTTCTGCTTGATGCCACCGGCCACGGCGTGTCCGCGGCGATCCTCGCGGCCTACGCGCAGCAGTCGTTTCGACACGCCCTTCGCCAGGCCACCGGGCGCGACCCCATACACCCGGCCGATGTGCTGGCGTCGGTCAATCGCGATCTGCTCGAGGCTGATCTTCCTGACTGCCAGAATGTCGCCGCGGTGGTCGCCGTGTACGACGAACACGATCGAACGGTGCGTATCGCTCGTGCGGGCCTTCCCCATCCTGTTCTCATCAACGCGGACGGTTCCCGTACGACACCGGTGTGCGGCGGGCCGCTGCTCGGGGCGGTGCTGGACGCGCAATTCGACGAGGCGGCGGTCACGCTCGAGGCCGGGGCCTCGCTGCTGCTCCACAGCGACGGGCTGAACGAGGTGCTCACGGACGAGGGTGACCTGGCACTGATGGACGTGTCCGCCTCATCGTGGACGACGCAACTCGCCCATGGGGAGGTCGCGGCCGCGTTCGATCAGCTCGAGCGGCGACGAACGCGGCGGATGTCGTGTGACGACCTGACCGCGATTGTACTTCGTTCGGACGTATCGGCCCGCACACTCGCCGTGTCCGCGTGAGTCGTGCGGCGAACACAAACCCACTCCGACCTGCCGGCCGGGGTCGCCACCCTTGGCCAGCAGCCTTGCCTGATCGCCGCGCGCATCGTAGGATCACGACTTGGGATTCGACCGCACCAATGGGCTCATCGAGGTACTTGATCATGTCGCGCGCCGTCACGCTATTCGTTTCGATCTTCGTGTTGCAGTCCGTGCCGGCCGCATTGGGGCAGCAGGTCGTCAAGTTCGAAACCGAGGACCACGTCGGGATCGTCGGTGACTATTACATGCCCGCGCACGAAGCGGTGCCGGCGCCGGTGGCCATCCTTCTGCACATGTACCGGTCCGACCGATCAAGCTGGGCGCCGCTGATTCCGCACTTGCAGCGCGCGGGGTTTGCCGTGCTCGCGATTGACTTGCGCGGTCATGGCCAAAGCGGCGGGGCGAAGGCCGCCGAGCTTCGCAAGCAGGTCATCGAGCACGATCCGGTCGTCGTTCGGGATATGCACTACGATCTCGAGGCCGCACGGCGTTGGGTCGCGACGCGGCCGGAAATCGATCAAGCCCGCGTGGCGCTCATCGGAGCGGGCATCGGCAGCACCGTTGCGATCATCGATGCCGCCAAGGACCGAACGGTGGATGTCGTGGTCGCGATGTCGCCGGGCACCGGATATTCCGGGTTGGACACGACGCTGCCCATGCTGAACATCCGGCCGCGCCCGGTCCTGCTGACGGCCACGGGGTACGAGCGGAAGGCGTGCGACGGTCTTGCCCGCCTCAATCCCACCGCCACCGAGAAGATCATCGGAGAAATGACCGCACATGGCACGCGGATGTTCAAAGCCCTGGACGACGTGGAGGAGATGATCACGTCGTTCGTGCGTGACAACATCGGGGATCGGACGGCGTCGCCGGTGGTGGCTGTGGGGAGGGGCGACGTGTATTACAAGAACGTCGAGGCGCTCCATCGCGCCGTGGGGAAGACCGATCCTGCCGACCTGCGGTGGTACAGCTCCGCATCGGAAGCGGAAACGCGCGGGCTCCACGCGGCATCGTGACGCCGTAACACCGACGCACCGTGACACTGGGGCGCCGGGCCGACCCCTGGGGGCGGGCGTTGACCGGCGCCGACCGTCCTCGTATAGTCGCGCCACTCGTGTTGGGTGGTCCTGTTTCATGAATCGCCGACGGCTTGCCAAGTCTCTAGCGTTCGTCCTGTGTTGTCTCGCGGGCGGGTTCGGTTGCCGAACGAATCGGCCTGCCGGCGAACGTCCGCTGCACGACCCGAGCACGGACATCCCCCAGGACGCACCCTCGGGTGTGGACGTGACCACGATCGTGCCGAGCGGCGCGGTTCGCGTGGTGGATCTGTCCTTCGACGTTCTTCGCGCCGACCTTCCCGCCGAAGCGTGGAGCGCGGCGCGCAAAATCTGGAACCACGTCGACGAAATGCGCATGGATTCCGCGGTGGTTGCCCGGCTGGCGCGAAACGGGTTTCGCGTCGGCGCCGTGCCGCCCGGGAGCTGGCCGGCGATCCAAGCGGTGCTTGAGGCATCCGGCGCGCAGACCTCCCGCAGCGTGATGGCCCCGACGCGCGGGGCGCCGCTGCTGATCACGCTGGGGCCGGTGTCCGATCCCGAGTCGATCTTCACGTACAACGCGCAGGACCGGCTGACGGGGAGAACGTTCACGGCCGGCGACAAGCTGATCGTGTTGGATTACGTGTTTCAGCCGCAACTCGGCAGCTCGACCGAGTTGCAAGTCGGGTTCGAGGTGCGGCACGACAACGGTGTCATGACCTGGTCACGCGAAGGCGGCGTCATCCGCCAGGTGCCGGATATCGACCTTCACGTCTTCAAGGATCTGGTGGTCAACCTGACGCTCGAAGGTGGCGAGTCTTTTGTCATCGGTCCGAGCCAGGCGGCTAAGAACGAGTATTTGATCGGGGGTCGATATCTGACGATCGATCATGGCGGAGACAAATACGTTTCGATGTTGTTTATCACGCCGGCGCCGTACCAGACGGAGGGTGCCAAGGCACAACATTGACCGACCGGCTCGAGCACGAACGTGGACGTAGGCACCGAGGAATATTACCGGCAGCTGTGCGAGACCCTGGGCGTCGCGCTCCTGGCGACGGACGAGGAGCAGAACATCCGCGTCTGGAACGCGGCCGCCTCGCGGATGTTCGGCGCGGGCGAGTCGCTCATGATCGGCACGCCGGTTGTTTCGATCCTGCCCAGTGCGGTGCGCCGCGAGTTCGAACTCCGGCTGCTGCAATCCATCAAGTACGGCACGACCAACCAACTGGAGTTCGAACACCGGGATGAGCAGGGAGCGCGACGCGAACTGGCGGCGACCGTCGCGCCGGTGTTGTCGGAGTCGGGGGAGCACATCGGCGCTTCCGTCTGCTTCCGCGACATCACGAAGCGCATCGTCCTTCAGAAGAAGGTGGCCGAAAGCCGCAAGATGGTGTCGCTCGGGGAGCTGTCCGGCGCCGTGGCCCACCACTTCAACAACATTCTGGGCGGCGTGGTGACCAGCATCGATTTCGCGCGGGCCCAGCAGAACCCGCTGGTCGACCGCCGCGTGCTGGAGCAGACCGGGGAAGCGTTGGGCAAGGCGACGTGGTTGATCGACGGGCTCCTGGCCTTCTCGGAGGGTGACTTGCGGACGCAGGAACTCGCGGACCTGACCGAAACGCTCAGTGCCATGATCGACGAGTGGGAGGAGCGGCTGGTAGACACCGACATTCGCCTCAACGCCTCGATCGAAATCCTACCGGT
>Ga0210110_1000700_pt1 | contig 10880 bp, 11 predicted proteins | sample China_Galinas_PW_2_FD_184865 | JGI IMG/M metagenome (GOLD analysis project Ga0210110, IMG submission 184865) | Wetland microbial communities from San Francisco Bay, California, USA, that impact long-term carbon sequestration - China_Galinas_PWB_D1... | ecosystem: Environmental > Aquatic > Marine... | reverse complement strand
AAATGAAACGTCCATTATCTTGTTTCCCTTGTATTGCTTTTTTATCGTCTGATGGTTTGGCGGTCTTGTCAGAATTTTGGGCATGAGCACCAATTGACAGATTCAATGTCAACGTCAGCACCATGAGGGTAAATAGATATCTGATAATTTTTGAACCGCTATCGTGGGATTTTATCATTTATGATTTTACAGTATCGTTGTTATTAAACCCGATTTTCAGTCACTTAAAGATGAGGTTTCAGAAAAAGTTGAAATAAGAAACCTTTCGCCATCAGCTTGCGGTCAACTATCCGTTAAAACAACAAAATTGGCCGCGAAGAATGTATGCCAAATAACCAAAAACAAAATGAACTCGACCTTTAGCGAATTCATCAAAAATACATTTGGGAACCAAAATCTTAAAGCATCGTACACAACCTTTTTTGTATATCATATACTTATCGTTTATTCAATATGATAGTCAATGGTTTTGAGCCGGCCTCTTCGTTTTATCTTGAGCTGGACATTGGAAGATGATTGCAAACTTTGATAAAACTTCAACGCATCGTCAACAGATTCGATATCTTTACCATCCACGCCCATGATGATATCTCCACTTTTCAAACCCATATTATAAAAAATGGAGTTTGGCCTGATACCTGTCAAACGGAAACCATCAGGTTTTCCATTTTTAAAATTTGGTCGTATTCTTATCTGTTTCATAAGGGTATTTACATCTTTAACGGCTGTGTCTATCTGGGACCGTTTTACGGTTATATTTTGTGAGCTTGTCCCGCCCAATTCCGAGGATGCTTTTCTTATCTGTTGACTTCCGCTAACCTTCTCTATGCCTAATATTTCATCTTTACCGTTGACATTAAGTACAACCTTTTCTCTTAAGATCATCTTAACCGTTGCATTTTGTATGGTGTCCCCGATTCTGTAGAGATCCTGTTCCTTTACAGCAAGATCTTCAATGACGGCATAGGCTTCTTGCTTATCACCCGTAATCGTTCCCAGCAGTTTCAAATTAAGATCTGTGGGTTTAAGGGTTTCTATGTCGAGTTTGTCGGGTCCTCCTCCGGTTTCTGTTTTTGTTTTAAAGAGATTGCGCTCAAAAATTGCCTGGTAATGAGACAGCTCGTGTTGCGTTGTGCTTTTATTTGGGACAAGATGTCTGGCTGCTGTTTTGGAAGAATTACTGGTGTCAATGTTGGCTGTAGCAATTTTATAAAACACCTTCACCATAAAAAAAACAATGCCGGTAATGAACAGAATATTCAATATGGTAAAATATCGTTTCATGATCTAAATTTGAATGAATTCAAAAAATCGAGGTTATCAACCGCCCATTCCTGCCTATTCCAGAAAAAAACGGGGTTCGTCCAACGTACCATAAATTCGTATTCGAACCACTCCCTTGCTCAATATCGCTTCAGGCAATAAATTTGTCGGAAGATCTTTTTCCTTTTCTGCAAAGAATTCTTGTTTTGGTTTGACGACACCTAAAAGTCTTAAATAACTTTGCCCCAAAGGTTCTCTTAAATTGATAAGACCGGATACGTTAACATCCATGGGACTTGCCTTTATGATGCATCGCTTAACTTTAAGCCTTTGATTCGCCATTGTCATTTCAGCCTCAATTTTACTGAAATGTATGTTTTCGAGCTTGAAAACAGGTGTTAAAAGTTCAACCTCACCATCTGAAATGACAAACCTTGCCTCATAAGTTCCGCCCAATTTTCCGCCATTGCGATATGTAAAGTTCCCCTCAAGTATTCCGGTTAAATTACGTCCTATATACTGTTTAACAGCAGGTATTTTCTTTATATTAATGTTGGAATATTTTCCCTCAATAATAACATTTTGATCTGGCCTGTTTTTATTAAACTCTCCCTGGCCTTCGAAAATGCCTTCAAGGGCTCTTCCTTTAAAAAAAAAAATGATTTTAGAACGAAAAAGTGACAAAAAATTTGGAGCGACTTTAATCTGCTCGGTTTCAAGTAATTCATGGTCCATGTGATAAAATTTTACTTTATATAACTTTAAACCAGGTGGGAAAGCCGGACTTATATGATCAATACTAATGTTTATATTGGAATTGAGATTGTTGAAACCAGACGTTACATAGTTTTTTACTTTATCTGTCGGAAACAGGAAAAAAATAAAAAATACTATCACCGCTATAACATATATGGAATACAGTAGCCATTTTGGGGTATTCTTCATCATTATTTTTCAACCGTCTCAACCTGCAAGACAGCATCTATAAAACCTTCTAGTTTGCCTGTCTTTGAAATTGAAAGCCTTTTTACGTATACCATGTTTTTTGATGTTTCGACCATGTGTAAATAAGTGGTCAACTGCTGAAGGGTTAAACCCTGGAGCTTCATCTCAACCTGAGAAATTTTGTACAAATTGTTTTTTTGAACAGTTGTTGAAGGTTTCATATAGGTTACATACTCTTTTACTCTTGCTTTACCCGTAAGGCTGTCAAGGAAGGAAAAGAGCGTAAAATCCTTTTCCCTGTTCTCAAAACTTACTTTTGCTAAATTTGTTCTTTTTTCTATTGCATCATATTCGGACTTCAAAGCGATCATCTCCGAAAGGGCATCTTCTTTAACCTGAAGTGTCCTTTTCAACCGCTTTCTCTTGTCAATTGATGGAAAAACGATAAATTGAATTAAAATGAACAAGAGGATAGCACCCGATAAGGCATAGATGATGTATTTCTCTCTTTTGGTCAGTTTTTTTACCATAAATACCATCTGTTACCTATAATCCCGGAAATTTGAATCCTAAATTTAAAACGCGGCCTTTTTGACCGGAACACTCTCCGCATACCCCTCTATTTAGGGCGGGAAGACTTCACCATTGATGTCTTGAACCTGGGAGCATCCTCGACTTTGCTCAATTGAAGTCTAAGTTTTGCATATTCATCATCACAAATTCACCTTAAGTTTGAAATGAACACGCTTGTCGAGCTTATCTATGTTGGCGGCGCTAATTATAATCTTTTTAAAAATATCGGTCTGTTCCAGCTTACTCTTTATATTGTCTACAGAGTTGAAACTATCGGTATCCCCCGAAATACTGACACTTTCCGATCCCATTACAAACCTTGTAAGAATTACATCCATATCCTTCGGTATGGCCTTGCTTATTGCGTTCAAAATGTCTATGGCCCTGATCTGTTTTTCGGTTTCACCCGGCAATAAAGCATTATTGCCTGTTTGTTGTATTTTTATTTTCATCTGCTGAACCGGATCGACAATGTTTTTGATCTCCGGGAATGTCGACGTAAAGATCCCTGTTATTTGATGATTAAGTCGGGCCAGCCTTTTTTCCATAAAGTACGAATCAAGAAAAACATTGAAACAACCTAATGATAGAGCCAGAACAAAAAAAACGCCGGTTTGAATCAAGTTTTTTTTATTTTCCTCCCAGAATTTTTTTAAAGCAAAAGGGCCTTTTCTAAAATTAAAGCCTTTTGCCCCTTCAATTTCCATCAATGCCAGTGATAGTGCATTATCCATCAAAGAAGGGATCCACGATGGGGGAGGAGCTTGTGATTTTAGGATATCTGCGTTTCGCAATGTGTCCACCCGTTCAATTGGAAATCCTAACGCCTGTTCCATGTCTTTATCAAAACTCAGATCATCAATCCCACATCCTGTAATAAATCCTCCATCGGGCTCAAAATCCAATCCAAGAATTTTTTCTAAGGCATAGATTGTTCGCTTTATGTGGCCACAAAGCGATTTTATCTTATAAGGGCGGGCAGCCGCATGTATTGCAAAAGAACGTATCAAACAAATCCTGCCGGACAAAATAATAAATATCGTGCTTTTATTGTTGTTTATATCGATAAAGAACCAATTTTTATGGCTGTCTAAAAAATTGGCGAGTGAAAATGCTGTGGGATAACCACCAACGGTAACAATCTCCGGCTCTATATTAAATGTCGCAAGTGTATCTAAAAAAGATTGAAGTTTAGACTTTTCTACTGCAGCTGTGATTAGGTTATTCGTATTTGTAAGGTCAGGTATTTCTATATGGATAAAATCGATGATAAAATCTTCTACCGGAAACGGAAGGGTTGGCTCGAGTTCATACGGTAATATTTTTTTAATTTTTTTTGGCCCCTTAAACGGAACTTGAATATTTCTGAAAGATATCTCTTCAGCAGGAAAGGACGCGACGCAGATAGCATCGGATATATCCATTTTTTGTTCAATGGTTTCTAGTGAAGCGGATATGCCGTTTCTATCCTCCTTTCGGCCAGATAGCGGAACATGTTCATGGGCTTCTATGACTGTCCCCTTAATACTGCTATTAATGAGAACCGCTGAAACCGCATCAGGTCGAATATCCAATCCCAAGATCTTTCTGCTCATGGTTTTCTCTAAGTTAAAAAAAGTGTAATTGTAGTAAGTTATGATTAATGTGTCAAGCCCAGTCTTTCCCTCTATTATTTTAAGCCGAGTATTTCGGAATTTTTAGTCTATTTCCCATCTCAAGATGCTACACTCCCATTGTCCTGTTTTTGCATTATTTTCTCTTTTTACCACTGCTGTTATCTTTATCTTAATTTCCTTTAACTTTGCCGTCGACTCGATTCGAAAAAAATCACTTGAGGTCGTGATAAGATTCGGATCAATTTTAACATCACCGGCACCTGGAACATTCTTATACCAGTTTGGACTTGAAAGGTCATGGATATAGACAGAATCAGAAGTTTCCATTCGGTATTCATAAATGGCTTGTGCAAGGTCTTCATGTCCTGAAGGCAACATTGCCACAAGGGTCGGCAGATCTGCAGTATTGATATTTATTTTACCTTCATATGTGAAAGAATTGTTAGAAGATTTGGCCATTCCAAAGACGGTTATGAAGTTGGAAAGTCCCTGATCCCCTCCTGCTCCCTGAAAAATCTCCGGTGTTACCCCCCTCACAAGACGAATCTCACCAATATCGGTGAACGGGCCGTTTTTACAGGGATATGGCGGATCAAGACCCTGATAATAATCTGATTCCGCTCCGGTTAGACCTGTGATGGCATCATCATCTCCGGAATCGAGCCAATCTTTGAGGGAATTGATGATCATCATCGGCTCCATATCTTCAAACGCTTCATTTTTGTATATTAAAAGGCTTAAAAAACGCTCCCACATAACCCTTTGGGATTCATTGAAGCTGTGTCCTTCAGGAAATTGAACAAGGCTGTTAAGCTGAATTTTGCCGAGTTCATCCTTGATGGTTAACGTGATGCTGCCATCTTCAAATGGGATATCAGCCAGAATTTCGTTAATTTTTTCAGAATCGGCCCAGTCTTCCTGAAGTGAATCGGTAATTGAATCTTTTTTGTCTTTGACCAACATTGCTGCGGCAAGATTTACACCTGATGACGCCATATGCAAAAGTGTAATGCGGTCCCTGGTTGTGGCCGCCGAAAAAACTGCTGATCGCATTTTTTTGTTCATTTGCAGCGACACCACAATAAGTATCGAAACTATGGACAATGTGACAAGAAGGGCAATCCCGCGGCTGTTTTTTAAAAATTTTATCACCATGAATTTTATTCTTATTCTTTCTTCTTCCGATACACCGGAAGTGTTACCATGGTTTTGAACCACAAAGAATTTGAACCTTCGGCCAGCTCGAGATTTATACCGATTGCTTTAGGCGTTGAATACCCGAAGTCTTCATCATCGGAATCCCACAAATCAAACGCTGTTCCGTCTTGATCATAATATTTAAATGTCAGGGATTTAACGTCTGTGCACAATACAGGATCTCCGGTCTTTTCTTCAAATATTTCATATGGATACAAGTTATCTGCACGTTTTAACACATAATTTCCATCACCTGAAGCCTGAACATAGTAAACGATTTCCGCAATTCCTTTTTCTGTTTTTCCGCCAAAAGACAGGTGTGCCAGCGAAGTAAATCTGAGTCTGGGGAAAGCGGTTCCCTGAATATCAAAAATTTCGCCAACAATTCGATAAAGTTCAGGTGGTTCACCCAAAACCGGCGGTGAATAACCTGGAGGAAGTGTTACATGGATGGACTCAAGATCCACAGTCATTCGGTTCAGACAATTTTTTGCCATTTCATAAGGTGCGGTCCCCTGATCAGAGGATTTGTTTGCGGACAATAGGGTGCTATATGAAGTAAAAATGGTTGTAACGATGATCGCGAAAATAAAAATCGCGACCATGATCTCAAGCAATGTAAATCCGTGATCCCTCCAGCGCCCAGCAGATACCTTATAACAAGAACTGGCCGCAGGCAAGATGTGATATTTTTGTAACTTTTCAAGCATTACTGATGACCTTGTACCATTGTAATAGTTTAGCCTTTTGCAACAAATCGATTTCAAAGAAGCTTCAAGTATAATGTTTTCAAAATTCTAAAGTATTACACGGCATCAATCCTTCAAATATTTATAAGCCCTTAAGTTGTAAATAAATTCATCGTTGTTTGAAGATATATGAAGGTCAATTTTTTTCAGATCTTTAGCGATATTTTCAAGTGCCGTCGACTCAACATCATCAATGACAATATTCCAGCGGTAATCCGGGAATTCATCTCCAAAATCACCTGAATCGTCTCCTATATCTTTCAGGTTTTCAGACTCAACTTCAGCCATTTTTAGTTGTGCCAGCATTGGGGCAGTTGCATAAAATCTTACCTCATTGTTCATGGAAACGGTCTGTGCATGCATCCTGTACACACTGACAAGAACAATGGCGATGATGGAAAGTGCGACCATGACTTCGAGCAGGGTAAAACCCCTTTGAGGTTGCAGGCTCTGGGCAGCGGTTTGCTTCACTGTCATTGCTCGTCTTAGGTCGTGATTTACCGCTTTTTTCATTTTTTTTCTAACCTCTTTCCTCTATTCTATACCCATACGTTTTATTCAATCCCCAAACTCCGCATAACTATTATACAAACGAACCCGAAGTAAAAAAGGTTCGATAAGAAAAGAAAATTTTTCATCATCGTCTTTTTCAAGATGAATCATCGCCTTGTCAGAATAACCCTTTTCATTAAAATAAATATCTGCCTGCCCCGCTGATATTTTTTCTTGATCCGGATATTCGACATCCAGCAACTTTATGTCCTCCGGAAGTTTATATCCATTTGTCTCTGCAGATTGAAGCGCTTCTTCGAGCATTGCTTCGTGGGTTATCCACAATTTGTTAGAATCAAGACTCACGTGAAGAATATATCTTTTTTGCTCTCTGGCCGCTTTTTCCTTTATATATGGAATTTTTAATAGAAACCATCGTGACACATCTTTGGTACTATCTGACAAAACATTACTCTGAAATCGAGGAAATGCAAAAAACAGCATAATGCTGATCAGAGAAATAACGACGACGAGCTCTATAAGTGTGAAACCTTTGATTCGTTCGAAGCCAGGCATAATGATTTATTGGCATGTAACATTTAATGAAAATCGGTGGTCATAGAAGGAAAGAGAGCCTACGATTATGGTTATTCAATCTCCCAGCTGTTAATATCTTTGTCCTTGTCTTCACCCCCTTGGACGCCGTCTGAACCATATGAAATAATGTCATAATCACCGTGAACGCCAGGAGAAAGATAAATAAAATCGTTGCCCCATGGATCTTTTGGTAGTCTTCCTTTCTCGACATACCCGCCTTTACGCCAATTCTTTGGCAGCGTTCCTGTTTCGGGTTTTTCAATAAGTGCCTGCAGCCCCTGTTCCGTATCCGGATATGTGCCATTATCAAGCTTATATAAATTCAGGGCTGTTTCCAGGCTCTCGATCTGTATTTTTGCTTTAACTTGTTTTGCCTCTTCTGGGCGTCCCATGATTCGCGGTATAATAAGGCCTGCAAGGATCCCAAGTATGACGATGACAACCATTAGTTCAATCAGTGTAAACCCACGGCAGTCCGCTCTTTTAAAAAAAGATATCCGATTCATCACTTTCCACCTATAAATACAATTTTGCCCAATACGAGGGGTGTATTTTAGCATGTTATATTTTTTAAACATAGATCATCTAACAAGCGTACTCATTTCAAATATCGGCAGGCATATCGAAAGAACGATGAAGCCGACAATAACAGCCATAATAAGAATCATAACAGGTTCTAGAAGTGATGTCATGCTCATTATATTATTTTCCACTTCATTCTCAAAGACATCTGCGACTTTATCCAACATGGCTTCCAGCTTTCCGCTCTGTTCCCCCACCATAATCATTTGAATAGTAAGATCAGGAAATATTTTGCTGCCTGCCAGAGCAGTTCCCAATCCCTGTCCTTTTCCCACTTCTTTTGAAGCCTCTTCAATTGCATCGGAGATAAGGGCATTGTTGACGATATTTTTTACAATTTCAAGAGCAGATAACATGGGGACGCCATTCTCAAGTAGCGAGCCAAGTGTTCTGGAAAAACGAGCCACCGCTATTTTTTTGGCTAAAAGTCCAAAACGTGGTAAAATGAGTTTTGTTTTATCGAAAAAATACCCCCCTTTTGCAGTTTTCCGAAATCTGTTAAGGGCAAATAAGATGACTGCCAAAACAATTAAAATCATCCACCAGAAGTTCTTAAAAATCCCGCTAATTTTGATAAGAATGAGCGTTGGTACAGGGAGCGTTTGATTCATATCAGAGAAAATGGACGTTATGTTGGGAACAATAAATGTCAAAAGAAGAAACAGGACCAGCATTCCTATAAAACCCATTAAAATCGGATAAGCCATAGCCGCTCGAATGCGATTTTTTAATGCTTCCTGTTTTTCGGTGATGTCTGCAAGCCGTTCTAATACGATGTCAAGAGCTCCTGAAGATTCACCGGCTTTAACCATGTTGACATACAGTGATGAAAAAGTTCCTGGAAACAAAGACAGCGACCGGGCAAAACTGTTCCCTTCCACAATTGAATCCTTGATCTTTGCCAGCATTTTTTTAAATGCTTGAGATCTGATTTGCGATATCAGGGCATCCATGGCCGAAACAAGCGGAAGGCCGGCACCCAAAAGGGTTGCCAGCTGTTTCGTCATCATTGAAACTTCGTAGGGTCTGACCCGGGAAAAAGAATCTCTAAAAGAAAAAGACCTTGGCGTCTTTATTTCTGAAGTATCATGGACTTCTTTAATGGAAACCGGAAAGATTTTAGATGTCCGCAATTTCTGACGGGCCGAACGAGAGCTGTCTGCATCAATAATTCCTGAGATTGTCTTGCCTTTTATATCCAGAGCTGTATATTCATATACCGGCATTATAAAGAACCTTTAGCGCTTAGTTTCTCAATGACAAGTTTTGTGCTTTTTGTGGCAAAGTATGTTTATATCTTTAGCATTCTAAACACCTGTTTGTTCCCGGCTCGTCAGGGTTGGAATGCAAGTCATTGTTTGATTTTCAGAAATCAAAGTGATAATATCCTTAATTTGTAAGCTTTTCAAGAAATATTGTGGATTTGATTAAAAGCGAGTCTTTGACATGTTTACTTAAATTGAGCAATTGTCGAGCGTATACCCCTATCACTATTTTGAAACACTCAATTTAGTTTATATATACTTTTATAGACAGGGCACAAATCATGCGTGAAATCCGTTTTCACGGTCGTGGCGGTCAAGGTACAGTAGTCGCTTCGATCCTGCTGGCAAAGGCCTTTTTTAAATCCGGTTATTATGTTCAAACTTTTCCGCTTTTCGGCGTGGAAAGGCGGGGAGCACCGGTTGAATCCTATCTCAGGCTGGATAAAGAAAAGATTTTGGTTCGGAGCAATATCTACACACCGGATCATATTGTCGTTCAAGATATGAAACTGATACACAGCGTCGATGTTACAAAAGGACTCAAACCCGGTGGTTCAATTTTGATTAATTCAAGAAATCTTCCCGATGATATCGAACCTTTTTCGGGGTTTCGGCTTGCTTTTGTCGACGCCGACCACATCGCAACAACTAACGGTCTTGGAACCCGCACCCATCCAATCATTAACACTGCCATGGTCGGCGCTTTTGCGAGGGTTTTGGAAATGCCCCCGTTGGATATGATTGAGGCGGCTATCAGAAATGACATTCATATAAAGGCGAAACAGAATGTGTCGGCAGCGCAACAAGCTTATGAAGAAGTGAATCTATATGGAAAGGTAGTAAGCAATTGAATATAAAACCTAAATTGAGCGTTTCAAATTGTGACGGAATAGTATAAATTTAAATACCTAAAGAGTCGGGGAGTTTTTCTTGTTGAATCGTTCCATGGATAATGCTTTTTTTCAAACCGTGTAAACTCGTGATTAAAGGATCGTAAAGAAAGAACAGAGTTCAGCATACAGATAATGGGTCGTTTAATGGCGAAAACTTTCTTGCTGTTTAATGTTTCGGTATGCGTCTGTTTTTTCTAACGATCCCTAAACCACTCAAACAGTACACGCTTTTTAAAAAAAGATTATCCATTCCGCTCTCCGATCCGGAAGTTAATACATGCGTGTTACGTATGTTCACAGAGCGTGCTTTTTCGTGTAACGATGTTGGCCGAGTGGCTTTGTCATTTCAATTACTTAGCGGTGGGGGAGACCGCGGCTCCCGCGTGCTTTTCGCGGGAGAACGCTTAAGGGGGCAGGAATGCCACCGCTGCTAAGTGGTTGAAATGACAAAACACGTAGACATCAAAGTGAAACGGAAGAGCACGCCACGTGAATACGAACATAGGTGTTAAAAATAAAAACACCCCGACGCCTCAAGTGGATGCGTTATTTCTTCCAATATAATTTTTCAATTTTAAGGTGAGGGTAAATGGAACCAGGATCAAAACACGATGAAAAAGTATCATTATTCATATCACGCTCAAACATCTCAACCGAAATAAATAAAACAGGAACATGGCGGTTTGTGCGTCCAAAATACCATGAGAA
>Ga0210110_1000699_pt1 | contig 10883 bp, 8 predicted proteins | sample China_Galinas_PW_2_FD_184865 | JGI IMG/M metagenome (GOLD analysis project Ga0210110, IMG submission 184865) | Wetland microbial communities from San Francisco Bay, California, USA, that impact long-term carbon sequestration - China_Galinas_PWB_D1... | ecosystem: Environmental > Aquatic > Marine... | reverse complement strand
CCGTCTGCAAACGCCTTTAAACCCTCCAAAGCCTCTGCCATGGGTGCAACCCTTTCACCCGAATCCTTTTCAATATCATGATGATCGTTGTTTTCTGTCATAAGACTTCCTGTTTCGTTCTAACAAGTCGTTTAAACCTGAATTTTGCACGAATTGGAGGCTTTCATATGCAAGGCATTTAAGGGCGAAGCCATAGTGAACTATTGCGAGCCCTTAATAACGCAGCAAATGAAAGCCTCCGGCTCGCCCTTTGGGTGAAAATTAATGAGAAAAAAAGATCATCATCCGATAAATAATCGAAAGATTCTCATTAATTTTCATGCAAGATTCAGGTTAGATTAATACAAACACCCCCGTAATTAAAATATTGATCAACGCCACCGGAATCAATACTTTCCAGCCTATGGCCATGAGTTGATCGTACCGCAGACGCGGCAGTGTCCCGCGTATCCAGATCATGATCAAGGCCACCATCATGATTTTTAAAAGCAGCCAGACCGGAGCCGGCATCCATGGACCGCGCCAACCGCCCAGAAAAAAAACCGCCGCCAGCGCCCCTAAAACCTGTATATGGACATATTCGCCGATGAAGAAAAGGCCGAAACGCATCCCGCTGTATTCCGTGTGAAAACCGGCACCCAGCTCATTTTCCGCTTCGGGAAGATCGAAAGGAATCCGCTTACTCTCCGCCATGGCACTGATAAAAAAGATAACAAAAGAAATCGGCTGTATAAGAATAAAGGGATAATTTGCCTGTGCCTTCACAATGTCCACCAGGCTGAAAGAACGGGCGAGCATGACAATGGGAACCAGAGACAGACCCAGGGAGAGTTCATAACTGATCATCTGAGCAGCACCTCGAATACCGCCCAACAGAGCAAATTTTGAATTGGAAGCCCAGCCTCCCAGGGCAACACCATAGACACCCAGGGAGGATAAGGCAAAAACATACAAGAGTCCCACGTTGAGATCCGATATTACCAGGGGTATTTCCCGGCCCCAAATCTTCATGCTGGCTCCAAAGGGAACCACGGCAAACATGAGAAGTGCCGTAGAGGCAACCACTGCCGGAGCGAGGAGGAAGATCGTCCGGTCAGCCGCTTCCGGAACGATATCTTCCTTGGTGATCATCTTGATGGTATCGGCAATGGGCTGAAGCAGGCCGAACTTTCCGGCCCGATTTGGGCCGTAACGGACCTGCAGCCGCGCCAGGAGCTTGCGTTCCGCCCATACCAGATAGGCGGCGAAAAAGAGCATAACACCCATCACCACCCCCAGCTTAATTATCAGAAGAATCAATCCGGCAATCCAGTTCAACATCATCCATCCTCATTTATTCCGAGAATCTGCTTTTTGTTAAGGGTCATCTTCAGGGCCTTTAGATGCTGCCAATCGAGTCTGTGATGCCTGGGCAGCACGAGAATTCCGGAAGCCATATTATCAACCACGGCCGCATGAACATCAATATTTCCTGCATCCGATCGAATGACCATTTTGTCGCCGTCGGAAATTCCCAGTTGGGCCGCATCTTTTTTTGACAGAAACAAACAGGGGTCCTTTTCCATCTGCCGGAGATACGGAGAACGGACGGACAGTTCTTCGGTGCCGAAGGTCCAGTCCACGGTGATCAAGTCCAGATCGTTGTCAGGTTTAAAATCCCATTGAGGTGCAACGGTTCGATCCCGTTGAATACGGGTCCCGATGCCTTGTCCGGGGCTGAGCCGGATGCCGGTATCCGGAAACGCATCCACAGGTAAAAGATCCGAAAACATTGGATGGGCTTCGATCAGCCATAGCATGAGTTCGGTGTACATTTCATTTTTTCGAGTTTCAGACGTTCCTTCGCTAAGTTCTTCCAGCGCTTGCCAGGCAGGCCTGGCTTCATGGCCGGGGATATCTTCCCTGAAAGACCGGGGCGGATGGCTCCCGCCGCTAACCTGGACGATGGGACGGCCGCCCTTAAATGCAGCGGATACTTTTTGGACCCTTCCCTCCTGATTGATAAAGAAACCACCGGCTTCATACAGGGTCATGGTGGGCAAAAACACATCGGCATCCAGAACGCCACGGGAATCCAGATAATCCAGCACAACCAGCATATCGAGCCGTTCAAAGGCCTTCTCCAATCGGGTTCGGTCCGGGAAATTGAAATAGGGATCGCTTTCCACCAGCACCAGGGCCCGGATGGAATGTGTTTCGATTTCCGTGAGGATTTTCTCGAAAGAGGTCTCGAATTCCGAAAGTAATGCGGCACCAAAGGAATTGGCTCCGGTAAACAGGTAAAACAGGCCGGACGATTTTTTCATGAACTTTAAGTGCCGGACACAGTCGGCAGCCAGGCCGGGAGCGGTTGTCGGCACAATTTCCGTGCCGCAAACAATCACGGGGCGCAAGCTCCGACCAAGGTCTCTTGCCACTTCTTCCATCTGATCCGGGTTCCAAAGGCGCGTAATATCTTCAGGCATGTTTCCATCTAAACTTTCAGGGGCTTTGAGTCCAGTAGCTTCGGCAGTCCCGGATTCGACCATGTTTTTCAACAAAAGATTAAGCCAAAGGCCCATGGCATCTGGAACCACCGGCAGATGATTAAAATCGAAGGGCAGCCCGATTGGCCGTGGATCAACAAGAGCAACCTTAGCTCCCTTTCTCTGACCCTGGCGCATGGCCATGGCCAGCATAGGGGCTTCGTTTACAGGATCTACTCCGACGGCCAGTATATAGTCGGCGTTTTCCAGATCACCCAGGGAAACGGCCAAATCAGAATCGAGTTCGAATGCAGCGGTTTTGACCTTCATTTCGATGTCAGGATCCATCCCGTATACAGGTCCTTGCCAGCCCTTTGTTCGGCAAAGGCGTTTTAAAGCTGCCTGGGTTTCCAGGCTGCTCCTCACAGAGCCCACACAGGCAACGGCAGCAGGACCGGATTCCCGGCTGATACGGCCCAGTTCATCAAATGCCGTCCGGAGAGAATTTTCCCATGAAGCCTCTTTTCCACGAGACCGCGGGTGCCTGGGACGTTCATCCTGCCCGGCATAATAGAAACCGTATCTTCCGCGATCACAAATAAAATGACCGTTAACCGCCTTGCTGAATTTTGCTTCCTGCCTCACAATTTGACGATACCGGGCGCTGGCTGTGGTATGACACCCCAGAGAGCAGTTGATGCAGACAGACGGGCTGCGCTCATAATCCCATCGCCGCCCAATAAACCGAGACGGTTTGTCCGTATAAACACCGGTGGGACAGATATCCGTAAGATTTCCGGCAAACGGACTTTCCAGCGTACCTGCTTTGTATCTGCCGAAATAGACGCGGCTACCGATTTGCATAACGCCCAAATCGCGATAACCTGCAAATTCCTGATAGAACCGTGAGCATCGATAGCACTGGATACAACGGTTCATTTCATGCTGGATCAACGGCCCCAGATACTGATCAAGATAGGTCCGTTTTTTTCCCTGAAAACGTCTGATCCCATGACCTCCTGCAATTGTCAAATCCTGAAGCAAACAATGGCCGCCTTCATCGCACACCGGGCAATCATGGGGATGGTTCATCATCAGCCATTCGATAACATGTTTACGGAAATCGACGGCCTCTTCATCCGTGGTCGATACCACCATGCCATCCTTGGCATCGATCATACAGCTCATCTGCACGCCTTTGAAGGGACCCTGCAAAAATTTGACCGCACATACCCGGCAAGCCCCGACAGACCCCAGGGCCGGGTGATAGCAGAACCGCGGAATCACGATGCCCAGTTTTTCGGCAGCATCAATCACTTTGGTCCCTTCTGGAACTTCTATTTCCCGGTCGTCGATAATCAGCTTCGGCATGAAAAACCCTTAACGATTGATGATTGTAAAATGGTTTAGATCGTTTGGATCGTTTTATTGGTTAATTGGCTCCATTGGTTTAATTGGTTAGATTGGTTAATGTTTACTGTTCACTCTTTTTCTGGATCCTAACCCTTAAAATTCGCTTGATATCCTTTGTTCCAAAAACAAATTGAACCAATAAAACCAATCGAACAAATTAAACTTCTTTCTTAATCCTTTATCCTTTCACCTTGATCCTATTTCCTTTTTTTTCTTTCCTATTTCCTATTTACTGTTTACTATTTCCTATTTCCTCTTCACTATTTACTATTTCCTCTTTTCTATTCACTTTTTACTGTTCACTATTCACTGTTTTTAAATGGACATTTCTTTTCTCGAATGTGCGCGTACACTTCATCTTTAAAATAGGTCAAAAGGCTCTCTATGGGTGCAACCCCGCCGGGGGCAAAAGCACAGTAAGCATTCCACAGATGATGGCACATTTGCATGATGGTCGAAATATATTCCTCCTGACCCTGGCCGTGCTCAATGCGCCAAAGCAGATCGCGCAGGTATGGGAAGCCTTCCCGGCAGGGCGTACACCAGCCGCAGGATTCCCGGGCGAAAAACTCGGTCAGATTCAACGTGGCTTCAACCAGACAGGTCTTATGATCAAACACCATGATCGCACCGGTACCGAGCCGGTGCCCGGCTTTTTTCAGGGTTTCAAAATCCATCTCGATGTCATAGAATTCAGGGGTCAAAAATGCCGTGGAAGCCCCGCCGGGCAGGCACGCTTTGAATTGTGCCCCGTCCCGCATGCCGCCGGCATGGGTTTCTATGATCTCGCTCAAACGGATGCCCATGGGAAGTTCATAGCATCCCGGCCGGTTGACTTTGCCGCTGACGCAGAAAATTTTGGTCCCCGAACCGGTATCGGTCAGCGCCAGGTTCTGGAACCATTCGGCGCCGTTGCGCATGATATGCGGGATACAGGCCAGGGTTTCAACATTGTGTACAACGGTGGGTTGTTGCCAAAGACCTTTTTCCGTGGCATACGGGGGGGGTTGTTTGGGGTTCGGCCGTTTGCCTTGGAGGGCATTGATCTGGGCCGTCACTTCCCCGCAGATATAGCGCCCCCCGCTTCGGTGAACCACGATATCAAAAGTATAGCCGCTGCCTAAAATGTTGTCTCCCAGGTAACCCGCTACTCTGGCTTTCTCTACCTCCCGGTCCAGTATCCGGGCAGCACTCTCATACTCGGGCCGGATAAATATAATCCCTTTTTCCGCCCGCGCCGAATATCCTTCGATGATCATTCCCTCAATAAGCATGTGGGGATCCGCATGGATCAACACGCGGTCCTTGAAAGTCCCGGGTTCCATTTCATCGGCATTGCACACGACATATCTCGGAAAAGGCGCATCATCGGCAACTGTCATCACTTTTCGCCCTGCCGGAAACGCAGCCCCGCCCCGGCCGAGGAGCAAAGCATCCAGCACCACGGTTCGGACATCTTTGTAAGAAAAGTTCTTCAAGACATTGGCCAGCGCCTCGTAGCCGCCACTTGTCCGGTATTCTTCCAATGTGGCAATCCGGTCCGGCCTGCGATTTTGAAAAAGGACTTGAGGATACATTTACCCGGCCTCTGTTCTTAATTCTTCTAATATAATATCGAGTTTTTCAGGTGTCAGAGGGCCATACACTTTTCGGTTGATGAGTATGGCCGGGGACCGGTCGCAATAACCGATACAGCACACGGGCAAAAGGGTGAACAACCCGTCCGGCGTAGTTTCGCCCATTTTTATCCCTAATTTTTGACTGAGATAGTCCCGAATGGAATCAAATCCGTCCATCCAGCAAATGACGCTGTCGCATACATGAATGACATATTTTCCCACCGGTTCACGAAATATAAAGGTATAAAAAGTGGCGAGTTCTTCCATTTCAAGGGGCGTCATGCCGAGTAAATCAGCCGCCTCTTCCAGGGCCTCGTCACTCAGAAAGCCGTAATGATCCTGAAGTGCAAACATCACATCCACCACCAGTTCCCGGGGATGCTCGGATAGGGATATTTCCTTTTTAAGTGATGCTTTTAATTCTTCAGACAGCATTCAAAAAGACCCTTTCTTTTCATCATAATTTCTTACGTATTCACGGGATGTGCTTCCTCGTGTAACGATATCGGCGGAGTGGCTTCGTCATTTCAATGGCTTAGCAGTGGGGGAGACCGCGGCTCCCGCATGCTTTTCGCGGGAGAACGCGGAGGGGGCGGGAATGCCACCGCTGCTAAGTCATTGAAATGACCAGACACGTAGACGCCAGAGTGAAACGGGGAGGCACACCCCGTAAACACGCACAACATAAACACGTACGAAATTCGTATTAACGATCGATATCCGGTAAAATAAAATCAACGGAACCGATGATGGCAATCAAATCGGATATGGACCAACCCCGAGCCAACATAGGCAACACTTGCACATTGGCAAAACCGGGTGCCCGAATTCTTGTGCGATACGAATATCCCAACCCGTCACTGACCACATAATATCCTTGCTCCCCCCGTGGAATCTCACAGGATGCATACGCCTCTCCTTTTGGGATTTTAGGGCCCCGGGTCACATTGACAAAGTGATGAATCAAGCTTTCGATATCTTTGAGCATGTCCTTCCTTTTGGGGACCGCATAGCGATAATCATCGGTAATATAGCGACCCGGCGGCATCTGTGCTGCAGCCTGCTTAATGATTTTAAGGCTTTGGCGCATCTCCTCAACCCGAACCAGATAGCGTGCATAACAATCGCCCTCTGAAGCGGTTGGGATATCGAACTCGAATGACTCGTATCCGGAATACGGAAACGCTTTTCTTAGATCCCATGCCAGGCCGCAGGCGCGCAAATTGGGGCCGCTGACACCCCATTCCATGGCATCATCCAGGGAAAGCCGTCCGACGCCCCGGGTCCTGGCCTTGAAAATCGCATTTTTGGTAATCAGCGCTTCGTACTCCTTGAGACGGGAAGGAAAAATGTCCACAAACGCATCCACGGCCGATTTCCATCCTTCGGGAAGGTCCGCGGCAACCCCGCCCAAACGAAGCCAGGAAGGATGCAGTCGACCGCCGGTGATATGCTCGACGATGTCGAGAATCATTTCCCGTTCCCGGAAAGTATAGAAGGTAGGCGTCATGGCTCCCACGTCGTGGGCAAAGGTCCCGAAAAAGACGAGATGATTGCTCAATCGGAAAAGTTCACTCAACAGCACACGAATATACTGGGCCCGATCCGGCACCTTGATCCCGGCCAAGGCCTCCACTGCCATGACATACGGAAGGTTATTGGCTGCGCCGGCCAGGTAGTCTACACGATCCGTGTAAGGAATGAATTGATGCCAGGTTTGTCTTTCACCGATCTTTTCGGCACCCCGATGATGATAACCGATATCCATGTCCATTTCATCGATTTCTTCTCCCTTGAGGGCAACGATAAAGCGCATCAAGCCATGGGTGCTCACGTGGTGAGGACCGATATTCAGTACCAGTTCTTCCTCTCTGTCCGATCTTTTCACATAAACACCGCCATCCAGCGGCTGGTGTTTTACTGCGTCATCTCGGGTAAAGGGGATCATTTGTGTAGCCCTGCCGGGGTGACTTTTTCGAAGGGGGTGTCCTTTCCAGTCGTGGGGCATGAGAATCCGGCGAAGATTTTCATGCCCTTCAAAGCGGATGCCGAACATGTCAAATACTTCCCGTTCATACCAATTGGCTGACGGCCAGATATCGGTAATGCTTTGGGTTATTGGATCATCTCCCCACAGCGGCACTTTCAAACGCAGCCGGCGGGCCGGCTCAAATGAAAGCAGGCTGTAAACCAGCGAGTAATCGGGATAATTTTGGCCCGGCCTGCGCGCGGATTCATCGATGGCCGTCAAGTCTTCCAGACGCCGGAACCGGTGCAGTGCCTCGGTCTTGAGAAAGCGAAGTATCTCCTTTACCCCGTCTTCCTTGACCTGAAACGTCAGCATATCAGATGTTTTCGGCAGTTGATGAATGGCAACCCCGAATCGCGCTTGTAAGATTTCAGCCAGGTCTTTGTCCTTGTCACTGAGTTCAATCCAAGCCGGCGGCGGCGACCACATCAGATCGGGGCGGCTTTCAAAAAACCCGGGCGGTACCGCTGACGACCCCCGAATCGCAGCGCCCTCCATTCCAGGACCGCGCGGATCCCGGGATTTGGTTTTTCCGTCCTTTAGAATGGGTGTTTGGGTGCCATGAGTTCCGCCGCCAATGTTCAGGATGGAACGGGCAGGCCGTTCTGAAGCAATTTTTTTTTGCAAAAGAACAAGCCCTTGCAGAACCGCTTCGGGCCGAGGCGGACAGCCCGGTATGTAAACATCCACCGGTAGAATTTGGTTGACGCCCTGCACCACGCTGTAGACATCATACATGCCGCCGGTGTTGGAACAGGATCCCATGGAAATGACCCATTTGGGTTCCGCCATTTGTTCGTAAAGCCTCAGAACGACCGGAGCAACTTTTTTGAACACCGTACCGGAAACGATCAGAAGATCAGCCTGTCTGGGCGAAGGACGCAACACTTCAGCACCAAAACGGGCGATATCGTATCGGGAGGTGAACGCAGTCGCTTCTTCAACAAAACAGCATGAAAGCCCGAAAAACATCGGCCACAGGCTCATGGACCGCGCCCAGTTGATAAGCGGATCCAGGTATTTATCGAGGCGGTTTAATCTCTTGTTCGCGTCGGTCCCCAATCAAGTCCCCCTTTTCGCCAGATGTAAACAAGGCCCAGAAGCAGCATAACGATGAAAAACGAGATTTGCAGCCATCCCGACCAGCCGAGTCCGTCACAGGAGATGGCCCAGGAAAAAATATAGGCCCCTTCCACGTCAAAGATAAGGAAAAATACGGCGACGAGAAAAAAAGGAATGGGATAACGAAGGCGGGCGGAACCGGTGGGAATGATTCCACTTTCGTAAGCTCTTAATTTTTCGGGATTAATTTTCTTTTCCCCAAGCCATGAAGCCATAAAAAGAAGAACGGCTACCAGTGCCAGAATCATCATTCCATAAATGACCAGGCTAAACACACCCGGTTCCCAGGGAGATAACGTTCCGGCAATCGTAACAGGATACATGTGTCCTCCGCCAAGCGCTGTTCTCAATGTAGTTGAGGATGGTAAATTCACAAAAACGGTGAAAACCACGATAGATATTATCGCATCATCAGGGTTTTGCTAAGCTGAAAGAAAATAACATCATGGCATTGAAAGCCATAAAAATAATGGATGTCACAGATAAAATTAAAACCCTAAAACAAGGGCATGATTTCTACTTCATAAAAAAAGGCTCCAACTCTTGAATTATCTTAAACAATAGCATCCTTGATTGTCAAGTGGTGAAAATGCACTCCTCATTATGAATAATCTAATAGACGTTGCAACGCCTCCTATCGTGATATTTTCGGCCGAAGTTCGTTTTTTAAACTTATATTGCATGAACAAAAAAGATGGTTAGTTTTAGTACGGACAATATTTAAAATGTTTAAATTGTCTTAACCCTTTCGAAAGGAGGACTGCACAATGAATGAAAGAAAACTATCCAGAAAAGAACGACTTTGCGTTGGCAAATGCATTCATAAATACTGGAGTCAGTCCGGTGCAAACACAGAAGACGAAAGTCGAAACCAAAAATATGAACAATGCCTGACATCCTGCGATATTTGTGGATAAGGGCCTGAGTTAATAACTAATTTGATTTAAACCGAACAAATTGGGGCCGGCCCTTGAATGAAAACGCGAGGTATCAAGCGCATTTTCATTCAAGTGCCGGCCCCTTTTATTATTTTTGTATCCAAGCCGGTCAACTTGCCTTTCTGAAATGTTCATCAACTTTATTCCAGTTAACCATATTAAAAAAAGCCTCTATATACTCAGGCCTGCGATTTTGATATTTCAGGTAATACGCATGTTCCCAAACATCCAGTCCCAACAAGGGTGTCTTACCCTGAATCAACGGACTGTCCTGGTTTGGTGTGGTGATAATCTGCAAATCATCATTATCTAATACCAACCATGCCCATCCGCTTCCAAAAAGAAGGGCGGCAGCGTTGGAAAACGCCTTTTTGAAGCTTTCAAAATCTCCGAACCTGGTATTGATGGCATCTTTTATCTTTCCCTCAAATTTTACATCTTTTTTTAGTAGCGGCCAGAAGAATGAATGATTCGCATGTCCTCCGCCGTGATTTCTCACAGCAATTCTGATCGCTTCCGGAATCGCGTTCAAATTTTTTAACAACTCTTCCGGTTTTTTATCTTGCAACGCCTTTTGTCCGTCTAAAGCGGCGTTTAATTTGTCGATATATGTCTGATGATGTTTTGTGTGATGGATCCTCATGGTTTGTTCATCGATATAAGGCTCCAGAGCATCATAGTCATACGGAAGCGGTTCTAATTTGTGGATCATAATTACACCTCCATCTATATAAAAAAATCAACCCGTGGTTGATTTTATACGTTCAATTTAAAAAAGATTAGTATCGTATCCCAACAAATAAAAACACTGCGAATATTTCATGAAGCATGTTGTTCATCAAAATTTCGAGCAGTGTCGGGCATTACCTATATTATTCATTAAAACACTGTCGTCAACATTTTCGTCTGTAATAATGGCTGAAATAAAAGGATAATTTTCTAAACGGGTTGTTGCCCAAACAACCCGTAACGTATGGTGTACGTTTCATTTCTTTCAGAAAGGCATCTTTTCTGCGGGTCTTCGTTCCGGCACATATTCATGAGCGATTTTACCGTCATTCCATTCTTTTGAAACATAAAGATTACAGTAACAACTTCCATATTCTTCGATATCCGGCACACTGTATATGCATGGACAGATGATATCCCGGTCGGCTTTCCTATCCCCTGACAGTAACCGGCAGGGACATCCCATGTACCCGTAACGCTCTTTATTTGTAATTAGGGCTTCTAAAAGCTCAAAGGTTCTTTCTTTGTTTTTATTAAAATAATATCCTTTGGGTTCCTGAACCTTTTT
>Ga0210110_1000698_pt1 | contig 10885 bp, 6 predicted proteins | sample China_Galinas_PW_2_FD_184865 | JGI IMG/M metagenome (GOLD analysis project Ga0210110, IMG submission 184865) | Wetland microbial communities from San Francisco Bay, California, USA, that impact long-term carbon sequestration - China_Galinas_PWB_D1... | ecosystem: Environmental > Aquatic > Marine... | reverse complement strand
ACATGCGCGTCGTGGACATCGTCACGCCGATCGGCAAGGGCCAGCGTATGCTCATCGTGGCCCCGCCGCGAACGGGCAAGACGGTACTGCTGCAGAAGATGGCTAACGCGATCTCGGAGAACGACCAGAACGCCTACGTGTTCATCCTGCTCATCGACGAGCGCCCGGAAGAGGTGACGGAGATGCAGCGCAACACGCAGGCCGAGGTGGTCAGTTCGACCTTCGATGAGCCGGCGTCGCGTCACGTGCAGGTGGCCGAGATGGTCATCGAGAAGGCCAAGCGCCTCGTCGAGTACGGCCGGGATGTCATCATCCTGCTCGACTCGATCACACGATTGGCCCGCGCCTACAACACCGAAGTGCCCCACTCGGGCAAGATTCTCTCCGGCGGTATCGACGCCAACGCCCTGCAGAAGCCCAAGCGCTTCTTCGGCGCCGCGCGTAACGTCGAGGAGGGCGGCTCGCTGACGATCATCGGCACGGCCCTGGTCGACACCGGCTCCAAGATGGACGAGGTCATCTTCGAAGAGTTCAAGGGCACGGGCAACAGCGAGCTTCACCTGGATCGCCGTCTGGTGGACCGCCGCGTCTGGCCGGCCATCGACATCGCCGCTTCAGGTACCCGAAAGGAAGAGCTGCTGCTTGACCCGAAGGAGCTGGAGTTGGTGTATCGCCTGCGCCGCGTGCTGTCCGACATGAACGTGGTCGAGTCGATCGAGCTTCTGACCGGCCAACTCAAGAAGGTGCGCACGAACGCCGAGTTCCTGATGACCATGAACTTGTCGTAACCGGGTTTCGTGTGCCTGAGCCGCGGGTGGAACGTATCCGCCTCTGGCGGAGCCCGCGAGGCACGTTGGACTCGACCGTCGTGCAGGTACGCCGAGCGCCGCGCAAGCTAATGCATGCGGCTCGGGTGTGCTATCGATGGTCCTTGGTGATACGGGAGTAGGAAGAGGATGAAGATCAGTATCGAATACTGCGTGCAATGAAACTACCTACCGACGGCCGCCAGTTTGGCGGAAGCGATCGAGGAGGAGTTCGACGTCAAGCCGGAGATGATCGAGGGTCGCGGCGGCGTGTTCACCGTGATCGCCAACGGCACCGAGGTCTGGAACAAGCACGACGTCGGCCGCTTCCCCGAGCACAACGAGGTGCTCGACAAGATCACGTCGCTGAAGAAGTAGCACCGGCGAACCAATGAGCGCGGGTGGCATGGACAAGCGGTCGATGAGCGAGGCGGTCGTGACTCGCGTGCTACCTGCCGGAATCGATAGGAGCTTGCGTGTGTGTTCGACGTAGCTTGCCCGTGGCGAAGGATAACCCGCGAGATCACGGGCAAGAATCGCTGCGGATGACTCGCCTGAACGATCCGCAGCAACGTGCCGCGATTCTTGCCCATGCCACACGCCTGCGGTCGACACGCACGATCCATGGTCTTTTCTGAAAAGGAGGGAACACCATGAGCGCGAGCATCACGTGGCTTGGACACGCCACCTTTCGCCTGGTCCTGCCGGACGAGCGCGTGGTCATCATCGACCCGTGGCTGACGGACAACCCCGCCTGCCCGGACGCCTTGAAAAACCCCGACCGCTGCGACTTCATCTTCCTCACGCACGGACACGGCGACCACACGGGTGACGTCGCGCGGCTGGTCAAGCAGTTCGATCCGGTCATCGTCGGTAACTTCGAGCTGTGCAACGTGCTGTCCACCCAGATCGGCAAAGGACAGTTTACAGGGATGAACCCCGGCGGGACCATCGACGTCGGCGGCGTGCGCGTCTCGCTGACCAAGGCGTTTCATTCGTCGAGCATCGACGGACCCGACGGCCCAATCTACGCCGGCATGCCCAACGGGCTGGTGATCAACGTCGACGGGCTGGCCACGCTCTACCACGCCGGGGACACCGACGTGTTCGGCGACATGGCCCTCATCGCCAAGCTGCTCGCCCCGAAGGTGTGCATCCTGCCCATTGGGGACCACTTCACGATGGGCGCCAAGGGCGCCGCCCTGGCCGTGGAGCTGCTCCAGCCGACGACGATTATTCCGTGCCACTACAAGACCTTCCCGATCCTGGCGCCCTCGGCGGATGCCTTCCGAGGCGCGCTGGCGCCGGAATACAGGGATCGGCTGGTCGTACCGGAGGTCGGTCAGTCGCTGGTGTGGTCGGCGAACGGGGCGGGGTAGTGTACGTACCTCGCCCGTGTGGCATGGGCAAGCGAGCGGATTGCCGTGGCACCCGCCCTACCGATCTCACTCGGCGAAATCGTGGGTTAAGCGGTATGCGTTCGATGAAGCTTGCCCGTGACGTTGCCGCGCCAGAGCCCGCCGGAGGCGCAACACGGGTAGTGGTCACAACCAACGACACCCGACCTGTCGAGCTTCGGCCCGCTCCCTCACGCTCGCGGCTCTGATCGCTTCTCGACTCCGCAGCGAAGGTCGCGGTTCGCGTATGCTTGGTCCCCGCCACCGTGGTCCGCACAGCGGACCCTACAGGGCGCGGTGATCCCGGCGCAACGAAACGCGTGACGGCGTTCGAGTTCGGTTAGATCATGGGCAAGAATCGCCGTAGACGTTGCCGTCCCACGGCGCGCGGATCGGACGCGATTCTTGCCCATGCTACCCGTACGGTGCTGATGCCACCCAGCGGCACTATCGCCCGAGGCGTTCGCGTGCGTCGAGGATCATCTCCACCACCTGCTCGCTGCTGAACCGGGCCGTGTTGATGACCAAGTCGAAGCGCGTCGGGTCGGCCGGGTCGACGTGGAACCGGTTGCGCACGAAGGCGTACCGCTCGTCCTGACGACGCTCGATTTCGCCGCGCGCCTTGTCCTTGTCGATCCCCTCGATCCGGGCGATGCGCTCGACGCGATAGTCCATGGGGGCCATAAGCCCGACGCGCAAGCCCTTGCCCCGCGGCAGGATCAGGTCGGCCGCCCGACCGAGAAAGACGCCGTGGCCCTGGCGGGCGAGTGACAGCACCGCTTCGCAGAGCTTGTGGAAGTAGTCGTTCTTGACGAAATCCGCCTGCGTGAGGGAGCGGAACGCATCCTCGAACCACCCGAGGTCGCGCTCGTCCATTGACTCGTAGATCTGACGGCGGAGGCGGTCGTCGCCGGCCATGGCATCGAGAATTTCCCGCCCGAAAAGCGGCCAGCCGAGCCGCTCGGCCAGCAGGGTCGTAACCTCAATCCCGCCGGTCCCGACCGGGCGCGAGACCGTGATGAAGTCCTCGACGTCGGCCCGTTTGGGCGGCGGCACCTCAAGCCGCTGGGCCCGGCTGAGCTCCCAGTTGCGCATTTGCCGTTCGACCGCCTTGGACAGCGAAGACCCGCCAGCATCGTGAAACACGGACATGACATACCTCCAGTCTGGCGCGACTGCGCCACCTGATTATAGGCAGCAAACGGGATGCCAGATGCGCGCAGAGCGACGATGCCGACGTGGTATACCGCCCTACGACCGCTGTAGAATCGCAGAGAATACGGCGTTTCTAGTGGAAGTGCGCCGAAAGTTGCTATTCGGACGTCGTCGGGCGTACACTGACATTTGCCACGGGCCGATTCGCAACCGAAGTAGAGAGGCGCCCGTATAAGGCAAGCGACCGTCCGCCGGGCCGCCAATGCGACATCCAACGTGAAAGTAGAACCGACCAAACAACAAACCCACGCCGCCGTGGCGGCACTCAATCGCTTCGGGCTCGGTGCCCGGCCGGGTGAAGCGGAGAAGATCGACGATCCGCGCGGCTGGCTGATGGCGCAAATCCAAGGGGCGCCGCCGTCGCTCGCCGAAACCCCGCCGACGGATGCCGAGGTCGCCAAGGTCCAAGCCGATTTCATCGAAGCCAACCGCGCAAAGGACAAGGATCGGCGTAAAGCGGCCGCGAAGGCGATGGTCAATCTCCGGCGGCGCGAGGTCGGGCACGTGCTGACGACGCGCGTGGTGACCGATCGCCCGTTCGCCGAGCGGTGGGTCGCCTTCTGGTCCAACCACCTTTGCGTCTCGACGGCCAACGCGCAGCGACTGGCAGTGCTCGTCGGCGCCTATGAACGCCAGGCCATCCGCCCGCACGTGTTCGGAAAGTTCGAGGACATGCTGCTTGCTTCGGCGCGGCACCCGGCCATGCTCCTCTATCTCGACAACAACGCCTCCGTCGGGCCGGACTCCCCGGCCGTGACGCGGCGACGCGGACGCAAGCGGCGCAAGCCGCCCCGCCCGCGGCGGACCGACATCAACGAAAACTACGCCCGCGAGTTGCTCGAGCTGCACACCGTGGGCGTGGACGCCGGCTACACCCAGGAGGATGTCATCCAACTGGCACGCATGCTGACCGGCTGGACGTTTCAAGGGCCGGGCGATCGCAACAAACATCCGCTCGGCTTTCGATTCGCACCGCGCACGCACGAGCCGGGCGCGAAGACGGTCATGGGCGTTCGCTACAAGGAGGCAGGCGAAGCGGAGGGCGTACACGTGCTCCGCGATCTTGCGCACCGACCGGAAACCGCACGGCACATCGCCACGAAGATCGTGCGGCACTTCGTCGCCGACGATCCGCCGCCGGCCGTCGTCGCGCGGCTTGCGAAACTATGGACCGACACCGGCGGCGATCTGCGCCGCATCGCCACTGCCCTCGTTCACTCTGATGAGGCCTGGCAGGAAAAGCACAAGAAGTTCCGCTCGCCGCAGGATTGGGTGGTCGCTAGCCTTCGCGTGCTCGGCACCAAAGAGGTTCCGCCGCTGGCGGCCGGGGCGCTCAGGCAGCTTCGACATACGCTGTGGGCGCCGAAAGCACCAAAGGGATACGACGACGTCACGTCCACCTGGGCGGACCCGGACAGCTTGATCAAACGCATCAGGACATCGCGGGCGTTCGCGCGGAGGTTCGGCAGCTCGACCGATCCCGGCATGCTGCTCGACGTGGTCGCATCGGCCGATGCGGAACTGATACGGATGGTGCGCGACCCCGCAGCCCGGCCGGTCGATCGAGTCGCGTTATTTCTAGCCAGCCCGGAATTTCAGTGGAGGTGATGGCGATGTCGACGGGTTTGAATCACGACACCTGCATGGATCGCCGGCATTTCATCGGGGTGGCCGGGGCGTGCCTGGGCGGTTTGGCGACGGCGTCGCTGCCGAGCATCGCGTTTGCGCAGGTACCGGGTCGCAAGCGGCTGGTATTCGTCCTTCTGCGCGGTGGGTTCGATGGGCTGGCCGCCGTGCCGCCGACGTTCGATCCGCACTACCAGGCGACCCGAGGCGCATTGGCCGCGAAGCCATCGGACCTGATCCCGCTGGAGCGCGGGTTCGCGCTGACGCCGGGCCTTGCGCCGCTGGCGGAATTCTGGAAGCGCGACGAACTCGCCGTGTTGCACGCGGTGGCGATTCCCTATCGCACACGGAGTCATTTCGACGGGCAGGCCGTGCTCGAGACCGGGCTCGACAAACCCAAGGGTAGCTCGGACGGCTGGCTCAATCGGCTGCTCACGGTGATGGGCGGCTCGAGCAAGGGCGTGTCGGTCGCCGCGGGCATGCCTCGCTCGCTGATGGGCCCGGCTCCGGTGTCGACCTGGTCGCCGGCCAACCTCGAGTCGTTCAGCAACACCTTTCTCGATCGGTTGCACGTGCTGTATCGCGCGGACCGCGAGCTTGCCAACCCGTTCGAGGCGGCGCTGGCGCACCCGGACATCGACCTCGGCGACAATGACAAGTCCATGAAAGGTCGCAAGCCGGACGCACCCGGCAGCCAGATCGACGGGCTGTTTCGAGCGGCCGCCAAGCTGCTGACCGTCGAAGGCGGGCCCAACGTCGCCGCGATGGAAATGAGCGGCTGGGACACGCACACGAACCAGGGGCTTGTCGGCGGCTACCTCGATCGGCTGCTTGGGCGATTGGCGAGCGGCCTGAAGGCGTTTCGCGACGAGATGGGGTCGCAGTGGCCGGGCACGACGGTCGTGGTCATGACGGAATTCGGCCGGGCGGCGAAGCCGAACGGTGCCCAGGGGACGGACCACGGCACGGCAGGGGCGTCGTTCGTAATCGCCGACGGCGTTGCGAAGCGCAAGGTCATCGCCGATTGGCCGGGGCTGGGTGAGAAGGAGCTGCTCGAAGGTCGCGATCTGGCCCCGACGCTCGACACCCGCGCGGTGCTCAAAGGGGTGCTCGCCGGCACGTTCGACCTCACCGGTGCGCAACTCAACCGGGTGTTTCCGATGTCGTCGAACGTCCGACCGGTGGGACGAATCTTCGCGTAGTGGCTGGTGCCGGTTCTCACAAGGTAGTTCGACATCTTTCCTCCCCTTCTTTGTTAAGGAGGGGCCGGGGGAGGTTCTTCGACGAACAGTAACCCCCCTCAATCCCCCCTTAGCTAAGGGGGGAAGAAAGAGCGCCGACCTTTATGGAAGCGCCACTAGCTTTCCGCGATCGGGGAGGCGGGCAGCGCCCGCCCAACCCCGTCTGCGGAAGATGAAACTCGATAAGCTTGAATCTAGTCGATCGGGCAGCCGCACTGACCTTCGGCGCTCTGCCACTGTGTCAGCATGGACTGCGCCTGGTTCATGGTGAGGTCGCCCGCAAACGCCGCCTGCACGATGGCGCGGACCTCCGCGACCGTGGCCGGGTAGTCCACCTGCGCGCTGGCCGCGTTCAGCAGGGCGGCCGTCCCTTGCACCAGCACCTGGTTGAAATCGCCGCCCGACATCGCCGTCGCGTCGCCCAGCGTCAGCGTCGGGCTGAAGCTCGCGGGAATCTCCGATGAGGACAGGTCCGTGATCTGGAACGCATCGACGAAGAGATCGTCCGGCGCAAAGCCGGTCGGGCCCCATCGCTCGAAGTGATTCTTCCAGAACCCTTGCGAACATGCCTCGAAGCCGTGTTCGGCGGTCACACGGAACTCGAAAGGCGCGCTGCCGTTGCCGCAGTCGTCCTGTGCCACGGCCGAGCCCCAGATGAGGGCGGGCCCGCTGGCGGTGATGCGCACCTGCCCGCCGCCCAGTTCGGTCACGTTCACGCGATCGCGACTGTTTGCGGAAATCGAGGTGATCTCACTCAAGCTCACCGCGGCGTTGCTGCAGTTATCCGTGGCACCCAGCGTCCACGACACCGGAGCACCATCGCAGATGTAGGCCGTGCCGTGTGGACTCATCTGAATCTTCGGTGCCGTCGTGTCCTGCACGGTCACGATCTGATCGACCGACGCCGCGTTACCGCAATCGTCCGTGGCCGACCACTCGCGTGTCAGCTCATACTCGCCCTCGCACGCGCCCGGTGTCCGGATCTCGTCGAACGCCACATCAGGGGCAGACGAGCAGTTGTCCGACGCGGTCAGCTTCTTCGCGTCGGGCACCGAATCACACTCGACCACGATATCCGCCGGGTCGTCGCTAAGCGTCGGATCCGTCGTGTCGGACACGTCGATCGTCTGCGTGTGTGACGCTTCGTTTCCGCAGTCGTCGGTGGCCGTCCAGGTACGGGTGATCGTCGAACTGCCCTGGCAACTGCCTGGCTCACTGTTTTCGACAAGTTCGACGGTCGCGTCGCCGCAAAGATCGCTCGCGGTCACCGTGGCCGCCGCGGGCACGTCATCGCACTCGGCCGTCGTGTCTTCAGGAAGCGGCCCGAAGGACGGCGGTGTGGTATCCACCACCGTAATCGTTTGCGTATGCGACGTCGTGTTGCCGCAGTCGTCGGTGGCCGACCACGTGCGGTGAATGGTCCAACGTCCGGAACAGTCGCCGGGCTCGATCTGCTGATCGTACTGAACCGCCGGCGAGGCACAGTTGTCCGTCGCGGTCACCTCAGGCGGATCGGGGACGGCGCTGCATTCGACCGTCGCATCTCCCGGAAGGCCGTGCAGTTCCGGCGCGGTGGTGTCCACGACCATCACCAACTGCGTGTGCGTCGAGCTGTTGCCGCACGAATCCGTGGCCGTCCAGACACGCGTGATGAGACCCTTGCCCTCCCCGATACCGGGATCGTTGGTCGTATTCAGCGTGACCGTCGCCTCGGAGCAGTTGTCGGTGGCGGTTACGTCTGGCGGCGCGGGAATGTCGCTGCACTCGGCAACGATATCGTCCGGTCCGTTTTCGATGACCGGCGGCGTCGTATCCTCCAGCGTGATCACCTGCGAGTCGCTCACGCTGTTGGTGCACTCGTCCTCCGCCGTCCACGTTCTGGTGATCTGCGCCGAGCCGACACAGTCACCCGGCTCTGTCGTCTCATCGAATGTGACCGTCGCGGTGGTGCAATTGTCGGTGGCGGTCACCTCCGGCGGCAACGGTAGCGAGTCGCACTCGTAGGTGGCGTCGGTTGGCACGCCGACGAGCTGCGGCGCGGCCGTGTCCTCCACCGCGATCGTCTGGGTGTGCTCGGTGGGGTTGCCGCAGTCGTCCGTCGCCGTCCACGTTCGCAGCAGGGTGTACGCTGCCGGGCACGCGCCGGGCTCCGTCGTTTCGTTCAACCCGACCGTGGGCGTCGAGCAGTTGTCGTTCGCGGTGACATCGGCCGCAGGCGGAACCGCGTCACACGAAACCGTGGTATCGTCCGGAAGGCCGATGAGCGTCGGCGCCGTCGTATCCTGCACGACGATCACCTGCGTGTGGGCGCCCACGTTGTCGCAGAAGTCGGTCGCCTGCCACTCGCGAATCAGGGTCTCCTCTCCTTCGCACGCACCCGGCTCGCTCGTTTCGTGGAAGATCACCTCCGGATCGATGCATTCGTCCGTGGCGGTCAACTCGGGCGCGACGGGAATGGCATCGCACTCGGCCACGCCATCGGCCGGACCATCACTGAGGACCGGGTCCGTCGTGTCGCCGACGTGAATCACGGTATCGAAGGTTTTGTTGTAGTTGCACCAGCCGCCCGAGACCGTCAGCGACAAGGTGATGTCGCAGTTGCAAGCCTCGTCGGCCTGGACGGTGACCGTCGAGGCCGTCGGGTCCGACGTGATCGTGCCGCAGCCGGAGACCGACCACAACAACGAGGCGTTCGGCAGCCCGGTCGTTTCTTCAGCCGACGCGTCGAACGACTGGCCGGGGCAGACCTCATCCGGTCGCGAGAAGGTAACCTCCGGAGCCGGCTCGAGTGGAAAGCGGACGATCGCATAGTCTTTCAGATCCGACGTCCAGGACGACGAAGAGCGCGTCTTGGGCATGAACGTGGCGTCGGTCGCGCAGGCGTCCACAAGGATCCCGAGTTCGGTCAAATTGACCCCCGCCTCCACGAGCTGCAGGTGTGTGAGCACGTTGGTCTCGGCGCCGTCTCCGGTGAAGTGCTTCCACGTGCCGTCGGAACCGTGCGGAATATCGATGAGGTTCGAGGCGCTGTAGATCGCTCCGGGCAACGAGACTTCTTCGAATTGCGCGCCCGTCCAGACACGCACGCTCGCGACCGGAAAGACGCCGCCGTTCGTGAAGTCGACGCTGATCAAGAAGTCGTCGACGGTGCGCCCGCCGTCCGGTCCGAGTCCGAGCAGCGTGCCCGAGGTGTCCCCGAGTTGCACGACACCGGCCTGATTGAACTCGAAGTCCACGTGGCTGTCGCCGTTGATCGATCTCGTCTCGGCCCCGACGAACACCCACCGATCGCCCGTGATCGGATCGACGCGCGTGTGGAAGTAGGTGTTGGTGATGTCGTTCTTCTGCGGACCGCCACCGCCGATGTCCCATTCCCACGTACTGACGTCCGGGCCGATCAGGTCGTCGTTTTTGTTGCCACCGGCAAAGACGCTGTAGTCGATGCCGTCGCCCTGATTGCCCCAGTTGGAATCGACCATGCGGGACGCGCGGAACGCCACGCCCGATCCGTCCAACGCGGGAAGCCCGTCCGCATCGAGCACGCCGTAGTGCGTGGCACCTTGAGCCCAGGCGTCGCCGAGCAGAAAGCCCGTCGGTGCGCTGCCGGAATAGAGCAATCCGTGCACTTCGAACGGGTCGCCTGGCACGGCCGTTCCTGGTGACGTCTGAGCGAGCGCGGGCGTGATCGCACTGAGCGTCACGATCAGTGCGCCGAGCGTGACACGACGGTGTGTCGCAAGTTTTCTTATCGATGCACGGAACATTCGCTTTCCTCCAGCGATGGGTGCGACTCTTTCGTTGATTTCGTTCGTTGTGTTCATGGCTTATTTGGAACCCGCAAAGCTGCACTGAAACAGGCCGTAATCCATCAGGTTGATGAGACCGTCGTTGTTGAGGTCCATGCACGCACAGCCATCGCCGACGGCGCCGAGCGTCGACGATTGCAGGCAGGCGAACATCAATTGGTAGTCGCCGGCGCCGATGGTCCCGCTGCCGTCGAAGTCGGCCTGGGCACCGCTCTGGCACACGCCGTCGACGCAGGCGTCCGCCGTACACGCGTTGCCGTCGTCACAGGTGATCGGTGTGAAGATGCAGCCTCGCCCCGGGTCGCAGGTATCGGTCGTGCACGCGTCCTGGTCGTCGCACGTCAGCGGCTCATGGGCGCAACCGGTCGCCGGGTCGCACGAATCCGTCGTGCAGGCGTTACCGTCGTCGCAGCCGATTGGTTGGTGGCTGCAGCCTCCGGCGGCATCGCAACTGTCCTCGGTGCACGCATTGCCGTCGTCGCATGAAATCGGTGTGAACACGCACGCTCCGTCGACGCACGCGTCGGTGGTGCACGCGCTCTGATCGTCGCAGGTCATCGGCTCGTGGGTGCAGCCGCCCTGCGCGTCGCACGAGTCGATCGTGCAGGGATCGCCGTCGTCGCAGGAAATGTCCTCGAAGACGCAGCCTGAGGCCGGATCACAGGTATCGGTCGTGCATGCGCTGCCGTCGTCACAGGTGATGCCTTCGTGCTGGCAGCCCAGGGCCGCATCGCAACTGTCCGTGGTGCAGGCGTTGCCGTCGTCACACGAGATCGGGGTGAACTGGCACCCGC
>Ga0210110_1000696_pt1 | contig 10934 bp, 7 predicted proteins | sample China_Galinas_PW_2_FD_184865 | JGI IMG/M metagenome (GOLD analysis project Ga0210110, IMG submission 184865) | Wetland microbial communities from San Francisco Bay, California, USA, that impact long-term carbon sequestration - China_Galinas_PWB_D1... | ecosystem: Environmental > Aquatic > Marine... | reverse complement strand
TCGCGGTCGTCAGGTACACCGTTGGCATTGCAGTCCGGTTCGCAGACGTCGGGAATGCCGTCGCCGTTGAGGTCGGGCATGCCACCGGCAATGTCGGCCGGGTCGAGCACACCGTTGTTGTTGCAGTCCTCGCACTCGTCGGGCACGCCGTTGAAGTTGGTGTCGAGACTCGTTCCCTCGGCCACGTCGAGCCCGTCGGCCACGCCGTTGGCGTTGCAGTCGAGCGGCACGCAGGACACCGATGCGATATAGGACTCGATGTTGTCCTGGATCAATGTGTGGAAGTGAAGGTCCTGGTTGGCGTTGCCGCCGCTCCATGTCTGGCTGCAATAGCTCATGATCGTGCCGCGCTGCGGCGTGGTCGTCGGATCGTTGCACGCGTCGATTCCGTAGTCCTGGGTATGCCCCGTACCGCAGTTGTGCCCGAGTTCGTGGGCGGTCACGTCGATGTCATAGGTGAGCGGGCTGGGTTTCGACGGATCCGGGAAGGACCCGATGGCGTAACCGACGACGCTGTAGGCGTTCGAGCTACACAGCTGGGCAATGTAGGCTTGGCCGCCGAACGGATAGTCGCGTCGTCCGGAGAAGAGTTGGGCCGCGTCGCGATGGACCGCGCCCATGTTCGCGTTCCAGTAGGCGGTGAACTCGGGCAGCGGGCTGGGGTCGACGACGTTGAACAGGTCGTCCGGCTGATCCCAGATGCGGGCATAGACGACCTCGATACGCGTGTCGACGTCGCGCATGTAGATGGCACTGACTTCGCCGTACATGGCGACGATGTAGTCGGCGGCGGCCGTCGCGTCCGGAAAGAGCGAATAGTATTCGTAGTCGGTTTCGACGGCGAGCTCGAGGTGCCGCAGGCCGACGCGCGGCGCGCCGAAACCGGCCACCGATCGCCCCGTGTGGACCTTGGACGGCATGCGGAGGCGATGATCGTTCTGCTCGCGCGACGCCCCGACAACACCGCACAGCGCCACGCCCGGCGGCAGCGAAGGCTCCGGCTGCGTGGCACGGAAGACGCTGAGTCGTCCGTTGGTTAGCCGCCGGCCGTCGCGCCCCTTGGAGGAGAGTCGATAGACCCGCCCGCCGGTGCGGATGTAGCCGGTGGACATGCGATCGCCGATCGCGAGGTACACCGTCGACGTGTCATCGCCTGACACGGTGCCCTGAAACAAGGTGAGTGCTTTCGGATCGTATTCAAGCGGCACGTCCGCCCCGTGCTTTCGGCCGAGCACGAACTTCGTGCCCGAAGAGACGACCGAGAAGGGTTCGAGCTGAAGGTTCACCTGCGTACCGGGCGCGAGCGGGAACGAACGCAGCTCCACGCGGCGGTCGGAGGCCGCTTCGCGAAGTGCCGTCCGATTGACACTCGCAGTCACCAGATCCGAACGCGCCACGACGACCTCGAAAGGCCGAATCGTTCGAACGGCGTCCGCGCGATGCGGGGTCGCTGGATGGGCGTTCCGGCTCGGCTCCGCATCCGCCGCCAGCCCGCGCGGAATCATCCCGAGCGAACCGACCGTCATCGAGACCAAGAAGAGAACCCGTGTCGCCGGCCTCATGGCATTCATGCATTTCTCCCGTTCGGACCGCTTATGCACCTTGGACGCACCCTGTGCACGCATGGCCACCCCGATTGACAGGAAGCGACTCCGAACCGCCCGATTGTACATAAACTGCCCAACCGATGCCAGAGGAGTTATTCAGCGGCACTACCCGCTGGAAACCGCATCACACGGGACATGTGCTGCGAACGCATCAGTAAGGCCCCTACGTCCGCAGGCCGCACCGACGGCGTGCGTATTCTGACGAGTGCGAGCCCGGCCGTATCCCAGGTTTCCGTGAGAGCAACAAGCGTGAGAACGAATGCTCGGCCCAAATTTTCCGAGCAACACGTCGCGGCCGTTGTGATATTAATTCTTGATCTACGTACGGCATGCAGGTTACGATGCATGCGCTCGCGCGGCCTTGACGGGCCGAGACACCTCTGGATCACAAAGGAAATAAGGATGCACGAATCGCTGAATCAATACCGCCAATCCGGAAGCACGGGTACGGCCGTGTTCGTCGTTCCTGTTGTCGGTCTGGTCGCGGCGTTCGTCCTTGCAGTGGCGTACGCCTACGCGGACGTGTACATCCCCGTTGCGGGCTACATTTCCTTTGTTTTGACGGCCGTGTTCGCCGCCGGCGTCGGCTGGGCGGTTTCGTTCGCAGGCGTGAAGGCCAAGTGCCGCAACGTAACCCTGATGCACATCCTGGGCTTCGTGATCGGGCTTGTTGCAGTTTACTTTTCTTGGGTCGCCTTCATGTATGTACTGGCGGCGCGCGATCTGGGAGACGATTTTCATGGCAGCCTGGGGGCGATTCTGCTCCGGCCGGATGCCGTTTGGCACTTTGCGGAGGCGGTCGGTGAATCCGGCTGGTATCAACTGCGCGGAGGGAATGTGAAGGGCGCGTTCCTGTGGGTGACGTGGGCACTGGAGGCGGTGATCGTCGTTGGCTTGGTGACGCTCATGGCGCCATACGGGATTACCGGCCGGGTGTTTTGCGAACGGTGCGGCGTGTGGTGCCGAAAGGGAAAGGGCTTCATGCGCCTGCTGATTCCCCACGAAAAGGAGTTCTTTTCGCGCATCTCGGAAGGCAGCATGGAGGTTCTCGCGCAGATGCCCGTGGCGCCGGCCGACGTCAGCCCGTCCCTGCGCGTGGACGTCGATCGCTGCGACACCTGCCCGGACACGGCCACCTGGCAGGCCGTCCTGGTCACGCATCACCGAAACAAGCAAGGTAAGCTCGAAGAGAAAACAACCAACATGACATCCCAGCTCCTGCTCGCGCCGGAAGGTCTGAAGCGACTGCAGGATCTGGCCGCGCGCGAGCCGGTGAGGCCGGTCGAGGAAGGGGAAGTCGAACATGCGGATGTCAGTGATGAGGCTCTGCCGGAATCCGATGGCGGAACGTCGCACGACGCGGCCGCAAGCACTTAGCGCGACCCTCGCTCGCACCACGCGCAACAATCAACGAGCGTTCATGCGAGCGTCGCGCGCGCAGATAGCACTCACCTCGCCGAACATGGCGACAATAGCCGTGACGACCGTCGCGACGTCACCCGGCCTCGTGCCGGCACGGCGGAACGCCAAACTTGCGCAGAATGTCCTCCATCAGACACCACCGCGTCAGCGAGGACTGAAGCAGATTGGCGCCGACGAACGCCGTAAACCAAAGCCAGTAGACGCTCACGAAGTGCGCCAAGATCAGGCTGATGAGAATGAAACTACCCGCGATGAGTCGAATCCATCGTTCCATGCACATCGTCAAGGAACTCCTTAGCTGCGCTACGCCCCTCCCCGGTCACGCGCCCTCATTATACCCCAGGTTCGTCGATCTTGACGGGCAGTTCGGTTCCCACCCGGACTAGACCGGGCCGCCGATGATCGGAGTCGTCGATTGTCGCTGGGCGACGCGATCCGAGGGCAGGATTGCCGAGAGCGACCCTGCAGACGGCGACGCTCGGCGGACGGCGCGAGGAGCGACACCTGACGATGCCCTACAGATATGGGGGAAAACTCGCGCACGGTGGCGCGAGGGAATGCAACGGGAGTGGATGGGAATCGAACCCATGCAAAGCATTCTGATGATACAAAAAACGGGGAAGATATTGATCTAAATATCACCTACTGTATCATCTGGCTCTGACTGCTTCTCAAGGCACCGGATCTATACAGAGAGCCCCCTGAATAAATTTTATTTATTGCCTGCGAGCAGCTGCGACTTCCAAGCTTCGTTGAGGATCAGCCTCAGCACAGCGACTCTTTGAGGTGGACGCAGCTTGAACACTTCGTCCCGCAAAACCTTCAGCCACTTCGCCCTCACCATAAGCCCCTTCACCGATTTCATGTTGTACTTCCCGAGATGCTTCTTCTCATTCTTGTCTTGAAAGATAATCGTCACTCGTAGCTTGCCCCTGTTGATGGACAAAGGATCTTTCTCGAACTTGTCGTAGACAGACAATGCGATTCGGTTTGACTTGGAAGTCCATTTCAGACCCGACTCCTTCGAGAATTTTCTTGGACGGTTCGGCATGGTGACGCCCTTGAGTTGATTAAAAATTTCTTCGACATTTTCAATTCGGTCGAAAATAAAATCTCCAGTAACGTCAGCACGATTCACGTACCAGCTGCTCCATTCAGGAGACACCCTCGTGAAGCCCTTCATTTCAAGAAGGACTTCCTGGTCAACCCATTGCTTCAATGCTGCGAAGGCTACTTCTGGATCATAATTCATGCTGCTGTTGTTGGCTTGGAGCATCCTCGCTAAGGAACCCTCGACCGATACCCAGCCTGGGAATCCGTCGAATGGCCCTGTATGGCTAAGCACGATCCCGCTCTTCGAATGTTTCTTCCTCCAGGTCGCAGGTGATGGCGGCTTACCTTTCGTGGACTTCTTGGCAGGAATGAATTGCCACCCTCGATCCTTGAAACGCTGACCTTGATGCCATGAAATAGGATGCGGAAAGTAGCCAAACCGAATCGTATCGAGCCCGATCTCAAGCTGGCAATCGAAGCTCTTCCAGGACTTCGGATTCTTGTATTTGTAGACCTTTGGCTTTGCCATCAGAACTCCTGCCCACCAGTCTACGATGTCAAAAAAAGCCCTTCAAGAATCGACCCGTAAGTCCCCTATTTTCGTGGGGAAACGATGCCTGAAACGAAGTCAATTAATGTCTACTTTCTTGGACACAACGTCGCCAGCGGATATCATGGAGCATGTTGGAACCATTAGGAAGGATGCATCCATGAAGAAAACAGCCATCTATCTCCGCCGCTCATCCAGGACTCAGGAAACCACATGCCAACGATCTGAAATCGAAAAATACCTCAATGACAATGTGGTGGCTGGTGAAGTGGCATGGTACGCGGATGAAGCTGTCACTGGGTCGAAGCTGAATCGTCCAGCACTTCGGCGTCTCCAGCGAGACATCGTGGACGGCACCGTCGATACGGTCATCTGCTGGAAGCTCGACAGGCTCAGTAGGAACATCTGTGATGGCGTCAAACTGTTGACCGACTGGACTACGCGAAACGTAAGAGTAATCGCCGTCACGCAACGCCTTGATCTTTCAGGTCCATTGGGTCGCATGGTAGCGAGTTTGTTGCTGGGGATCGCAGAGATGGAACGTGAGCATTTACGGGAGCGACAGGCAGCTGGAATCGCCACGGCAAGAGCACGTGGTACGAAGTTTGGTCGTCCGAAGGCCGTAGATACCACTGCGATCCGCAACATGAAATCCACGGGCTTGTCGGTTAAACAAATAGCCGACTACCTGAGCATCTCGCGTCAATCGGTATACAACGCATTGAGATTCGAAGCTGCATGAGCCATCACGGCCGGAGAGCCATCTGTGCAGAAGATGCCTTGATTGCCTTAGTCTGGATCGATGCGTCTTGGATTTTCCTTAGGAATAATGCGTGAATTTTTGCCCAAGATTGCCGCCTCCCATTCACAGGGGACGTGGCGAATCCGCATTATCAGCTTCACGAAGAATCTTGGTTCCATAAGAATGCTTATGCAGGGGAGTACCTCAAGACTAGCTCGCGTACATGCTTTAGTCAAAGTCGTGAATCGCACTGCTGCCACACTCGGGGCACCGCCCTGCAATATTGCCACTGATGTCGTAGCCACATCGAGGGCATTTGTCCATGACGAGCTTACCGCATTCCGCGATCTGCATCGATCTAAGATAAAACTCTCGATACTCGTCAGGTGGCAATGCGTATTGGTGACACTTCGGAAATGGTCCATTCGCAAGCAATGCATCGAGCGCACACGCTAATCCCAGATGGCACCAGTCCCAAATTCCAGACAAGATGTTATACGCATACATCGCGGAAGCCAATGAATCACGAATCTTCAAGCACTCTTCTACGTCAACCCCGTTGGCTTTGATTATTGATAATGCTATTGAATCATCTGATTCAGTATCAAGAAACGGCTCCAATATGAAAGACCAAACATCAACACGAGATGTCATCGGAATCTGTTTCTTCTTGGCAGTAGCGATTAAATCTTCCTTCAAGACGGCTGAGACGAACAACACTTCACCGCCATGCGTTCGAATTTCTGGAGGGGCTTGACTTAGGAGGATCTCGCGAACCGAATCATAAGTTACGAATCCTGAGGGATATACTGATGCAGGTGGATAGGGATAGTTCGAGAAGGCGATCCCGCTTTCTTTAAATGCAACATTCTCGGTTTTCATTCGACGCCCATGCCCAAACAGGCTTACCATTTTCAGCCACAACCTATTCATTTCTGTCGTCCGAATCGAGAGACTCACATTGAGATTCGGCCGAAGTAGTAACGCTCGACCGCTTCACACGCAAGCTCAACCAATCGAGGGTTACGTCTTATATAATTATCCTCAACGCCTTTGAAAGTATGCCCACTCAACACCTGATACTGCTGATAGGGTACAGCAGGATTCTTAGACGAAGCAGCTGCTGTTTGGGTACTTCGTCGGAGGACTCCGAACGAGAGGTCTCTGTCGATGCCTGCTTCTTGAAGAAGATCGTCCCAGTAGCGGCGGATTGTTTCGACATGGGGCGGACGGCCGTGAGCCAACGCGAAGACATGGCGAAGCTCGCGGTCGATTTTTTTCAGAGCCTTGTGGGTCCGCTTCCAAAGTACTGCCACACGGGGGACTGATCCCTTCGCCCTACCAACCGCTTTGGTCCTGTCGAAGCGAATCGTCCCTTGACGACCATCTATCATGTTTCGCTCCAAACGACAGCAGTCTGTCGCCCCATAGGCACAATTGAGAGCTGTAAGTATAAGGGCGGTCATCCAATCATCAGCGACTTTCAGGATCATCTTCAAGTCTTGTGGCGTGATGACATCGGGATCGGGCGTCGGTTTGGGTGGAGGTTTGAGCAGGGAGACGATTTTTAGAATCTTCTGCTCATCGGCAGTTAAGTCCATTTCATCCAAGGCGTGATGGATAATCGTCTTGATTTTACTGAAACGGGATCGAATCCATACTGGTGACCTGCCGCCCCGTCGTTGTTTAATAATTTTCATGTAGCGTCTGAATTGCTGGCGGTCGAGGTCGGCTACAAACTTTGCTCCAGTGATGTCGCAAAATTCCTTCCACCATGTTTCAGAATTCTTCCACTCTTTGGGCGTGATTTCATCAACCTTGTCGTCCAGATAGAGTCTTCCAATCTCCTCCAGCGACTTGGATGGAGGTGGGGGCTCCAAACGGTGGAGGTAGCCGATCTGCTCGATCTTGGTCTTCTGAGCGACGAGCTGGGCGTTGGAGTGAATCTCGCTGGCAACGACCGCCCAAAAGGCATCCTCTTGGACGTGGTCAGCTACTTCGACACTGCCGTCCTTGTCGATGGTGATCTCGATGGGGCGGCGAAACACGGCTTCCGGGTCGTCATCAAACTCGCGGAGGGTTGCCTTGCCTGTGGTGACGCCAAGCGTATGTCCTTCCTGTTGGGCTTGCCATTGTCGATAGGCGAAGATCGCTCCGGGCTTGTCGTCGCTGTTGCCGAAATACTTCCGCCCCCCATCCGCAGGCACCGTGAAGTACCGAACGATTTCACGCCCCCCTTTGGTCTTAGATTTCTGCTTACGAAGCCCATTGACCACGTTGCCGTTGCGGTCGCGGACAAAGTCAGGTGGTGGTCCCTTCTTCATGGGCAGCAGTCCTCCAGGGCGTTGAACTGCGGCTAACTATATCATCTACTGTATCACCATGCAAAAAACGCCTGAAAAAGTGACGGGAGTGGATGGGAATCGAACCCACCAGCCGCAGCGCTAGCTACGGCTCAACGGCTTTGAAGGCCGCGGGACCCACCAGGCGTCCGGACACTCCCCGAGTCAGCGCTGCAGCGTAACGCGCCCGGTCGAGTCTCGCCACAGACCGTAGCGCACCTCAAGTCGCGCCGCTCCGTACGGGTTCTCGCCACGCCGATGAATCGCCCGCTCCCTCACGGTCGCGGCTCTGATCTTCCCGGCTCCCGGCAACCGGGCCGCGCACGAAAAGACCCGCAGGCCAGCCTCGGCCCACGGGTCTTGGGGATTAACTCAATGTGAAGTCTGATGCCGTGAGGCGATGCCACACGGCCGCTTGCTACACCGCCTGCACGGCGTCCGGCGAGAGGTTGTCCAGGAAGCCCTCGAGCTTCCGCGCCCGCACCGGGTGCTGCAGCTTGCGGATGGCCTTGGCCTCCACCTGCCGCACGCGCTCACGCGTCACCTTGAAGATCTTACCGACCTCCTCCAGCGTGTAGGTGTAGCCGTCGCCGATGCCGTACCGCAGCTTGATGATCTCGCGCTCGCGGTAGGTCAGCGTCTTGAGCACCTCTTCGACGCGGTCTTTGAGCATCTCACCGCCTGCGGTGCCGACCGGGGACTCCACCGATTCGTCCTCGATGAAGTCGCCGAAGTACGAGTCCTCGCTTTCGCCGACCGGCCGGTCCAGCGAGATCGGGTGCCGCGAAATCTTGAGCACGCGGCGCGCCTCCGACACCGGCATCTTCGCCCGCCGGGCGATCTCGTCGATCGTCGGCTCGCGCCCGAGTTCCTGCAGCAGCTCCTTGCTGATGTTGCGCAGCCGACTCATCGTCTCGATCATGTGGACCGGGATGCGAATCGTCCGGGCGTGATCGGCGATGGCCCGCGTGATGGCCTGGCGAATCCACCACGTGGCGTAGGTGCTGAACTTGTAGCCGCGCTTGTACTCGTACTTGTCGACCGCGCGCATTAGGCCGGTGTTGCCCTCCTGGATGATGTCCAGGAAGCTCAGCCCGCGGTTGCGGTATTTCTTGGCGATGCTCACGACCAGACGCAGATTGCCGCCGGACAGCTTGCGCTTTGCGTCCTCGTATTCGACGAATACGCGCTCGATGTCCTTGAGGCGGACCGCGAGGGCCTCTTCGTCCTCCAGGCAGAGTGAGCGAATGCCCTCCAGCTCCTCCGTCATGGCGACGAAGTCTTCCTCGGGCATGGTGCGCCGCTTGCTCTGGCGATCGAGCCGCCGGTCGAGATCCTTCATTTTGCGGAACAGCCCGCGCAGTCGCTTCATCAGCGGCTGGATGCGGCTGGTCCGAAGGGACAGCTCCTCCAACAGCTTGGAGACCTTGCGGCGGCGCTCGCGCATCTGCTGCTGAAGCTCCTTGCGCTTCGCGGCGGCCATGCGCGTCGTCGTCATCTGCTCCCACGCCTGCTCGTTGAGTTCGATCAGCGAGCGCACCGTCGCGAGGTTGACGGGAATGCGGGCGCTGATGCGCGACTTGGCCGCGTGCTCCGACGTCGAGATCTTCATGGTTCGATCGAACGGCAGCGACCCGTCATGAACCTGCTGAAGGATGTCGACGGCCAGGCGACCGCAATAGTCGCTCTCGAGCACCTTCTGGCGAAACGCCATGCGCGTCAGCTCGATCTTCTTGGCCAGGCGGATTTCCTCCTCGCGCGTCAGTAACGGAATCTCGCCCATCTGCGTCAGGTACATACGCACCGGATCGTCGATCCGCTTGATGCCCACCTCGTCGGAGGGTACCGCCTCCGCGAGGAGTTGTGCGTCGCCTGCCGTCGCGCCGCCGGACTTGCCGTCTCCGCGCGCTGGAGCGGCCTGGCGCTTGCGCTCGCAACGCGACGCCTCCACTTCGTCAAGCGTCTCGATCTTCGCCTCCTCAAGACGCATCATGATCGTCTCGAGTTGCGAGGGGTCGATCGCGTCGTCCGGGAGAAGCTCGTTCATTTCCTCCCAGGACACGTAACCGCGCTTCTTGCCTCGCGCGAGCAATTCCTGAACTGCGGATTCGATCTCATTCACTGGATGTTCCATCACGTCGGCCATGGCAACTCCAACTCAATCGTCGCTACACGTCCATCTGACCTTTACCATCAGCCACCGATATCGCCACCGGCCCGGCGACGAAGTCGCTGGGGCACGAAATGGCGATGCGCCTCCAATCCCTCCTGCAGCGCGGCGCCCACCGGGGAACCGCCCGTCAGCACGGCCGCTTCCTCGCCGGCCTCCCGCACCGTTCGCTTCGCATCTTCCAAATCGGCCGCCGCAATCCGGCGGCCAATGCGCGACAGCGCGTCGCGAAGCTCCGTCTCGTGTCGGGTGCGCGATGATCCGCGCTCGGCGAGGTCACACGCCCGCTCCACGGTCTGCGGGTCGGACAACGCGCTCAACACGTCGACCATGCGAAACTCGCCGTACCGATCCGCCAAATCCAGGGCGACCTCGGCAATGCGGCGATCCCGCGGGTCGATGATTCGTCCCACATCGGGCAGCTCGCCGACGGCGGCCAGCAAGCCCGGCTCACTCAACACGACCTCGAGCACGCGGGCCCAATCCCGTTGCTCGCCCAAGGCGCGCTCGGGCGCGGTCTGCGGCACGTTCGCGACGGCCTCGCGCGACGACGAGCGGCGCGGCGCCAGCCGCGACAACGTCGCCTCGACCTCCGCGCGACCCATGCGAAGCAGGTGCGCGACCTGATTGACCATGAGCCCCCGTTGAATCGCATCGACGGCGTGACCGTCGGCCCCCTCCGCCACGATTCGCAGAAACTCAAGGATCGCCTCGCGACGCGTCGCATCCGACGCCCTATCGCGGAAGCTGTTCTCGATCTGCAACCACTTGAATTCTAGCGCGCCGACCGCGCCGTTCAACACGTCCGAAAAGGCGGAAGCATCGTGGGTGCCGAGAAAATCGCTCGGATCCTTGCCCTCCGGAATGCGCGCCAGCCTGGCATCCAGACACCTCGGAAGTGCCACGGTAATGGCACGATCGGCCGCGGCCGTTCCCGCGCTGTCCGAATCGAACAAAAAGACCGCTTGCTCGGTATAGCGGCGCAGTAAATCCACGTGCTGATCGGTCAACGCCGTCCCCAACGTCGCCACCGTCTCGGGGAAACCGG
>Ga0210110_1000695_pt1 | contig 10942 bp, 12 predicted proteins | sample China_Galinas_PW_2_FD_184865 | JGI IMG/M metagenome (GOLD analysis project Ga0210110, IMG submission 184865) | Wetland microbial communities from San Francisco Bay, California, USA, that impact long-term carbon sequestration - China_Galinas_PWB_D1... | ecosystem: Environmental > Aquatic > Marine... | reverse complement strand
TCGCGCAGCTCGTCGGCGTGCTCACAGACACAACGGTACAGGGGACTGGCCCGAGGGTTGCGGGGGCGATAGAGCTGTTCCTGGGTTGTGGCGTCCGTGCGTTCCATAGTTTCCTCGCTCGGGCTGAATCAAGACCTTGAAGGGTGAATTCAAGGAGCGTATGAAAACGCTGTAGCGATACCAAAAAAATAATGCCTTGGCCTTCAACGAATCTCAGCTTTCAAAAGGCATACATAAGTAGGGCCATCGAATGAAGAATAAAGGGGACAGACCATGGTTTTTTTGCGAAGCGGACGAGTATCAGAGATGATACGAGCAAAGGACCGTAGGATGCGGTGACGATAGGAACCGCATCATTCACGTTCGTAACTTAACCTCGATTGATGCGGTTCGTTCCTTACCGCATCCTACGCGGGCTCCCCCGCGTTCTCGACGTTTGAGACACGTCTCAAGAAGGTCATGATCGGGGAGAAAAAGGGACCCAGCATTTAGGTGAAGATGTGCGTCGAGGCAGATGTCAGCGGCGGTGGTCTCAATGACAAGAAGGAGGAATGGTCGAAGATTATGGACAAGAACAGCGACGCCAAGCAGGGGGTTCCCGATCTCGCCAGTTATCTGAAGTAAAGACCGACCTCCTACACAGTGGCGATCACGGGATACCGGGTGCTCTAGGATGTTGCGGGCAAGGCCAGGCATGGGAAGTCCGGTTACGCAAGATGGGATCTCGGGCGAACGAAAAATCCAATCGCGGATGTGACCTCCGACCCGATCCGAGATCAAGACAAGGTCGTTGCGGACAAGCTCGACAAGATTCGGGACGATATCCGTAAGGACGATGACACCGCCTGACCGGGGCGGTGGCACGTCAAGATCGACATGGAGTACCAGGTATGAGAGCAGCAAGACAAAGGCGATCGAACATCGGCTTCAGTGCAGGCTCGGAGACTTTCAAACGTGGTTCCGTGGGTGCTGTTGTGATCTCGGTCCTTGGGGCGTACACCTCTCCGGTACAAACGCGCAGAGGGCACGAATTTCTGCGGGGGCGCACTCGCGGCAGAGGCATCCTTGCCGTCGAGCGGCCCCCCCACCGCTTGGCGCGTTTCACGATCCAGCTGCTGTTGCTCGCCGCCTTGTGCGTGTTACAGGTCCCTACACCAGCTATGGATCTGCCGTTGCGGGGCGTGGTCAAGATCGATGCCCAAACAGAGGCCAAGCGACGCCAGGGAACGGGTTTCGTGGTCCGCGTAACGAGCGAGGGGGTCTACATCGTCACCGCCGGCCATGTGGTCGAGGGGGTCAAGCATCCACGCGTCGCGCCCGCGGCCAATCCCAACGTCTGGAGCCGGGCACGGACACTGCGCCTCGACCCTGACGGTGACTTGGCGGTGTTGCTGGTCGACTCGGCGCGGGCCAACGAGCACTATGCCAAGATCCCCTTGGCCGCGGATGTGCCCAAGCTCGACCAAGAGGTCACGGTCATCGGCTTTCCGCGCTTCCTCGGTGGGTTGTCGATCTTGCCCGGTCGCGCCACCCTCAAAGGCCAAAGCCTCGTGTTCTCCCAACGACTGGAGGAAGGATTCTCCGGCAGTCCGATGCTGCTCGATGGGCGCATCGCCGGTATCGTCACGCGCAGCACGCCGCAGCGTGGGGTGGGTGTCACCGTCGATGCCGTGCGCAACTTCCTTCGCGGGGCAGGTATCAGGTCCGGCCCTGATCTCGATGTGGAGTACATCCGCCAATGGGGCGTGGAAGGGGACGGTGAAGGTCAGTTCAGGACGGCCTGGGGAATTGCGACCCTCTGCTGCCCGACATCGGTCTACGTGAGCGACAGCGGGAAACAGGATGGGCCGAATATTCAGGTCTTCACCGGCAGTGGGCGTTATCTGGGGGGCGTGCGCGGCTGGGTCGCCATGGGCAATCGCCTCGACTTGGGCTATCAAGGGCGCATCTATGTGCTCAATTACGACTCGGGCACCGCCCAGAACCAGCGTATCGATGTCTACCGCCCCTACGCAGGCGACGACTACCGAATCGAGACCCGGATCGCGTTGAATGGTCGGGCACCAAGGGGGCTGGCCACGGACGGACAGAGACAGGTCTATGTTACTGATATATCAAACAACTCAGTCAGCCGCTATGATGAGGGCGGACGGCTGACCAAGCGCTGGGGTAGAGCTGGCCAGGGCCCCGGCGAGTTTAACGATCCATGGGGCATCGCGGTCGATCGCTACCGCGACCGGCGGGTCTATGTCGCCGATAGCGGGAATCATCGCGTCCAGGCATTCACCCCGGATGGCCGCTTCCTTACCAGTTGGGGCAGCAAAGGGAAGGGGGATGGCCAGTTCGATTGGCCCATCGACATCGCCGTAGACCGGGAGCACGGCTACGTCTACGTGCTCGATTCACGCAATGCACGGGTACAGGTCTTCGAGCCCGATGGTACCTTCTTGGGTCGGTTTGGCACGCATGGTGCCGAGCAGGGCGAGCTCCTGGAGCCGTCCGGCATCGCACTCGATGGCGACCGTCACTGTTACGTACTCGACACGGGTAATTTCCGCGTCCAGATGTTCTCGATCGCATGGCACTAATGCCGCTCGTGGGCAGCGCACGGGGCAGAGCAGGGTCCGGTGCTGGGCAGGCCGATGTGCTCAGGGATCCTGGGGCTCGGTCCTGAGCGACTTGATACCAGCAAGCAAGGCCACGACTGCCCCGAGCGCACCGCCTAGGGCAGCCAATACCTGCCAGGTGACATGTCGGCTCCAACGCTCGAAGTGAGACAACCTGTGATCGTCCGCGAAGTCCCGGGTACCGCTTCGCGCGACGCGTGCCAGCCCACTCAACCTGAGTGCAATGGCAGCATGTCCATCGACCCGCGTAAGCCCGAAGCCCAGCAGCTCGAAGACGCCGTCGGGCTCGAGCCGTAAGAAATGTCCAGCTGGGATCCTGTTTGATGGTGCATCGACATCAGGGTAGTCGATCGTCGCGGGCTCGAGCAGTGCCGAAAGCGCCTGCCCGTGGGTACCCTGCCGTGTGATGTCGATGGCCGTTACGGGTATCGGCTCGTTCTGAATCGCCTTCAGCCCGTCCGTCGGCGGTAACTCGAGATTGATCCTCAAGCGGTCGTCCCGACCCTTGACGGCGATCAGCGGCTGTTGTGGGGCGGGGGTGACGCGAAGCCATTCGCTGGCAGTCGCGGGCGGTGGTGCGATAGACGAGACAGTTGCTGCGTTGTCGATCCAGACATTGGCGTGGGGACCAGGGTCGATCCGGGCGATCGGATCCTTACCGAGTAGCAGGATATCGAGCAGGGGCTCAGCTGTGCCGCTCGCCTCGAAGATTGCGCTGTCGCCAGGCTGTACAAAGAGTCGTTTGAGTGATGCATCCGAGCCCTGGGTCAAAGGTCGGATTGTCACCCTGGTATGCATCGGCAGGGTACCGGCGGTGATGGTAAGCGAGGAGTCGGCGTCCCGGGGCCACCACACCGTCTTCCCTGGCGTCTTGATCGAGCCGGGGATGCGGGTGGGGTCGGCGCGCTGGAGTGTGGCCGCCCGAAGGCTTATCTGCGTGAAGTCCTCGAGCTGTGCGGAGAGCGTGCCGATCGCGTCCACCACCGGCGACGGGCGATCGCCGCCGACGACGAGGCGTACGCGGCTGACCGTCATGGTGACCTCGACCCGCGTGGGTGTCGGCGCCTGTGCGTACCAGACGAGCAGGACCAGGACGAGAAGGGCAAGGATGAGTACCAGACCGCCGATCCAGACCGTGCGGGTCACTTCAGCACCGGTTGGTGGTAGAAGGACAGGGTTTGCGAGAGCGGGTCGCTCGTCTCTCGCGAGTACCCTTTCACTACGAGACGGTACTCGCCCGGCACCGCCGATGTCGCATCCCAGCGGAACGAGACAGGTGTGTTGGGGCGTACATCATCGAACTTCTGTCCTTTGCCGGCAGCCGCGGAGCCTGGGCCGAATACGGAGAATTTCAGGTACGCCCGCTCGCTCGTCTTGACCGTAAAGCGATAGGCGTTGATACGCTCTGGTGGCTGGGAATGGTACAGGATCACCGGTGCCGCGCGGTCGACCCCGGTCTCAAGGGCTCGGTGGCCGATGAGTGCCTTCACGCCCAAGCCCTCGCTGCTCAGCCCGTTCAGCTTGGACAACACGTCCCGCGTCGGCCAGCTGAAGATGTTGTCGAATCCCGGTTGCCAGGGTCGTTGCGGCCGCAGCCGATCCATCTTGTAATAGTGGATAGGGTCCAGCTCGCGGACCGTCAGGCTCACCTCTGCCGGCTCGGGCAAATAGAAACGCAGCTTCAGGGAATCGGGTGGACGTGGTCCCTGCTTTTCGCGGTAGTCTACCATCACCGCGATGAGCTCGATGTCATCGCCAGCGATTGGTGCTGCTAGCGTACCCTCGTAGCGGTCACCGCGATCCCGGTAGGCCAGATCCTGACCCCGACCCAGCGTTGATGAGACCCAAACCAAGAGGGCGCAAGCGATCCATAACGCACCATGCGCGTTACGGTTATGAGACAACCATCGGGGTAACATAGATTGTAGCTCGACGTTAAGTTGCAGTGATTGTTGTTTGCGCGCGTCTGTTTCTGAGATCCGGATTAACTTATCCGCTTCGCATTGGGAATTGTAAGGCCGTTATTGTCCATTGCCAATCCCGCGCGATTTCTGCGGACCGTATAGAGCGTGCGCATAAATCAAAAACCCCGATCCGCGGTCGAAAAAAATATCGGCCGGTAGCTACCATCGGCACCCGTAGCAGATAAACGGCCGAGCAAAATCCACTGGATTGTAAGGTGAATTGATCAGTTAAATCACCACCGGCAAAGCCGGTGGCTTATTGGATTAGCCCCTCAAAGGGGGCTACAAAACCATGAGCCGCCCAGGGCGGCTATATCAACGTAAGAGGTCCAATTGATCATATTTGGCATCTTCATGCTCCTGATCTCGAACATAGGCGGAGTATAGGAAGTATAAACGCCTCTTCCGGACCGGAAACGATGTCGTTCACTAGCACCGAGAGGCCAACTGCGCGAAAGCCGACGCAAGAACCTGCGTGTTTTCTGCCCCCTGGCCCGGCAATCCTCCCGTTTGAGGCGCAGGATGGGTAGATCTGGCATCCGGATATGGCGGAAGAGACGGCTACGGGTTGCAGCTGGAGCTGTCGCGCCCGAGCGTCTATGCCTTCCGCGACGCGCTGATCGAGATCGGAGTCGAGGAGTGCGATGCCCGGCGTCTCGCACTCGCAGCCGGACGCTCCTGGAGTGTCTATCGCCGTCGCCGCGCCACCAACCGCGCGATTCGCAGCCTGAAGTGGCTCGGGCTGCCGGAGGCCGATGTCTTGGCAAGCCTCTACCTGCTCGGTGCCTGGCATGGCGAGAAGGCAGCGGACCGGGTAATCGTCGGGCAGCTCACCGGAGAATCCTACGAAGTCGTCGAGCGGAAGCTCCGCAAGCTCTCCCGGGTCGACGATGCCCCGGTTATCGCCGTCGGTACGGTCTAGCGCGCCAAGGCACCGCTGGAGCTGCTGGATCTCTTCGCAAGCCGGATCCCCGCTGCCGAGCTCGACCGCTTCTTCGAGATCGTCGAGGCCCTCCTTGTCGAGCCCGACCCGATCCTGGAGCTGGGCTTCATACAAGAGCTGCTGCTCCCGTTGGCGAGCCTCCCAGGCGACCGGAATGAGGCTCGTGCGCCGCGCCCGGAAGAGCGCCTTCCCCTCGGCGTCGATGGCCCGCCGCTTCTCGGTGCGGATGATGAAGGGCTGCACCCGTTCGCGGCTGACGGAGCCGATGTCTGCAAAGGTCTCTTTGTCCAGCAGCGACAACAAACGATGGAAGGCATCCGTCTTGCCCTGATGCGGCGTGGCAGACAAGAGCAGAAAATAGGGCGCCGCCTCGGCAAGGCCCTGGCCCAGCTTGAAACGCGCCACCTGGTCCGTGCTGCCGCCCAGACGATGTGCCTCGGAAAAGGACGCCGCGTCCGGGCGGGCGCGGTGGGCGATCATCTCGGGCGGCGAAGGATCTCGCCGGCTGGTTAGAGGTCGAGCGGGCTTTTCGTCTCTTTGAGCGTGGTGCTTTGGACGGTGTTGGTCTATATCATGGTGGTTCTCAGGTCGCTGTGCCCAAGCAGCTTTTGGATGGTGCGGATATCGTAGTTGGCCTGCAACAGATGGCTCGCAAAACTGTGGCGTAGCGTGTGGGCGGTGGCCCGCTTGGGAATGCGTGCCTGCCACACCACCTCCTTGATGGCCTTCCGGAGTAGGCCCGCCGCCCGCTCCATGCGATGGTAGGTGCACCATTCCAACATCTGGCAACAAATACGGCATCCTTACAACACAATGCTCAAGGCCGTTTGCCGGCTGCTTGACGCTCACGGTGATCCGATATGAAATTCCGCTGTTCCTCCTCGCTGAGGTGCCGGGGGACAATGTTTCGGGCGTATTCGATGAGCTCCTGACCGGAGGGCAGATCCACATCCCAAATTCGTGCTGTACTGTCACGAGAAGCAGTCACTAAGCGCTTACCGTCTGGTGAGAATTCGACATGTGGTATTCGTTCATGATGACCTCGTAACGTAGCAATATGCTCGCCAGTCACAGTGTCCCACAGCCGGACCGTTTTATCATCAGAGGCAGTAGCTAGTCGCCGGCTATCTGGGGAGAAGCTCGCATGCGTGATTTGACGGGCGTGACCTCGTAAGGTCACATGAGGCGAGCCCGTTGCGGAGTCCCATAGCCTTGCTGTTTGATCGTAGGAAGCCGTAACAACAAGCTGGCCGTCTGGTGAGAAGGCGGCGTGCCAGACAGCACTTGCAGTCTGCTGGTGCCCTTGCAGGGTTGCAATGTGCTCACCAGTTACCGCATCCCAGAACTTCGCTGTGCCGTCACCCGATGCTGTAACTACAAGGCTGCCATCAGGAGAGAACGCCGCATGCGAAACATAAGCCTGGTGACCTTTTAGAGTTGTCAAGGCCTCACCTGTCACGGCATTCCACAGGCGCGCTGTGCGATCGTCTGAGCAGGTCCGAAACCGATGGGGTCGGACCACGCTATCCTGCTGATTAAACGAAAGAAATACCTGACAACAGGCCGAAATTCCGGCTTAGAACGCCTATTTCGGGGCCAAAAACGTCCATTTAAGTCGAGAGAAGGACGTCGACGGCACCGTCTACGACATCGACCAGCGCTTCGGCCTGCGCCGGTTCGCCGACACCGACGGGCACACGCTCACCTTCAGCCGCGACGGGGTCGAGCACTCCAGCGGCAGCCGAAAATGAATTGCAAAATGAATTGGACAGCCATCTTTTTGGAGCCCCCAAAAGCGCAAGCCCGAGCGTGCCCGCTGGTGTCCCTATCTGCAACGTTCAGCGACTCCAACGCAGAAATATGGCGGCCACAGCGGGCCAATTGGCAGGAATGACAGAGTGGGACCGGAAACCGGCCACGGGCTTGCCCCCGATCGTCTATCGGGTGCGGTTACGCGAGTTCAAGGAGAGCTGAGATGGTTCAGCTGGGAAATAGCGGCCGGCAGGCGCGGATGCCGCGCGCCCAGCGTTGACGATTGCGCTCGCAAGCCCGCTCGACATGCTCGGCTTGACCGATCCAGGTGCAGAAGGTGGTCTCGAAGTCCTTGGCCAGCTGCAGCCAGGCCGCTTGGGTGATCCCGATCCGCTCCAAGATCGGCGGCAGATCATCGGCGATGGCCCCGCGCTTGTCATCGCGCACCGCCCGGCCGGTCCAGTTGACCAAGTCGAGGTAGTCGGCGAGGTGGAACGGTAGCCCTTCGGGCATGCCTTCGCGCACACCGCCGACGAAAGGGTACAGCTCGGGTGGCTGGGTGGGAGCGGGTGGGATGTCTTGCTCGGGGTTCTCACCATCAGCCGAAGACTCGGAAGCGGATTGCAAGGTGCGAATGCGCCGCTGGATGGAGGTGTAGTCGGAGTCCTCGGGCGTCTCGGCGATCGCGGCGCGCACAGGGTTGAGGTCCACGTAGGCGAGGCAGGCCAGCACCGCGCTCTCGTCGAGTAGGACCTGGGAGAAGTACTCCGTCTAGGTGATAATTGCGAATGCAGAGCCCCCCACCTACGTTCAGGCCAGGCGCCGCCCGCAGTCAATGGCCCAGCCCTTGGCAAGGGCGGCAACACCGCATGGGCGCAGGTGGGGGACTCCCTTCGGGCGGGCCGGAAAGGGGTCGCCCGCAGTGTTGCGTCTCTTGGCAAGGGCTGGGCCATTCCCTGCAAGACGCGCCTTGCGCCCAACCCCTTTCCGACCCGCTACGTCCGCGATTATCACCTGGACGGAGTACCGGAACCGTCCCTCCCAGAAGTGACCAGTGCAGTCGTCCTCCTCGTTGGCCTTGCGGGCGATCTGCTCGTTCAGGCACCGCATGAACCAGCTCACCGAGGTGAGTCGTTCCCGCCAGGTCTCGGCCGTCGTTTCCACCTGTGCCCGCTTGACGTCCAGCAACGTCTCCTCTCGCAAAAACCGCTCCGACAGGACCGTGCCGCCGAACAGCGCATGCCCGCGCTCCACCACCGCGCGCGTCGACCAGGACTCGGCCAGCGGCTGATCCACGTGCAGCACGAGGTGGTTATGTGACGCCATAATTGAGTAGCCGCAGACCTCAATGGCAAAGATCTGAGCCAGCTCCAGCAGGCGATCCTCGATCCAGCCGCGCCGGTGCTCAAAAGAACGGCCAGTGAGTGCATCCTCACCGCACAGGAAGGCGCGGCGCACGCAGCGCGAGATACAGTGGTAGTAGGAAGTAGCTTCCAGACTGATCAGAGATTTCCGTGGCTTGGGCATGAAAGGCCCTCCTTTTTCTAGGCATGTTGTGCTTCCGTTCTTGTACTGTAGCCGTTCCGAAAGCGTTGTTAAGTGGTGGGTGTCCACAAACGCACATCCACAAACGCACACAAACGCATTGCTTCGGCGCCCGGCTGAAGGCGTCCATGGAGGCGGCCGTCCCGCGTAAGCGGCTGCTGCGGGGGATTCTCAAGTAAGATCGGTTCGGCCCCGTGCCCGCGCGGTTCCAGCTGGGGCGAAAAAACATGGCTGTCCATGTCTTCCAGGAAGATACATCGGAGAAGGATTCGATGACGCGCGCCTGGATCCCCTGCTCCTTGCTCTGCCGGTGGTCTGGAAAAGTACGCTCGTACAATACTCCGGTCGTCTACACCGAGTGCACCCCGGAGCACGCGAAGTAAGAATCGTGGATTGCGTGGACGGCAAGGTGCCTATGCTCGCGAAAATGTTTGAGAGCCGACGTATCGGGTATCGCGCCATAGGATACCGGAAAGACGACACCGAGACGTTCTGGGAATAGCCAACAGGATCCATCGGCACTTTCATCGCCGACTGACTAGGTTCAAGCGCCATTGGCGTGGGTTGGCATACAGTCGAATCGTGGACAGCCACTTCTTGGCGCCGGCAGCAGCCGCGATTCCTTGCAGGCGGCACCGAGCCGGCCGCATCGCGCTCAGCGAGCTCTCCTACCGGTGTTGATTGGGCGCGAGGCGCAGTAGCTGGCGCGCCTGCTCGCATTGGGCACGAATGCGCGGGTTCAGTGCGCGTAGCCAGCGCAGGGCGACGGCATCTGCACCATACACGGCCCCGGCCAGCACGCCTGCGATCGCGCCTGTGGTGTCGGCATCCCCGCCTCGATTGACCACGACCAGCAGGACCGACTCGAAACCCTCTTCGCTGAACAGGCACTGGCAAACGGCCCGAAGGGTGTCGACGATGTAGCCGCTCGGGTTCTCGACCGGCCCGCCGGTCCGTGTCGTGCTCGCTCTCGGGGACCTCGGCGAGGCCACTGGCGCGGTAGCGGATGATGCCGCGACGTACCGTGTTCCCGATGTCGATCGGCACGCCTCTCCAGTTCCGGCAAGTCAGCAGGGCCTGTTGACACCATGCAGATACCCAGCGACGTTGGCCATTTTTTCGCAGGACAAGGCGCACTGAGCGCAGTGTACTTGCGCTACATAAGCGAATACAACGAGGAGCGACCTCACGATTCACCGGGAGACTGCCCACCCGCAGAAGCGAGACAGCAAGCCGTCGGAGGAACTGTCGCCTTGACGGGAAGCCTGCGAGAGTGCCAGACGTTTCTCGGCTGACCGAGAGACGCCGTCAAGCAAGGGGCCCCATTGCTCCCGGTTTTCGCGCCGTTCAGCAGGTTCGGGACGTTTCGACGAGAGACGCCCCGAAAGGAAACCGCGCCCGGCATTCCAGAAGCGCGGGGCACGTCATTCGGCGGTCTGCAGCTCGGCTGTGGTCGGTTCTCCGCGACGGGTGTATACAAGAAGGAACAGGGCCGGCGCCAGAAACAGCGTGATAACGGTCGACAGCGCGACGCCGCCGACGATGGCCACGGCGAAGGGGGGCCAGAGGCTGCCACCGCCCAGAGCCAGCGGCAGAAAGCCCGCCACGGTCGTGATCGTCGTCGACAGCACGTGGCGCCCGGCGTCCAGCACCGTGGCCGCGGCAGCGCGCGGGTCGCCCCGCGCTGCCTTCGGATCGTTCTGAAGGGCCGTCAGCACGATGATCGTGTCGTTGATCGACACGCCGATGGAGCCGATGATACCAACCACGACCGGCACGCCGAGCGGGAAGCCGAAAGCCGCGACCGACAGAATCGACAGCCCCGCGAACAGGATGCTGGCGAAAGCCGCGACAAGCGACAGACGAAAGGAATTGAAGGTCAGCACGAACACTGCGAAGGCGATGACCAGAAGGAGCCCGGCGGGACGGCGCAGATGCTCGATGGTGATTGTGCGGGCATAGCTGTCGCCGCCGATTTCCAGACGATAGCCGCGCGGCAACGTGAAGTCCGCGGTCTCGAGCGCGGCGACCGCTTCGTCGACGACCGCCTGCGGCAACCAGCCGGTGTGGGGGAAAGCCTCGATGGTATTCGCGCGCTCGGTGTCGTGGCG
>Ga0210110_1000693_pt1 | contig 10951 bp, 8 predicted proteins | sample China_Galinas_PW_2_FD_184865 | JGI IMG/M metagenome (GOLD analysis project Ga0210110, IMG submission 184865) | Wetland microbial communities from San Francisco Bay, California, USA, that impact long-term carbon sequestration - China_Galinas_PWB_D1... | ecosystem: Environmental > Aquatic > Marine... | reverse complement strand
GATAGCTATTGTGGCGATCGCGGCGCCGCGCGGGCTCCGCCTGAGGCGGACAGGTACCGCCCGCGGCTCAGATACGATAACGCAAACGCTACGAGTGGACTGAATCTGCTCTAACGCATGCTTGTGCTTCGCTATGTTTTCGACTCATTCCGGTATGACTCGACGTCTTGCATGTAGACTCGACCCGGCACACGGTCGACTTCTCCCGCTGCGCACAAGCATGGCACCCGCGCACTGCTCACAGAGCAGTGGTACGAGGGCGCTAGCGGGCACGGCATCGTGAGTGTCGGCAGGCCTTACTGTCCGCAGGTGACGGTTTCACACGATTCGCTGCACCCGTTGATGCACACCTCGTGCGAGCCGGGCTGCACGTCGTTCCACACGACCGTAGCCCGACCCAGTCGGCTCACGTCGAGGGGCCGTGACTGGCGTCCGTCCAGCGTGGCGGTCAGGAACGAGCCGCGCCCGGAATCCGTCGTGATCGTTGCGCGAACGGTCAGTGTGCCGCTGAAGTCCGAGCGGCACGTGGCGCGCATCCGCTGGATGTCGGTGCACACACTCGGGCACGCGATGTTGTGCAGGGCGAAGGCCGCACAGATCTGTTCCTCGTGGGGCGATCCGTTGGCCAGGTTCCCGTCGTCATCATCCACGGCGAGCACCTCGATGGCCGTCTGCGGGTGCGCGCTGTTGTGTCCGCTGCCGCCGACGGTGATCATCGACCAGTCGGTGAAGAGCTGCCGCGCGTAGGCGAGGCCTTCCTCCGCCCCCATCAGGTCTTGCATCTGGAGCTTGAGATCCCACCAGACGCCGGCGAGCACCTGGCCACACTGGTGAATCTCACCCCAGCACGGGTAGCGCTGATGCGCGTTGGCGATATCGCGGACGTAGGTGTCCGGGCCGAAGAAGTCGCGGCCAACGACCGGGTCGTCGTAGATCAAGATGGCGATCGAATCGCCATATCCCTCGCCGAAGGCGCTTTGAAAGAGCCCCAGTCGGTCGACGATAAAGTGTCCGTACTCATGCGACACGACCGTGCTGTATGCGGAGTTGACGCAACCGGAGCCTGCGCTGAGGAAGTTGAGGCTCGGACCCACCGGGGTGAAGAAGGCGTTGCAGTTGGCCGGCCGGTTTACGTTGGTCGGCATCTGAAAGTCGATATCGGTGAACTCGGGCTGGTGCGCCTTCATGAAGTTGTGGGTCTTGTTCACGTGGATAAATGCGTCGACCTGCGCCGTCAGGCTCTCCCCGGCATCGGTGTTGAAGAAGAAGTCACGTTGCGCCGGAACCGCGTCCAATATCGCCGTCTCGGAGATGATCGGCGCGGTCTCATCCTGAAGCTTGATCCAGGGGCTTTCGAGGTCCACGGTGATCGACGCCGGGAGGAGGCCCTCGGACGAAGCGGCGTAGCTGCCATCTTCGCCCGAGTAGGTAACGACGCCGGATGCGTCGCTGACGCGCGCGTCGGGGACGTCCAGCGTAGTGGCCGGATGGACGTCCGTAGCCGGATAAACCCCCGGCGATCCAAGCGCCTGAACGACGCCCGTGATGTCCTGGGCGCCTTCTTTATAGATCTCGTTCCGAGCGCGAACGAGCGATCCGTCGGCCGCGCTGACGAAGAAGGTGTACGCTTCCGGCTGCGGGGCGCTCAAATCATACCCGGAGAACTTCCACGCCCGGACGGCGTCCTTGAAGTCGTCATCGAAGTACACGACGAGGGTCGGTTGCGTCCAATTCGGCAACTGACCGTACTCGGACGAGGACGTCACCGAGTTGAGCGCGTCGTTGGCGTTGATCTGGTCCGCTGGGAAGCCGCCATGCGGACGTCGCGCGAGCCGGAAGCCGCCGTAGGACACGAAGTAGGGCGGCAGCGGCGAGACGAGCAGTCGCGCGGCGCTTCCTTCCACGGAGAGGCCGTCCATGAACTGGCGGTAGGCGAAGATCGTCGCGTTGCCCTGGCCGACACGGCTCTGCCGTTGCAAGCGAAGCTCCGTGTCGCGATCGCCGAACGTGCCGCGAAACTGGTCGATCCAACTTCGGGTGGCGTCGGCGGGCGAGTCCGCCGCGCCGGAGGTGTCGTACAGCGATACGTTGTGTTCCCCCTCGCGGTGAAGTCGGACGGCGGTCTGGCCGTCACGCGTGCCGCGCGGTTGGATCGTCTTGTCGGCCGCGGCGGCGATGCCGGCCGCCGTCAACAGCATCAACGCGGTACCGATGGCATACGTGGTCCATGCGCTGCGCCACATGATCAATGGTCCCTTTCGGTTCGAGCCCGTGCGGATTCGCAATCGCTTCCCGGTCGCGAGACCCCACGGAAGCCACACCCCTGCATGATGATGCTATGATAGCTCTTGGCCTGCCCCGTCGCAATTGACGATGGCTGTTTCGCCACGTTACACGAAGGATACTTCCGGGGTCGGGCGCCATGCGTACAACACTCGGGTGGATCATGCCTTTGGACAGGTTCTGACCGTCGCTGTGGCCGGGCCGCGTGCGACCCGCCCTGGAAGCGGCTAGAATCGTGGCATGCGAAGCGCAGCCGAAGGAAGTATTGCCGGCGCGGGTCGGCGCCGCGTTGGGGTGACGGGCCGGCCGGCCTGGCGCCGGCTTTCCGTGATTGCGGTGATCGCGTGCTGGGTGGCCGCCGGCGCGGGGGCACGGGCGTCCGATATCAAGATGAGCGTGACGACGATCGACGGCCACGCGGTTATGGGAACTTGGCAAGGGTACGACGAGGCCAAGGGCTACGAGATCTCAACCGATGGGGGCGGCGTGCGCGTGTCGCCGGATGAGCTGATGTCGGCTACGTTCGGCAGCAAGAGTTCGCCACCGAAGTCGACGGACGCCGCAAAATCTCCGTCGATGACGTTTTTTCTCGACGACGGCGGTCAATTACCCGGGACGCTACTCGGCGGGGACGAAGAGGGCATTCGGGCGACCACGTCGCTCGCGCGAGATTTGACGATCAAGTTCGACACGCTCGCCGGCATTCGCCTGGTGTCGCCTGCCGGCTTCGACAAGGCGGAGCAGTTGATGGCGGCGTCGCTGGCCAAGCGTCTCCCCAGCGAGGATGTGCTGGTCACGCGCGATGCCGAGGAGCCGAAGGTGCTACGCGGGCGGCTGGATTCCATCGAGGTGGAGCAGGGTAGTTTCACGCTCGGGTCGCGCACGCGCACGTTCAAGACCGATCGCATCTACGGCATCGTACTGGCGGCCGGCGTGGGTACCGCCAAGCCGCTTCCGATCACGGTAGGGCTGCGTGATGGAAGCGAGTTCACGGCGCGGTTTGTGTCCGCGGATGCGTCGTCAATCAAGATGGCGACGTCGGTGGCGCCGAGCGTGACGCTTTCGGTGGCACAGCTCGCGCGTTTGACGGGGCGCAGCCCGCGCGTGGTGTACGTCAGTGACCTGAAGCCGGCCGAGACGCACGCCGAAGGCAGGGTGAATGCGCCGTCCGAGTGTACGCACGACGTCGGGTTGACGGGCCGACCGCTCGTCATCCAGGGCGTGACCTTTTCCAAGGGCATCGCGTGTCCGAGTCGGACCGAACTCGTGTACGATCTGAAAGAGCGTTTCAGCGTGTTCGTCGCTCAGATCGGCATCGACGATGACGTCGGCCCGCGCGGCAGCGTGATCTTTCGCGTGTCGGGTGACGATCGCGAGCTGTATGCGAGCCCGCTCATGACCGGGCGCATGCCGGCCGAGCTCATCCGTGTGGACGTGTCGGGCGTGCATCGCCTGACGCTTACGGTGGACTATGGGGACGACCTGGATATCGCCGACCATGCCGATTGGGGTGGGGCGCGGTTGATCCGCCCGGCCGCGGGATCGTAGGCTTACGCAGTCACCAGGAAACTCATGCATCTGGACTTGACGAAAACCTGCACGATATTGCTTGCCCTTGCGGTCGCGCACGCCAATGCCGACGACCTAGCCGGCGCGCTGAAGCGGGTTCGCGAGAACGAGCGTGCGCGCATCGAGTTGATCGAGCGCGTGACGCCGTCGGTCGTGTGCGTGTACGACAAGGGAGAGCGCGGCGGTGGCTCGGGCGTGGTCATCGATCCAGACGGCTACGGCATCACGAATTTCCACGTCGTGGCGGGGATGTTCCCGTCGGGGGAAGGTCGCGGCGGCTTGCCCGACGGGTGGATCTACGACATCGAGGTGCTTGGTATCGATCCGACCGGCGACGTCGCGATGTTTCGCGTCCTGAGCAAGGATAAGGACAAGTTCGACTACACCCGACTGGGCGACTCCAACGCGGTGAAGGTCGGCGACGAGGCGCTCGTGATGGGCAACCCGTTCGTGCTCAGCGAGGATCAGATGCCGAGCGTCTCGTTGGGGATCATCACAGGCGTTGATCGCTACCAGGCGGGTGTCAAGGGCAACCTGGCGTACACCGACTGCTTGCAGGTCGACGCAGCCGTCAATCCCGGCAACTCCGGCGGGCCGCTATTCAACGCCGCAGGCGAGGTGATCGGGATCAACGGTCGCATTTCGGTCAACACGCGCGGCCGGTTCAACGTCGGCTTCGGCTACTCGATTGCGTCGAATCAAATCGCGCGGTTCGTTCCCACGTTGCGGGCAGGACTGCTGGCGCGACACGGCACGCTGGGGATTACGGTTGCCGACGTGGACGGCGTGGGCGTGGTGGTCGACGAGGTGCGGGGTGGCAGTGCAGCCGAGCGCGCGGGGCTGCGGGCGGGCGACGTGCTCCGCCGGTTCGACGGTGAGGCGGTGACAACGCGCAATCGCTACGCCAGCCTGCTCGGCACGTATCCGGCGAACTGGCCGGTGATCGTCGAAAGCGAGCGGGAGGGGAAGCCGTTGCGCCACTTCATCCGGCTCGATCCGATCGACCCGCGGATGCGCCATCGGTTCGAGCCGCGCCGCGATCAGATCGTTCGGCAAATCAAGCGCACGCTGGATCGATACCGCCAAAGCGTGGGGGTGAAGGCCAAGCCGGCGAATGACGCGCCCGCCGCGGGCAAGAGGAATGACGTCATCTGGCCGGCGAAGTGGACGGTGACGCGCGTCGATTTGAACAACGCCTCGGCCGCGCCGGAGCACTACATCGCGTCGGTCGGCCGGTTTCAGCGCGAGTACGACGACGGGCGTCGCGGCGCGCTGGTCGAGTTCGACGACCAATCGGCGATGCGGTTTCCACCCGGCGGCGGCGATGCCGTGGCACTGCCGGTCGAAGACCAGATGATTCTCGCGGCTCAGTATCTGCTTTGGGAGATGGCGCGGCCGGAGTTTGCGGACGAGATTCCCGACGACGCGACGGACCTCGGCGCGGACGCGCTGGTCCGCCCGTTGGATCAGCGGCTTCACGGCGGTCCCTATGGCGATCACGGCCCGATGCTCGAGGTGCTCGAGTGGCCAGTGACCAAGCACGGGGTCGCGAGATTCGCGTTTGACGTCGAGACCGGAAAGATTCGACGCGTGACGTTGCACGATAAGGTGACGGCCTTCGAAGCTGCGATGTACTTCAGCGACGATCAAAAAGTCGGGGCGTACACCTGGCCGGGCACCATCGAGGTCTACCGTCCGGGTGCCGCGTATGTCGATCGCTTGTCGCAATGGAGCGAGCGGACGCCATGAGGACTCGCTTTGGTACAACCGTCGCGGCCGGGCTCGTGCTTTTCGCCGCGGCAACGGCCTGCGCGGAAGCCACGTCAGGCGGCGCGTTCGATCGGGCGGTTCAATCGCTGTTCCCGCGCGTGGTCAAGCTGTACGGTATCGGCGCCGGCAAGCAGGCCGGCTTCGGCAGCGGCGTCATCGTGTCGAAGGATGGGCTGGTGCTTACGGTCTATTCGCTGCTGATCAACGCTCGTGATCTCAAGGTGGTGGACGCCACCGGGGCCGTGTACGGGGCCGACATCGTCTACCGCGACCGTGACCGGCAGCTCGCTTTGCTCAAGATGAAACCTTACTACGATGCCGGCAGCGGCTCGGGCACGGCATCGCCGACGGGCAAGGGGACCGCGCTCGAATTCCCGTACTTCGATCTCGGATGCGGGCGGCCGACCGGGTCGCGCGACTATCTGGATGCGCTGTTGACGCCGGGCGACTGGATCTTGGCGGCCGGCAACGCGTTCAAGGTCGCCGATGGTGCCGAGCCGGTGTCGCTGGCGCACGGCGTCTTCTCCGCACGGACGCGGCTCGACGCGACGCGCCGCATCAAGGAGTTTCCGTATCACGGTGACGTGCTCGTGTTCGACGCGATCACCAGCAACCCCGGCGCGCCGGGCAGTGCCGTGGTCAACCTGGACGGCGACTTCGTCGGCATGGTCGGCCGGCAGGTGATCTCCGACCTGACCCACACGCACTTCAACTACGCGATGCCGCGCGACGTGCTCTGCACGTTTCTGCTCGAGGCGACGGGCCAGCGCGATCCCGACGCCGCTGACACCGCGGCCGCCTCGTTCGACACCGGGATTCGCCTGGCCAAAGCTGGGTATATCTCGAAGCTCCCGTTCGTCGACCACGTCAAGCGCAACTCGCCGGCCGCACGTGCCGGGGTCCGCAAGGACGATCTGATTCTTTCGGTCAACGACCGCGAGGTCCAGTCGGTGCAGGAATGCAAGTCGCGTCTCGGCGAGATTCCCGGTGACGAATCGGTGCGCCTCGTGATCCGCCGCGGGCGAAGATTCGTCACCGTCCAGATTGATCCGGAGGTGCCGTGATGATGACAGGATCGATGCGTCGGATGACGGTCGCTATGTTGTCGAGCCTCGCGGTGAGCCTCACGACTTCTGCCGCGCGGGCGCAGGGAGAAGACTACGACTTGCTGCAAGCGACCCAGACTGTGTTTCGTTCGTTGTCGGAGCGGCTTCGCCCGTCGCTCGTGCGCATCGAGACAGTCGGTGGTACACAGCCGACGGTCCCGCTTGTGGTCGACGACGGGGATTCGGAGACGCCCAGGGGGCCGCAGCAGTTCGTCGACAGTCCCGGCTCCAATTTCGTCGTGGCCGACGGGCCGACGACCGGGCTGGTCTATTCGTCCGACGGGTACATTGTCAGCAGCAGCTACAACTTCGCCCGCCAGCCGGCGCTGATCTCGGTCGTTCTGTCCGACGGGCGGCGTCTCGCGGCCGATCTGATCGCGCGGGACCAGGTGCGCAAGATCGCGCTCCTGCACGTCGACGCGAAGGATCTCGTCGTGCCGGAGTGGGTGTCTCAGTTCGACGTCGAGGTCGGGCAGTGGGCGGTGGCCCTCGGGCTCGGCTTCGGCGGGCAGCGGCCGAGCGTGTCGGTAGGCATCATCAGCGCCAAGAACCGCATGGTCGGCAACGCCATCCAGACCGACGCGAAGCTCAGCCCGGTGAACTACGGCGGCCCGCTGGTGGATATCGACGGTCGGGTGATCGGCATCAGCGTGCCGATGGCCCAACGTCCGGGCGAGCTTGCCGGCGTCGAGATGTACGACTCGGGCGTCGGGTTCGTGGTGCCGAAGCGTCGCGTCGACGCGATCGTGGCCGAGCTCAAGAAGGGCAAGGACATCTACCGCGGCTGGCTCGGGATGCAGCTCGGTGGTCAGGCGGAAGACGGCGTGTACGTCGGTCGCATCGCCGATCCTTCGCCGCTTCGTGAGGCGGGCGTCATTCCCGGCGACAAGCTGTGGGCGGCGGAGGGCCGGCCGATCCACCACTTCGGGCAACTCGTGCAAACGCTCTACATGATCCCCGCCGGCACGAAGGTTCACCTGTGCATGGAGCGCGAGGGCGAGCCGTATGAGGTCGACGTCGTGCTCGCCCGCAACACCGACCTCGGCCCGCTACCGGACTACGAGGAGCCGTTTGACCCGTCGCTGCCGCTTCCGGGGACGGAGGACGAGGGGGACGGCGGAGATTAGTGGCGCTTCCAGAAAGGTCGGCGCTCTTTCTTCCCCCCTTAGCTAAGGGGGGATTGAGGGGGGTTACTGTTCGTCGAAGAACCTCCCCCGGCCCCTCCTTAACAAAGGAGGGGAGGAAAAATGTCGAACTACCTTGTTCGAACCGGCACTAGTGCCCCGGCGGCGAAACACGTCGTTCACAGGCCAGGAATGCTGGATCGCGGGCTGGCTGCGATTTGGGAAAATGGGCGTGGGACTCTGAATCGCGGAGAAAGCGATGCACTGGCTGAGTTGGATCGTCGTGGTCTTGGCGCTTGCCGAGGGCGGCTGGCTGGCGTTTGACGGCGGGCATGCGTTGGCCACGGGTGACTACGTCACGCCGAGTTCGGGGACGCACGCCGGCGAGTTGGGCCCGTGGTCCAAAGTCGTCGTGGCCGTCGGCATGGCGCCGCGGTCCACGTTCATGAAGTTCGCTCACCTGATCATCGGGTCGATTTGGATCGTGATGGTTGTCTGTTTCGTGCTGCGACTCTCCTGGGCCTGGACGGGCATGCTGGTGTGCGCGGTCGCCGGGATGTGGTACCTGCCATTTGGCACGCTTTTGAGCGTGATTCAAATCGTGCTCTTGCTGACGCCGTCGGTGCGATCGTCCATGGCGGCGTAGAGTTCATGGACGTGACACGTTGCCCACACCATTGGGCTTGCCGGCAGTCGCGATGCGCTCTGTCGCCACGCTGCGCGGGCTTTGTCGAATAGAACCGGCAGGAATCTACGGGCTCACGCCCGGAGTTGAACCACTGCCGCCCGCTACGCGGGCTCCGGGCACGAGCACTCACGTGTGCGCTCCTCCGAAACGTGCCACTCATGAGCAATCGCTTGGCCGGCTTGTCTTACGTGGTCGCCAGATCTCGGACCGCCAGAACCGTCCGCCAGTTGCGTGCGGTGACCGGCACGCCGAGGTGCCGCTCGATGCCAGTGGCAAGCTTGGAGCGGCCGATGCCGCTTGGGGCGTGCAGGTACAGCACGCGCTTCTCTAGGTGGAACCGCTCATCGGGCGCTCGAAGTCTCTCGAGCGATTCGAGGTCGGGGTGCTTGGGCGTTTGGGCGAGAAAGAACAGGTGAAGCGTCTTCGGCTCTGATTCCACTTCCGGAAACGGATTGGCCTTGATCGATTGCTCGAGTTCGTCCACGCCGACGAGTACGACGCCCGGGCGAAACCCGTGCCGCTCGTCGATGGACGCGGCGATGTCCTCCCCGAGTCGCGCCGACGGCTTCCGCTTGCTGTCGAAGACGGCGTTCCCGCTTTGAATGTAGGTCCGGACGTTCTGAAGGCCCAATGCCTGAAGAATCTCGATCAGCTCAGCCATCGGCAGCTTGTTCTTGCCCCCGACGTTGATTCCTCGAAGCAAGGCGACGGCGCGATGTCGCGAGGTAGCACTCGCTCGGCGCTGGCTCATGACGCCGCTTCCTTTTGCCGGGCCGAGGTGACTACTTCGACTCCTCTTCCTTCGGCACGTACGGCACCGCGAGCGGTGATCGCTCCGGCATGAACTTGTAGAGAATGATCATCGCAATGATGCCGCCCGCGAGCATCACCAAGCTGACCGCCTGCGAGGCCGTCAGCCCCACGACGTCACCGGGATTGTCCGCGCGAATGCTCTCCAACAGCATACGCGGAATCGGATAGAACAGGAATATCGACGCCGTGACCACGCCGTGCCGCTTGCGGATGTAGAACATCGCCGACAACAGTCCCGAGAGAATGAAGGCGTGGATCGAGGAAAAGAGCTGCGTGGGCTGCACCGGGAGCGTGTGGTACTTGGCCGCGATGTCCTGCAGCTCGGACACGCTGATTCGACGCGTCGGTACCACGCGCGACGGCATGCGCAGCACCATCTCCAGACTTTGCAGCTTGACCTCGTGGGCGATGAGGTCGGCACGCGCCTTCTTGAGGTCTTTCTCGATAGATTGGGTTTTCTCGGTCTTGCCCTCGGGGTCGGCCTCCTTGGCCTTCTTGTACTCCTCGGCGAGTGTGCGGAATTCTTGGCGCGGTCTCTCACGCGCCTCCACCGGCATGTTCAGCGCATGCTGCGACACGAGCATGTCGTCGAACGGCAGGCGATCCGACGCCGTCGGAGTGAGCTCGGCCGGGACGGTGATCTGCCGGTCCTCCCACTGGCGAGCAAACGCGGGGCTGCCGTAGGGAAACTCCACGGCCCAGACGTACTTCGCCTCGTGCGTGTGATCGACCGTGCACAGGCCGCCCCAGCAGCAACCGTTGAAGAAGCAGCCGATGCGCCCGAACGCCAGCCCCCACATCACGCCCGGGGCCAGAATGTCCATATACATCCGCACCGACACGCGTTTGATCATGCCATAGACGAAGATCGCCGCCGCCGCTCCGAGAAATCCGCCGAGAAACTCGAGCCCGCCCTGCGTGATATCGATGACCGCCCACAGCGGGTTGGGCTGATCGGCGAACAGCGACTCCCAGTAGTGGATGACGAAAAACGCCCGCGCCCCGGCCACACCGAAGACCAGGGCCAGAAAGCCCATGTCCAGTACGACGTCCGGATCGGCCTTGACACGCTCGGCGCGCTTCATGGACATCCACACGGCCGAGAGAAACCCGACCATCATGCAGAAGCCGTACGTTTTGATGCCCCACCCGCCGGGTAACGTGAAAAGGTCGGGATACATGGACCGTTCGATTCCTTTCGTGCGCGGCGCGTCCTAGGGCTCAACGCCGATGTTATCGATCAGGCGACACGAGCCGACGCGCGCCGCGAGGCAAATCCGCGCCGGGCCGTCGATGCTCGCCAGCGGCGTCAGATCATTCGGATCCACGATCTCGATGTAATCGATGGCGTTGACCCCGGCGTCTTCGATACGCCGCCTCATGCCGGCGACGATGGTGGTCGCGTCTCGCTCGCCGGCGGCGACCTGCGCCTGCGCCGCCAGCAGGGCCCGGCTCAACGACAGGGCACACTGCCGCTGACTGTCCGAAAGATAGACGTTTCGACTGGACATGGCCAGACCGTCCGGCTCGCGCACGATCGGACAGCCCACGATCTCGATCGGGAAGTCCAGGTCGCGCACCATACGCCGGATGACCAT
>Ga0210110_1000691_pt1 | contig 10962 bp, 7 predicted proteins | sample China_Galinas_PW_2_FD_184865 | JGI IMG/M metagenome (GOLD analysis project Ga0210110, IMG submission 184865) | Wetland microbial communities from San Francisco Bay, California, USA, that impact long-term carbon sequestration - China_Galinas_PWB_D1... | ecosystem: Environmental > Aquatic > Marine... | reverse complement strand
TGCGGTGAATCTTGCGAATGTCCACTTCCGGCCGGGCACGGGAGAGCTTCCGCCGCCGCGCCGCACGGTACTGAGCGTGCAAGGCTCGGGCCAGCTCGTGGTTCAGCGCGTGCCCGCTTTTTCTCGCGAAGACGCGACCGACGAGCGGCCGACCGACCAGACTCAGGTCGCCGATCAGGTCGAGAATCTTGTGACGCACGCACTCGTCCGGGAAACGGAATCGGTTCTCGATCGGCCCGTCCTTGCCCAAGACCAGGACGTCCTGATAGCCGAGGTGCATGCCGAGCCCGTTGGCCCGCAGCGCCTCGGCCTCGCGTTCGAGCACGAAGGTTCGCGCCGGGGCGATGTTGGCCTCAAAGGTCTCCGGCGTCACCATGACGCGGTGGTATTGGCGTCCGATGGGGCTGTCCGCGCCGTAGTCCAGGTCGTAGGAGACCTCGAACGACTCGCAATCCGGATCGAGCGGCGGCAGGGCGACGAGTTCACTGTCGCCGTCGGAGACGCGCACGACCTCGGAAATGACGTGCGGCACGACTTCCGCGTCCTGGCGCTGGAGGCCCGCCTTGCGCAATCCCTCGACGAAGGTGATACTGCTGCCGTCGAAGCCGGGCAGCTCGTTGCCCTTGAGTTCGATCTGGAGGTTGTCCAGCCCGAGTCCGGCGCAGGCCCCGAGGCAATGTTCGACGGTTTCGATGGAGACCGTACCGTTCTTGAGGGCCGTGCGGCGGGCCCGCTTGGAGACGTTATCGACCAGGGCGGCGATTCGGATCGGCGGGGTCTGGTCGGTACGGACGAAACACAGGCCTGAGTTGGGCTCACCAGGCCGAAGGCGCAGCGAGACCTGCTCGCCCGTGAACAGACCGCGACCTTCCAACTCGACGTCCCGCGAAATCGTCTGCTGAAAACGCATCCGGTGGAATCTCTGCCTCGACGCGGCCGGTCCACCCCCCCACGGGGTCGGCCGACGCCGCATCAGCGGCGCGCCTCCGCCAAAGGCACCACGAACGGACCGCGCAGACCACAACCGCGATCGTCGCCATTATGGCCCAGATTCACCACGTTTTCAACGCGGCGCGGGCCGGAATGCTCCGACGGGAAAACCGGACGGCTCGGGACCGCCCGCCCCCGGACTACTTGCCGCCGCCCGGGGACGCCTTGTATGCCGTGTTCAGGCGCTCGACGACGACATCCGTGATGTCGACCTGGGGCGACCAGTAGATCACTTTTTGGAGCAGAATCTGCTGGCGAACCTGATTCGCGTTCGACGGAGGCTGGGGTGGTAGTGCGTCGCTGGCCAACACGATGTCCAGGTGCCGCTCCTTGGCGACCTGTGCCACCATGTGCTGAATGTCCTCGTAGATGGAGCGGAGCGCCTCGGCCAGGCCCGCGTCCACCTTTTTACTCTGGGTGTCGAGGAACCACTGGAGTTCGGCCTGTTGCAGCGCGAGCTCTTTCTGCCGCTGATCGAATGCCTCCGTTCCCGGCTTGAGCTCCTCCTGAAGCGACTTCTTGAGCTTGTTGATCTTGTCGTTCATGTCGTCGCGCTTCTTGTTGAGCTCCTGCCGGCGCTTCTCGAACTTGGCTTCCAACGCCGAGGTCTTGATGTATCGCTCGGACACGTCGGGCAGGCTGATCACGGCCACGTTGACTCCGGTGGCCGGCTGTTGCCCGAATAGCGCCGTCGCGATCGTGAGCATCAAAGGTGCTGCATTCATGAGACTGTCCTTCTCCTCTTGCGTCGCAGGCTTGCTTGGCCCACGGCGACCCCATGTGTTGATCAATCAGGCGGCTACCCGAACGCCGCACTGCCTAGAACAAACTTCCGATGAGAAAGCTGAACACCTGCTTGTCGTCATCTTCCTCCGAAGTGATCGGCGCCGCGATGTTGAACTCGAGCGGCAACGGGCCGAGCAGGTGGATCGTCAGACGGATGCCGGTGCCGACCGCGACACGGTACGCGCCCGACCCGGCCGTGCCCGAATCCATAAACACGTGGCCCCGCACGTTCTCGCCGAACAGCGGGTAGCTGTACTCCGCGCTGAGCAGCATCAGGGTGTCGCCACCGACGTTGTCGTGACGCAGTCCCTCGTATTCGCCAATCCCGCGGAAGTCGAAGCCGCGGACCGAACCCGTGCCGCCGGCGTAGAATCGCTCGAAGACCGGCGGATCACCGACGATCGCGCCGCCCTGGCCGCGAAACCGCAAGACGCCCTTGCGGTTCAACGCATCCGTCCACAGCGTCGTGTACCAGTTGTAGGAGGCGACGAACTTGCCGAACGTGTGGTCGCCGCCCACCTGCTCGTAGCTGACGCGAAGCCGATCGCCGGTGCTCGGCACATACCGGTTGTCGGTGCGATCGCGAACGAGCGAGCCCTTCACGCCGGCCAGCAGATTCGACCCCCTGTCGGCCGTGATCTCGCTGGCCGTGAGTGCATCGAGACCGTCGATTTTGACGCTTTCCAACCGAAAAGATATTTCACCGGACCAACCCGCGAGCAGGCCGCGAGAAAATCGCTTCCCCCACGACGCGGTCATGCCCTGGCGGCCCTCTCTCCACGCGTCACGGCTGCGGTCGAACAGGTAGAGACTGGTATCGAAGCGAATCGGCCGGTCGTTGAAATACGGTTCGGTAAAGTCGACGCGGTAGCGCTGCAAGGTGGTTCCGGGCTGGGCCTCCAACCGGAATCGCTGCCCGCCGCCGAAGAACGAGCGCAGCTTGAACAGCTCCTTCCAGCTTCTCGGCGTATCGGTGATATCGAAGTTGGCCAGGTCGAGTACGATCGAGCCGACCAGCCCGCTGTTGCTGGTCACGCCGAAGCCGAAGAGGAAGTCGCCGGCTTTGTCTGACTCTTCGACGTCCATCACCACGTCGCGCACGCCCGGCTTGTCGCCGACGGGATACACCCGCGCCGACGAGAAGATGCGCGTGTCTCTCAGGCGGTTCTCGGCCGCCCGGGCTTCCGTCAGGTTGAAGAGATCATCCGGCGGATAGAGGTTCAAGGCGCGCCGCACGACCTTGTCGCGCGTTCGAGCGTTGCCCCGTACCACGACCCGCCCGACGTGGTACTGCTCGCCCTCCTGGATCTCAAACGTCACGCGTACCAGGTTCGGCTCGTTGGAGAAGACGCGGACCGGGCGAACGACCGCGTAGATATAGCCCAGTTCGCCGTAGCGATCCTGGATGGCGTGGGCATCATCGGCGATCACCTTGCGTTTGACGACTTCGTTCGGGGCGGTCGTGATCATCGCGCGAAGCTCGTCCACCGAGAAGACGCCGTGACCGAGAAAATTCACCGACTCCACGCGATAGAGCGTCCCCTCGTCGACGACGAAGGTGACGGTCATATCGCGACCGATGTCGTCGAGCTTCGTTTCGTAGCGAACCTTGGCGTCGAGATAGCCTTCGTCTCGGTAGAAGTTCTGCACGGCGAGGGCATCGGCCGACGCCTTGTCGGCGTCGAAGGCCCCGGTCCGGAAAATCCACCACGCGGTCTTGGTCTCGATCTTGCGCCGCAACTGCCGGCTCGAAAACGCGGTGTTGCCGGTGAACTCAATCTTGCGGATGCGGACGCGATTGCCCTCTTTGATTCGATAGACCAGCTCGCCTGTCGAGTCGAGCAGCTTCTCGTCGAACGAGACGGCCACCTGATTGTAGCCCGCTTCGTGATAGAACGAGATCAGCGCGTCGACGCCGTCGCGAACCGCGCCGAGATCGACCGGGGCATTCGGCTTTTGCAGCAGTTGTTTTTCGAGTTCGGCCGCCCGGAAGTGTTCGTTTCCCTCGAACCGGATCTTGGTCACCATGGCGCGTTCGCGGAGCCGAAACGTGACGACCGTGCCCGCATCGGTGTGCTTGACGTCGTAGGTGGCACCGGCGAATCGACCGGTCCGCAGCAGTCGCGTGACGGCGTCGTCCAGCGCCTTGGTATCGACCGGATCGCCGGGGTGAACGCGGATCACGTCGCGAACGTAGTGTTCACCGGCCCGCTGGAGCCCGACGATATCGACGCGCGCGATGACATCGGCCGACGGCTCCTGGCCGACGACCGTTCGGCCTGTTGCCACCAGGGTGCACACCACGAGCGGGACAAGCCACGCACGACTGCATCGATCCATCGGATACAAACTGACCTATTTTCCTGACCGCGCTTCAGGATTCACCGGCGCAGCGGCAGGCCGCGCCCCAAGACGGCGGATCATACCAGCAGCCTCAGGCTCGGGCAAAGCCGGCGGCGAGAAGAGTGAATCTGCAACCGACTTGGACGCCTCGTCCGCCATTCGCTAGGCTTTCGCCCGATGGAACCGTGGGCAAGCTGGGCGGTCGGCGTTCGCGTGCTGATTCGAGCCGCTCACACCGAGGAATACCCCCTATGTCCAAGGCCGTGTTCGCCACGGGCCGTCCAGTGCCGCAGGCACGGCAGCTCTTTTTAGCCCCGCGATTTATCGCGGTGGCTTGTCGGTGAGGTGAAGCGACAGAGTGCCGCAGGCACGGCACGTCAACACGGTGCATCGCGGCCGGACGGTTCGCAAGCCTGGTGCCGTCCCTGCGGGACTCATCACCAGTGACCGTCACGACATTCCCGTGCTGAAGCACGGGGCTAGCGGCAGGTGACGTGCCTTCGGCACTAGGGCGCTGCGTGGACAAAATCTCCTTGGCCAGCGCGGCGATCCGGCCGTCCGACGGCGCTATTGAGAACCGAGGACGGCGCAGGCTCCGCCTGAGGCGAACAGGTTTCGCTCGCGGCTCAGCAATTCCTTTGCGTGGTTCTAACCTACCAGTCCGCCTTCATGTGCAACTCGTGCACGAGAAACGAGAGGATGTCGGCCTGCTCCTGGATGCGCATGGCGGTCGGCATGCCGGCGCCGTGTCCGGCCTTGGCCTGAATGCGAATCAGCACCGGATCGGTTCCGCCCTGGGCCTCCTGAAGGCGGGCGGCGAACTTGAAGCTGTGCCCCGGCCAGACGCGGTCGTCGTGATCCGCGGTCATGACGAGCGTGGGCGGATAGTGCACGCCGTCCTTGATGTTTTGCAGCGGCGAGTAGGCGTACAGCGCTTTGAACTCGTCGGGGTTGTCCGGTGAGCCGTAGTCGCTGACCCACGCCCAGCCGATGGTGAACTTGGTGAATCGCAGCATGTCCATGACGCCGACGGCGGGCACGGCGGCGCCGAAGAGGTCCGGCCGCTGGGTCAGGCACGCGCCGACCAGCAGCCCACCGTTGCTGGCGCCCATGATGGCGAGCTTCTTGGAGTTCGTGTAGTGGTTGTCGATGAGGTACTCGGCCGCGGCGATGAAGTCGTCGAAGACGTTCTGCTTCTTGAGCTTCATGCCGGCCTCATGCCACGCCTGCCCGTACTCCCCACCGCCGCGAATGTTCGCCACGGCGTAGATACCGCCCATCTCCATCCACACCAGCCGCGACACCCTGAACGAAGGCGTGATGGGAATGTTGAAGCCGCCGTAGCCGTAGAGCAGCGTCGGCGTGTTGCCGTCGATCTTCAGCCCCTTCTTGTGGGTGATGAACATCGGCACGCGCGTGCCGTCCTTGCTCTTGTAGAACACCTGCTTCGTCACGAAGTCGTCCGGATTCATGTCGACCTTCGGGCGGCGAAACACTTTGCTCTCATTGGCGGCAACGTTGTAGCTGTAGATGGTGCCGGGATCGTTGAAGCCGCTGAAGCTGTAGAACGTGAGATAGTCCTTTCGTTCGCCGTCGAAGCCGCGCACGGTGCCGAGTCCGGGCAGGGCGACATCATGCGAGAACGAACCGTCCAGGTTGTATACCTTGACGTAGGAGGACGCGTCGCGCAGGTACGAGGCGATGAACCGATCGGACACGACGTTAACGCTGAGCAGCGTGTCCTTGGTCTCGGGGATGACCTCCTTCCAGTTGGCGGGGTCTGGCTTGTCGATGTTGATCGCGATCACCCGGCCGCGCGGGGCGTCGAGATCGGTACGGAACCAGAACACCGGCCCGTAGGCGTCGATAAAGTCGAACTGAGCCTTGAAGTCGCTGATGAGCTCGGTCACCTCGGCTTCGCGCCGCATGAGGCTCTTGTAGAACACCAGGTTCTTCTGTTCGGTGCCCTTCCAGACATTGATGATCAGGTAGCGGCCGCTGTCCGTCACCTGACCCGAAAAACCCCAGTCCTTGTGATCCGGTCGCTCATAGGTGAGCACGTCGACCGACTGGGGTGAATCCAGCCGGTGGTAGTAGAGCTTCTGATAGTAGTTGACGCCCTTGAGCTCCTCGCCTTCCTTGGGTTCGTCGTAGCGGCTGTAGAAGAACCCGCGGTTGTCGTGGGTCCACGACGCACCCGAAAACTTGACCCACTTCAGGTCATCCTTGTGTTTCATTCCCGTCGAGATGGTCTTGACGAACCACTCCTGCCAGTCGGAACCGGAGCTCGAGGTGGCGTAGGCCAGCAACGTGGCATCATGGCTCGGCGACCAGCCGGACAGCGCCACCGTCCCGTCCTTCGAGAAGGTGTTGGGATCGAGCACCATGCGCGGCGTGCCGCGGACACCTCGCTGCAGGTACAAGACGGACTGATTCTGCAGGCCGTCGTTGCGCGTGTAGAAGTATTGATCGCCACGCAGCACGGGCACGCCGAACTTCTCGTAGTTCCAGAGCTTGGTCAGGCGCTCCTTGATCGCCTCGCGCTCGGGGATGCCGTCGAAGTACGCGTCGGTCGTCTTGATCTCGGCGTTGACCCAGCGGCGCGTTGCCGGGGCGTCCGGATCCTCGAGCGGGCGGAAGGGGTCGGCGACCTTGACGCCATGGTAGTCGTCAACCTGGTCGGACCGCGGGGCAACGGGGTAGGTAAAAGCGCCTCGCTTCAGGCCGCCCTGGGACCCTGTGGCGGAGGCGCGAGGAGGCGTCGCGGTGGGGTTGTCGCGCCCCTCCGCGTTCTGGCATCCCGTGCCCAACCCGACGACCGCCACGAACGCCAGAACCAACACCGCTGGAATATACAAGAGCTTGAAACGACCGACCGACATGACCGACTCCTTCTTTCGAGCAGCACAGCCGGGGCACTCGGCATACGTTCGGACCGACTGTGAAAATATCCACCCTAAAGCCTAATGAAATCGGTCGACATGACAAGCCGGGGGTCGTCTGGTAGCGCGTGTAAACTTGCCGGCGTGTCGGCGACGGCCGAGCTCAGTCCACCGAGGGGTCCAGGCTCTGGGCCAGGCGAAGGCGGTGGCCGTCCGGATCGGTGAAATCGGCCAGTTTGACCACGCCGGGAATCGTGATTGTTGCGCCGGTGAACGAGACGCCGCGGGCCTCGAGCGCCGCGCGGGCCTTGTCGATGTCGCGCACGCCGAGGTTGATGGACGTCGTGCCCGCATTTCGGGGGCCGTCCGTCGTGCCGAGCCCGATGACGGCCCGCGCGCCCGGTGGCACCACTTTGGCCCAATGGAGGTCGTCGTTGCGCAGCTTTAACTCCAAGCCGAGCGTTTTGGTGTAGAAGTGGATCGAACGATCCAGGTCCGCCACGCGCAACTGGATCAGCACCGAGCCGGTGTACGTGGTTGACGCGTCTGAGGTCGCGTCCGCCCGGCGCGGCGCCAGGTACGCGACGAGCATCACCAGGCCGAACACCATGACCGTCGAGACGGTCGCCACTGCGATTCTTCGTTCCTGCATCATGTCCTCTCCTTGAATGGGTTACCTACATCGAACAGCAGCCAGTAGCGTCACGCGGCCGGCCGCCACCATCGTGCTCGTATCGCGAGTCAGTCGCGCGTGCGCGGATCGATCTCGCGTACCTCGATGCGGCCGCCATGCTTCAAGTGCGGGCACGTCCGAGCGATGGCCAGCGCATCATCGAAGGAGTCGGCGCCGACGAGGAAATAGCCGCCGAGCACGTCCGGTCCAGGTTCGGAGCTGGTCCCGCGGAGCACAGGCGCGCCGTGGTCGCTGTCGAGCAGATACCGGGGCGGCGTGAGCTTCTGCCCGGAGATGCCACGACCCTGGCCTCGCACGTCCGCGGACCATTGCGCATATTCCTTGATCCGCTCCGTCATGGCCGCTTCATTCGCCGGGGTGTCCGGGTGCGTTCCCTGACGCAGCAGAAGGAGAAACTCGCGCGTCCCTTTGTGTGATGTGCCGAAGTCAGCCATACCATCTCCCTCATGAAAGGCAATCATGAGATTTCCATCGCGCCGCTCGATTCGCGCCTGCGTGTAGACGAGGACCGCAAACATCACGATCGCGGCGGCCGCGCCCACCGCGGCCGCTCGAAGCAGGTAGAGCCACGTGCCGTGGCGAGCCGGCGCATCGGCTCGCACGCGCCGTGATGCGTCCTCCTCGGACGGGCCCAGGCCGGGAACCTTCCATGCATCCAACGCGCGAACGGTACCACGCAACGACGCGACCTCCCGCGCGCACGCGGCGCAGGTTTCCAGATGCTGATCCACGCGTATGCGCGTCTCGTCGGGTAGTTCCTCGTAGAGGTAGCACGCCAGGTGCTCACGGACGTCGTTGCAGTTCACAGTGCCGCTCCCGATTCCAGATCCAGACATTGAGCCTCGCGCAAATGATTGCGCAAGCGCTCGAGGCCGCGTAGCACGCGCGATTTCAACGTAGAGACCGGCGTCTCGAGGACGACCGCCATCTCCGCGAACGTCAGGGCCGCGTAGTGCTTCAGGACAACCGCCTCCCGCTCGTCGTCCGGAAGGGCGCCCACGGCTTCGGCAACCACCGCGGCCACCCGCGCACAATCCGAGTCAGAGACATCCGGCGGAGTCGCTTGCGGGCTCGGCATCGTGCGTCTCAGGTGGTCCATGCTGCGTTCTCGTGACGCCTGCTTGCGAAGTTCATCGCGGCAGACGTTCACCACGATTCGGAAGAACCACGTCGAGAAGGCGGCGCGGCCATCGAACGAGTCCAGCGTCCGGCATAGTCGAATCAGCGTCTGCTGGACGGCGTCCATCGCCTGATGCCGATCACCGAGCAGACGACAAGCGATCGCCATCGCCGGCTCCTGCCACGAGGCGCACAGTTGCGACAGCGCCTCCCGGTCTCCCGATCTCGCGCGATCCATCAGTTCCCGGCTATCGTCGGTCAAATTCAAGCTCCCGCGGACCGTCGCCCATGGCTCGACAGGGGTTAGACGTAGCCCGACCGGCCGCGGTCGGCGCACGGTCGAATTTTTCGCCCGCATCCGCCAAGCTCGCGACCGCCGACCGTCGCCTATAATACCCGGTCATGGAAGAATCGCGGCTACAGGCCATTCGCGAGCACATCGCCACGTTTCCCAAGACGCCCGGCGTGTACCTCATGAAAGACGCGGAGGGCCGCGTGCTGTACGTCGGCAAGGCGAAGGACCTGCGGTCGCGCGTTGCGAGCTACTTCCAGCCCTCGGCCGATCTGCTCGCAACCCGAGGCCCGGACATCTGCCGCATGGTCGAAAAGGTCGTCGACATTGACTTTCTCGAGTGCGAGTCGGAGGTGGACGCGCTGCTCAAGGAAGCCCGCCTGATCAAGGACATTCAGCCGCCGCACAACGCGATGCTGAAGGACGACAAGACCTTCCCCTACATCGAGATCACCACGCGTGACGACTTTCCCGGCGTCTTCGTCACCCGCACGCCGAGGCTCAAAGGCAGCAAGCTCTACGGGCCGTTTCCGTCGGTGACGGCCATTCGCGACGCGGTCAACGCCATGCAGAAGGCGTTCAAGTTTCGCACGTGCGAGCTGGACATCGTCGAGGGTGACGAGTCACGGCGGTTCTTCCGGCCGTGCCTCCTGCACGCGATCGATCAGTGTACCGCTCCGTGCGCCGCGCTCATCAGCAAGGAGGAGTACAAAAAGGACATCGACCGGCTCAAGAAGTTTCTCGCCAGCAAGCGCACGCCTTTGCTCAAGCAGCTCACCAAGGAAATGGAAGCGGCCTCGAAAGAGCAGCGTTTCGAGGAGGCGGCCGAGCTACGCGATCGCATCAAGGCGATCAAGTCACTCGAGCTTTCCGGCGACGTGCGCGAGGATGTGCAGCCGGAGGTCTTCTACATCGACCCGCGCAAGGGCTTGGAGAAGCTGGCCGACCTGCTCGACCTGGAGGCTCCGCCGCGCAGCATGGAGTGCATGGACATCGCCCATTTGCAGGGGGCCGAGACGGTCGGCTCGATCGTCTGCTTCATCGACGGGCGGCCGTTCAAGCCGGGCTACAAGCGGTTCAAGATCAAGACGGTCGAGGGCGTGGACGACTACGCGGCCATCCGCGAGGTGATCACGCGGCGCTATCGCTACGCGGCCGAGGGCGAGGAACTCTATCCCGACGTGATTCTGATCGACGGCGGACTCGGGCAGCTTCACGCTGGCATGGAGGCGTTTTCCGAGATGAACATCCGTCCGCCGATGGTGATCTCGCTGGCCAAGCGTGAAGAGGAGGTGTACGTCCAGGCCAGGTCGGCCCCGGTGCGCCTGCCGCGGAACAACCCGGCGCTGCGCATTCTGCAATCCATGCGCGACGAGGCTCACCGCTTCGCCCAGCACTACCACCATCAGCTTCGCAACAAAGCGACGTTCGAAAAGGACGTCCGCGAGGGTCGCCGGCCGCCGGGCCGTCCGAATTGAGAGACGAGAAACCACCAAGGCACAAAGGCACCAAGGGGAGTAGGGAAGGGATCAACGGAATCCGCCTGAGGCGAACCTCCGGTCGAGATTAAGAATGGGTGCCATGCTTCTGTGTAGCGCAGCGAAGCAGAAGCATGTCGCGTGCCATCGATTAGCCTTTCATGTACAATCACTGATCGTGTGCCACAACACGTCTCAACTTGGTGGTGCCGACCAGGCCGTCCTGCACGACATCGACATGCCGCGCTGGAAGACCCCGTGGATCGTCGCCCTCACAGCGGTGCTCATGGTCGTCATCTTCGGCGCCGTTCTGTTGCTCTTCGCCAGCTTCGAAGCAATGCACGCGGCCGGGGCTGTCGTCCCGACAGTATGGACCCT
>Ga0210110_1000690_pt1 | contig 10966 bp, 10 predicted proteins | sample China_Galinas_PW_2_FD_184865 | JGI IMG/M metagenome (GOLD analysis project Ga0210110, IMG submission 184865) | Wetland microbial communities from San Francisco Bay, California, USA, that impact long-term carbon sequestration - China_Galinas_PWB_D1... | ecosystem: Environmental > Aquatic > Marine... | reverse complement strand
TCAGCCCGATCTCCTGCACTGAGCCTGCAAGTTGCGGACTGAATCCGCCATGACGCCGGTGGGGCACCCTTGCGCCCGCGCGTCCGCCGTGGTCTGTGATTATCCTCTCAGCCCGGCCGTCTCTCCGACGGTTCGTCATTCCCGGTGACGAGCGAACGCCTGAAGTCCTCGGCGGACAGGGGTCGACTGAAATAAAAGCCCTGCCCTTCGTCACATTGCCGGGTCCGGAGGAACGCGAGCTGCTCCTGCGTTTCCACACCCTCGGCGATGACCCGCTGCCCGAGGGTTCTGCCCATGGCGATCACCGCGCTGACGATGGTGGAATCGTTCCCATCGGAGGCGATGTCGCACACGAAGGATCGGTCAATCTTCAGCGTGTCGATGGGGAAGCGCTTCAAATAGCTCAGGCTCGAATAGCCAGTGCCGAAGTCATCGATCGCCAGCCGCACCCCCATGGCCTTGAGGGCTTCGAGCACCGATACGGAGGACCCGGCGTCGTGCATAAGGACGCTTTCGGTCAACTCCAGCTCGAGATAGCGCGGCGCCAATCCGGTCTCCTTCAGGATCAGGGCAACGCTTTCCAGGAAGCCTTCGTGCCTGAGCTCCAGCGCAGAGGTGTTGACCGCCACGGGCACGGCCGGCAGGCCCGCGTCCAACCAGGCCTGGAGCTGCCTGCAGGCCTCGCGCAGCACCCACCGGCCGATGGGCACGATGAGGCCACACGCTTCGGCGATCGGCACGAACTGCTTGGGGTAGACGAGCCCGCGATCGAGGCTCGACCAACGGATGAGCGCCTCGGCACCGGTCATTGCCCCTGACGTAAGGTCGATCTTCGGCTGGTAGTGCAGCAGGAGCTCTCCTTGATCCAGGGCGCGGTACAGGCGGCCTTCGTCGAGCAGCCGGCGGACCGCCCGGGTGTTCATGTCGGTGTTGTAGAACTGGTAGTTGTCGCGGCCGCTCGCCTTGGCATGAAACATGGCGGTGTCGGCGTTGCGCATCAAGGCATCCGCGTTGTCGGCGTCATCCGGGTAAACGCTGATGCCGATGCTCAGGCTGACGTTGAACTCCCGTCCGCCGATGCGGTGCGGTGCGGCGAGCGCAGCACGCAGCTTCTCGGCAACGTGGGCCGCGTCCTGCGGTTGCTCGATCTCGGCCAGCAGGATCACGAACTCGTCACCGCCCTGGCGGAACACCGTGTCGGTGCCGCGCACGCTCGCCACCAGGCGGCCGGCAACCGACTGCAGCAGCTGGTCACCGGCCGCATGGCCCAGCGAGTCGTTGATCTGCTTGAACCCATCCAGGTCCAGAAACAGCAGGGCGACCGGCCTGCGATGCCGACGGGCCAGCCCGATCGCCTGAGAGAGCCGCTCCGTCAGCAGGGCCCGATTGGGCAGATCGGTGAGAAAGTCGTGCTGCGCCAGATGAGCCATCTTCAGCGCCACGGTCCGCGATTGGCTGACATCGTGGAAGACGATCACCGCCCCGGCGACCCGGCCGTCCCGGTTGTGGATGGGCGCGGCGGAGTCCTCAATGGCCAACTCCGACCCATCGCGGAGCACCAATACGCAATCCGCTTCCAGTCCCACGGTCCTATTCTCCTGCATGGCGCGCGCCGCTGGATCCACGCCAGCTTGGCGGGTCGTGCCGCCGATGAGCTTGAGCACCTCCGCAAGCGGCCGGCCGAGCGCTTCCTCACACGACCAACCGGTCATAGTTTCTGCCATCAGATTCAGATAAGTCACCTTGCCCTGGAGATCGGTCGTCACCACGGCATCGCCGATGGAGTTGAGCGTCACCTGGGCGCGTTCCTTTTCCGCGAACAAGGCCTCCTCCGCCTCTCGCAAAACACGCTCCGTCGACTTGCGCTCGGTGATGTCCTCGACCGTGTGAACATGACCGTAGGTCTCCATCCCATCGAGCATGGCAGCGCTGTTGACGCGAGTCCACACAACACTGCCATCTCGTCGCTGAAAGCGCAGCTCGGTCCGGAACCGCGTCCCCGCGGGTGCCGCGTCACGCCACTCGGCGAAGACACGCCGGCGATCCTCCGGGTGAATCGCTCTGCTCCAGCTCGTGCCCAGATTCTGCTCGAGCGTGAGCCCCGAAATCGCTTGGTAAGCCGCGTTGGTGTAGACGCAGCCACCGCGCGGGTCGGAAACGAAGATGCCCAGCGGCGAGGCATCGCTCATCGCGCGGAATCGCGCCTCGCTGCTGCGCAACGCGTCCTGGGTCGCCTTGCGGTCGATGGAATACCGCAGGGTACGCGGCAACCAGTGGAGGTCGGCAAGGTCCTTGACGAAGTAGTCCTGAGCGCCGCTCTGCACGGCCCGGCGCCCGCTTTCTTCCTCGCCCGCTGCGCACAGGACCAGCACCGGGGCGCCCGAGGCCGCCCCGACCACCCGTGCGAACGTCTCAATACCCTGACCGTCGGTCAGCGCGAGGTCGAGCAGGGCGACATCTATACCTTCCCTGGCCACGAGCTCGAGCGCATCCGGCAGCCGAGTGACCCATTCGACACGAAACGAACCTTCGTCCGCGCCCGTGAGCGCCGCCTGGATGACCCCCGCATCGGCGGGATTACCCTCGACGAGAAGCACCGTGGCTGGCGTATCGTTCATGAATTACACGATGTTCTGACGAAGTTGCCGCGGTGGTGGTGACGCTGCGCCCCGCTTCGCTCAGCGGTTCAGTGCGTCAATTCTTCTTGTGCTCTCCGAACTGCTTGATCTGCGCCTCAACCCCGTCTTTCGCGACCCCATAAGTCTCCTCGATCTTTCCCGCCGCCTCGTCGCCTTTCCCGACAATCACCTCGCCGCGATTGCCCGCGAGCCTGCCCCACTGCGCCCTCACCTTGCCCTTGATCTGCTTCCAATTGCCGTGCACGATATTCCAGTTCATTTCGAACTCCTTTCGTTAGCGACCCGATTGGCGGAGTTGTCAATCGGACATTTCTCACCCGCGGCCGGTATATCGCCATCTGAATAGCCCCAAAAACAACCTGGTATCGAGGGCGCCAATTGCGGCACCCCGGATCAATCCCAGGAAGTTGCGGATACACATATAAGGCTAGCCGTATGACCTTGCATAGTCCGTGCGCTGTCGCACACAGGACCATGCCCGGGCGGAAACGACTCGGCGTGGCTTCGGCGGCCGCCCAGGAAACGCGTCCTCCCTGCTCGTTCGCTGGAAGTGGACGCAGCGCGCCTGTCTCTGCACCAAGTGGCAGCCCGTCTTGGCGTGCGGTAACGTACAGACCTGCTCCGTCATTTGAGTGATACTTCTGCAGAATGGTGAAGAAATGGCCTACGGAGGCGACACTGGCCAACATCCACTCTGACAGGATGTCGTCGCGGCTCGGCGATCGGAGCGGGCCTATGGACGGGTACCCGCTGCATACCGAGCAACAATCTAGGAAAAGACATGCTCTACTATGCAGCGGCATTTTTCGTCATCGCGCTGGTCGCCGGAGTCCTCGGTTTCTCCGGCATCGCAGCTGGAACCGAAGAAATATCCAAGATCCTGTTTTCGATTTTTCTCGTCCTGTCTTTGTTAATGCTTGCCGTGGGGCTGATTCCGCGCAAGCGGCGGTAATGTCCGCACGATATCTGATGAAATTCAGCTTCGGTCTGGCAGGACAGCCGTCGTTGGGCCAACGAAGACTGTCCGGCTCTCGTCAGACATGTCCTGAGGCGATTGCCGAAAAACGAAGTGTTTGGGGTTTGCCGGTCGCGTGAGGCACAACCATAGGAACTCCCACCCAACAAGCGGGCGGCTCACACCGCGCAGGGCGGGAGCGCAGCGCTGCCCGACCAAACCGAGTTAGATTGCCCCCGGCAGAGCCGGGAGGTTTATCTCACTGAATTATCGAGGGACAACGCCAATTCATTCACAACCTTGCAGCCTTGTCGACGTCGCGCTCACTCCGAGTCCCACGAGTCCGAGGCACAGCAGCGCCAGCGTGGTCGGGCACGGGCACGATGGCATCGCCGGGGTTGCCGATGTAGCCGCTGGTGCCGTAGTCGGTGGGGCTCGTGATGTCGTCGGCGATGCAATCGTTGGAGATGGTGACGGCTGAATTCAACGAAATCGGCCGGACATGGAGTCCGGCAGCGATCAACCTTTGCGCACCTTTCAGAGTGATTGGCCCCGTATATTCATGGAGTTGGGCATCATGCCCATAGGGTTCGAGCCGCCCGAATCCCGCCCGCTCCAGCCGCCTTAGTTGCCGGGCCCGGGGACGTTCGCGGGGGCACCGCCGTAACCGGGACCGCCGCCGTAACCCGGGGCACCGCCGTAACCGGGACCGCCGCCGTAGCCGGGACCGCCGCCGTAACCGGGACCGCCGCCGTAACCGGGACCGCCGCCGTAACCGGGGGCACCGCCGAAGCCGGGTCCGCCGCCGTAGCCGGGTCCGCCGCCGTAGTACTCTCCCCCACGGTCCTGGTCATTGTTCCCGCCCATCCACTTGGAAGGGTTCATCATGTTGCCCATGTTGAAGGCCTGGGCGCTGCCCACAAGCAGCAAGCCAGCCGCCGCAACGATTCCACAATGTTTGGCGAATCTCGTAATCATGATTTGACTCCTCTGGTTGCAGGGCCTGAATCCCTGCCGTTGATTCATTGGAGCTGCTGCCACACAGCGTTTGTCTTGTCTGAGCCTCATGGCGAATCTTCCGCCTGGGCTCTCATCCAGCAAACAGGAACTCCCGCTACTCATTTACGCTTTGTACGCTACCTCGGTTGACTTTCGCCGTCCGTACGCTGGCGAACACATGCGGTACTCGTTTTTGCCAGCCACGCGGAGGGTGCTCGGGAGCCGGCTGGCCGGGGCCCGTGGCAGCGCTGGGGTCCGGACGTGCCTTGATCCTGAAAAACGCAGTTGATCCGGGTCCGGCCGCCGGGGCGCCTGCAAGGTCAACCGCTGCGCACCTGAATGCGGTGCGGTTTGGCCGTCTCCGCCTTCGGGATGGTTATGGTCAGCACGCCGTCCTTGAGCTCGGCATCGATGCGCGCCGTGTCGAGCTCCCTGCTCAAGGCGAAGCTGCGCCGGAAGTGCGGCGTGCGCAGCTCGGTATACACCGCCTCCATACCCTCCGGAATGTCCAGGCTCACATCGCCATCTATCAGCAGAGTGTCATTGTCCACCCGCACGTTGAGGCCCTGATTGGAAACGCCTGGCAGGTCGGCGATGAGGGTAATGACGGCGGCGTCCTCCCACACATCCACGTCGGCCAGTATCGTTGCGACCGGCGTGGTCGGCTGCTGCTGTTGCTGTTCCTGTTCCTGTTCCTGTTTTGTCACATTCGTGTCGCTCATGTTCTGTCCCTCCGTATCGGGTTTCCGTCTCACTTGACCTCGATCCGCTGCGGCTGGGCCTTTTCACGCCGGGGTGCGGTGATGCGCAGCACGCCGTCACGATAGTCGGCGTTCACGTGGGTCGGATCCACGTCCTCGCTGAGGCTGATGACGCGTTTGAAGGCGCCGTGAAAACGCTCGCGTTTATAGACGTCAAGCCGCTCGGCTTCCTCCGGAATACCGTTGTGGCGTGTGCCGGCAATGGTGAGTACGCCCTTGTCCAGGGTAATCTCCAGGCCGGAGAGATCGGCGCCGGGCACGAAAACGAATACCTCCATCGCCTCCGGGGTGGCGCCGACGTTCAGCGGCGGAAAGCCGCGGCCGGCTGCGGCACGGATGCTTGGCGGCTGACCGCGCTCGCCGAACGACATGTCCATCTCGCGGTGTATACGATCAAGCTCATCGAACAGACTTCCGGGAAAACCAGTGAGTGTGGTGAACATTTGGGGACCCTCCTTATCGGTTGGGCTGCTACCGGCAGCCATTGCACGCCTTTCGGTGCTCCGCGCACTTTAAAATACAGCGACCAGACCCCGCCGTCTGTTCGCTGTCGAACACAGGGGGCACTCTGTTTCGCGAGCCACTGGAAAGGTGCTCAGGCCGGCTCTAACGAGCACGGTTTTTCCGCAAGGCTCGCGAACTGAGTCTGAAATCAGCGGAACCGGTCACAAGATCACGTCCGAGGAGCCGAGCGCCAACCGATTCTCGACCGAGCCCGATCATGTGTCCCACATGACAGTCTCACGCTCCGCGGCGGCGGCCGTGAGCATCTGAATCAGGGGCAATGCCCGATGCGCGAGGCTGACGCTTTGGCTTTCGTCACCGTCCCCGGACGGGCCTCCCTGGGGGTCCAGCGGTTCGTTCGCGTGCACCGCGACGGCTGCCTTCAGGCTCGCCAGGGCGGCCGGCACGTCATCCGCCAGCAGGGCGCTGGGCACGGTACCGCTGTGCCCCATCATCTTGATCAGCGTCACGGCCACGTCGCCGAACATCGTGATGGAGGCATGGGACTTGGTTGTGAATGTGACCAACATGGGTGTCTCACTCCTGGTGCCTCGTAGCATTCGCGCACCCGCGCCTCCAGTGGGATCAGGAGCGCGAAAAACGCTCGAAATCGCGTAGGGAGCGCGACTCCGAGATTTCGTCATGGGGTATCAGAAGGAATTGCCACGGCTTACCGCCGTTGCCGACCGTGTACTCGGTTGCATGCCGGCACCACTTGGTTGCCGCCTCGACCTTGGCCAGGACCTCCAGGTCCTTCATGTCGTTTCTCGCCTTGGTTTCAACCATGTAGATCTTGTTGGCCGCTTCAACGACGAAGTCCGGCACGTATTCGGGTTGCTCGGCGCCAAGCCTGTAGTAGATCTGGAACTGGCCCTTCGCCGGACGAAACCATTTTTCCGCATCCCGTTCGAGGATCACGGCATAGCGCCGCTCGCTGTCCGAATCGAATTTGACCAGCGGATACAGGCATTTCTGAAAGTTCCCGAACAACAGCTGCTTGATGCGCCCCTTGTCCTGCAGCGTCTCACGGTAATTCCTGATCGGCTGTGCTGCCGACGCCGTGTAGTTGCTGGGCTTCAACTGGGTGAAGCCGCGGCTGACCTTGACCTCGTAGCCGGCCGCCTTCTCCCAGTAGTGCTCCATCATCTGGGTGTGGATGCCCTTGGCGATCAGCCTGCGATCACGGTCCAGCACGGCCCGCGCCTCGTCCTCGGACAGATAGCCCAACAGGTGACGAACCATCTGCCCCGCCAGGTCGTAGAGCAGCTCGGCATGGGCGTCATAATCGATATCGTCGTAATCGACCAGGCTGTAGACCACGTAGTCCTCCAGGCGCCGCTCGACGATGCCCGCCCCCGAGGTCAGGGTCTCCTGGGCGTTGCTCTGCAGATGGTGAATCACCAGCTCCCGGTCGGCCGGCTGGAGATGCAGGCCGCTCAAGTCCAGGGTAAAGGGATGGAACCCGACCGTCACCTCGCCGGTGGGCACCACCGCGATCCGCGGAATGTCGATGATGCCGCGGGTGACGATCTCGGTGGTCTTGGCGACCACGGACGCCAGGTCGATCGGCTCCGGCTCCAACAGCTCGCCCTGGACCGGGGTCAAGCGCTGCCTGACCTTCTCGAGGATCGCCTGCTGTACCTCGGGCCGATTCAGGGCCGCACTGGTCGGCACATCCTGTTGCTGCTTCTCCATCTCCGAGATCACGTCCATCACGGCCCGTGCGGTGCGCCGCTCCGCCTCGCTCGCGAAAGCCGGCGTGGACAGGCCCTCAGGCTTCAAGAAGTAGTGCTCCCCCGCGCCCCCGTCGACCACCGGCTCCGTCAGTCCGAGCGCCATCTCGGCGGTGGAGCCGACGCGCACACTGACCATGCCGTCGTCCTGCCCCGGCGCTTCGAGGATGACCTGTTGCATGCGGATGGGCGAGTCCCCTCGGTTGGCCTCGTCGATGATCTCCTGGAAGCGATCATGGGCGACGATATTGAGCCGATCCACGGCGCTGACTCCGGTCCGTTTGCCGAACGGCAGGCGCAGTCCGCGACCGATGGATTGCTCTATCAGGGTGCGCGCATTGGCGGCACGCAGCGGGACGATGGTGTACAGGTTGGTGACGTCCCAGCCTTCCTTGAGCATATTGACGTGGATGACAATTTCCGTGGGCTCCGTCTCGCTCTCTACCTTGAGCAATCGTTCGATCGTTAGCTCCTCATCCTTGCCGGTCTTGCTGCTATCCACCTGAATGACCTTGTCCTTGTAGCGACCCTCGAAGAAGGCATCGGACTGGACCAGGGCCAGTAGCTGCGAGGCGTGGGTGGTATCGCGGGCGATGACCAGGATGAAAGGCTTGACCCGTTTCGCGGCCTCCTGGCGGGAGTAGGTCATCAGCTCCACCTTGGTGGCCTCGTGAAGCCGGATGCCGTCCTCCAGCTTGATCTTCTCGATCTCGTCGGGCGTGTGCCGGCTGGCGTCGAACCCGCGTTGGGTGACCACTGCCGGTTCTTTGACGTACCCGTCGGTCATGGCGCGCGCCAACGGATAGTCCATGACCACGTTTTTGAAGGGGATCGGCCTGGGCGCCGCCTCGACGAAGGGCGTCGCCGTCAGCTCCAGGCCAAACAGGGGCTTGAGTTCATTGATGGCGCGAACCCCGGCGCTGGCCCGGTACCGGTGCGACTCGTCCATCAGCAGCACCAGATCGGGCAGCCCCGCCAGGTAGTTGAAATAGCTGTCGCCGAGATATTCGGACAGGCGTTTGATGCGCGGGCTCTTGCCCCCGCGCACCTCGGAGTTGATCTTGGAGATGTTGAAGATATTCACCGTCACCGGCGACAGGAGGCTCAGGTTCGCCCCGCGCTGCTCGTAGTTGTCCCCAGTGATCAGCTCGGGCGGATAGGCCGAGAATTCCGCGATGCCATTGAAGACGTACTTGGGAGTGTTCGGCGTGAAGTCGCCGATCAGCTTGTTGTAGATGGTCAGGTTCGGCGCCAGCACGAAAAAGTGCTTGAGCCCGTGGGCCAGGTGCAGATAGCCGATGAAGGCGCCCATCAGGCGGGTCTTGCCGACACCGGTCGCCAGTGCGAAGCACAGGGAGGGAAAGTCGCGCTCGAATGCCTCCAGCGTCGGGAATTCGGCCTTCAGTGCCGCCAGCACGGCGTCGAGATCCCGCTCGTGGGCCAGCATGTCCGGTGCCGCCTCGATGGCCCGTGCCAGTCGCTCCAAGGACTCGGACTGGGGAGGGCGCAACGAAAGGCGCCCGTTGATCGCGTTGAAGATGCGCCGGTTCATTGGTCCGAGTGACCTTCCCGGGCATCGGTTGCGCCGGGTTGGCCAGCGGCCTCACCGGTCAACCGCCAATCCGCCAGCCACTCCAGACGCCCGTCATGCGAAACGACGATTGCCGTTTTCGTTGCGAGGGCTTCGCGACGGGCGCGTTTCGCCGCGCGATTGATGGCGGCGATAGCCCCTCGCGCGAGGGGATCGTTGATTCGTGAGAGCTCATCGGCGTTCATCTTTGTCGCCTCGTTCAAGTAGCCGCGGGGACTCGCCGCTGTTGTCGAACAGCATCCAGTCGTCCGCAAGCGGTCGATATAACCCGAAGAAATTGTCCAATCCCGCTTGGAATCGGCGCCGTATGATTGGCTCGGGGACGTGATGCCCGCCTTGTGCGACCCGTTGGGCAACCCGTGCGATGGCAAGCGCCGGACTTGCCAACGTCAAGAAATACAGAGAGATGCGATATCCAGCACCCTGTAATTCGAGCAAGCGTCTTCGGTAACCCCGGCCTGCGAGGGTCGTCTCGAATGCGAAGCTTTCACCCCTCGCCGCGTAGCCATCCATGGCCCCAAGCATCAATCGCGCGGCCTGCACCGCAGCCAAGTCGGGAGAGAAGGGCGACAAGCCGGCCGCAATCAGGTCGGCGTTGACAAAGGCTTGGCAATTTGCCTCATTCGGCAGGAACTCACGCGCAAAGGTGGTCTTGCCTGCGCCGTTTGGCCCTGCGATGACCAGTACGCGCGGTTCGGTCATCGGTGCTGACCCGATGCCCGATCCTGGCCAGGCGTGGTCCGCGAGTCGGATCCAGTGCGCTGCGGCGGTGGAGTGGCATAGATGGTCAGCAGCAGCTCCATGTCGTCCAGGTTCTCGTACACCGGTCGCTTGCCGGCGAGGGACTCGCTGCGCTCCAGGATCATGCGCACGCCGGACCCCCGCCGATCCATGAGCTGGCCCTTGCCGAACAAGGGCTCGTCCACCGGATAGTAGCGGGCGAAGAGACTGGCGATCACCTCATTGCGTGGGGCCGAGATGGCCGTCATCGAGTCGATGGTCATGGAGTTGGGCAGCGCGCCCGGGGTGTAGAGCTCCATCCGGTCGGCGAACAGGAACAGCCGAATGCGCTGGGCATCCCGTGAGTAGTCCCGATGAGCGACGGCATTGACGATAGCCTCGAAGACCGCGGCCAGGTCGTATTGCGGATAGTCCACCCGGCCCAGGGCCTTGCGGGCCGGAGTGCGCATGTTTCGGCGCACGAAGTGGATCGCGTCCCACACCTGCCGGTCGAGCGGACCCTGGATCTCCTGGGCGTCGATCTGATCGTTGGGGTCGTTGACGAGGCCCTGATGCGCCACCGCGACGATTTCCGCGTTGCGCAGCCAGCGCTGAGGACTCAAGGAGCAGAGCAGCACGCCGGCCACCGTGGGCACGGGTCCGTCGTCCGATTCCTTCAACAGGTGAAGCCGCTGCAATTGGGTAGTGGCATCCCCTTGGCCGTCCAGCGTGAAGCGATTGACCAGCAGCGGATCGAGGTCCTTGAAGCCCGCGCCTGGCACCTCCTGCTCCTCGAAGCGGATCAGGCGCGCCTGACTGCGCTGCTGGAACAATCTCGCCAGGGCGTCAGGCGTGAGCTTGCGCTTGGCGTGCCCGACGCGGCGGAAATAGCCGTTGGCGCTCTCGTGCACCCACAGGCTGCGCGGCACCTCGGCGACGATTACCGCGCGCGGCTGTCCATCGGGGCCCGGCAGCTCCAGATGCCGGGTGACGACATCAAGCGGCGGGCGGATGCGATCGGTACAGATCGCCGTCAGCCAGGCCTCGACCGCATCCAGATGTTC
>Ga0210110_1000689_pt1 | contig 10967 bp, 9 predicted proteins | sample China_Galinas_PW_2_FD_184865 | JGI IMG/M metagenome (GOLD analysis project Ga0210110, IMG submission 184865) | Wetland microbial communities from San Francisco Bay, California, USA, that impact long-term carbon sequestration - China_Galinas_PWB_D1... | ecosystem: Environmental > Aquatic > Marine... | reverse complement strand
TGAAAGCCTCTTGCGATACACCTGTTTCCCGTCCTCGTCCGAGACCACAACCACATGGTTGTTGGAGTGCAAATCAATACCGGCGTACAATTTCATTTCCGACTCCTCTTGCAAGTAAAGTTCAATGGTCGAACATCGAACGATACCGCTTGCTTGGGGAGTCGGCTAGATGATTATCAGTTCTCGCCTTGTCGCATGCTACAAGGCGAGAACTGACCCCGTTTTCTATCGATCTTGAAATCCGACAATGACTGGGCGATGACTCGATCCCGGATGTAAACACCTGAGCCTCCGGCGACCAGGATCACCACGCAGACGGCCGTAGAATCGGCGAGAAACGGCAGGAAGAATGCGATCGCCATCACGCTCACGAAGCAACTGACTGCTCAAGTTTTCGCCAGGCAACAACAACCAGAAGATTTGACGTAACCCCCCAAAGCCCCGCATGAACCCCCAAAGGCCTCGGTGACAGATCCAAACCGAGGTCGTCGGCAAATATCAGAACAATGCTTATTGATACGCCGATGGCCAGGCCGGTGAGCAGGGCTTTAGCGCTGGGCCGTTGTTGGGAGATGCCGAGCAGGATAGCGGGGGCGGCCTGGATCAGGAGCTCCAGCTTCAGCTGGGTCAGCTTCCAGATGGTCTGCGGCAGGTCGACGGCGAGGATGACCAAGCCGGCCATGAGCAGCCAGGAGAAGAGCTTCCCGACGCTGGTCAGATGGTGCTGGCCGGCGTGTGGGCGAAGCGGGCGGTAGATGTCCTGGGTGAAGATCGACGAGATGGTCAGCAGGGCGGAGTCCACGGTGGACATGATCGCGGCGATCACGGCGGCGATGAAGACGACGAACAGGAAAGCCAACTCCGGGTAGGCCAGCCGCAAATGCCCGATCACTCGCAGGCTGACGCTCTCGCTTTCGAGCTTGGTCAGCTCGGGGAAGATCGCCGCACCACTGAGGCCGACGATCACCGCGAACAGGGTGGTGACCAGGGGCATGAAGACCAACCATTGCAGGGCACGCCGCAACACGTGCGCTTCACGCGCCGCGAAGATGCGCTGCAGGGCTTGCGGGTAGACGGCGGCGCCGAAGGCCACCAACAGCATCACGCTGACCCACCGAACCTGGGCGCTCAGATCGGGGGCCTGCCAGAATTCCGGGCGGTTGGCTTTCAGCTTGTCGATCAGGTCGACGAAGCCGTTCGAGTGGTAGCCCAGCGCAGCGACGACCAGCAGCCCGCCCAGGAACAGCAATACGCCCTGAATGGCATCCGTCCAGGCCACGCTTCGCATGCCGCCCAGGGTTTCGTAGACCACCATGATCAAGGCCAGGCCGATGACGCCGGCGGAGAAGGACACGGCCCCCTGGGTGGCCAGCTCGACCACGAACCCGATCGCCTTCAGGTTGGTGATGATGTAGGTCGACAGAGTGATCAGGAAGATCAGGTTCAACGCCTGTGCCAGCGCCCTCGAGCCGTAGCGATCGGCGATGTAATCGCCCGGGGTGATGTAGCTGCGGGAGCGCGAGAGCCGATGCAGTCCCGGCGCGAACAGCCAGTACACCGCGACAACGCCCATCATGAAGGTGACGCTGACCAGGAAGCCGAAGCCGCTGCGATAAGCGGCGCCCGCAAACCCGAGCAGGTTGTTGCCGCTGTACTGCGTGGCATAAAGCGTAAAGAACAGGACCGGCAAGCCGAGCGAATGCCCCGCCAGATAGAAGTCCTTGAGGCTGCGCTCCCGGCTGGCTGCGCGGCCCCACCAGCCGACCGCCAGCAACAGGAGCAGATAACCTGCAACGAAGACCATGCCGGCGGCATCCAGCAGCGTCCCGCCTTTCATTCCTCGTCCCAGTGCCTTTGCAATAGCAGCGCGACCAGCACGGCGAACAGGAACGCCCCTGCGAGCAGCTGCCACACCCAGCCCGGCAGGCCCGCCGGCTCCGCTGACCACAGGGCCGGAAAAGGCGCAGTCAGTATCGACAGCAGGATTACGATCGCGACGCGTGCCATGGGCTGAGCACAAGTAGGGCTCCTAGGTCAGCGCGCAATTGTAACCTGCGGGGCGATCTGCCCGCGGATATCGCCGATGCCGTCCTGGAGCGGCGCCACCGCAAGAGGCTGTCCATCCGTCTATCCGCCGTCTCCGTCGACTGCCGGTTTCTTTCACCCAATGAGCTCGACCTGGAGCTGGAGCCCGCGCAGGTCGTGGACGAGGACAAGGTCAGGGTCGTCTTTCAGCTCATGTCGGCGGATCGAAAAAATCCGACTCGATCCCGCTCTCCCTCGCTACGAACGCCCAAGCCCGACAGGCTCCCAGAGCCGCTGCCGGAGTTCCTCGACTGCCGGTTGTATCCGGGTCCCAAGCACAAGAGCGCCCGCCCCGGCGATCTGCTCACCATGGCTGATGGAGACCGCACCGCCGACGAAAACCGCCACCCGCACCGAGCGGACCAACGCCTTCAGCCGCTCGCCCAGCACACCGCGCCCCGGCTTGGTGGAGCCCGAGAGCACGATCGCCGCGCAGCCCGCCCGCTCCACGACCGGCGGCAGCTGCTCCAGGGGCGTATCCCTGCCGAGCATGATCAGCCGAAGGCTCCAAAAAGATGGCTGTCAAATTCATTCCGGATCGGTCAAGCCGAGCATGTCGAGCGGGTTTGCCAGCGAGAGCGTCAGCGCTGGGCGCGCGGCATCCGCGCCTGCCGGCGGCTGTTTCCCAGCTGAGCGCCCTCAGCTCTCTCCCCAGAACCCCGTAACCGCACCCGATAGAGCATCGGGGGGAAGCCCGTGGCCGGCTTCCGATCCGAGCCACTCAATCTTGCCGATTGGCCCGCTTTCGCCGCTATTTCGCAGCGTTGAAGTCGCTGAAAGTCCCAGATAGGGCCACGAGCCGACACGCTTGGGCTCGCCTGCGGGGGCTTCCAAAAGATGCCTGTCCAATTCTTTGGTGCAATTCTTTGTAAAGCGCATCTCTCCGCCGCAGTGGGGACAGACCAGAGGATTACTGATAAAGTGCCTGTCCCGTTGTTCTCCGTTGTTCTGCGATACGCCACGTTGGGCTTCGGAGCTTCGTCCGTGAGATCGGGGCACGCGGCGTATAAATGCTTATCTGTTGTAAGCGGCCTCGGGCTCCTGTTCGTTATTCTGATGGCGGTTGGCTCGCGCCACTCGATTTTTCTGTCCTTAAACGCACGTTTCTGGCCCCAAAAAGGGCGTTCTAAGCGGAAATATCGAGCTATTTTGAGGATTTTTTATAATTTAATCAGCAGGATAGCATGGTCCGACCCCGTTGTGATCCCTGTCCAATTCTTTCCTTAATTCTTTCCCGATAGAGAATCGGGCGGAAGCCCGTGGCCGGTTTCCGGTCCAACCCCCTCAATCCTGCCGGTTGGCCCGCTATCGGCGGCTCCCAAAAAGTGGCCGTCCAATTCTTTCAGTGTCGGGCGGGGGCGTCATACGCCCACGGGAAGGGCGCAGCAAGACCGGGGTCAGGGCGGCGCGCAATAGACGGGCTTTGTGCCCGCCCCGACACAGGCATTCATGATGGTACGCAACGCGATGCGCATATTCAGGTGGTCGACGCCGTGCTGGTTGCAGACCATGGCGGCGCCGACCCCGTCGCCTCGATACATCACGAAGTCGCTGGTGAAGCCAGTGGCATTGCCGCCCTTGCCGTAGACCATCCGCCCGCCGGCCTCCAGCGAGCGCCACATGCCGAGCCCCCACTTGGTGTCGATGCCCAGAAGCTCGCTTTCGGAATAGAAGTTCAGCATCGTGGTCAGCGAGCCGGCGGAGATGCGCTTGTCGGTGTTCATCGCGATCATCAGGCGTCCGAGATCGCCGATGGTCATCGTCCAGCCGCCGGCCGGTCCCTCCCAGCCGCTGAAGTTCTGGGGCGCCAGCGGCGTGGTGCTGTCGGTATCGTAGCCGATGGCGAGGTTGTCCATGTAGGGCGCGCGCCACGGGGTGCCGAGGCACATCGACAACATGGTCGGATCGGTGGTCTTGCCATCGGCGAGGGCGATCTTCTTGAAGACGTACTTTTCGTAGCCGACCTCGGCGCTGGCCGGGGTGCTGACCGTCTGCCAGTCAATCGCGGCACCGACCAGCGCGTAGCCGGTGTTCGAGTAGCGCGCCGTATCGCCGGGCTCGAAGCCCTGGATCGGATCGGCGGTGTCCTTGTAGACCGCGAAGGCCCAGCGCGGGTGGATGCCGGGATGCGGTCCGAGATAGGCCGGCAGGCCGTCGAGGGCGGAATCGTCGATGTCGGGGTCATGCGGCGCCCCGCTCTTGTGGGCCAGGTAGTCCTTGATCGTGAAGTCGGCCCAGTCCGGCACCTCCGAGACCGGCGGGAACAGCTCGACCAGCGGACGGTCGATCAGCGCCACCGGCGGGCCGGTGGTTATGCCGCCGGTCACCGCCTCCTCGTTCAGCTTCATCGCGGCCAGCGCGGTGACCGTCTTCGAGATCGACCCGACATAGAGCCGCGCCCGGATCACCCGTTCCGCCGCATCCGCGATGGCGTCCGCATCCAGGTTCTCGTTCGAGAGATCGAGCGGCACGCCATAGTGGTTGATGGTCGCGATCCGGTTCTGGGCGACGACGACCAGCGCGCAAGAGCGGGGCGATGCTTGCCGGAAGAGTTCGGCCATTGGCGCGTCGATGCCGTCGTGGTAGCGGTCGAAATGGTCCGGATCCTTCAGCGCGGTCAGTGCGAGATTACCGATGGGACAGGCCCGGTCGGAGGTGGTTCGGGGTGTGCAGGCGGTCATGGCGGCAGCGACCGCCACCGCCGGAACGCATCGGCAGAACGATCGGGCAAGTCGCGAAAGATCCGCTTCGGTGACCATGAAACTCTCCGTGTGCGCGAAGAATTTGAGCTTAGCACGGTTCGCGCCATCAGAGTGCGAGCGAGAGGCGGGCCACCATCAGCCACTCGATCCCAAGCACCGCCGCGAAAGCCGGAATGCCGAGCGCGAACCAGATGCGGAACAGGCGGTGGTAGCGCGGAGGCAGCGAAGTACCCGCGGCCTCGGCGGCACGGGCCAGGTCGTGCATCCGCGCATGGATACAGACGACCGACCGCCAGCACGCGCCGACGAAAAGGTAGAGGACGATGGACAGCACGATCCATCCGTCGGTCAGCTCCCACCCGGCCGCGCGGGCCAGCAGGGCGCCGGTGATGGGCTGCGCCACCGCCGCCGTGGCCGTGAACAGGCAGTATCGTTGGGGTCGGACCACGCTTCTGCGTTGTTTTTACAAGGGTCTAGCCCCAAAGATACGCGTTTTCAAGCCTTGAAGCGTCTATTTCGCCCCCAAAATGGACGCTGTAAGCCACTTCCGGCTCCCGCAGCTCGTAGTGGTCCCCGGCAGTTCTTACCTGCCGACCCCGTGCCTGGGGCTTCAGCTTGTCCAGTACGCCGCTCACGAATGCTTCGCTCCCTACTGCAACGCTCTCGGTCCACTCGGGCTGTCGCGACTGCTCACCTTCCTTGATAGCGGCCTCGACCCACTCCCGATGGTTGGTGCGAAGCTCCTCTTCGCCTCCGAAGCCGCAACACTCGATGAGCTTCGAAAGATTGATCGAGCCGTATCGCAACGGGGGATTCTGGATCCCTCGATAACCGCCGTGTGCCCATTGCGCGGGATGCTTGACCACCCCGTTTCGAACCATGTTCAAGTCGATATACACGAGACAACGCAGCAGATGCTCTCCTGTCTCCACCGCCGTGGCGTGACACCGATCCTCCCAGAATGCGCCCTTCCTTTGCTTGCGCAGGTTGAATTCCTGTTTGGCCCCAAAATAATAGCGTCTGTGGACACCCACCACTTGACAACGCTTTCGGAATGGCTACAGTAAAAGAACGGAGGCAAAACATATCTTGAAAAAGGAGGGGCTTTCATGCCCAAGCCACGGAAATCTCTGATCAGTCTGGAAGCGACTTCGTACTACCACTGTGTCTCCCGCTGCGTGCGCCGCGCCTTCCTGTGCGGTGAGGATGCACTCACCGGGCGTTCCTTCGAGCATCGGCGCGGCTGGATCGAGGAACGCCTGCTGGAGCTGGGGCAGGTGTTCGCGATTGACGTCTGTTCCTATGCGATACTCCAGAATCATACGCACATGGTGCTGCACGTGGATCAGCCGCTGGCCGAGTCCTGGTCGACGCGCGAGGTGGTCGAGCGTTGGCGTCAGCTGTTCGGCGGTACGATCCTGTCGGAGCGGTATCTTCGAGGGGATGAGCTTCTCGAAGTGGAGCAGAAAGCGCTGGAGGGCTTGGTGGAGACCTGGCGCGATCGGCTCACCTCGGTCAGCTGGTTTATGCGTTGCCTCAACGAGCAGATCGCCCGCAAGGCCAACGAGGAGGACCACTGCACTGGCCACTTCTGGGAGGGGCGTTTCAAATCTCAGGCTCTGCTCGACGAGAGCGCCGTTCTCGCCTGCCTCGCCTACGTGGACCTCAACCCCGTGCGCGCTGCCATCGCCAAGACGCCTGAGGAGTCCGACTACACCTCCATCCAGCGGCGCATTCGCACCTTGCAAGCCGCTTCCGAGTCTTTGGCTGATGCTGAGAACGACGACCAAGACATCGCCCCGGCTCCCACCCAGCCGCCCGAGCTATACCCCTTCGTGGGCGGGACACGCGAGGGCGCGCCCGAGGGGCTGCCGTTCCACCTCGCCGACTACCTGGACCTGGTCAACTGGACCGGCCGGGCGGTGCGCGAGGACAAGCGCGGGGCCATCGCCGAGGATCTGCCGCCGATCTTGCAGCGGATCGGCATCACCCGAGCGGCCTGGTTGGAGCTGGCCAAAGAGTTTGAGACCGCCTTCTGCACCTGGATCGGTCAAGCCGAGCATGTCGAACGGGTTTGCGAGCAAGGGGGCCAGCGCTGGGTGCGCGGCATCCGCGCCTGCCGGCGGTTGTTTCCCAGCTGAGCGCTCTCAGCTCTCTCCCTGAAACCGGGTAAGCCCGCCCGATAGAGCATCGGGGGGATTCCCTTGGCTGGTTTCCGGTCCAACCCTCCCAATTTTGCCGTTTGGCCCGCTTTGGCCGCCAATTCTCCGCGTTCGAGTCGCTGAAAGTCCGAGATAGGCCCACGGCCACGCATGGGCGGCTTACGCTTTCGGGAGGCTCTCACAAAGTGGATGTCCTATTCTTTCACCCCTGTGGGAGGCCTACGACAGGCTCAAGCACAAGGCCTCGCCCGGGGTGGACAGCCCAACAGATGGCCGTCCTGTTCTTCAAAACTTGCTGGGCTGTGGGTATGTGGGTAGCAGGGACGTTATCCACAAGGCCACAGGTCAGCCAACCCCAAAATGCCGGGATCTGATCTACAGATTCTGCGGAAGAGCCTATTTTTCAGACAACTGAGTCCGCTCCCCGAAACGTTCGGATCCTCAGGGCACTGGAAGCTATGAGATAGGTACTAGGGATTTCCCGTCCGCAACGCCTTCGGCCGTGACGGATTCGTGAGATATCCGTGACGACTGGGTGATTCGCAGGCCCTAGCCTGCGCACCTGTGTCCGCAGTATTCGACATACCCGTTTTCCTTTACTCCCCCCGGCAAAGGGAGGCTCCTATATTTTCGACGCTATCAGGGGGTTGATCAGGAAGGCGCTCGAATAGCGGGCAAGTTCAACCTTGGGTGTGTAAACGGCACGTTGGTTTGCCGCTGCTCGAGCTTCCTGGTCCGAAAAGACCGGGGCGGAATCTTTCTGGCCGTTTCCACGGGCCTCGGCCAATCGGATACCCGCGCAACAGGGGATGGAGCCAGAGACCACCATTCGAATCTTGATGTCAGGAGTAATCAGATGAAACAGCATATTCGGAAAACAGTTGCGGGCCTCGGCGTCGCCGCGGCGATCGGCACGCAATCCCTCCTCGCCGAGGATACGGCGATCGAAGACGTTCGTCCGTCGCCCGCCTCCATCGGCACGGACATTCCGGTGACTTACTTCGGACCGCCCCCGTCGACGGTCGAGCCGGAATTGATCGGACCGCTGCAGTTGCTGACGGCGGGGACGCTGGACGAGGAGGAGGGCACGATCACCCTTCCCCTGTACCGCGGGGAGCTGAAGGAGACGGGTGAGGCCGTCTGGTACGTGGTGACGGATACCACCGACCCGGTCGTCGCCCAGGCCCTGGGTCTGAACCATGCGGCGAAGCTGTCGTTCGCGAACACCGACAGGGCGGTGAGGCTCGGTGAGTTCCGCCAGGACGGCACCTTGTTGTTCTATTGGGGCTCAGTCGACTTCTCCCCCGAGCGTGTCGTGGTTCCCGGAAACGCGGAAAACGAGGCGCTTCCGGCATTTCCGCCGCTGGAGGCGCAGCCGGGCGCGATCGGCGACGAGCTCTATTCGCCGCTGGTCCGGATAAAGAACGCCGGAGATCACGTCTACAACGCCCCCATGGTCGCCTACAACGTGGAGGCCGAAGACATCAGCTTCTGCGAAGGCAACCCGGATCACAGCCTGGTTCACGACAAGGTGGTGCGCATCTGCCCCGAGGAGCAGACGGTGACCCTGAGCCTCACGCCCGGCTTCAGCTTTGCAAGGCCGGTGCTCTATCTGTCCACCGACGCCAACGACCCCCTGCCGGCGGCATTGGAGGGCGCCACCTACTCGCCGGGGCTGCGCGATGTCGCGGTCGGCCGGGACGATTCGCTGTTTAGCGCCGTCGAGCGGCTGTTCACCATGGTGAACGGACCGACAAACGTGGTGGATGAGCAGGTGAATCCGCAGCGGCAGGGACTGACGAGCGCCGTGCTCGGCGAGGGAGGTCCGTTGAACGTGCTCGGGGGAATTCCCACGATCGCGACGGACTACAGCCCGCTGTGGGACCTCAACATCGGCGAGTGGACCCAGCTCGCGATCGACCGGAGCTACCGTTCCCGCGTCACCGAAGAGTTCCAGATACTCGGCCTGGTCGCAAGGGGCTTCATCACCGCCCCGGGCGGGGCGCCCTTCGGATCGTCCGGGTTCATCGTGAACTGCCCGATTGTTCATCGCTTCCTGTAATTGGGCGACCAATGGATCACATGAGAGGAATTGTCATGAGAAATAAGCTTGTATACGTTTCGGCCGCCCTGCTCCTTCCGGTGTTGTTTGCGGCGTGCGAGCACCCGAATCTCCCCGGAGGCTCGGGGGAGACCCTGGCCGGCGGCAAGATCGCGAAGCAATTCGCGGAGAAGACGGCGGCGACCACAAACGCTCTCAACGGTGTGGTGCCGGGCAGCCCCAGGGCGTTGCCCCCCGGCGAGTTCGACGACGACAATGTCGCACCGGCGCCTCCGTCCATCGGCGCGGACGTGCCCGTGACCTATTTCGGCCCCGCGCCCAGCAGCGTCAATCCGAACCTGATCGGGCCCCTGCAACTGCTGACCGCGGGGACCGTGGACCTTGAGGCGACGCCTCACGCGACGGTGACCCTGCCGCTTTACAAGGGGCGGCTGGAGTCGGGCGGGCCGAAGGACGGGTCGACCCTGTGGTACATAGTCACCGACACCTCGGACGAGGCCAATGCCGCCGCGCTGGGCCTGAACTTCAGCCCGAAACTTCAGTTCTCGGAACTGCCCGAGGCGATGGCCATGTCTTTCATGTCCAACAGCATCAGGCAGGGATATTATGACGCGGACGGCGTGCTGGTGGTGTCCGGAGGGCCGGTGGACTTCACTCCGGAGCGAATAGTGTCGCCAGGGTCCATGGACACCCAGGGCACCAGCAATCTCCTCGAAAGCCTGACCTTCCAGCCCGGCGCGGTCGGGGCCGACCTGGGTGATCCGGACGGCTTGTACAGCCCGCTGGTGCGGATCTCCAACGCCGGGAACCACGTCTACAACGCGCCGATCGTCTCGTTCGGCACCCTCCCCGAGGAGCTCGATCCTTACTGCGACGGCATCTCGGAAGGAGAGCGCACGGAGGCGCTGACCAAGCTGCACGACAAAGTGGTCAGCATCTGTCCCGGAGAAGACGGCGTGCCGGGCACAGTCACCATCGATCTGACGAACGGGTTCAGCTTCGGCCGGCCCGTGCTCTACTTGTCGACCGACGCCTCGGTGGAGATCGCAGCTTCCCTGGAAGGTGCGATCTTCGCGCCCGCCCTGGGGAACATCCCAGTCGGCCGGGACGATTCCCTGTTCAGCGCTGTGGAGCGGATCTTCGCCGTGACCAACGGCCCCACCAATGAGTACGGGGAGGTCAACCCGCAGCGCCAGGGATTCAACAGCGCCATCGTGGGTGAGGGCGGTCCGCTGAACGTGCTGGGCGGCATACCAACCATCGCGACGGACTACAGCCCGCTGTGGGACCTGAACCTGGGCGAATGGACCCAGGAATCCATCGACAACGGGTACCGATCGCGGGTGACCGAGGAGTTCCAGATCCTCGGCCTGGTCGAACGGGGCTTCATGACCGGGCCCGGCGGCGCTCCCTACGGCTCGGTGGGCATCATCATCAACTGCCCGATCGTTCAGCGGCTGTTGTAAGAGGAGGGCGGAAGGGGCGGGCCGGCGATTTCACGGTGTCGGCCCGGCTCATTTCTGCGGCTTGCGCGGCATGAAGCAAGCGCTGTCGGCGGCCAATGGGCGCGTATATGGCGCCTCATTTCAACGCCTCCAAGAGCCCCTCGGCCTCAATCAATGAGGCCACCCGTTGGTCCTCAGCCCATCGCCCAGGAGCTGTTCGGGGCTCGCTTCGAGTCTGGCTGAAATATTCTCTCTGAATTCAGGGTAGGTGTTTAGAGGACATCGAAGTTGCTGTCGCCCGGCAACCAATCCCAAGATAGCCCCGTGGGTACCGTCATGACTCGTAAGGTCCTGGTCGTCGAAGACAACCCGGATATCGCCCAGCTGGTGAGGATGCACCTGCGTGACATCGACTGCGACACCGACTGGGTCGACGACGGCAACGCCGCTTTGGAGCGTTTTCGCCAAGGCCGTTACGATCTGGTGGTGCTGGATCTGATGCTCCCCGGGT
>Ga0210110_1000688_pt1 | contig 10972 bp, 13 predicted proteins | sample China_Galinas_PW_2_FD_184865 | JGI IMG/M metagenome (GOLD analysis project Ga0210110, IMG submission 184865) | Wetland microbial communities from San Francisco Bay, California, USA, that impact long-term carbon sequestration - China_Galinas_PWB_D1... | ecosystem: Environmental > Aquatic > Marine... | reverse complement strand
CCTGCCGTTTCAGGCAGCCGCCTTGATCCGTTCGCTTCGCGGGCGAGCCCCTTCGACTCAGACCATCAGGAGCAACGAGCCGTGAGCGTTCCGTTCGCAGGAGGCCGTTCCACCGAGACCGCGCGTTGCGCCGCGACGTACCTGCATCTGGGAGCATCGCTCTACATGCCGGCCACGCGGGGCGATCTGCGCGACCTGCTGACAGGGGGCAAGCACGCGGGGCTGCGCTCGGTGGTGGTCTGCACGGAAGATGCGGTACATCCCAGGGCCCTGCCCGCGGCGATGGCGAATCTGCGCCAGACCCTGCCACAGCTGGGAGACCGGGGGCCGCTACGGTTCGTGCGTCCGCGTGATCCAGAGGTATTGGCGTCGGTGACCGAGATGCCGGGGGCTGAGCATCTGGATGGAGTCAGCCTGCCCAAGCTCGACGAGTCGAATGCTCGCGATTACCTGGCGGTGCTCGAGCACGCGCCTTGGCTGACCATCATGCCCATCATCGAGACGGATGTGGCATTCAGCGTGGACGGTCTGGCGCGCCTGCGGGCATGTCTCGACCCCGTACGCGAGCGTATCCCCTGTGTACGCGTGGGGGGCAACGATCTGCTCCAGCTGATGGGGATGAAGCGCCCATCGTGGCTGACTGCCTACGACACCCCTTTGCGCCTGGTGATCGACAACATGATTCTAGCCTTCCGGCCCCATGGCTACGGAGTGTCGGCGCCGGTGTTCGAGCACATCGAGCGGCCGGATGTGCTCGCCCGGGAGGTGGAGATCGACGTGGCACACGGACTGTTGGCGAAGACGGCGATCCATCCGACGCAGGTGGCCGCCATTGAGGCGGGTTATGCAGTGGACGGCGACGATGCGGCCCTGGCCGATGCGATCCTGGACCCGGAGGCAGCCGCAGTGTTTCGGTTCAACGGGACCATGGCGGAACCTGCGACGCACACCCGGTGGGCGAGGTCCACCCGGGAGCAGGCACGCGTCTACGGTTTGAGGGAGCCGAGCACGCGTGAGGCGTCGGCCTCGTGACGAGGGTCGGACCGGGGGTCGTTTGGTACAACAGTGGGCTGAGCGACCTCTACCACTGCGCCCGTCTGCTACGCGAGGCCGCCGACGGGCGGATCCGTGTGATGGCGAGCCACACCGATCCGGCCGCGCCGATTCTGCGGGCGGCAGACATCGCTTTCACCGAGCCGCCGCATGGCACCGGTTCCGCGGACTACGTGCAGTGGGCCTTGGACGTGTGCCGTGCCGGCGGCGTCGGGCTCTTTATCCCCTCGCGCCAGGTCGAAGCGGTTGCCGAGGCGCGGGAGGCATTTTCCGACCAAGGGGTGTATGTGCACGCACCGAGCCCGCAAGTGCAAACCACCCTCGCCCACAAGGATCTTCTTTATCGGGATGTGGAAGGACAGGGTCTCGCGCTGCCCGAATACCGGGTCGTGCGCAGTCTTGCGCAATTCGATGAGGCGTACTCGGAGCTGCGCGAGCGTCATCATCGCCTGTGCGTCAAACCCACGGTTGGCATCTTCGGTGGCGGGTTCCGGATACTCGACGAGGACATCGACGACTACGATGCATTGCTTCGGACCGAGTGTGTACACGTGTCGGTGCGGGCCTACCGCGATGCGCTCCGGTACGCGCGCCGCCCGTTCGAGCTGATGGGGATGCAGTACCTCGAAGGGGCTGAGCGTTCGGTAGATTGCTTGGCAGTGCGGGGACGATTGGCGGCAGCCGTATCGCGGCGCAAAGAGGGGCGCCGGCAGGTGCTCGAGAGCGCTGGGCCTGTGATCGACGCAGCCCGGTGGCTAGTCGCACGCTACGGGCTCGACGGCATCGTGAACGTGCAATTCAAGGACGCCGGGGGTGTGGCACATCTGCTGGAGATCAACCCGCGCGCCGCCGGCGGGCTGGTGTACAGCTGCGCGTCCGGCGTGAACTTCCCGTACTGGTCTGCGGCTATCGCGCTGGGCCTGGCCGGGGAGGAGGAGATCCCCGTGGCGTGGGCGGACTTGGTCGTCCTTCCGGTCAGCGGTGCGATCGCGGTCGATGGCGTGGGGATGTCATGACGGAGTCGATCGAAGGCGGTGTGGGCGGGCAGTGGGCGAGTACCCGGTTGCCTTGTGGGTCGTACATGCTCGTTTGAAGAGAAGGACACACGAGCAGGGGGACAAAGATGCGGACACTTAAGCATGGCGCGAACACCAAGATACCGCTTCGACAGGTCACGCAGTGACGGCTGGCACATGACGGGAAACGCCGAAGCTGACAAGGTCGGACCGTGCGCTCAAACTGGTTTCAAGCAGCTCTTCGAGAAGGCCCACGGCTATGCTGTTTTCCCGATTGTCGGGAAGGCCGGAATGGGGTTTGGTGGTGCCTACGGAACGGGTACGGTGTTCGAGAAGGGAGAGGAGATCGGCACAACGACGTTGAAGCAGGCCAGGATGGGTTTCGAGTTTGGAGGCGAGGTCTATCGGGAAATCATCTTCTTCGGAGACGAGGAAACGCTTGACGACTTCACGAAGGGGAACTTCGAGCTCGGTGCCCAGGCATCAGCGGTTGCCCTGACGAAGGGGGCATCGATGAACGCGGACTTCGCTGATGGTGTCGCCGTGTTCACACAGACGAAGGGCGGGATGATGTTTGATGTCAGCGTCGGCGGACAGAAATTCACATTCGAGCCCAAATAAGCGGCGCTTCAATGCAAGACTCGGAGCAACCGAATGAAACGCGTCAAGTACAACGTGGGCAAGACGGACCGCATCATTCGCGCCGTCCTCGGCGTGCTGCTGATCGGCAACGTCTTCTTCGCCCTGGAACACCCCATCGGTTGGATCGGCGTGATCCTCCTAGCGACGGCGATCACAGGTATCTGCCCCCTCTACTCCCTGCTCAACATCAACACCAAGTCGACGGCCGAGAAAGTCGGCCTTAAGTAGACCCAACCGAGGACATTGCGATGGATATCACGAGTCTGCTCATCTTCCTGGCCATCGGTGCGGTCGCCGGCTGGCTGGCGGGACTCCTCATGCCCGGCGGTGGCTCTGGCCTGCTCGGCAACATCGCGGTCGGCATCATCGGTGCCGTCGTCGGCGGCTTCCTGTTGGGCCTGGTCGGCATCTCGGCCGGCAGCGGCCTGGCCGGCTCCCTGGTTACGGCCGTCGCTGGCGCAGCCATCCTGCTCTTCATCGTCGGCCTCGTCAAAGAAGAGTTGATGCCGCGCGAGCGGCCGTATGCGCTTCGGACATACCGCCGCATCGGTCGACCAAGGCGCAAGCCCGATGCGGCGGTGATCACCCCGGGAGCCGCGGTGACGATAACCGAGGGCGCATGTGGTCGCCGAGGAGGGATATGCCCTTGGATGTTACCGCTACATCGAACTCAATCCGGTAAGGGCGAACATGGTCGAGCATCCCGCGGAGTATCCTTGGTCAAGCTATCGGGCCAACGCCCAGGGTTTGCCCTCCAGCGTGCTGACGCCGCACCCGCTGTATATGGGACTGGGCGTCGACGAAGACCAGCGGCAAACCGCCTATCGGGAGCTTTTCCGGTTTCATCTTGATCCGGGCATCGTGGATCAGATCCGTACCGCGACCAACGGAAACTACGCTTTGGGAAGTTTACGGTTCCAGAAGGAATCTTCTTCCGTCGGAAATACAGCCAGGTATTCCGCTCGGTCCGAAAATCCCTTGTGAATCCAAATCCCGGCGCGATCATCCCGCCTCCGGTGAGAAATGCGGGCTGGGCGAGTGTATGCGATTGTTGCGAGATCTGTCATCGCATCGGCGGGGCGACCGCAGCGAAGCCGGCGACGAAACGCCGGCCCGGATCAGCGCAGGATCTGCCAGCTCCCATCCGGTGCCTGGCACGCAGTCTCGTAGGCGATCTGCTTGCGCCCATCCACCACGACCTCATGGCGAAACTCCCGGCAGGGACGCCCTTCTCCGGGGCGGCTGGCACGGGTGGGAGTCACCGAGCCGTGGGCAGCCCCCTGACTCCAGCGCACTGACTCACCGATCGGGGCGCTTTCGGCCCGGGCCATGGCGCGCTCGTGGGCCCGTTGCTGCTCCTGGTTGAGATTGTCGAGGAGCTTCAGGGCAACGGCCGTAAAGGCGATCCATCCCCACATCTCGTCCCTGTGGTCCCCGCGCTCGTATGCGTCGTAATAAGGTGCCGCCGGATAGGGATAGCGTCCGTCTCCAGAGTAGGCCCCATATCCCGGGCCAGGACCATAATAGCCCTCCAGGTAACGCCGCCATTGGTCCCAGGGGCCGCCATAGCGCTGCCATGGCTGATCCCTGGGGTTCCATGGCGCTTCATGCCGGTCCTTGTCGTCGCCCTTCCACGAGGGCCGCCACCCCTGCTCGTCCCTGCCCTTCCATCCAGTCCATCCTTTCTTGTCCCCGGACGCCCACCAAGGCCACCCGCTCTTGGCCGCCTTCGAGTCCGACCGACTCCCGCCTTGGGACTCCCGCCACTTGCGAAGCCTGGACCAGAATCTGGCCGCGTCACTCCCGCCCTTTCCGCCGTCCCGAGCCCAAGAGCGGGCCTTATCGCCCGTCCATCGCTTACCCAGAGGTAGGTCGAAGTCGTTGGCAGCGAGGCGGAGCCCGGCGGATTGTGCCTCGGGGCCATTCGCGGCAGCCGCCGCATCCAAGAGGCCGAGCGTAAGCATTGTGGCGGTAAGCAGACAGTGTGCCCTGCTGGCGCATAGCATGAGACGTCTCCGGGGGACGGTAGAATGAAGTACGACTACACATTATAGGCGGTGATTCCGCCCCGCGGACTGCCGACGCACAGGCTCCACTATTTCGTGCTTTCCCGTGACTTCGAATTATCTGGGAAGCCCCTGAGGTCGTGCGCCGCTTTCTGCTGCACGTGCTCCCCAAAGGGATGATGCGGGTGCGCCGCTAAGGGCTTCTGGCCAATCGCTGTCGGGTGCAGCGCCTGGCGCGCGGCATCCGCGCCTGCCGCCGGCTGTTTCCCAGCTGAGTACCCTCAGCTCTCTGCGAAATCCCTGAATCGAACCCGATAGAGAATCGGGGGGAAGCCCGTGGCCGGTTTCCGGTCCAACCCTCTCAATATTGCCGATTGGCCCGCTTTGGTGGCGCCATTTCTCCGCGTTGAAGTCGCTCTTGGTCCCAGATAGGGGCACAAGCGGGAGCGCTTAGCCTCCCGCTTTCGGAGGCGTCCAATAGATGGATGTCCAATTCTTTGCGTTTCTTTCGAGTCTGCACGAACATAGCCTATTCCTAATATAAATCAACTAGCTGCCTCCATTAGCGCGAACACATTAAAATCGCCGTCCTTATTTGTGATAACTGGGGCATCGTTTAGTTGGAACGTAATCCGTGTTTCATTTACCTGATACCGGTTTGGATGTAGCACCGAATTCACCCCCTGCAAGAACCCGACGTCGCTGTTAAACCGCATTTTGTAGTGTTGTTTTGGTTGTGCTAGGCGTTTCTAGCACAACCAAAACAACGCGGAAAAATGTCCGAGCTAAACGGCCTTGTTATCTGCATATAGTTTCGACAGCTGACCATCATGTAGCTTCCTCAATGAAATAAGCGCTGTAACAGCCCCCAAGAGAGCCATCCCCATATCTGACTGAGTATCCCACACATAGCCTTGAGTTCCCAAGAAGGCTTCCGCAGCCTCACCAGTGGCCAATGCTACCCACCATTCAACCAACTCATAAAACGCACTAAAACCCAAGCAAAACGATATGATAAAGAAGAACTGCCAACCCGCCCCTTTTATAATCTCTTTTCTCAGAATGATCTCCCGTGCAACCATCGCAGGAACGAAACCCTGAGCAAAGTGTCCAACCTTATCGTAGTTATTCCTGGTTGAGCCCAGAATTTCTCTTAGAGAATCGAACAGAGGCACTTCTGCGTATGTGTAATGCCCGCCCACCATCAATATGACGCAATGAGCCAATATCAAAACATAAACTAAGCTAGTAAGCCTAAACGATTTATAGGTTGCAAATAATACTGCCGCTCCAATCATTGCAGGAGCCACTTCTAGAAACCAAGTAAATTGATCGTTCGGATTTATGCCCGACCAGATCAATACGATTACATAAATTGCTATCCAAATAGAAATAAGAGACTCCGCGATTTCAATTGCCCATAACGGCTGGGCTCACACCCGAGCGGAAGGAGAGCAGCGACTGGAGCGTCGGCTGCAGCACAGAGTTACGCGATTTTTGCTACTGTGCTGCGATTTCTTCTGGAAGCGCAACTTCCATAAACATGCTCGCAGGGTATAGATAATCCTCTCCTGATTCGTCTATTACCCTCAACTGGCTATGCTTGGACGCTGTTTTGTCTGGCAAGACCTCGTACAACTTCCGCTGCTCAAGCGAAACCTCATAGCCATGATTACTTATATAAAACAAGAACTTATTAATAGTTGTTGACCTCGGTTCTACGAGTGCCGTTTGATCTTGAATTTTCGTTTTCCGACTCCGGTTGCCTCATACCAATGTAGTTCAACATCAACAATTGCGCCATCAGCAAGCTTCACGGTCGCTGGGCCCTTCCGTTGTTGCCACCCCCCTTGACCGTATATCTTCCTAAGTCGGGCGATCTCCCGAATTCCTGAACTTTGCGCAAACGTTTCGGGTTCGCGAATTGAGCCGATTATCTCAAAATCCATTCGCACACCTCGGTGTTACGTTCCCCGCATCTCACGGTAGGAGCCCCGGTTACCGGTAGCCCTATCCGGACAGATCCGTACGAGACCAACTCGGTCATACGGTTCTTCGGTTATCAGAACATAGACTCCGCCGTCCTGACGCATAACTTTGCTACCCCGCAAGCTCAGACATTGTGGACGATCCTGGGTGTCGGCAACGGGTAGGCCTCCAGAAACTTCCTGAACGCCTCCCATGGAATCGCACTCTTGTGACTTCGTCGGCTCAGCCAGTATTTCCAGCCTCGCGTGACATAGTGCAGCACCGCCTCCATCGCACGCATATTGCAGCGGACCGCGAAATACTGAAGGTGTCGCCTGAGCTGCGATGACAGGATTCGGTGCTGCCACCACAGGGGCTTGTGTCGATTGTTCTGGCACCAAGTTCGCATCGAGACGATGGCTTTCTTCACTTTCTTGCTCGCTGTCTTGCGCTTGATGACCCAGTTTCCCTTGCGTGATCTCGCCCAGTAGTGGGTAAAGTCGAGAAAGTCGAACGTGGCCTCCTCTTTTCCGGTCGTTTTTCCAAACACTGGTCTGCCGAACGCGATCAGCTTGGTTTTCTCTGGATGGATGCTCAGCCCGTAGCGATCGAACCGCTTAGGCAAAACTTCCATGATCCTTCGAGCATCTTCGTCGTATTGGCAGCCGATAATGAAATCGTCGGCAAAGCGCACGATAAAGCAGTATCCTTTCATCCGCGGTTTGACTTCGTTGACAAACCAGCCATCCAGTACTTCGTGGAGGTAGATATTCGCCATCACGGGGCTGATCACCCCTCCTTGCGGCGTTCCTTTATCACTGTAGCTGATAACGTCTCCTTCCACTACCCCTGCGTTGAGCCATTTTCCGATCAGCCGCAGCAGGCCTCCGTCCTTGTCTATCCACACCCGCTTGATCTTCGAAGCGACGTAGGTCTGGCTCTTCAGTCTCTGGTGCAGGTCTTCCAGGTTCTCCATCAGGTTCTCGGCATGGTCCTTCGCCGTCACACCGCTTAATCCCGGCGCTCTATCCTTGCGAACTTGATGGTAGGCCCCTAAAAGTAAAGAGAACGTCCATTCGGCGAGCCAAGGAGGTGAATACCTTGGCCGAGAAACAACTGGACGCAGATGGACCCTATCACCGTCCCGGCCCAGGATGCGCGCATTGCTTAGCGCGATGCGATGGGTGTAGCGGGCCAGATGGCCGATCAGCGACGCGGTGTGCTCCAGGCGGGGCTTGGCGAAGACCACCCATTCCTCGGCCATCAGCGCATCGAGCAGGGCCGAGACCGCGCCCGGATCGATGCCGGTGAGCTTACCGTCCTGGGCGGCACTGCGCAAAGGACTGACCATGCGGCTGCGAAAGACTAAAGGCAGAGCCCTTTACGTTTTAAAGAACTCTGACTGACCGCTCATTTGCAATTGGCCCGCTTTGGCCGGCATTTCCTCCACGTTGAAGCCGCTCCTGGACCCAGATAGGGGCACAAGCGGGAATGCTGGGCCTCCCGGTTTCGGAAGCTTTCAAAACATCCAAGACATGGTCGTCCAGTTCTTTCAGAACGCGAACCGGCTAAACTGAACGGACGAGATCGATGCGCCGGGCGCTCTGACGACGCAGCGGTACCGTCGATCCGGTCGATCACGTCGTCCGCGTAGAGGGGCCACACATGAGAAATCGCAACAATCGAGTCTTTCTGGCTTTCGTCTTCACCCTACTAACCGACGCTGACCCCCCTCACCGTCCTCGGGGCAGGGCCGAGCGAGAAGACCACCATGGCCGATGTAAAGAAAGAGGTCGGAGATGCCGCCGAGGCAATCAAGGACTACTCCGCCGAGCAGAGAGATGCGGCCCTGGCAAAGACCAAGGAGGCCCTGGACGATTTCGATGCGCGTATCGAACGGCTGGAGATGACTGTCCGTGACCGCTGGGGCCAAATGGACCAGACGGCGCGGAACAAAGCCGTCGCCGCCCTGAGGGACCTCAAGCGACAGCGGGAGCGGGTGGCCAAGTGGCATGGCGGGCTCCAGCACAGCTCGGCGGAGAACTGGGAGCAGGTGAAGCGGGGATTCTCTTCGTCCTATGAAGAGCTCAAGGCCTCCTGGGGCCGCGCGGAAAAGAGCCTCGGCGCCGGCCGCTGAGCCGGCCGGGGGGCCCACCTCATCCTCGGGTTCGCGGCGGGGCTCGCCGCTTTCGAGTCTTCGAGTGATACCGAGAACGCCGAGCGAGACATCGCACCAGCTCCCACCCAACCGCCCGAGCTGCACCCCTTCCTGGGCGGTGTAAGCGAAGGCATGCCCCAAGGCCTGCCGTTGAACCTAGAAACCGCAGTTGGACGGCCGTCATGGTGCGTGCGGCGTGGTGCCAGGCAAGGTGAGAGCGGACCTGTCGATCCAGTGAATCGACGCAACCGCTCGAACACGAGGCGGACTCAATCGCCGGGAGCGATTTGAACAGCGTTAGCTGGCCCGCAGGGCGAAGGGCAGGATACCCGAAGTAATAGTTCATCTATTGCTCATCGCCTCCTGCGATTCGCCGCCGTCCTGGAGGCTGGCGCGAAAAAACGCTCCCGGCGTTTTCTTCCAGCGAGTTGTAACGCAGCCAGGCGCCGCTCCGTGCGTGCCCAGGGGGTCGTAGCGCCCCCTCACCTCGCGGGTGAGTCCCAGATTTCTTAATACCCACCAGCAAGACAATCACTTGCTAGCCACTCGAAGCGGCCAACTGCGGTTTCTAGGTTTAACCTCGCCGACTACCTGGACCTGGTCAACTGGACCGGCCGGGCGGTGCGCGACGACAAGCGCGAAGCCATCGCCGAGGAGCTGCCGCCGATTTTGGAGCGGGTCGGAATCCCCCGAGCCGCTTGGCTTCAGCTGGCCGAGGACTTTGAGACCCACTTCTGCATCTGGATCGGTCAAGCCGAGCATGTCGAGCGGGTTTGCAAGCGAGAGCGTCAGCGCTGAGCGCGCGGCATTCACGCTTGCCGGCGGCTGTTTCCCAGCTGAGCGTACGCAGCTCTCTCCCTGAACTCCCGTAACCTCACCCGATAGAGCATCGGGGGGAAGCCCTTGGCCGGCTTCCGGTCCAACCCTCTCAATCTTGCCGATTGGCCCGCTTTGGTGGCCATTTCTCCGCGTTGAAGTCGCTCTTGGTTCCAGATAGGGGCACAAACGGGGGCGCTTCAAAAAAGGGGTCACCATTTAGCCGACCCGTGTCAATAGGCAAATAGCCCTTGTTGTCTTTGAAATCGAAGATTTCAAAGAGCGCTCTTTTACAAACGATCACTCGCCGAAGACAGCCTACCTACGCGCCCGCATTTTCAATCGGGTGGTATCGATTCGTTGACCGAATCGCACCAGTCACCTTTCAGGATAAAGGCATGGAGTCCCTCGTAGAGACGGGTCCCCAGCCCCTGGCCAACAATGGCCCCAGAGAATCATCGGTGCCCTACCGCGTCCAAATGAGCGCGAGTCGTCGAGTTTCCTCGGACCCGCTGGACAGAGTTTTGGTTAATGCCTGTGACATCCCTAACCCGTTTGCGGCTCACGGCCGAGGCGCTTCAGCCAAACACTTCGCGAATGATCGTCGATTCAGGTGGATGGGCCGGCGTCTAATCAGAGAGTTTGTTGCCAAACCCCTTTGCCAGCTCACCGGCTCATCCGAAACTATGCTGCTATGTCATCGGTATCCTCTTGCTTTCTTCAGAAGGACAGCAGGGGGCTGTCTCATGGACAACCTTCTTTTGAGCGCATATAACCCCTACCCCAAATTAAGAGGAAGAAACAGTCAACGCTCTGGGCGGTCGCCGCGTGCGGTGGGTGCCTGAGGAGGCGCTGGCGGCAAATGCCGGCTCAGCGTAACGCAAGAGGTTTGGGAACCGTTGGAAACCAAGGTCAACAAGGTAGAGATACTGCCGCTGGTGAAATACTACATGGAACGACTGGGGCTCGTGCAGTTGTTCAACAGATATGTGCCAAACAGCAACGGTGCGGACATCCCACCAAGCCAGGCATTGTGCACGATGGTGATGAATATCACGGTTTCAGCAAAACCCTTGTACCGGGTGGAAGACTGGCTGCATGATTACCTGGACGGGATTGGCGAGCAACGCATCGATGCGGCGAAGTACAACGACGACCGACTAGGGCGCTGTTTGGATCTTCTGTTCGATGCGGACCGGTCAAGCTTCATGGTGGATCTCGCCGCCAATGCGATTCGTGTGCACCAACTGGTCATCGAACAGATTCACAACGACTCGACCAGCATCACCTTTATCGGGGTCTACGAAGGCGCA
>Ga0210110_1000686_pt1 | contig 10977 bp, 12 predicted proteins | sample China_Galinas_PW_2_FD_184865 | JGI IMG/M metagenome (GOLD analysis project Ga0210110, IMG submission 184865) | Wetland microbial communities from San Francisco Bay, California, USA, that impact long-term carbon sequestration - China_Galinas_PWB_D1... | ecosystem: Environmental > Aquatic > Marine... | reverse complement strand
GCCTGTCGGCGCCTGTTCGAGAGCGGATAGCCCTTCCACCCCTCTGAGCCTGCACGGCTTGCGGCGAGGATCCCCTCGCCGAGGCCACCCCGCGCCCTGAGCGCGGGGGAATCCCCGAATTCGTGCTCTCCCACCCGCCCCGGGAGGGGATGCGGAGCGTTTCGGAGCCCGATTCTTCCAAAATAGCCCGATCGGCGGCGCCGCGAATCACTGGTGGGCGATGGCTTTCAAAGGATGGGTGTCCAATTGTTATCCAATTGTTAACACAAAGTGGATGTCCAATTCTTTCGCATCGAGATAGAGAGTGCCCGCTCAGGCCGGTTCATCCCCGCGGGCGCGGGGAACAGTCCTGTCGCTGGCGGACTACTCGCCTGAGAACCGGTTCATCCCCGCGGGCGCGGGGAACAGAATTCGGCTGTTTGCAGAATGTTCTCGAAGACCGGTTCATCCCCGCGGGCGCGGGGAACAGTAGAGGGCGACAAGCTACAGCGGATCGAATTTCGGTTCATCCCCGCGGGCGCGGGGAACAGGAACAGACAACGACGCACAAGGACGGCTATCCCGGTTCATCCCCGCGGGCGCGGGGAACAGGTGACCAGCCACTGTCGGCGCATCAGAAACGACGGTTCATCCCCGCGGGCGCGGGGAACAGTTGTCCGGGGCCACACAGAAGGAGCCAATATGAGGTTCATCCCCGCGGGCGCGGGGAACAGTTGCGATTCGTCGATGAGCCTGAGCCAGTCGTCGGTTCATCCCCGCGGGCGCGGGGAACAGAGACGATTGCAACTTTGATTTGCCAGAGAAAGCGGTTCATCCCCGCGGGCGCGGGGAACAGATCTCTACACCCTAACTGAGGTAATTATGAACCGGTTCATCCCCGCGGGCGCGGGGAACAGTTCTCGTCGTGGAAGGCCTTGCCGTCGCCGGTCGGTTCATCCCCGCGGGCGCGGGGAACAGGCATGCTTATGTCGGGAGACGCCATGTCTGAGCGGTTCATCCCCGCGGGCGCGGGGAACAGTGTGGCTCAGGAAAAGCTTGACGGCATACCTCCGGTTCATCCCCGCGGGCGCGGGGAACAGATAATCGCGGTTATCTTGCGCTCGTCCCAGTCCGGTTCATCCCCGCGGGCGCGGGGAACAGCCGATTTGCTCGATCTCCTCATGGGTCAGGATCGGTTCATCCCCGCGGGCGCGGGGAACAGACGAGTAGCGGCGGGAGGCGGAGGCACAGGTTCGGTTCATCCCCGCGGGCGCGGGGAACAGTCCTTGGGCTCCAGAGCGGCCCCACCCTGGAGCGGTTCATCCCCGCGGGCGCGGGGAACAGGGTCGGAGGAAACGTCACCGTGGCCAGCTTCACTGGTTCATCCCCGCGGGCGCGGGGAACAGTTGGTTCCCTGGGCGTGGTCGACGTCCCAAAACGGTTCATCCCCGCGGGCGCGGGGAACAGGACCTTTTAGGCGAAATGTCAAGACATTTTTGCGGTTCATCCCCGCGGGCGCGGGGAACAGATCTGATTGCCCTTTGTCATCGCGTCACTGGCCGGTTCATCCCCGCGGGCGCGGGGAACAGCTGGAACAGTGACTGCGCAGCGGGCGCTATTCCGGTTCATCCCCGCGGGAGCGGGGAACAGAGGATCGAGTTGATGAGGCGGCGGCGCTCTGCCGGTTCATCCCCGCGGGCGCGGGGAACAGTCTTCTCGCATTGCTTTGAATTACCAGCAAAAATCCGCCACCCGAAATTCTACCAGGTTTTCCGGTGGCGATTTCACCCCTGACAATCCGCCAGGAGCGACAATTTCCGGCTTGTTAAGGAGCAGAGCTGTTCTCATCGAGGGGCAGGAAGGACACCAATCGGAGGCCGTCGAAATCCACGGGGATGCGCCGGTTGGGTCCCACGGTCTGGAAATCATAGCCTGACTCGGTATTGGTGCCCCAGGCCATGACGGCGTTGCCGTCTTCCACACCGTCCAGTACCTGGCTCCAGATGAACTCACGCAGGCGCCGCGACGGGTTTCCTACGTATACACCGGCGCGGACCTCCAGCAGCCAGACGCCGAGCCGGCCGCGCAGGCGGGGCGGGACGTTTTCAGTGACGATGACCAGCATCGCCGAGATTCTCGCCTTCGGGAATGGCGGGTGGCTGCGCGTCTTCCGGGGCCCTCGGGGCATCGAGGCCGCCGGCGGCCAGCACGTCTTCGATGGCGGGGATGATCTTGCCGAGCAGGTGGGTCTGGCGGAAGACGTCCCGGCAGGCGAGGCGCACCCTGCGCTCCGGCTCGCTGGGCTCTTTGGCGGCGATCTGGAAGGCCATGGGCACCACGGTGTCGAATTTGAACAGGTCGGCGATGTCGTAGACGAACGACAGCGGCTTGCCGCTGTGGATGAAGCCGACGGCCGGGGCGTAGCCGGCGGCCAGCACTGCGGCCTCGGTGATTCCGTAGAGGGCGGCGGTGGCGGCCGAGACGCACAGGTTGGGCAGATCGCTCGCGTCCCACTCGGTGGGGTCGTAGCGGCGGCCTTTCCATTTGACACCGTATTTCCGGGCCAGGAGTTGATAGGTCTTTCTGACCCGCACGCCCTCGATCCCGCGCAACTGGTCGACGCTGCGACGCTCTGGTGGCTTCTCGCCGAAGCGGATCTCGTACATCTTGCGCACCACCTTCAGGCGCGCCTGCTCGTCCAGGGCCAGGCGGGCCTGGTACAGCAGGCGGTCGGAGCGTGCGCCGCCCGGCTGGCCGGAGGCGTACAGTCGCACGCCCGCCTCGCCCACCCACACCAGCAGCGTCCCGACCCGGGCGGCCAGGCCCACGGCGCGGTGGGAGACCCGGGTGCCGGGCTCCAGCATGATGCAGGCGACCGAGCCCACAGGAACGTGGGTGCGCACGCCGTTCTTGTCGATGACCACGAAGGCGCCGTCCAACACGTCGATCTCCCCCCGCTCGATGAAGATCATCGAGATGCGCTCTTTCATGGCGATGGGTTTGAGGGGAGGGAGCATGTCAGGTCGCTGCGCGGTTAGGGGTTTGCGAAGAGTTCGTTGGGACGGGTACGGCGGTCGAACGAGACGGTGACGGTGCAGCCCGCCGCCTGGTTTCCTCGGCCGATGAGGTAATCCGCGAAATCCGCGCCGCCTTGCTCGTAATCGGTCAGCGCCTGCCAAGCCAGTGCTGGCTCCTCGATCTTCAGCTCGGCCGCGGCAAGGAGCCTGCGCAGCACTAAGATGACCAGCGGCTTGGAGTAGCCGTAGCCGCGTGCCAGTACCCAGATCAATTCCGCCAGCACCACGTGGCAGACGAAGCCTGGGACATCGGCACTACAACGGCCTTCGATGACCGCGGTCGCCCTCTCGGTCTGGGCCGGGTCGTCCCGCACCAGGTAGCGCACCAGGACGTTGGTGTCGATGCCGATCATTGGCTGGCGGCACCTGTCGCGATCGCCGTGTCCATCTCTTCGAGGCTTAGGGTCTGTTTTGGCGGCGGCAGTAGGCCCTTGAGGTCGGTGACCGAGCCTGTGACGGGAATGGCGCGGATGCTGCCGTCCGTTTCGACCAGGAACTCCAGGCGGTCTCCGGCCGCCAGATGAAGCGCATCGCGCACCGACTTGGGGATGGTGACCTGGCCTTTGCTGGTGATGGTGGCCTGCATGTCTTACTCTCCCGAAAATTTCTTACCATGCGGTAAGTCTAGCGCCCCTTTCACGCCCCGCGCACCAACAACAGGCCGCAGCCGAAGGCTTTGGCGTGGCCCAAGCCCGCTAGCAGGGTCTGCAGAAAGGTCTCGGGGTCCTGCACGGTCAGGAGCCCCGTGTAATCCAGGGTGTTGAAGCGGATCGGTTGGCCCTGTTGGCGTTTGTACAGGCGGTGCTGGCGATAGCCGTCCACCTGGATGGCCTCAAGGGCGAAGCCGTGGCGTTCGGCGCGCTCTTGCAGCCAGAGCGGCCCTGCCTGCTGGACCAACTCCGCCTGGGACGGTCGGCTCCGACGATCCGGGTGGGCCCGCTTGGAGTCCATGACCACGTCGTCGCGGCGTCGGCGCTTGTCTTTGGGATCGTCGCTTACCCGTCGAACACGTACCGGATTGGCCCTCAGCGAGAAGGCCAGCCGCTGGCCCGCGCTCAGACGTGGGCGGTATTCCTTGGTCTGGATGGACCAATCGCCGGCCGGGTCGAGGGGCTCGCGGGAAGAGAGCACGTAGAACACCGGCCAGTGTCTCTGTTGCTCGCGTCGAAACAAGAAGGGCCGTTGATCGTCGCCCTGGAACAGCCGCCACAGCATCTGATGCTCGGCGTAGGCATCGGAGGGTATGGCGCGTGCCAGGCGCTCCGGGGCCAGGTCTCGGCTCAGCTCGATCTTGCTGAAGTAGTGCATCTCAATCCCCCAACAGGCGTCCGAAGTGCTCGTTGCGCTTGGCAAACTGCCAGCGGCTTCGGCCCAGGGGCTGGTCCTGGCGCGGCGTGCTGTGAAGGTATTGCACCGCGTCCGGGGCCACGACGGCGTCGTCCTCCCAGTAGCAGTCACGGCCCGACAACAGCTGCTTGAGGTGGTGCTCCTCCATGAAGAGCCGCTGGTCCTCCGGTACCTGGGCGTCGAACGCGCGCAGCGCGGCGTCCAAGGTCTCCGCAGCCACGTGGGCTGGGGTCAGTGGAAGCGCCAGGGGGCAGGATTTGCGTCCCAGATACAGGGGTAGACGTGGCCTCTTCAAGGCCTCCGCCAGCTCTTGCACGGAGTATGGTGCCCGTCCTTCCCTCGGCCAGAGGCAGGGGGTGTATAAGGCGTCGCAACGGTAGTCGCGGGTCGACAAGACGGTGTACAGATTGTCTCTATCCAGGGTCTCGTCCCGGCGAGTGTAGAGGTGTTTGAGACGCGCCACGCTGTTGGGGACCTGGGTGGTGTGGTAATCGCGCTGGGGCATCCCCGGGGCGTCTACCCGTACCGCGAAGCCGTAGCCCTCGGCCAGCGCCCGATGTTCATCGTCCTCACCGCGGCGGATTCCCAGAGCGGCCGCCACCAGTCCCAGCACTGCGGACTTGGAGGGGTGCGGGGTGCTGGGCCTCTGTTCGCCTACCGCGATGTCGCCCCAGGCCGCCAGCGGTCCATAGAGACGGAACAGCAGGAAGTCGACCATGACGCTTACTCCGTGACGAAGGCGATGAGCTCTTGCAGGGATCCGGAACCTGTTGTCGCGTTCAGGACTCGCGGGTCCCCGTCGGCGCAGGGCCCGTAGACCTTGTCCATCTTGCTGCGGGTGTCCTCCAGGGCCGCGATGGCCTGGGCCAGCATGCCGTCCTTGAAGCCATCGATCGGTTTGAGGAAGGCGACGGATAGGGAGCGCGGCTGCTGGCTCCCTTTCTCGGCCAGGATGTAGGAGGCCCGGGCACGGGAGCCGAAGCTGTTCTGCTTGCCTGTGGGGGCCACCGTGGCGGCGCCCTCCAGCAGGGCGGCAAGGGCCTTGTCCGCCAGGGACTTGTCGCCCCCGAGGTTTTCGGTAAGCAGATTACGGTCGATGCACAGGTACAGATAGAACAGGCCGGCGGCGAACTCGGTCTCGCCCATGTGGCCGGCACCCACGTCATCTATTCCTGTGTTGAGGTCATCCACGGCCGTGAAGAAATCGTCTTCTATTGTCACCTTGTGCACGCTAATAGCATGCGCGACCTGGGCCGCCGCCTCGGTGTTGTAGCGCGGGGCGGCGGCCAACATGCGCCCGAACAGGGCGATGTCCGCGGCGCTGTGGTGCTCTCGCAGCAGCTCCAGCTCCTCGGTGGTGGGCTCACTGCCACGCTCAGCCAGGGTGTTGACCAAATCGTCGATGGCGGCCAACTCCTCGGGGCTGAAGTGGGCGAGCTGCTCGATCTCGGAAGAGTCCTTCTTCAGCTTGCCGAAGCGCCCGGCGATGCTGCGCGCCCACGCCTCCGCGTGTTTCTCGGCGACGCCTTTGGCCAGCAGGGCGTCGTGGATACCAGCGCCCTTTTCTTTGGTGCGAACCCCGAGGTGACCGCCAAGGGCGCTCTCGAACACCTCGGAGGTGCGCCAGGCGCGCTTGAGGCTCTGGGAGGAGATGCGCAGGCGTTTGGCCCCACCCATCTCGGCCGTCTTCGGCCGTCCCAGGTCGTCTCGGTTGAGGTTGGCGGGGGGATAGGATGTAAGCAGGTGCAACTGGACGAAACGGGTCATGGTCTATTCCTCAGCGGGTCTGTTCCTGGTTGAGCAATTGTTCGTAGTAATTGAAGGTCCATTGTTGGCGGGTGGTATCGTTCCAGCGGTAGATTCCTCGAGCGAGGTCCTTCACAGGGGCCGCGTCTCCGGCCAGGTGCACGACGCGGATCAGGGCGGCGAAGAGCTCGGGAAGGGTCTTCTGGGCCACCAGGCGCTGGAAACGCTGCTCGCTCACTCGGGGTCCGTCGCGTCCCTGGGGTGAGCAAGCGAGGTGCTGGGCGAAGGTTCGCCGCTGTTCGGGCTCACTCCGGATATGGGCCAGCACGCCTGCTACGGCGGCCAAAGCGGGCCGGTGGCGCCAACCCGCAGCGGCCACGCGGTGGTACAGCGAATGGAAGACGGGGGCGAAAAAGACCTCTTCCAACGTCTTGCAGCGACGCAGCTCGGCCAACTCACCGCGGCGACTGGGTCGGCCGGGCTCGTCGGGGCGGGTGAGCGCGTCCCACCACTCATAGATCAGGTCTTCGAGGACAGGGGTCCGGGGTACTGAATCTTGCATCGGGCACTCCGTTTCAGGCGGCGGCCTGGTCCTTGGTGGGCATGTCCAGCAACTTCTTGATACTGGTCTTGTGGTTGAAACGGCGCAAATTGCGCCGCGCCTCGGCGATGCGCCGAGGGTGGGTCTGGTCGCCGATAAGGCTGGCGTTCACCCAGCGGTCGAAGGCCTGCTCGGTGTACCGGAACAGGTCGGTGTGCCATTCGTGCAGGTGCGATCTGCGTCGCTGGGTGTTTTCGGCGTCGGCTGCGAGGTCGGTCAGGTGGTCATAGAACCTGGGCTCGGTCTCAGCCCAGAAGGCCGATTCCACGAAGGCGGTATCGGCCCCGCTGCGCCGCGGGTCGTTTCTGGCGAACCAGGCGTCCTTGAGGCAGCCGCGCAGGTTTCCAAGAAACTCCCAGGCAGCGTTCACCATGGCGTCTGCGGCGGCCTCCAGGGACTGGCGGGCGTCGGTGGTCTCCAGCCGGAACAGGGGGAAGGTGGCTTCGTACCAGCAGCGAGGCTTCATGTTTTCCAGGTCGTAACCGAAAGCCCACAAGCGAAAGCGCAGCCCCTCCCGATGCAGCCTGCGGCGGTAGAAGGCATCCACCACTGCCGCGGGGATGCGCTGGGTCTTGTTGTCGTCGGCCTGTTGGGCCAGGCCCAGCCAGTGGCGGTAATTGATGCTGCCTCTGGGGTGGGCGGGCAAGGCCTGCTTGGCGTCCCGGTTGTGGGGACTCAGGGTGTGGTGCCAGGTCTCTGCGGGATAGTTGGTGCCGTAGTTGCGGGTGCGATACTCGCGAACGAGCAGGTTCGTCTTGGCTCCGGACAGCCCGCACTCGCCCTCGCCTGTCTCTTCAGACAGCAGCCGGATACGCCGCGGCATGCCCCAGAACATCTGCAGGGGGCTTACGTCCTGGGGTGTGGTGGTGACGCCAGTCTTGTCGCTGACCCGGGTGGGGCCTAGCCACGGGAAGATGTCTTCAGGGCGATTCCGGGGGCCGGCAAAGGCGGAGGCTCCCAAGATGTTCAGCCACAGGGAGTCCCACAGGGTCGGCTGGCGCGGGTGCGCCTCATCGGGGGTGCAGACCACCAGGGTCGTTAGCGGGCCGCCGCCGCGCACGGAAGTGCGGTGACCGACCCCACCGCTGGGGGCGTTGGTCTGCAAGGTGAACAGGGCCAGGGCGGCCATGGCCGGGGAGAAGCCCTGGGTCGGCAGATCCTTGACGAAGTGGGTGCTGCTTCCGGCAGTGTCGATGAGCAGTGCGGTGATGGGCAGTGGCTTCTGTCCGTCGAGGCCGTCGCGGTCCTGCATGAAACGTGGGCCGTCGCCGTCGAGATAGAAGGCGTCCCGGTAACGGTCGAAGGTCTTGCGCAGGGTTTCGGGGGAGGGCGGGTTCTCGTGCCGCTCGAACCATTCTTCGTCATCGGCGGGCGCGAAGGCGGTCTGCAACAGACCGATCAAGAACTGCCAGAGCGCGCCGTTGAAGTCCGGCCGAGGCGCAGCTACTGCGACCACGGGATTTGTGCGCTCGGCGATCTGCCAGGGGGCGATGGTGTCGGGTCTGCCGTCTGCGCGGCGGACGGGCATCCAGGGGTCATCGAGCAGGTTAATTGGCATGATTCTGTCCGCGTACTCGGTCGATCAGTGGGAGGCCGTCGTTCATCGGGTCTGCGCTCTCTTCAAGCTCGCAAATCTGTTCTGTAAGCGCGAGGTTCTTGCTTTCAATCGCCCACGCCTCATGCTGCGCAACCCTCAGTAACGCCAGTCCCTCTTCAATGCGCCGAATTGCAAGGGCAATACGTCGAGCAGGTTTCGGTTCGGCCATCGTTCTAATCGGGTTATGGGCGGTACGCAAAGCATAGGTGTAGTTCGGCGCCCAGTCAACTATTGTAGAAGGGTGTGCAAGAAGATATAATTTCCCAGTCCCGAACCCTTTGGGATGAACCAGGTGTCCAAGTCGATTTGGACATTGCTCTTGTACCGTTCCCCTCTCTTGAAGGGCTGCGGGCGGGGCCATCCCCGCCCGCTTCTTCGCCATGAGGCTCTTAATTGTCAACGACTCAGTCCCGTCTCCCGGTCGTACCTCAGCTGCACCGTTTTCCCTTGCCGATCCAACACGGCACCAACCCACTGCGCTTGCTTCAACTCTAAGATCACGAGCCGGCTCCACTTTCCCCTGTCGGGCATCGCGGTCCGGTAGTCATCAATGGATCGGCGCAATTCGGGATCCTCGGGCACCACTTCCTCCGCCGCCCAGGATGCCCGCACACTCACTTGGCTCAGCTCCCAGGCGAAGTCTTGGGCCACGTACCAGGGCCGAAGCTCGCCATCCTGCCAGCATGCCAGGCGCAGTGTGACCGTGGGCTCGCCGAGACGGGTGGGGGTTGTTGCCTCGTCCCAGAAGCTCAGCCCAGCGGATCTGTAGCCGTCGTGCAGCGATACCAGGTTGTAGTCGGCCAGGCTGCGCTCGGCGCTGGCCGTGCCCTCGGCCTCCAGTGCATTTGGAATCAGGCTGGGCGGGATGCTCTCGGAGCCCCCTGGGCCGTAGACGCCCTCTATCAGCGCCCGCGCCTCTCCCGGCATGACGATGGCGCCCAGGTTCTGCAGCAGTCGTGCGGTGAGCCAGAGCCTGCCGTGGTGCTTGTAGACATGGGCAGCGGCGGGAAAACAGGCGCTGTACCAGTCGGCTTGCGGCTCGTCCGTTGGCTCGGGGGTGAGGACATACAGAACCGGTGTACCTCGTTCGTTGTCGGCTGCGAGGCGCCCGTCGACAGTCCGGGGATGCCGGCACAGGCGACCGGCACGCTGGATCAGCAGGTCGATGGGGGCGAGATCGGAGATCATCAGGTCGAAGTCGAGATCGAGCGATTGCTCGACCACCTGGGTCGCCACCAGGATGCGGCCGCGCCGCTGGTCCGGACCGCTCTTGGGGCCGAAGCGATGGAGGACCCGGGTCTCGATGTCCAGGCGGTCGCCCAGGGCGAAGCGCGCGTGGAACAGGTCAATGGCATCGGCCGGGATGCCCGCTTCGCGCAGTTCGCGGACCGCGTCCAAGGCGTCTCCCACGGTGTTGCGTATCCAGCAGGCACATCGGCCCTTGCTGTGGGCGGCCGCCAGGTGCTTGTGAACCCGTGTCGGGTCGTGGAGCAGCCGGACTTGCACCCGGCGAGCCACCTCGGGCCGGGTCTGCAAAGGGATCTCGTCCGCCCCAGCTGCGGCGATCCGTGTAAGCAACGGATAGTCGGTGGCGGCCAAGTCCGGAGCCTGGTAGCCCAGCCCTTTGCAGTAGGCCGCTGCCAGCCGCTGACGGCTCTGCGCGGGCAGGGTGGCCGATAGCAGGATAGCGCTGGCTCCAATGGCGCCGTGGAACTCCAGCAATCCCTCCAGCAGCCGCTGCATGTAGTCGTCACAGGCGTGCACCTCGTCCACGATCAAGACCTTGCGGGCGAGTCCCACCAGCCGCAGGGATTGGTGGCGGGAGTAGATTGCCCCGAGGAGGGCCTGGTCCAGGGTGCCGACGCCCAGGTCCGCCAGCAGGGTCTTCTTGCGGTGGTCGCTGAGCCAGGCGCCGCGCTGGGTGGCGGCGCTGTCCTCGTCTTTCGCGTAATCGTCTTCGGCACAGGCGGAAGGGAGCAGATCCCGTTGCGGTCTTGGTGCTTGCATGCGGCTGGCGCTATGGGAGAGCAGCAGGGCGGGCGGCTCGGAATACAGCTTGAGGTGGGTTTCCTGACCGAGGATGCGCTGGAACATGGCGTTGGATGTGGCCATGGTCGGGAGCCCCATATACAGGCCGTCGGCGCGCCCGTCGGCGATCAGCCGGTGCGCCAGCATCAGGGCTGCCTCGGTCTTGCCGGAGCCGGTCACCTCCTCGACGATGTAGAGGGTTGGTCCGCTCGCCAGGGGGATCTGCTCCGCTTTCTCCTGCAAAGGGGATGGTTTGGTGATGTCCTTGAACAACTCGCCGAAACTGTGCTGCACCGGTTTCAGGGGGAGCACACCGCTGTGCGTCAGGGCTCTCTCCGCAAAGGGCAGTGCGTACTTGTGCCAATAAATGGACAAGGGCATGGGGTCCGCGCGGTACTCTGCCGGGTCTCGTCCCGACCCCAGCCAATCGCACAGCACGGCGATCCCTGCAAGCCACCAGGACAAGGGGGTTACGGCCTGGCGGAAGGCCTTGGCATCTGGCAGGGGATTCGCTGGAATCTCGGGTATCAGCAGCTCGGCACAGGCGAGGGCAAACTGCCGCGCAGCCTCCCGGTCCTCCGGCAGGAACTGGTCGCTGAGAA
>Ga0210110_1000683_pt1 | contig 10996 bp, 10 predicted proteins | sample China_Galinas_PW_2_FD_184865 | JGI IMG/M metagenome (GOLD analysis project Ga0210110, IMG submission 184865) | Wetland microbial communities from San Francisco Bay, California, USA, that impact long-term carbon sequestration - China_Galinas_PWB_D1... | ecosystem: Environmental > Aquatic > Marine... | reverse complement strand
GCGGCTGCCCGAAACGACGCCGTGACATTGCTAGAGCAGGAGCGAAGCGAGCGCTCGCAGGCCGCACATGCCCTGGAGGAAGCCCGCCAGTCCCTGGAGCAGCAGCGCTCCGAAGCTGGCGACCTGGGCCGGCGACTCGAGGCCTTGGAACAGGAAAAGGGAAGGCTGGGCGAAGCACTGCACGCCGCTGAAGAGAAGTCGGCCTCCCTCGAGACCACCCTGGCGGAGCGCGACGGCGAGCTGGGCAATCGGCAGGAGCAGCTGGGCGAGCTGGACTGCGCCAACAAAGATCTGCGCTCCGAGCTGGACGCGGTCAACGAGCAGGCGAAAGGGCTACTGGACCGTCTCGCCGAGCAAGGCAAAGGTCAGGAGCGGCTGCAGTCCGAGCTGGATAGCGAACGAGCGCGCTCGGCGAGCCAGGAGACCTCTCTGGCCGAGGAGCGAGCGGGTCGCGAGGGCCTGGAAGCTCGCGTCAAAGAGCTGACCGCGCGAGTCGAGAACGTGGAGGCCGAGCGCGACCGGCTTCAGAAGCAGGCGGACGGCTTGGAGCGCCAGCTGGGCGACCAGGTATCGGATCAGCAGGCGCGGGAGTCCCTCCAGGGGGAGCTGGGGCAGGCGCGTGCTCGCTCCACGCAGCTGCAAGAGATCCTGAACGACACCCAGACCGAGCGGGACTTTCTGTCCGGCCAACTCGCCAAGCTCGAAGCACGCCTGGCCGACTTCGAGAAGCTAACCACAGACCACAACGACCTACAGACCCACAGCCAGGCCTTGCAGCAGCAGCTGGCAGCAGCCGAGCAGCGGTCGAGCGAGACGGAGACCGAGCGCGAGCGTCTCGGGGGTCAGCTCGAAGAGGCTCGAGCGGCACTGGCAAGCGAAGGCGCTCGGGCCGACGAGCTGACGGCGCGAGCCGAGTCCTTGCAGGCGGACAAGGCTGCAGTGGAGTCAGAGCGGGTCGACGCGCAGGCCAGGGCCCAGGCCGTTGAGGCAGAGCTGGACGCCGTGCGGGCCTCTGCGGGGGACGGCCAGGCGCAGGCTGAGGCGCTCGGGCAGAGGCTCGCCGACGCCGAGGCCCGGGCCACCGAGCGCGACCGCCTGGCGCAGAAGCTGGAGGTACTGGAGGGCGAGCTGGCCAGTCAGGCCGAGCGTATGGAGCAGCGTGATGCCGAGTCTCGGTCCCAGGAGAGCGACAAGGCGGCAACCGAGGCGGATCTTGCGCAGGCGCGGGACAAGCTCGCGGGGCTGGAAGCGGAAACGGAGGCCTTGAAGGCTGCCTCGGGCGATCAGTCCGACTTGGCGGAGCGGCTGGCGGCGTCCGAATCTCGGGCCGCAGAGCTGGAGACCGAGCGCGGTCGCCTGACCGAGCAGCTTGACGACATGGAGGGTCAGGTGGTGGCCCTGGGGCTCAAGGTCGATGAGCTCGAGTCCGCAAGGGCAGAGGGCGAGCCGGGGAGCGAGACCGAGGAGCGTCTGCGCTCGGCCCTGGCCCTGGCCGAAGACGAGACCAAGCGACTACGTGCCGAGGTCGAGCGCCTGGAGGCCAGTGGTCCCTCCTCGGAGGTAGTGGCGGGGGCGGGAGAGGCCGATCTCCAGGCCTTGAATCAGGAGTTGGACGATGCTCGAACCTCCCTTCAAGAGGCGCAGATCGAGATCGACGACCTGGTCAAGCAGCGCCACGCCCTCGAGGATCGCCTCGAGGACGACAACGGACGCATGGAGGGTCTCGCCCAGGAAACGGCCCAAGCGAAGGTGGAGGCAGAAGAGGCAGAGTACCGTCTGCAGGAGGCCCAGGATGCCCGAAAGCAGGTGGAAGAAGCTCTGTACAGGGTCCAGGAGCAGTTCGAGGCCGCCCGTTTGGATGCGGAGCGCCAGTCCCGTCGCAAAGCCGCTCGTTCAGGGGAGCCCCAAGGCACAGGCGGTGGCGGTGGGCTCAAGCCTGCGTTCGCAGGGGTGCTGATCGGCGCCCTTCTAGGGGGTGGCGGGCTCGGCGGCTGGCTGTTCTGGCAGGGTGGGTCGATCCCACCCGGCCCGCAACGCACCGCCACGCACACAGAGGCACCGCCTCCTTTACCCCCTGCTACACAGCCGACGCCCGCCGCCATCTCGTCGCCGGTCGCCGCTGTTCAGGCGCCCGTGGAAACGACTCTGCCTGCACAGCCGACCGCCACGACAAGTCGACCGCAACCGCAGCCCCAACCACAGCCTGGTCCCTCGGAGCCGGTCGCGGCCCAGGCGGCATCCGCGCCGAAGCCTGCCAAGGTCCAGCGCCTGCAAGAGCCTTCTGCCCCCGCGGTAGTGCTGGTCAAGGGAGGGTCGTTCACCATGGGTAGCAACAAGGACCCCCTGGCCCCCGACCAGCGCCCCGAGCATCCCGTGCAGGTGGGTGACTTCTACATAGGTGAGAAAGAAGTGACCTTCGACGAGTACGATCGCTTCGCCCGCGCCACGGGCCGCAGTCTCCCGAGCGACAACGGCTGGGGCCGCGGAGATAGGCCCGTGATCAACGTGACCTGGAAGAACGCAGTCGCCTACACCCAGTGGCTGTCGCGCCGAACCGGGGCCACTTATCGCCTGCCCAGCGAGGCGGAGTGGGAATATGCCGCATCGGGCGGAACGACCACCTTCTATTGGTGGGGCTACGAGGTGGGGCGAAACAACGCCAACTGCTTCAATTGCGGCAGCCGCTGGGACGGGAACCGGACAGCGCCCGTGGGCAGCTTCGCCGCCAATCCCTTCGGACTCTACGACACCTCAGGGAATGCTGCCGAATGGGTCAAGGACTGCTATCACGACAGCTACAGAGGTGCACCTGGCGACGGCAGCCCCTGGGAAAGCCTGGGCTGCGACCAGCGGATCCAGCGCGGCGGGGCCTTCAACAAGCCCGCCAACAGCCTCCAGACCGCCCGCAGGGCCTCCCAGGTGGCCAATCTCGCCCTCCCCGGGGTCGGCTTCAGGGTGGTAAGGGAGGCCCATTGAGCCGGCTCGGAGCCCCCATCACCCCTTTTCCGAAGCAGTTCCGGTTCGCTCTTGGGGAGCTGGCAGACCCCGGCAGCCGAGGCTTCGGCCAAAGGGACCAGGGCCTGGGCGCTGAGCAGATCTTCCTGGCGGCCTGCCCGCCAGAGCCCGTCCCCCCGACCGAGATCTCTCGATGATGCGTTGGACTACGGCCTTCTTTCCCCTCTGGGCCCTGCTCGGCGCCGGCTGGGCGCTGGGCCAGCCCGAGCTGTTCACGCCGCTGAAACCGGGCATAATCCCGTTGCTCGGCGTGGTCATGTTCGGGATGGGCCTGAGCCTGTTGCCACGGGATTTCGTTTCGGTCGTGCGCCGCCCGCGCATCGTCGCCTTGGGGGTGGCCCTGCAGTTTGGGCTGATGCCCCTGATCGCCTGGTCCCTAGCTCGGCTGTTCGACCTGCCCCCGGCACTCGCCGCAGGCCTGGTGCTGGTCGGCGCCTGCCCGGGCGGCACCGCCTCCAACCTGGTCTGCTACCTCGCCCGCGGCGACCTGGCGCTCTCCATCACTCTAACCGCCTGCTCCACCCTGCTGGCGGTCGTCGCCACCCCGTTCCTGACCTGGCTCTACGTCGGCCAAACCGTGCCCGTCCCCGTCTGGAGTATGCTGCTGTCGGTGTTGAAGGTGGTGCTGCTGCCCGTGGTCGGCGGCTTGTTGATCAATCGCATCCTGGGCGAGCGCCTGACGCCCGTTAAGCGCCTTTTTCCCCTGCTCTCGGTGGCGGCAATCGTCATCATCATCGCGATCGTGGTGGCCTTGAACCGGGGCAGAATACTCCACATGATCGCGAGCACCGCCCTGCTGGTGGTGCTGCACAATGGACTGGGTCTTGCCGGTGGCTATGGGGCGGGCCGTCTGCTCGGGCTCGATACCCGCACCAACCACACCCTCGCCATAGAGGTGGGAATGCAGAACTCCGGGTTGGCCGTCACGCTGGCAACTCAGTATTTCAGCGCCGCCGCGGCTTTGCCGGGGGCGCTGTTCAGCGTGTGGCACAACCTTTCGGGATCGATGCTGGCGGCCTGGTGGTCGCGCGACCACAGCCCATCGGTTTCAGAAGGCCCAGCGACGAGCGGGCAGACAGAGGAATGAGCAGCGGGTCAGCCGTAGCTGCGGCTCAAGGGATGACCCGGGGCACGGGGCCCTAGCGAGTCGGGCAACCGAGATCGGCCTTCCCACCGAGCCGGCTCAGCCCCGACGACCTTCTTCACCCCGGCTCTTCGCCTTCGTCGTAGCCGTCGATGTCCTGTAAAGGATTGCCGATGTTCTCGCCCGCCGGACGTCCCAGATCCACGCCATAGTCCTCGCCCTTGACGTCCAGCGAGCCCGACCAATCCTCAGGCGGCTCGGAGCTGACCGGCTCCATCTCGTCCCAGGTGTCCAGGTCATACTCCTCGACAGTGCCGTCGAAGAACTGGACCCCCACCGTCTCTTCGTCCGGATCGAAGGCGACCACTTCCAGCGAATCCCCCTCCTGGGTCTGGTACCACTCCCCGACGATTGGCCTGCTCATTGGGATACCTCCTCTGGCTCAGCCTACGGAACCGCCGCAGGGTTCCTCCATTTATACGACCATGCGTCTGCTTTGCCAACGGGGTCAAAGTGGCGGTGGACAGGGCCTCGGGGACCCAATCGGCTCAATCTGACATCCAGGTTCCCTGAGTAACCGGCGCCGCGTGTGCAACGATCTTCTCGCCCCATGGTCCCGGGAGAGCAATGTCGCTCAATATCTCGTTCATGGCGGCTGTGTCATCCGGCGCCGACCCGGCTCAGAGTCCGATGCCGATCCCTATCCCGAACTGCACCTTGGAAGGCAGTTGGCCCTGACCGGAGATAGGCCAGAGCTGCAGCTGCGAGGCATGCACCCGCGGATAGGCATAGATGGCATCGCCGATTCGATCCCGTACAACCCCTTCGAGCCGCCCATAGACGGTCAGCCGCCGGCCGGGCGCATAGTCCTTCGGCTCCAGAAATCCGGACTGGACCACCAGGAAGCGTCCGTGAGGTGCGGCCTTCAGGTCCGGGCGCCCGCTACGCTCGAGCGGGTAGCCGAGCACCTGGATCTCAGTGCGGTCGGCCAGGTTCTGGACGTCGATGACGGTACCCCCCCACTCCACCGAGTGGCCCTGAGCGGTCGCTGGGCTGGTGGCGACCTGAGAAGGCGTGGGGAGACGGGCCTCGGGGTGGCTGTCGTAGACCGGCTGCGCGGCACAGGCTGCCAGCAGCAGGGCCACTGTCCCGCCCGCAAAGAGGCCATGGAGGTATCTGCCCATAGGATCACCAGCAATAGGGCCAGGGGCCCGGCCGGCCCCAGGGATATTCGTGGAAGCCAGGCCCCCAGGGATCGCACCAAGGATCCCGGGGCTCCCGTGGCGGGGGCTCTTCCCGCAGATACTGCTCCCTCACCCTTACCACGGGATAGACATAGGGGAATCGCCCGACGGGGCGGGTGACCGGGGCGTCCAGGGCGCCGGAAACGGTGATCCTCCGATCGGGGGCATAGACGGCAGGATCGAGGAAACCGGAGACCCGGGCCAGAAAGCGGCCCAAGGCCTTGCTGTCGGTCTTGGGCTCGCCCTCCCAGCCCAGGGGGAGGGCGAGCACCTCCACCCAGGTCTCATCGGCCCGGTTTTCCACCCCGAGGACGCGACCGCCCCAACGGACCCCCGCGCCGATCGCCTCCTCGCCACGGGCACGCGCCTGCTCCAGGCTCAGGGCCTCGGGCTCGGCAACACGAATCGACGGCGGCACGGTGCTTGCGCAGCCCACCAGCAGCGCGGCAAGCAACAGCCACCCGGGAAAGACCAGCCAAGGACGCAGCATCGGTAAAGTATACGAGGTCCCGCGGCTATACTTGGCGCGAATTCAGCGGAGATGGACGACGGATCGGTGAAGACCCTCTGGGGCTACCGGGTCCTGCACAACCGGGTCATGGGCCCCGGCAAGGGGGGCATCCGCTACCACCCGGCAGTCACCGAGGAAGAGACCGCGTCCCTGGCCGCCCTGATGACCTGGAAATGCGCCCTGGTCAATCTGCCCTTCGGCGGTGCCAAGGGCGGTGTGGTCTGCAATCCGAAATCACTTTCTGGAGACCTCGCCGCTGCCCGGCCTCGCAAGCCTGGACGGCGCGCGGGTCGTGATCCAGGGCTTTGGCCAAGTGGGCTCGGTGGCGGCCCGACGCTTTCACGAAGCGGGAGCCCACAGCCCTTGTTCACGGTAAAATGCCGGCGTCGCCCCCTCAGGAACGCCTCATGGACCAAGAACCCCTGCCCTGCTGGGTCTACAAGAGCCCACGCAGGGACGAAATGTATCTCTACCTGGCACGCGAGGCCGATTTCGATTCGGTTCCACCGGCCCTTCTGGAGCGCTTCGGCCAGCCGATGCCGGTCATGGAGCTGATGCTGTACCCCGCTCGGCGACTGGCGCGGGAGGACCCGCTCCAGGTCATAGCCAATCTTCGGACCCGGGGCTTTCATCTGCAGCTGGCAGCGCGCCTGGAGGTCGACCTCTACCATGGCAACCTCTGTTAGCATTTGAACCTCGGCGGCTCCAACGGCGGCTCTTGGGTATAGGAGCCCAACCTCTGAGTCAACTCGGGCATCACCATGCGAAAGGCCCTGTTCCTGCTCACCTGCGGCACCGTCATCCTGCTGGGCCTGATCCTACTAACCCCCAAGCCCGACAACGAGCCATTGACCGATCTGCCCTGGCAGATCGAGGTGCTGGCGGACGGGACCACCCGCGTGCTGGGGGTGCACCTGGGCAAGGATCGTCTCACCCAGGTGATGGCGCGCCATGGCGACCCCGAGGGACTGGCCCTGTTCGTATCGCCGGATGGGCAGATGTCTTTGGAGGCCTACTTCGGGACCATTCGCCTGGGGCCCCTCGCGGGCAAGCTGGTAGCCCGGCTGGAAGCCCCACCCGCGGCGCTCGAGGCCTTGCACGACAAGGCCATCAACTCGGCGGTGACCCGTAGCGGGGACCGTCGCTACCTGCTGGCCGATGTGGACAAGCGGGCGCAGGCGACGCGGCCTGTCTCTGGCCTGACCTACATCCCATCCTTCGGGAAGATGGATGCTGCGCTGATCCGCTCGCGCTTCGGGGAGCCCGCCCAGGTCCAGCGGGTCGACGAGCATACCGAGCAGTGGCAGTATCCCGACAAGGGCGTGTCGGTCCTGATCGACAGCGAGGGCAAGGACATCTTCGAGTACCGGCTGCCGAAAAAGGCTCAATAATCCTCGGAGCTGAACTGGGGCGCACTCTGCGCCAGCTGGCGTAGGCGGAGGGCGAACTCGGCGACCTGCGCGCGCAGCTTCTCTATAGCCTGCTGCTGCTCGGCAACACTCCGATTGAGCCGGTCTATCGAATCTTCCTGAAACGCCAGGCGCGTTTCCAGATCCACCAATCTCGACTCCAAAGCTGCGTCAGGACCCACCTGGCGTACGGTCGTCGAGATTGGCGGGGCAAAGCACGTTGCGCATGATGCCGATCAGCTCGAGCAATCGGTTGTTGCGAATGCGGTAGTAAATACGATTGGCCTCCTTGCGCGAGACCACGATATTCTTGTTGCGCAGCTGCTCCAGGTGCTGGGAGATGTTGCTCTGGGAGGTACCGGTCTGCTCGACGATCTCGCCCACCGAGAGCTCCCGGTCACCGAGGGTGCATAGGATCTTCCAGCGTAGCGGATGGGCCATCGCCTTGAGCGCGTTGGCCGTCAGCTCGGTATCCTCTCCCGGGATTTCGGGAGGATTGTCGGTCATATTGTCCATCGGTGTTTCCTTCAATCTTTGAGTGAGGTCAGTCCGCGACGATGGCCTCGCCGCTGCGGCCAGCTGTCTTGACATAGCCGCTCATATCTTTGGCAATGCATATGATGTCCGAAATCTCGCCCTGCTCATCTTTGACGGCAGTGCGCGACAGCAGGATGGGCAACCTGCGCCCTTCCTTGGTGATGAAGCGGGCCTCTATCTGACTGAGCACGCCCACACGCACCAGGGCCTCCAGCCAGGTGCCCATGAAGGCCCCAGCCTCTTCGTCGCCCTCCTCCTCGAAGACATCGCCGATGGACATGCCGACCAGGGCGGTCGCGCTGTAGTCGAGCATGCGCTGGGCGGCCGGGTTGGTCGATTGAATAAGACCGTCACGGTCCAGCACCAGCAAGGCCTCGCCCATGTAGTCGATGATGTTCTCCAGGTGCTGCTTGGCCTGATGCAGCTCGGCGGTGCGCTCGGCCACCTTCTGCTCCAGCACCCGATTCATCTCCCGCTCTTTCTCGATCAGCCGGAAATAGGTGCTGATCTTGTTGATGAGCTGGTTGTCCTCGATAGGCTTGAGCAGATAATCGGCCGCGCCGACCTCGTAGCCCTTCTGCTGGAAATCAGCGGTCTTGTAGGCCGCGGTGAGAAAGATCACCGGGATATCGCGGGTCTTTTTGCGCACCTTGAGCATGGAAGCGGTCTGAAAGCCGTCCAGCTCGGGCATCTGCACATCGAGAACGATCAGATCGATACCAGGCTCGTGGGTAGCGATCTCCAGGGCCTGGCGCCCGGAAATCGCCTCGAGGATCTCCACGTCCATGTGGGCTTGGATCAGCGAGCGCAGGGTGAAAAGATTGTGCTCGTGATCGTCTACGATCAGCAGTTTGAATCCTGGATAACGTCTCATGGCGGTTGAGGGAGGTTGTGCACCGGCAGGCGACTCACCAGCATCTCCTTCAGCGCCTGGGCGTCCACGGGTTTGGCGATGGCATCATCGGCCCCGGCCGCCAGGCAGGCCTGCACTGCCTCTGCGCTGGCGTCGGCGATCAACGCGATGACGGGCACGGAATCGCAGGCCGACTGCGCCCTCAAGCTCTGGATCGTAGCACAGGGGTCCAGCCCCGGCATCAAGGCGTCCATCAGGATGACTCCACAATCGGGCTCTTCGCTCAAGGCCTCGATCGCCTCCCCGTAATCGCCTGCCACCGTCACCCGTAGACCCCAACGCTCGAGCAGCGGGGTCAAGGACAACAGGGTCTGGACATCGTCGTCGAGCACCAGGACCTGGGCACCGAGGAAATCGGTGTCGGCCAGCTCCGGAGCCGACGGCGGGCTGGCCTCGGCGGCCTCGTCCTCGGCACGCCCGCTATCGTGGGCCTGACCGGGGGTGTGGCTGAGAGGCAGCAGCAGCGAGAAGGTGGACCCTTGACCCTCTTGGCTCTTCAGCTCGATACGCCCACCAAGCAGCTCGGCCAGCTGGGTGGAAATCGTCAGGCCCAGTCCTGTGCCGCCGTAGCGCCGACTGGTCGACCCGTCCGCCTGCCGGAAGGCCTCGAAGATCACACCCTGCTTGTCGTTGGGGATGCCTATGCCCATATCGTGCACGCTGATCCGCACCGGGCAGGCAGCCTCCCCATCCAGGGCCAATTCCACCAGCACCTCGCCTGTCTTGGTGAACTTCACCGCATTGGAGAGGAAGTTCTTGATGATCTGACGGATCTTGTCGGGGTCCGACTCGACGCTCTTGGGGAGATCCCCGCCCACTTGCAGGTCCAGGGTCAGACCCTTGGCATGGAACTGAGGACGCACCAGCTCGATGACGTCCTCGAGCAGCTCGGGCAGGACGATGGGCGCGAGATTGATCACCGCCCGCCCCGCCTCGATGCGGGAGAGATCCAGGATATTGTCGATCAGGGTCTGCAGATCCTTGCCCGCCTTGTGGATCACGCGGGCCTGCTGACCCTGCTCTGGAGAGACGGTGGTGCTTTCGGCGAGCATCTTAGACAGCAGCAGGATGGAGTTCAGAGGGGTACGAAGCTCGTGACTGACGTTGGACAGGAACTCGGATTTGTAACGATACGAGGCCTCCAGCTCGCGTGCATGGGCTCTCAGGTTTCGGCTGTTGCGCACGTGCTTTTCCGACAGACGGGTGAGATTCGCCCCTAGCCTGCTCAGCTCCTCGGGTCGTCGCCAGGTAAAGCGCACCGGCTCATCGCCTTCCAAGACCCGCGCGATGCCCTCACCCAGCTCCAGCCCGACCCGTTCGGCCTTGAGGGCGAACCAGCGCGCGACCGCCCAGATCAGCAGGATCAAGATCAGGATGATGGCCAGCACCCTGGCCACCAGCGCCGCTTTGAAGTCGGCCAGGGGCGACGCATCGACACTGCGCCCCACCCAGATGGGCTCGCCCTGCTTGGTGCGGAACATGGGGACCCACATGACCTGGCGTCCATCCTTGCGCCACAGGGATAGATTGCCGGACGCGAAGATCTTGTCCAGGCCGGGGAAATCGTCGAAAGCGGTCAGCTCATGGCCGCCCAAGCCCGGCGGCTGACCGAGATAACGCCCGTCGCTACGCACCCAGAGGGTATTGCGGTAGAAACGGGCCATACCTCCGACGTCGATGGACAGGATCACAGCCCCCATCGGCTGGCCCGAGGCCGCCCGATCGTACCCGATCGGGCTGGCCAGGTACATGCTCATCAGGCGACGGGGGTCCACGGCCGCGCCGACCGGGTCCACGTCGATCAGGCTCACCAGCACCCCCCCTCGCTCCGCTCCCAGAGCCGCCTCGATGAAGTCCGTCGACGGACGCGCCGGCTCATCGGTGGTCGGCAGCCAGACCTGGGTCTCCGGATCGCGCTCCAGCCAGAAGCGCTCGTTGCCCTGCCGGTCGACGAACAAGATCTCGGTGATATCGAGCTGCTCCTTGAAGATCTGGTTGATCCACTCGGTGTAACGAGCGCGGGCCAGATCTATCTTGTCCTCGTCCACATCCTTGCCCGTGCCCAGCACGGCCCCCGGCTCCGGCAGCTTGGCCAGCAATCGGACCATCTCCTGCCGGCCGGCGATATGCTGGTCCAGGTCCCGGAAGTCCGCCCGGAGATTCTGCAGGTGGGCCTTGTGGTAGAAGAGCTCCAGACGATCCAGCACCAGCGGCAGATTGATCATGACCGCCGAAATCAAGGGAGCGAAGCCAAACAGGAAAAGGAACAGAAAGATCTGGGTG